>Ga0183260_10000030_pt1 | contig 86782 bp, 79 predicted proteins | sample AntDrymUQ4972206_2_FD_129768 | JGI IMG/M metagenome (GOLD analysis project Ga0183260, IMG submission 129768) | Polar desert sand microbial communities from Dry Valleys, Antarctica - metaG UQ497 (22.06) (version 2) (version 2) | ecosystem: Environmental > Terrestrial > Soil > Desert | place...
GCGCCTATCGGCTTGATCTGGAGCAGCTCGCATCCTGGGCAAGCGCCCTGGCGCTCGATCCGGAGGCGATCGGCCCGCGTGACCTACGGCGCTATGCCGCCTCCCTATCCGAGCGCCGTCTGTCGAAGGCGACGGTGGCTCGCAAGCTCGCCGCGGTGCGCACGTTCTACCGGCACCTCGTTGATCGCCGCGAGCTGGCGGAGAACCCGGCGTCGCTCGTGGCGAGCCCGAAGAAGGAGACCGTCCTTCCACGCGTGCTGAAGACCGAGGAGGCGGCGGCGATGCTCGACCGGATCGCTGTCGGCACCCCGCTCGGCCTACGCGATCGCGCGATCTTCGAGCTCGCCTACGCCGCTGGTCTGCGCGCAGAGGAGCTCGTCAGCGTTGAGGTCAGCGACCTCGACGCCGATGCGGAGGAGCTGCGGGTGAAGGGAAAGGGGGCGCGCATTCGCGTCGTGCCGGCCGGTGAGCCGGCATGGCACGCCGTCGAGGCCTACCTGGCCCGCGGCCGGCCGGCGCTCGTGAGCGCGGAGCGAAGCGAGCCAGCACTCTTCGTCTCGAAGACCGGCAGGCGCCTCTACACCTCAGACGTCCGTCGTCGTCTCGCTCTCTGGACACGGCAGGTCGATGCGCGCGCGGCGGTCACGCCGCACACGCTGCGTCACTCGTTCGCCACCCACCTGCTCGATGGCGGTGCCGACCTGCGCGTGATCCAAGAACTGCTGGGGCACGTCAGCATCAGCACTACCCAGACCTACACTCGAGTAGAGTCGAGTCGACTACGGAAGGCCTATGCGCTCGCCCATCCACGGGCCTGACGCAGGATGAAGGGGCAAAGAGCTGGAGACCAACGTCAAGGCGGTCGAGCTGAGGGACCTGTGGCGTCGCTATAAGCACGACGCCGATTCGCGGGCCCGTGAGCGGCTCGTCCTCGCATACTCGCCCCTGGTGAAGTACGTCGCTGGTCGCATGTCGAGTGGGCTACCTGCCCACGTCGATGAGGCGGACCTGATCTCGTATGGCCTGGTCGGCTTGATCTCCGCGATCGAGCGCTTCGATCCGGGGCGCGAGGTCAAGTTCGAGACCTTCGCGATCACGCGCATCAAGGGGTCGATCATCGACGAGCTGCGCTCGCTTGACTGGGTGCCGCGCTCGGTCCGCGCCAAGGCTCGCGAGATCGAGCGGGCGAACGCGAAGCTCGAGAATGAGCTTCAGCGCGCTCCGACCGACGCCGAGATGGCTGAGGCTCTTGAGATGAGCGTCGACGACCTCCAGAGCGCGCTGACGCGGATCTCCAACTCGTCGGTCGTTGCCCTCGACGAGCTCTGGACGCTCTCCGACGCCTCCGGCGACCAGGTCTCGCTGCTCGACACGATCCAGGACCCGCACGCGATCGACCCCGCCCATGCCGTCGATGCGACCGAGACCAAGGATCGCCTCGCCAGCGCGATCGCGCGCCTGCCGGAGCGGGAGAAGCTGGTCGTGGCGCTCTACTACTACGAGAACTTGACGCTGCGAGAGATCGGCGAGGTGCTCGGCGTGACCGAGTCGCGCGTCTCGCAACTGCACACGAAGGCCGTGCTGCGGCTCAAGTCGCGAATTCAGAGCGACGTCGGCGAAGAGCCCCGGTAGTCGGACGAGGGCGAGGCCCTGCGGGCTCGATGCCACCGACGCCGCTAGCATCGACGAGACGATGAGGAAAGAGCTCGGGCCGATCCACGACGACATCTCGTGCGACATCTGCGGGCGGACGATTCTGAAGGGCGAGCGCACTGAGCCCTACCTGGCGCCGGGGGGCCAGCGCAAGCTGGTCTGTGACCTCTGTGCCACCCGCGCTGAGCAGGAAGGCTGGATCCGAGAGTCCGCCCACGGCGACCTTCCCGCGGCGCGACGGCGAGCCGAGCCCCGGCGCTCGTTCTGGGGTCGGCTGTTCGACGGCGGTCGGCGCGACGAGCCGATCCCTGCGAGCTGGGATGCAGACGCGCCGGAGCCGGGTGCCGTCGCCGAGGCGTCGCCGGACAACGCCGCGCGCATCGACGGTGAGTCTGGTGCCGCCGAGGCGCCTCCTTCGCGACGTAAGCAGCCGCGCCATGTCCACGCCGTGCCTACGAACGCGCAGGTCAAGGTTGAACGTGCGCTCGAGGTCTTCAACGCATCGACGCACCCGAAGACGATCGCGGGCATCACAAAGACTCTCGGTGCGCCGTGGGTAAGCGCGACCGCGGCGCTCGGCGCGCCGAGTGAGGTCGGGATCGTCGTCGCCTGGGAGCTGTCGTGGTATCGCTACCGGGTCGATCTCGGTGATGCCGACGAGCCGGTCGCGCTGCTCGAGAAGGGCCACGAGCTGGCAGATCTCGATGAGTCGCTGCGCGCTTGGAACGCGACGGCGGAGGCGGGTGGCAGCCTCTCCGTCGGTGTAGGCTCCCCACGATGATCTACTGCGTTGTCCCGAACGCGATGGCGGACGAGCTCTACGATCGGCTTGTCGAGTACTACCGGGAGGACCCCAACGTCGAGGTGATCATCGATCGACGCGAGGGCCAGGGCGGCCCGCCAGGTCCTCACCCCGCCGACCGCAACCGACGCCGACGCCGGGTCAAGGGCACGTTTCCGCCGATCGGCCCGCCTGAGAAGCACTAGAAGCGGTCGGGGGTCTTGGAAGGGGAGACAGCGCGTCGCCAGTCGGCGGCGATCGCGCCCCCGAAGCTGATCGTTCATGTCGACGGTGGGGCTCGCGGCAACCCCGGGCCCGCCGCCGTCGCTGCGGTCTTGAGCGCTCCGGATGGCACGGTCCTGCGCGAGGCGAAGGCCTACATCGGTCGGGCGACGAACAACGTCGCCGAGTATCGGGCTGTCCTGCTCGGCCTGGAGCTGGCAAGCGAGCTCGGCACGGGCGACGTCGAGGTGGTCAACGACTCTGAGCTCGTCGCACGCCAGATCGGCGGCGAGTACAAGGTCAAGCACGAGGGGCTTCGCCCCCTCTATCGAGAGGTGATGCAAGCGCTGCGGACTTTCGATCACTGGTCCGTGCGCAGCGTGCGCCGCGCCAGCAATGAGCGCGCCGACGAGCTCGTCAACGAGGCGCTCGACGAGGCGCTGCGCCGCTCCTGACGACACCGACATGGCCCCGCCGCAGCGCCTGCTGACAGCGAGACGGGACCCTCGCAGAGCGCCTCGCAGCGATTCGCTCACAGGGCCAAGAGTCTTGGCTTTGACCGATTCCTAGTACATCCGTCCAGGTCTTTGGCCGTTCGAGGTCGGACATCCGTCGATCTTCCGACAGGGATCTCGGGTCTCGGGTAAGAGGTTCAGCGGGAACGGAATACCCAGCCAGCGAACAACAGGGAGGACCCCTCCCATGGAAGACCAGATCTTAAGAGCAGGTCCCAGGAGAGTGGCTGCCAGGACGACACTTGCGACGATGTCGCTGGCGGCGGCTCTCGGCGCGTTTGCCCCCAGCGCGATCGCCGAGACCGCTCTATCGGTCTCTGGCACGCAGCTTGTCGGGATCGGCGATGTAGCGGTCGCGCTGCCAACTGTCACGATTGACGCGGTCGCCGTTGTCGGTGATGGCGTCGCGGTCGTGACCGGGACCTTGAACCCGAACGACATCCCGGGGACTCAGTTCTACGTCGAGTACTCGACGGCCGGCGGCGCGATTCTGAAGAGCCCGACTCAGGTCAGCGCCGGGCTCAACCCGCAAAGCGTCTCGATCACGCTCGACGGTCTGCCCCCCGACACGGACTACTCGGCGCGGCTGGTGGCCGTCAACCCGCTCAGCGGTGGGCGCGTCGAATCGAGCGCGCGTGAGTTCAGCACCGCCGGGATGGTCGTCGACACGGTTACCGGCGCGGTGACACGCTCGAGCAGCGCCGGCCGGCTTGGGGTGAGCGCCAGCAGCAAGACTTGCACGATCGTAGGAACCGAGAAGAGCGACGTCCTGAAGGGAACGAGCAAGGCCGATGTGATCTGCGGGCTGGGGGGCAATGACAGGATCACGGGTCTCGGCGGCAACGATGTTCTGGCGGGAGGGAACGGTAACGACCTCATCTACGGCGGCGTGGGCAGCGACAAGCTCTACGGCGGCGCAGGCCAAGACAACCTCTACGGCGCGAGCGGTAACGACCGGTTGTACGGAGCCAAGGGTCGCGACAGGTTGTTCGGCGCGGCCGGCAGAGACACCCTCTACGCCCGTGACAACGTCCGCGATGCCGTCAGCGGCGGCAAGGGCCGTGACTCTGCCCGCCTCGACAGGAAGGATCGCGTCCGCTCGGTGGAGGTGCGGATGCGCACGAGCGGCTCGTAGCTTTCCGGTGTCCACGGGCCCCGCCGGGCCCAATGGCACCTCAGGTCCTCCAACCAGAGCCCGGGTGTCGCCTAAGGAGGCGGCACTCGGGCTCTACATCTCGCCGCCCCGGCTCGCCCCGAAATTTCCTGGCTCAGCTCGTACTCGCCGGCTTTCCGTTGCCAGGCACTCGCCGATCCCCCAGGGTTAGTTCGGCCAGACGAACTTTGATCGTTGATTGGCCCGATCATTACTTTCGGCTGGGTTACACTACTTACGTGGGCAACAGACATCGAGGGGGCGCTGCCCCGGTCCTTGGCGGACTTCTCGCGGCCGGCTTCGGGCTGACCCACCTGATCCTTGTCCCCGCTCATCTGAACGCCTCGTACCTGGGGATCCTGTTCATCGCCGCGGGGGCGGCGAGCGTCGCGGTCGCGATCGGGCTGTTCTGGGCCCCGAAGCGGCGCGCCGTCTGGGCATCCGGCGCGATTCTCGCCGGCGCGATCGCGCTCGCTTTGATCTGTAGCCGGACGGTCGGCCTGCCGGGCGTCCTTGGCTTTGTGAGCGTGCGCGACAGTGGCTGGGGTCCCCTCGAGAACCTCTCGCTGGTCCTCGAGCTCGCGTTTGTCGCACTGGCCTGGTGGCACGCCCCCGCGCTTCGTCGAGCGCCTCGCGCGGACGGCGACGCTGCCGTCTCGCCGCGCGTGGTGGCGTCGGTCGGAATGCCCGCGATTCCCGTTGGTAGAGGGGTATCTCGCAGGGGCGCGCTCGCGGCCGCCTTCCCGCTACTTGCGGGCGGTGCGGCCGCCCGGCTCTTTGGCGGCACCTCACTGGGCTTAGCCGCCGCACCCGCGACGGCGGCACGGCTTGGCGACGGTCACCCCGGTGCTACCGGCGGGGCCGTCGCTCAGCCGCCGCAGGGCGGCCATCGAAGCGGCGGCCACGGCGGCTTTCGCGGCGGCAGCGTCGACCACCGCGCAAACGGCTTTGACCCGGCGGCGCTGCTGCGCGACTTCGACTCGGGTAAGACGCGCCGGCTGGCAAGCGGCCGCGTGCTGCGCGAGTGGGAGATCGTTGCCGAGGACAAGGAGATCGAGATCGCACCCGGGATCCGCTACCCGGCGTGGACATACAACGGCCGTATCCCGGGCCCGACGCTGCGCTGCCGCGAAGGTGAGCTGCTGCGGATCAAGTTCGTCAACGCCTCCACGCACCCGCATACGATCCACTTCCACGGCATCCACCCCGCGTCGATGGACGGGGTCCCCGGCGCCGGCGACGGGGCGATCGCAACCGGGCACTCGACCGTCTACGAGTTCGACGCCACGCCCTTCGGCCTCCATCTCTACCACTGCCACACGATGCCGCTCGCGATCCACATCGCGAAGGGGCTCTACGGCGCCTTCATCGTCGACCCGAAGCGCGGGCGGCCGGATGCCGACGAGCTGCTGATGGTGATGAACGCCTTCGACACCGACTTCGACTCGACCAACGAGGTCTACGCCGTCAACTCGATCGGCTTCGCCTACGAACGAGCGCCGATCAAGGTCAAACGCGGCGAGCTGGTGCGGATCTACCTCGCCAACCTGGTCGAGTACGACCCGATCAACTCGTTCCACATCCACGGGAACTTCTTCCACTACTACCCGACCGGGACATCGCTAGAGCCTGTCGAGTTCACCGACACGATCATGCAGGCCCAGGGCCAGCGCGGCATCCTGGAGCTCCGCTTCCCATACGCCGGCCGGTTTCTGTTCCATGCGCACAAGACCGAGTTCGCCGAGCTCGGCTGGCTTGGGACCTTCGAGGTGACCGACTGATGGAAGCCCGTGGCGCCAGCGAGCGCACGTCGCTCAAATGGGCTGCACGGCCGCCGTCCTGGGTGCTCGGCGCTATCCCAATCGCGCTGATAGCGGTGGCCGTCGCCGTGTTCGCGACGGTCGGCGGACCGACGTTGGGCGAGCGCCGCGGCCCGCCGGTCGAGCAGCTCGTCGTCGAACGGGCGGTCCTGCATCCCGGGGAGATCGTGCTCAGCGTTCGCAACGAGGGACCCGACGCCGTCAGCGTCGCGCAGGTCGTGGTGAACGACTCGTTCGTCGGCTTCAGTGGCGCCGCGGCGCCGATTGGCCGCCTTGGCGTGGAGCGAGTCCGGGTCCCCTATCCCTGGATCGAGGGGGAGGCGTACGAGATCGCCCTGCTGACATCGAGCGGAGGCAAGATCACACATGCGATCCCGATCGCCGTCGAGACTCCCGAGGCAAGCCTCGGCTTCTTCGGGCTGATGGCGTTGCTCGGCATCTACGTTGGTGTGATCCCCGTGATGATCGGCCTGCTCTGGCTGCCGTTCGTCCGCCGGATTCGTGCCGAGTGGCTGCGGGCGGTGATGGCCCTGACGATCGGCCTGCTCGCCTTCCTCGCGATCGACGCACTGATCGAGGGGGTTGAGGTCGCCGGCACGGGGTCGCAGGCGTTCGGCGGACCTGGGCTGGTGTTTGTTGGCGCGCTGCTCTCCTACCTCGCGTTGGCGGCGATCGATGCGTCATTGCGCGCGCGCCGAGCGCGAGTCAAGGTCGCCAGCGATGGCGGCCGCTACCTCGCCCTGCTCGTCGCGATCGGGATCGGCCTGCACAACCTCGGCGAAGGGCTCGCGATCGGCTCAGCCTACGCCGTCGGTGCGCTCGCGCTCGGCGCTTTCCTCGTGATCGGCTTCGCGATCCACAACACCACCGAGGGCCTCGCGATCGTGGCCCCGACGGCAGCGAGCCCGCCATCGGCGCGGCGGCTCGTCGGGCTCGGCCTGATCGCGGGTGCCCCCGCGATCCTCGGCGCCTGGATCGGCGCGGCCGCCTTCAACACGAGCCTCGCCGCCCTGCTGCTCGGCGCCGGGGTGGGCGCGATCGTCCAGGTGATCCAGCAACTCGCACCGTCGATCCGCGATGGGGCGGGCCGGCTGATCTACCCGGCAAGCGCCGCCGGGATCGCCGCCGGGATGGCGATCCTCTACGTGACCGGTCTGCTGGTGAGTATCTGATGGGCGGTCTCCCCGGCGGCATGCTCATCGGCTTTCCCGGTCGCTCGATCGGCCCCTCGAAGGGTCCGATCGACGCGGTCCAACGAAGCATCGGCGGCCACATCCGTGTCCCGGTGGGGCCGACCACGTGAGTACCGAAGCCAGACAGGGTCAGCACGGACATCTGCGCCGGCCCGACCACTCCGGGATGAGTGAGGCGATCGAGGACTACGTCAAGGCGATCTACGCAATCCAGTCACGGGACGGTGCGGCGGTGACGACGACCGCACTCGCCGAGCGCCTGGGAGTCACGCCCGGCTCGGCGTCGGGAATGATCAAGAAGCTCGCGGAGATCGAGCTCGTCGTCCACGTTCCCTATAAGGGCGTGACGCTCAGTCCGCCGGGCGAGAAGCTGGCGCTCGAGGTGCTGCGCCACCACCGCCTGCTCGAGGCTTTCTTCACCCAGGTGCTCGAGATGCCGTGGGACCGCATCCACGCTGAGGCCGAGGTTCTCGAGCATTACATCTCCGAGGACCTCGAGCAGCTGATTGCGGGCAAGCTTGGGGATCCCGTGCTAGACCCCCACGGTGACCCGATCCCCGACTGCGCCCTAACCATGCCGAAGGACGACACGTCGTCGCTAGCCGATCTCGAGCCCGGCGAGGGCGGAATCTTCACCCGCGTGTCGGATCGCGACCCGGAAATCCTGCGCTACCTCGCTGAGCAGAAGATCGTTCCAGGCGTCGAGCTCAGCGTCGAGGACAAGCAGCCGTTCGGCGGTCCGCTGTTCGTGCGCGTCGGTGGCGCTCAGCGGGTCCTCGGACGCGCACTTGCCCGGTCAATCCGGATCCGGCGGAGTAGGCCAGCGAAGCGCGTCGCGAGGGAGGCCGGCGAGCTGGTCTTGTAGCGGCACACGCGTTCCACTAGAGCGGATGAAGGGACTCGAACCCTCGACCTTCTGCATGGCAAGCAGACGCTCTAGCCAACTGAGCTACATCCGCGCGCAGCGCTCAGTATAGCCTCGGCTCGAGGCCCCATCTCCCTGCCGCAGGGTGTAATGATGGCCTCCTTTGGTCGAATCAGATGTCAGAAGGGGAACGGGATGAAGGTCGGTGTACTAGGGACCGGGGTCGTCGGCCAGACGCTCGCGGGTAAGCTCGTCAGCCTCGGACATGCCGTCACTATGGGCTCGCGCCGAGCTGGGAACGAGAAGGCGCTCGCCTGGGCGCAGGCCGCGGGCGACCGTGCGGACCAGGGGTCGTTCGCCGATGCTGCGAGCTTCGGCGAGCTGGTGATCAACGCCACGGCTGGGGTCGCGTCGCTCGAGGCGCTGACGGCGGCAGGATCGGAGAGGCTGGCCGGGAAGGTCTTGATCGATGTCGCGAACCCGCTCGACTTCTCCGCCGGCATGCCGCCGACGCTCAGTGTCGCCAACAGCGACAGCCTCGGCGAGCAGATCCAGCGCGCGTTCGGGCAAGCTCGGGTGGTCAAGGCGCTCAACACGATCAGCGCCGACGTGATGGTCGACCCGGCGATCGTTCCTGGCGCTCATACGATCTTCATGAGCGGCAACGACGGCGAGGCGAAAGGCCAGGTGTCCGAGCTGCTCCAGAGCTTCGGCTGGCCAGAGGAACGGATCATGGATCTCGGCGACATCACCGCGGCGCGTGGCATGGAGATGTACCTGCTGCTCTGGCTGCGGCTGTGGGGCGCCACCGGCACAGGCCACCTGAATGTCGCCGTCATCACCGAATAGGGGGGAGCATCGACAGCTCCTGTTTGGTTGTCGATCGGTCGCGTCACAGGGCTCGCTGCGCCGATCGCGCACCGGCGGCGTGCTCGTTAGGCTTCGACGGTCGCGGGCGACGTGGCGGAGTGGTTACGCAGCGGCCTGCAAAGCCGTTTACGCCGGTTCAATTCCGGCCGTCGCCTCTCTTTGGGGCTCTCGGATGAACGGCGGCGAGCCCGGGGGCAGCCGCCGATTAGCGGAATGTCGCCGACCAGTGAGGCAGAGGCGGACGGGGAGGGAATGAGCGGATTGATCGACAAGGGCAGGCTTGAAGCGCACCTGGAGGACCTGCTCAAGGTCCACTGCTTCGAGCCACCGGCCGACTTCCGCGCCAAGGCGCTCTGGAGCGATTCGGGGATCTACGCGGAGGCCGAGCGCGATCCCGAGGCCTGGTGGGAGCGCCAGGCAGAGGACCTCGACTGGTTCGAGCGCTGGGATCAGGTTCTCGACTGGTCGAGCCCCCCGGCGGCGAAGTGGTTCGTCGGCGGCAAGCTGAACGCTTCCTACAACTGCCTCGACCGCCACGTCGAGGCCGGCCGCGGCGATCGTGTCGCGTTCCACTGGCGTGGGGAGGAGGGGGAGGAGCGAGACGTGACCTACGCCGATCTGCTGCGCGACGTCGAGCGCCTCGCCAATGCGCTCAAGGATCGCGGCATCAGGAAGGGTGACGTCGTCGGCATCTACCTGCCGATGATCCCCGAGGTCGCCGTCGCGATGCTCGCCTGCGCGCGGATCGGCGCGCCCCATAACGTCGTCTTCGGAGGCTTCTCAGCGGAGGCGGTGAGGGATCGGATGGAGGTCTCGAACGCCAAGGTCCTGATCACCGTCGACGGCGCTCGCCGGCGCGGCAAGACGGTCGCGATCAAGCCTGCCGTCGACGCGGTGATGGCGGACGTCGAATCGATCGAGTCGGTCATCGTGATCCAAAACGCCGGTGGCGAGGTCTCGATGACCGCCGGCCGCGACCTCTGGTACCACGAGCTGATCGACGCTGCGCGCGCGCACTGCCCGGCCGAGCCACTCGACTCGGAGCACCCCCTCTACATCCTCTACTCGTCCGGCTCGACCGCGAAGCCGAAGGGGATCCTGCACACGACCGGCGGCTACCTAACCGGTGTCGCCTGTACCCATAAGTACGTCTTCGACTTGAAGCCGGCCGAGGACGTCTACTGGTGCGCGGCCGACGTCGGCTGGGTGACCGGCCATTCCTACATCGTCTACGGCCCGCTTCTGAACGGCGCCACCTCGGTGATGTGGGAGGGAGCCCCCGATTACCCGTCGAAGGACATCTGGTGGGAGCTGATCGAGCGCTACGGGGTGACGATCCTCTACACCGCCCCGACGGCGATTCGAGCGTGCATGAAGTGGGGACCCGAGCATCCCGAGCGCCACGACCTCTCGTCGCTGCGCCTGCTCGGCTCGGTCGGCGAGCCGATCAACCCGAAGGCCTGGCTCTGGTACCACACGGTGATCGGCGCCGAGCGCTGCCCGATCGTCGATACCTGGTGGCAGACCGAGACCGGCCAGATCATGATCACGCCACTCCCCGGCATCACGGCGACCAAGCCGGGGTCGGCGACGATCCCGTTCCCGGGCGTCAAGGCCGCGGTGGTGGACGACGACGGCAACGAGCTCGAGCACGGTCAGGGGCTACTGGTGCTGAAGCGCCCGTGGCCGGGGATGTTGCGCACGCTCTACGGTGACGAAGCGCGCTTTCGGGAGACCTACTGGTCGCGCTTCGAGCCTGACACCTACGTCGTCGGCGATGCCGCGCGCCGCGACGATGACGGCTACCTCTGGATTGTCGGGCGCGTCGACGACGTCATCAACGTCTCCGGCCATCGGCTTTCCACAGCGGAGATCGAGTCGGCGATCGTCTCGCACGCGAAGGTCGCCGAGGCGGCGGTCGTCGCCAAGGCCGACGAGGACGCCGGCCAGGCGATCGTCGCCTTCGTCACCCTCCAGGGCGATCTCGAGGGGGACGACGAGATCGATCGGCAGCTGCGCGACCACGTCGCGGCGCGGATCGGCAAGTTCGCCCGCCCAAAGCGGGTCGTCTGGGCCGGCGATCTGCCGAAGACCCGCTCGGGCAAGATCATGCGACGCCTGCTGCGCGACATCGCCGAGGGGCGTGAGCTGGGCGACGTGACGACCCTGCGCGACCCGGCGGTGATGGGCGAGCTCGAGGCCAAGGTCCGGGAGCGCCGCGCCGCCGGCGACGACGAGTAGCGCTCCGCCACGCGCAGCGCTCGGCCAGTCGTCAGATGCTCAGCGCAGGACGCGAATGCTCTTCGCGGCGCTGATACCCGGCGACACGGCGCCACCGGCCGATGCGACCACGACCTGGTAGGTGCCGCTGCGGGGTGGCTTGACGGTCCGGCTGTACTGCGACCGGGTTGAGCGGAGCTTGCGCAGCTCCGTATGGGCGACCGTGTGGAACACGCCGGCGCGATCGCGCTTCTGGATCAGCACCAGCACACCGTCCTGTGCCGGCGCGACCGAGCCAGCGAAGCGCAGCGCGTGGCCCTTGCGCACGCTCGTACGGGTGTGGAAGGTGATCTGCGAGTTCACCGTCAGCGTCGCGATGGCGCTCGTGATCGCTGGTTTGGTCGTCGCGGCGATTCGGAACTGCGAGGTCGCCATGATCGCGCCGATCGTGAACGAGTAGCTGCCGTCGGGATTGCTGACGACCGTGTTGCCCACCTGGGTGAACGCGGCGGTGAATGGGAACGGCCGCGAGAGCAGCGTCACATTGGCGCTTGCCGAGCCCGAGCCGACGAGCGTCCCAAAGATCGTGACCGGCCGGCCGAAGGTCGCGGGGTTCGGGCTGAAGTTCGGGGTTGTGGTCGGCTTGGCGGTTCTGAACGTGCGGTCGGCGCTGCGGGTTGTTCCCTCGGAGCTCGTCGCCACAACGCGAAAGTGATAGGTGGTGTTCGACTTCAGCTTGTCGATGTTCGCCAGGATCGGTACAGCTGTCGTGCCCTCACCGACTCCTTGGTTAGGCGTTCGGCTGCCGTAGGTCTTGGTCGATCCCCACTGGAAGTACGCCGTGGTGGCGTGACCGCGCGGGGTGACGACTCCGTTCAGCGTCGCCCCCTGCGGAGTCACGTTGGTCGCGGGCGCGGTGCTTGCGGTTGGCGCGGCGGCGATGCCTGGAGCCGCCGTCAGGGCGAGCGCGATCAGCGAGATCGCCAAGATGAGGGCACGTCGCAACAAAGCAAGTCTCCTCCGCATTGGCCGCGTCTGACTCAGTCGGCCGCGATCTTAGAGCAAGCGCGAGCGCGCTGCCGGGGCGAGTAACGGAACCCGGCACGGGGGACGGAGTTGCGCTGGGCCCTCGAGACCGGCTCGCCCTAGGCGGAGAGTTACGACGCGGAAGCAGCCCCGACGCGGAAACAGTCCCGACGCGGAAAGGGGCCCTTGCGGGGCCCCTTTGGATTCCGCGAGGACGTGCCGCCAGGCGCTTGCGTTGACCTGGCTCGTCGATCCTCTCCAGATCGTCATCGGCAGCTATCGGAGATGCTTGAGTCAGCGACGGATGCCCGCGGGAGCCCCCGGCCCGCTTGCTATTCTCGCGGCGCGGCACACTGCCGCTCCGGGCCGTTAGCTCAGTTGGGAGAGCACCAGCTCGACAAGCTGGGGGTCACTGGTTCGAGCCCAGTACGGCCCATAGACACGGCGGCGCGGGAGAGCGATGCCAAAGCGAGATGCACGCATGATCGCCCTCGGTTACGGCAAGTTCGTGCGCGCCGATCGGGTCTTTGCGGTCGTGCCGCTTGAGGCGAGCGACCGCGGCGAGGGCCGGCGCACCTACGTCCACGTCGACGGGCTCGGCGAGCCGATCGTCGCGTCACGGTCGGAGAAGGCGATCCTCGCCGACGTCGAGGGCGCGCTCACCGAGGCCGCCGGGATTCCGCGCCGGCGGCGGCTGAGACCGCCGCAGGAAGGGCTTTTCTGAGCGCCGCTTTCGTGTGGTCCTGGCGCCGGCGCTAGACTGCCCCCGGCCTCGGCGGCGACGAACCGTCCCGCGCCAGCATCGAACTCGACACCGCCGCCGTCAAGAGGAGGGTTCGCCAATGCCGCGCCTGTCGCAGATCCTGGCTCCACGAGACCGCGAGTTCTTCGACCTCTTCGAGGAGGCGGGGGGAAACATCCTGCGCGCGGCCGACCTGCTCGAGCGAATGCTGCGTGACTTTCCCGAAGGGCGCGAACTCGCCCGCGACATCCTGATCTGCGAGCAGGAGGGCGACCGGATCACGCACGACATCATCCGCCGGCTCAACCAGACGTTCGTGACCCCGATCGACCGCGAGGACATCTACGCACTCGCCTCGGCGCTCGACGACATAGTCGACTACACCGAAGAGGTCGCCGACTACCTCGGGCTCTACAAGATCGAGGCGCCAATGGAGCAGGCGCAGCGGCTCGCAGAGGTCCTCTTGCAGGCGGCGCGCCAGGTCTCAGAGGCGATGCCGCGTCTGCGCGGCTTCCGCGACATGTCGCATTACACGGTCGAGATAAACCGGCTTGAGAACGACGGTGACCGCATCACTCGCGAGGCGATTGCCGCCCTGTTCGACAACGGCATCGACCCGATGGTGGTGATTCGCTGGAAGGACATCTACGAACGACTTGAGTCGGCGATCGACTCCACGGAGAAGGCGGCGAACATCCTCGAGGGCATCGTCATCAAGAACTCGTGAGCGCGACGCGATGGCGCGCGCCGGGGGCGAAGCCGAAGCCTTGTCGGTGGGGAAACCGAATGCTTGCCGGAGCGGGAAAACCAAGTGAGTGGGCGCGCGACACCAAATGGAGTAGGCGCGGGGGCACGAATGAGTAGGTGGGGGGCGCGAATGAGTGGGCGGGAGCACGAATGAGTGGGCGGGAGCACGAATGAGTGGGCGGGAGCACGAATGAGTAGGCGGGGGCACGAATGAGTAGGCGGGCGCACGAATGAGTAGGCGGGCGACAGGGAATGGATAGCGATCTGCTGCTGATCATCGTCGTCGCCACGGCGCTCGCGTTCGACTTCACCAACGGCTTCCACGACACCGCCAACGTCGTCGCAACCGCGATCTCGACGCGCGCGATGTCCCCGCGGATCGCCGTTGCGTTCGCGGCTGTGCTCAACTTCGTTGGCGCCTTCGTCTCGCTCGAGGTCGCCGCGACGGTGGCGAAGGGGATTGTCGAGATCGACCTGATCACCCCGACGATCGTCTTCGGTGGCCTGATCGGCGCCATCACCTGGAACCTGATCACCTGGTACTTCGGGCTGCCGTCGAGCTCGTCGCACGCTCTGATCGGTGGAGTCGTCGGGGCGGCGCTTGCCGCGCAGGGCACGGCGGCGATCAAGGGCGACGGTCTGCTCGGCAAGGTTGCCGCCCCCGCGGTCGTTGCGCCGTTGCTGGCCTTTGTCGTGGCGGGCGCGTCGATCCTGCTCGCCTACGCGATTGTCGCCAGGCTGCGGCCGGGGCCCGTCAATCGGGGATTTCGGCTGGGTCAGATCGCCTCGAGCGCGCTGTTGGCTGTCTCACACGGAACCAACGACGCGCAGAAGACAATGGGAATCATCTTCCTGGCGCTCGTCGCGAACGGGAAGCTCAACCCTGAGGCTGACGTTCCACAGTGGGTCGTCGTCTCCGCGGCGACCGCGATTGCGCTCGGGACCTACGTCGGCGGCTGGAGAATCATCCAGACGATGGGCACCCGGATAATCAAGATGGACACCGCACAGGGCTTTACCGCGCAAGGCGCCGGGGCGTCGGTGATCCTCGCCGCCTCGCACTTCGGCTACCCGCTCTCCACGACACACACGATCTCCGGCGCGATCATGGGCGCGGGCGCCGCCAAGCGGGTCTCCGCGGTCCGCTGGGGAGTTGCCGGCAATATCGTCGTCGCTTGGGTCCTTACCCTGCCGGCCGCGGGCGTGATCGGTGGCGCGGTCTACGGCGTCACGAGTCTTTTCGGCAGCGACACCGCCGTTGGGCCGATCGTGATCCTGGCGCTCGTGCTGGCGGCGATCGCTGCCACCTTCACCCGCCGTGCTCGGCGCAGCTCGACGATTGCCGTGGCCGAGGCGTGATCGTGGTGCCGGTCGCCGCGCCGATCGTCGACGTCGAAGCGCTCGCTACCGTCGTCGCGGCGTCGCTGATAGCCGGGATCGGGATTAGCTGCGCCTTCTCGCTGGCGATCGTCGGGGCGAGTGGCTTCGCTGACAGGCGCCGCGAGGGACGCGCAGTGGCGGCGGCGGCCTCTCTGCTTCTGATGGCGATCGCCCTGGGTGTCTGTGTGGTGGGCATTGTGGCGGGCATCACGGTGATGACCGCCAAGTAGTCGCGGGCAGTCTCGGACAGCCGCCGTCGTCGGAGCGAGGCTGTGTCGCTAGACGACTGTCGCCAACAGGCGCTCGAGGTCGTCCTCGCTCGACCACGCTCCGACCGACGCTCGCACGAGGTCGCGTCCCGGTAGCTGGCGGATGGCAACCCCGGCGTCTGCCAGGCGGTTGACCTGGGCCTCAGGATCGGAGCAGTCCCAAGCGACGAGCGTCGAGTGCCCACGCGCGGCGACCTCGATCCCCCGTTGGCCGAGGAGCGCCGCCAGCCGCGCCGCCAGCGCTACGCCGCGGGCGAAGACCGACGCCCACCCGGTGCTCGCCAGCAGATCCAGCGCGGCCGTTGCCAAGGCCATCGAGGGTCCCGCCGCGATCCCCATGTCGAAGCGCTGAGCGCCGCGCTGGGAGATCAGCGCGAGCGGACGTTGCGGGTCAGCGAGCGACTCGTAGCCGGGCCAGGGGGGTGAGAGCGACTCGGCAAGGTCGGCGCGCGCATAGAGATAACCGCTCCCATCGGGGCCGCAGAGCCACTTCTGGCCGGAGGCCGCGTAGAAGGAGCAGCCGAGCTCGGATACGACCGCCGGCACGGCGCCCAGTCCTTGGGCGCCATCAAGCAGGACAGGCGCGCCGGTCTGGGCCAGGTCGCCGGCGGCGACTACCTGACCCGAGATCCACGAGACGTGCGAGCACGCGACCAATCGTGTCTCGGCGCGGACCGCGCCCGCGATCTCCGCGAACGGCACGGTCCGAATCGTGATCCCGCGCCGCTGCCGGGCCGCGGCGAGCGGCGCGAGCAGTCCGGCGTGCTCCTCGTCGGAGGTCAAGACCTCATCGCCGCGGCGCAGATCGAGTGCTGAGAGCACAGTGTTGACACCGTCGGTTGTCGAGCGCGTTAGCGCCACCTCCTCGCTGTCGCAGCCGAGCAACGATGCAATCCGCCCTCGTAGCCCTGCCGCAAGCTCGGCGAGCTCGAGCCAATGGGGCGTCCCCGAGCGCCCGCGCTCGAGCTCGAGCCGCAGTTGTGCCAGCGCCGCATCGGCGCCGGAGCGGGGCAGCGGGCCGTTCGTCCCGGCGTTCAGGTAGGCGACTTGCTCGAGGACGGGGAACTGGCGACGCAGGTCGGCTAGCTCCCGCCCGCCGGCGTTGTCTTCCGGCTCCACGGCGGCGATGTTATGCGCTCGCCAGACGACGCCGCCGATCCGGATCCGTCATCTTCCTGGCGGTGATAGTCGAGCGCTCGATGCACCCGGACTGGCTCTCGAACGCCTACCTGGTGGCGGATGAGCCCGGCGGTGAGGGCGTCCTGATCGACTCAGGCGCGCCCCCCGAGGCGCTGTTGGCGACGATCGAGCGCCAGCGTCTGACCGTCCGCCACCTCTTGCTGACCCACCACCACTATGACCACGTCGATGCCAACGCGCTCTACCGGGAGCGCCTCGGGGTCGATATCCTCGCGCATCCCTTCGAGGCCGAGCACCTGCTGGGCGATGTCGACCGGGCGATCGAGCCGGGCGAGGTGCTCGAGGTCGGCGGGCTTCGCATCGACGCCCTGCACACGCCTGGCCACACTGCCGGGTCGCTTGCGTACCGCGTCGGCGACGGCGACGTCTTCACCGGCGACACCCTCTTCAAGGGGACGGTCGGCGGCCTCAGTCAGCCGGGCGCGACGACCTTCGATGATCTCAAGGCGTCGATCATGGACGTGTTGATGAAGCTTCCGGCCCAGACGAGCCTCCATCCCGGCCACAGCGAGCCATCGACGGTCACGGCAGAGTGGGGGCAGAACGCCTTCATTCGTGTATGGCGTGGGCTCGACCCGCCCGGTGAGGAGCCTTGCCGCGTCGCGGGCGAGGACGCGGTTCTCGTCCTCTGGGCCCCCGACTACGACGGCGGTCACAAGGCCTGGGTGCGCTGGAGCGAGACCGGGCGCGACGACATCGTCGCCGGCAGCAGGGTCGAGCGCGAGCGCGGCTCGACACTCCCTTCACGCCGATGAACATCCAGCTCCCGGACGGCACGCGGCTCGAGCTGGAGGAGGGCGCGTCGGGGGCCGACGCAGCGCGCGCGATCGGGGAGGGGCTCGCGCGCGCGGCGCTCGCCGTGCGCCATAACGGCGAGCTGCGCGACCTCTCGGCTCCGTTGGGCGACGGCGCGTCGATCGAGATCGTCACCGACAGCAGCGACGATGCCCTCGAACTCATCCGCCACGATGCGGCGCATGTCCTGGCCGAGGCGGTGATCGAGCTCTACCCCGGTACCAAGCCGTCGATTGGACCGCCGATCGAGGACGGCTTCTACTACGACTTCGAGTTTCCGGCCGACGTCAAGGTGAGCGACTCCGACCTCGCGCGGATCGAACAGAGGATGCGCGAGCACATCAAGGCGGATGAGCGATTCGTTCGCGAGGATGTCCCGGCGACCGAGGCGCTGGAGCGCTTTCGGTCCGAGCAGCAGCCGTACAAGGTCGAGCTGATCGAGGACCTGATCGCCAAGGACGGCACCGATACGGTCTCGCTCTACGCGAACGGGTCTTTCGTCGACCTCTGTCGTGGCCCGCACGGTCCGACGACCAAGCGCATCAAGGCGGTCACGCTGCTCTCGGTCGCTGGCGCCTACTGGCGCGGCGACGAACGGCGCCAGATGTTGACGCGCATCTACGGTACGGCGTTCTTCTCAAGGGAGGACCTCGACGCCCACCTCGAGCGCCTTGAGCAGGCGCGCGCGCGCGACCACCGGCGGCTTGGGCGCGAGCTCGGGCTCTTCCTCCTGCGCGAGGAGGCCCCGGGGATGCCGTTCTGGCTGCCGGCCGGGATGACCGTCCAGAACGAGGTTGCGGGGGTCGTCCGCGAACAGCTCGCGCGGCGTGGCTACAGCGAGATAAAGACACCCCACATCCTCGACGAGCAGCTCTGGCACCGCTCGGGCCACTACGAGAACTACCACGAGAACATGTACTTCACGACCGCCGAGGAGCGGCGCTTCGCGCTCAAGCCGATGAACTGCCCGGGCGCCTGTCTCGTCTACGAGTCTGACCGCCGCTCGTATCGCGACCTACCGCTGCGGCTCGCGGAGTTCGGCCTCTGCTCGCGCCGCGAGCGCGAGGGGGTCCTCCATGGGTTGATGCGCGTGCGGGCATTCGTGCAGGACGACGCGCACGTCTTCTGCACGCTCGAGCAGGTCGAGGCGGAGGTCCAGGACATCTGTCGTTCGATCGACGAGCTCTACAGCCTGTTCGGGTTCGAGGACGTTCGCGTCGAGCTCTCGACTCGTCCAGAGAAGTCCGTCGGCTCTGACGAGGGATGGGACCGTGCCGAGGCGGCGCTGACGGCGGCGCTCGTGGCGCTTGGCAAGGAGTACCGCCTCAACCCGGGTGACGGCGCCTTCTACGGGCCGAAGATCGACTTTCACATTACCGACGCGCTCGGGCGCTCCTGGCAGTGCGGCACCTGCCAGCTCGACTTCTACATGCCGGAGCGATTCGACCTCTCCTACACCGGCGCGGACAACGCCGATCACCGCCCCGCGATGATTCACCGCGCGCTGCTCGGCTCGGTCGAGCGCTTTATCGGCATCCTGGTCGAGCATTACGCTGGTGAGCTCCCGCTCTGGCTTGCGCCGGTCCAGGTGGCGATCCTGCCGATCGCCGATCGCCACGGCGACTATGCGCGCGGCGTCGCCGCCGACCTGAGAAGCGCTGGTATTCGCGTCGAGGTCGACGAGCGCTCCGAGTCGGTCGGGAAGAAGATTCGCCAGGCCGAGTTGCGCAAGGCGCCGTACATGCTCGTGCTCGGTGACAGCGAAGAGGAACGGGCCACCGTCGCCGTTCGTCGCCACCGCGAGGGCGATCTGGGGGTCGTCTCGAGCGGCGAGCTGAAAGCGCGCCTCGTGCGCGAGATCGCGGATCGGCATCGGTAGAGGGGACGCCGGCCCTTCTCCTGTGACCGCTGGCCTGAGATCGCCGCCGTTGTCGATTTGCGCGCCGCCGGCGCGATCTGCTCCGGTTGCCCGGCGACCGCCACGCGGGGATATACTCGCGAAGCATGAAGGGCACATCTCCACAGCGCCGCCACTGACGCGCCCGTGCCCCTGTCTTTCCCCGACACTGTTGTCGCCTGTCTTTGACACCTAGCAAGCCTTCTCCCTAGTGCCGATCCCGCGCAGGTTCGATCGGCGCCCCCCAGAGCGGGACCAGACGCGCGTCAACGACCGCATCCGAGTTCCGGAGGTGCGTCTGATCGGCGAGGACGGAGACCAAGTCGGGATCCTCTCGCGCGACGACGCCCTGAGCTACGCGCGTGAGCGCGAGCTCGACCTCGTCGAGGTCGCTGCTGAGGCCACGCCGCCTGTCTGCCGCGTGCTCGACTACTCGAAGTACAAGTACGAGCAGGAGCAGAAGGCGAAGGCGTCGCGCAAGCACCAGAAGCAGGTCACGATCCGTGAGATCAAGCTGCGGCCAAAGATTGCGACGCACGACTATGAGACGAAGAAGGGCCACGTCGAGCGCTTCCTCAAAGGCCAGGACAAGGTGAAGATCACGATCATGTTCCGCGGCCGGGAGATGACCCATCCGGAGCGCGGCGAGCGGTTGCTGCTGCTGCTCGCCGAGGAAGTCGCGGAGCTCGGCGTCATTGAGCAGAGGCCGAACCAGGACGGGCGCAACATGACGATGATGCTCGGCCCAGTGAAGCAGAGGCTGCCCGATGCCGAGAAGGAGAAGGACCCGACCGCGCCAGCACCGGCGGTCGCCGAGCCGCCCGAGGAGACAGGCGAGCCGCCCGAGGAGACAAACGAGCCGCCCGAGGAGACAGGCGAGCAAGCCAAGCCTGAATGACCCAGCGCGAGCCTGCCGGATTCGAGTCGTCTGCTTAACTAACTCGTTGTCATGCCGAAGATGAAGACCCACTCCGGCGCTAAGAAGCGCTTCAAGATGACCGGCAAGGGCAAGCTGCGCGGTCGTCACGCGATGATGAGCCACATCCTCGAGAAGAAGAACTCGAAGCGCAAGCGACGCTTGTCGAAGCCGGCGATGATCGCGCCTCAGGACGTCGGTCGCGTCAAGGCGATGCTGCGGAAATGATCGCCGTCGTCGTCGACAACCGTCAGCTACGAGCGTCCGGGATCTCGAGCGCATGCCCCGCGTAAAGCGCTCAGTCCACGCGCGCAAGAAGCGTCGCGCCGTCCTCGAGCGAGCGAAGGGCTACCGCGGCGACAAGCACGCCCACTACCGCCAGGCGAAGGAGCAGCTGCTCAAGTCGGACTCCTACGCCTACCGCGACCGGCGCAACCGCAAGCGCGACTTTCGCCGCCTCTGGATCATCCGCATCAACGCCGCTGCGCGGCGTGAAGGGCTTACCTACAGCGAGCTCATGCACGGCCTGCGCGAGGCGCAGATCGAGCTCGACCGCAAGGTTCTTGCCGACATCGCCGTTCAGGACCCGGAGACCTTTCGACGTTTTACAGAGCGCGCCCGGGAGGCGGTGGCCTGACGGCGGCATCTTGATCGAGCCGTCAGCCAACGAATCCCGAGGCGCCTGCGAGGCGCCTTTTTTCGTCCATGATCACATCAGCCCACAACGAGCAACTGAAGACGATCCGCAAGCTCCACGAGCGCAGGCAGCGAGAGCGCACTGGGCTGTTCGTCGCCGAGGGGGAGGACCTCGTCGACGCCGCTCAAGAGGCTGGCTTCGAGCCAGTCGCACTGCTCGTCGCCGGCAGGGACGTCGAGCCCGCGCTGCTCGCCGCGGTCACGACGCTCGGCTCGGGCACGCGTGTCGTGGGGATCTACCGCCAGCGCTGGTCGCGGCCCGGCGGGGACCTGTCCGTCTATCTGGATGGCGTCGGCGACCCCGGCAACATCGGGACGATCGTACGGGCGGCGCATGCGTTCGCTGATGGCGCCGTCGTGCTCGGCCCCGGCTGCGCCGATCCCTACTCGCCGAAGGCGGTGCGCGCCAGCATGGGCTCCGTCTTTGCACGACCGCCGGCACGAGCGGCCTTCGCGGAGCTGGCAGGGACCACGGTCGCACTTGAGCGCGACGGTGGTCCGCCGCTCGCGAGCCTGGTTGCCGAAGCACCGCTCGTCCTCTGCCTCGGCGCCGAGCGGGAGGGACTCCCCGCGTTGATAGCGAACGGTGCATCGATGAGGGCTCATATTCCGTTGCGCCCCGACGGGCCCAACTCGCTCAACGTCGCGATGGCCGCGACCGTCGCGCTGTACGAGTGCACGCGTGGACGAGACCCGGCAAGGCGCCACAATGGCTGACGCTGCTCGCCTCGTTCAGCTCCAACGTGAGGCGGAGACCGCCATTGCGTGCGCGCGCGGTGTCGGCGAGCTCGACGAACTGCGTGTTCGCTACCTCGGGCGCAAGTCGGAGCTGACCGCGGTTCTACGCTCGATCGGGGAGCTGCCGCCTGATCAGCGCGGGCCGATCGGTCAGGCCGCGAACTCGGCACGGGTTGCGCTCGAGCGGCTGTCCGACGAGCGCCGGGCGGCCTTGGAGGCCTCTGAGCTGGACGTGCGACTGCGCGAGGATCGCATCGACGTCACCCTGCCCGGCGACCCGCCCCGACCGGTCGGCGCCCTCCATCTGATCTCGCAGACGCGCCGCGAGATCGAGGATGTCTTCATTGGCCTTGGCTTCTCGGTCGTCGAGGGCCCAGAGGTCGAGCACGACTACTACAACTTCACGGCGCTCAACCACCCGCCCGGCCACCCGGCGCGGATGTTGCAGGACACCTTTTACTTCAGTGACGAAGTGCTCTTGCGCACGCACACCTCGCCGATGCAGGTGCGGGCAATGGAGGCCCAGGGTCCGCCGATCTACATCATCGTTCCGGGCAAGGTCTACCGGCGCGACTCCGATGCGACCCATAGCCCGATGTTCCACCAGATTGAGGGTCTCGCCGTCGATCGCGACATCACGCTCGCCGATCTCCAGGGCGTGCTGCTCGAGTTCGCGCGCGCGATCTTTGGTCCCCAGCGCGACGTCAGGCTGCGGCCGCACTACTTCCCCTTCACCGAGCCGAGTGTCGAGGTCGACGTCTCATGCTTCGCCTGTGCGGGAACCGGGTCGCTGCCGGGTGGCGCGCGCGACCCGCTCTGCAAGGGATCTGGTTGGATCGAGGTGCTCGGCGCGGGGATGGTCGATCCGAACGTCTTCGGCTTCGTGGCGGACCGCGGCTACGACCCCGAGGAGGTCCAAGGCTTCGCCTTCGGGCTGGGCATCGAGCGGATCGCGATGCTCAAGCACGCGGTTCCGGACCTGCGCCTGTTCTTTGAGAATGACCCACGCTTCCTGGAGCAGTTCCAATGACGCTGCCGCTGCGTCCTCCTGGCCTGGCCCGGTGCTGCCATCCCAATTGGGCGGAGGTGCGCGGGTGAGGGTTCCGGTCGACTGGTTGACGGACTACTGCGATCCGGGGTTGTCGACGGCGGAGATAGCCGAGCGACTCGCGATGAGCGGAACCGAGGTCGCGCGGGTCGAGCGGGTTGGGGTTGGCTCGACCGAGGGATTTGTCGTCGGGCGGGTGCTGGCTTCGGAGCGCCATCCCGAGGCTGAGCGCCTGAGCGTCTGCGCGGTGGATGACGGCTCTGGTGAGCCACGGACGATCGTCTGCGGCGCGCCCAACGTGGCCGCGGGCCAGACGGTGGCGGTCGCGCGGCCGGGCGCGCTGCTGGCGGACGGCCGCGAGCTTGGCGAGACGACCCTGCGCGGCATCCGCTCCGCGGGAATGCTGCTGGCGGAGGATGAGCTCGGACTTGGCGATGACCACAGCGGGATCATCGTCCTGCCGGACGGCCTCGCCGTCGGGGCACCGCTCTCCGGCCACCTGCCAATCGCTGACGACGTGCTCGAGCTGGAGATCACGCCGAACCGCCCGGACTGCCTCGGGGTCTACGGGGTCGCGCGCGAGCTGGCCGCCACGACCGCTGTTGCGCTCGCCGATGACCCAGGCGAGCGCGACGCCGACGCGCGCGGTGAGGACTCGGTCGGGCAGTACGCCTCACTCGAGATCGTCGATCCAGAGATCTGCCTGCGATTCACGGCGCGCGTCTTCGATGACGTGCGCGTCGGACCGTCGCCGCTGTGGCTGAAGGCGCGCCTGATGGCGGCGGGCCAGCGGCCGATCTCGAACGTCGTCGACATCACCAATTACGTGATGCTGCTCACCGGTCAGCCGCTGCACGCGTTTGACCTCGAGCAGGTCCGCGGCGGCGCGCTCGCGATTCGGCGCGCACGCGAGGGGGAGGGGATGACGACGCTCGATGGGGTCGAGCGCACGTTTGACGCCTCGATGGCGCTTGTCTGCGACGCGCAGGGCCCCTCTGGCGTCGCCGGCATCATCGGCGGCCAGGTCTCGGAGGTCTGCTCGGCGACGACACGGGTCCTGATGGAAGCGGCGACCTGGGTGGGCCCGAACATCCTGCGAACCTCCTCGCGTCTCGGGGTGCGCACCGAGGCGAGCGGCCGCTTCGAGAAACAGCTCCATCCAGACCAGGCACTTGCGGCGCAGCGGCTCTCATCGAAGCTGATGCTCGAGCTCTGTGGGGCGCGCCTCGTGCCGGGAACACTCGATGCCTATCCGAACAGGTGCTCGCCGCGCGTCGTTCGTCTGCGGCTAGCGCGGCTCGGGTCGCTGTTGGGGAAGTCGATCTCGGCCGAGGAGGTCGTGGAGATCCTGGGGCGTCTCGGATTCACTACCGCCCCGGTGGAGGCGACCACGCCGGCGGAGACAACCGCGCCGGCGGAGACAACCGCGCCCGTGGAGACAACCGCGCCGGTGGACGCCACCGCGCTCGCGGAGACAGCCCCGCCCGCGGAGACAGGCCCGTGGACGCAGGCGACGCTCGCCGTGACCGTGCCCGGCTTTCGCGATGCCGACGTTCAGCGTGAGGCGGACCTGATCGAGGAGGTTGCCCGAATCCATGGACTCGCCAAGCTGCCCGTGACCCTTCCCGCGCGCGCGGGCGCGATCGGGCGCCTGACGTCCGCTCAGCGGTTGCGCCGCCGACTCGAGGACGCGCTGCGCGATCGCGGGCTGCTCGAGATCGTGGCATACAGCTTCACAGCGCCGGAGAAGCTGACAGCGCTGCGGCTCGATCTTGAGGAGACCATCCGGGTCGCGAATCCGCTCAGTGAGGATCAGAGCATGATGCGCCCACTGCTGCTGCCGGGCCTGCTCGACGCAGCTCGGCTGGCGGCGGCGCACGGGCGCCCGCGCGTGGGCCTGTTCGAGTCGGCCCACGTCTACCGGCCGGACTCGGGGGCGGACCGCCGCGCCACCCCTGCCCGCGAATGTCATCGAATCGGCGCGCTGCTCACCGAGGCGCAACCAGGGAGCTGGCGATCGCAGGCATGTCCTGCAGACTTCTTCGCAGCGAGGGCGCTCGTCGAGGCGCTACTTGCTTGCGCCGGGATTGACTGGCGGGTGGAGCGAGCGCCGGAGCCCTTCCTGCACCCGGGACGGTCAGCGCGCCTGATCGCGGGCGAGCGCAAGGTCGGCTGGCTTGGGGAGCTGCACCCGCTGGTCGCGCGCGAGTGGGACATCGGCCCGTCCGCTGCCGCATTCGAGCTCGACGCAGACGCGCTCGCCGAGCTCGCGCCCGAGCTAGTCCACTACCGCGCAGTGCCGAGTGTCCCGGCGCTGCTGCAGGACATCGCCGTCGCCGTCAGTGAGGAGACGAGCGCGGCAGAGGTCGACGGCGCAATCAGGGCCGCCGGCGGTGAGCTGCTGCGCTCGACGAGTTTGTTCGACATCTATCGCGGCGATCAGGTAGGAGCGGGGAGGAAGTCACTCGCGCTTCGGCTCGAGTTCCGCGCCGAAGACCGCACGCTCACGGACGCCGACGTCGCAGGACTGCGTGAGCGGATCGAGGCCGCACTCGCAGAGATTGGGGGGCGGCTGCGTGAATAGGGTCGCGGTCATCGGGGCTTCCGGGTTCGCGGGGGCGCTCTGCGCGGCGATCGTCGGCCGTCATCCGCTGCTCGAGCTCGTCGCCGTGACCGCTCGCGCTGACGCCGGACAGAGACTCGATCGACTCTATCCGCGTCACAGGGTCGCGCTTGAGCTCGAGGTCTTCGACCCCGATCGCATTGCACAGACCGCCGATTCGGCGCTCGTCTCCTATCCGCACGGGGCGGCGGCCGGGGTCGTGCGCGCGCTGCGCGAGCGTGGGGTCAGGGTCGTCGACCTCTCAGCCGACTTCCGCCTCGATCGCGCGCGCTACGAGCGCTACTACCAGCCGCACGAGGCCGACGAGCTACTTGCCGAGGCCGTCTACGGCCTCACCGAGCTTCACCGCGAGGCGATCGCGGGGGCCGATCTGGTCGCCGCGCCGGGCTGCTACGCAACGGCGGCGCTGCTCGCGCTGTCGCCGCTGCGCGAGCTGGCGACCGACATCGTCATCGACGCGAAGTCCGGGGTCTCGGGAGCGGGTCGCGCGGCGACCGAGACGACCCACTTTGTCTCGGTCGCGGAGAACGTGAGCGCCTACAAGATCGACGGCCATCGCCACCGCGCCGAGCTCGAGCAGGAGCTCGGCGACGGCGCGCCGATCACCTTCGTTCCGCACCTGCTGCCGATCGACCAGGGGCTGCTGGCGAGCTGTTACGTGACGACCTCTCGGCGGCTCGGGGATCGCGAGCTGCGCGAGCTCTTCGAGGATGCCTACCGGGACGAGCCCTTTATCGAGCTGGCGGACTCGCCGCCCGGCGTGCGCGACGTGCGCGCTACGAACGTCTGCCGGCTCCACGCCGCAGTCGAGCCCGCGACCGGCAGGGCGCTTGTCTTCGCGGCGATCGACAACCTCTGGAAGGGTGCCGCCGGACAGGCCGTGCAGGACCTCAACGTGATGCTCGGGCTCGAAGAGACCGCGGGGCTTCGGTGAGCTTCTTCCGCTCACGCTGGGTGAAGGCGCCCGAGCACGTCTCGGAGCTCGAGCCGACATCGCTGCCGGCTGGTTTTCGGGCGGCCGGGGTCGCCGCCGGGATCAAGCGCCGTGGCCTCGACGTCGGGCTGCTCGTCTCGGATGAGCCGGCGACGGTGTCGGCAGCGCGCTTCACGACCAACGCGAGCCTCGGTGCCCCCGTCGTGGTCTCGAAGGGCGCGGCGCTCGACCGCCTGCGAGCGGTACTCGCCAACTCGGGGAACTCGAACGTCGCCGACGGAGAGCGCGGCCTCGCGACAGCGCGCGAGTCGCAGGTCGCCGCCGCCCAGGCCCTCGGCCTTGAGCCACGCTGCGTCGGGCTGGCATCGACAGGGGTGATTGGCCGCCGGCTCGAGTGCGCGCCGCTGGTGGCCGGGATAGCGGCAGCCGCCAAGTCGCTCGGCGACGACAGCGACGCCTTCTCGACGGCGATCCTGACGACCGACCGCGGCCCCAAGCGCGCCTGCCTCGAGGTCGCGCTGCGCGGCGGGACCGTTCGGCTCGCCGCCCAGGCAAAGGGCGCCGGCATGATCTCGCCGGCGTTCGCGACGATGTTCTGCTTCGTCGAGACCGACGCGGTCATCGGCGCCGAGACGCTCGACCTGCTGACCGGCGTCACCGTCAAGCGCTCGTTCGACCGGATCTCGGTCGATGGCCAGCTCTCGACGAGCGACACGGTCTTCTGTCTGGCGAGCGGAGCCTCGGGCGTAGAGGTCCGTCCCGAGGCCGAGGACGAGATCGCCTTCGGCGAGGCGATGGACGCGCTGCTGCGTCAGCTCGCGATCGATATCGTCGCCGACGGCGAGGGCGCCCGCCGCGTCGGTCGCGTCGTCGTGCGCGGATCGCGCGGGGCGGTTGAGCCCGTTGCTCGCGCCGTTGCCAACTCGCCGCTCGTGAAGACCGCGCTCCACGGCGCGGACCCGAACTACGGACGCGTTCTCCAGGCGGTCGGCCAAGCGCTCGCCGGCCGCGGCCTCGGCAGCTCGCCAGACCTCTATGTCGACCTCGACGTCGAGGACCGGCGGCTCGTCGAGCGTGGCGCCGCGGTCGACCTCGACGGCGACGCGCTCGCCGCCGTCAGAGCTGCCGTCGCCGCTCCGGAGGTCGAATACACGATCACCGTTCCGGGTGCGGGCTCCGAGGCGGAGGTCTTCTTCAGCGACCTCTCGCACGACTACGTCACTCTTAACGCGGAGTACACGACCTAGTGCTCGCGCATTGCCGAAATCGATCGTCGAGCGCACGACCCGCTGCCCGAGCATTGCCGACAGTCAACGTCGAGCACCTGACCACGTTGACAGAGGGGAGTCATTGATGAGAGATGTCGCCACGCTGCTCGAGGCGCTGCCCTACATTCGCGACTTCCACGGCAGGACCGTCGTGATCAAGTACGGCGGCGCGGCGATGACCGACGCTCGCCTCAAGGAAGAGTTCGCGCGGGATGTCGTGCTGCTCAAGTACGTCGGCATGAACCCGATCGTCGTCCATGGCGGTGGGCCCGACATCACGCGCTATATGGAGCGCTTGGGGATGAAGGTCGAGTTCGTCGAGGGATTGCGTGTCTCAGACGAGGCGACGGTCGAGGTCGCAAAGATGGTCCTGGTCGGCAAGCAGAACAAGGACATCGTGCTTCGCCTCGGCCGCCACGGCCAGCCCGCCGTCGGGCTCTGCGGCGACGACGGCTCGCTCTTTCGGGTGCGCAAGCAGCTGGCCGGCGAGCGCGACATCGGCTTCGTCGGGGAGATCGAGCACGTCGACGTCGGCGTGCTCAACCACATCGCCGAGGACTACATCCCGGTCATCGCCTCGGCGGGCGCGGACGGCGAGGGCAACTCCTACAACGTCAACGCGGACGAGGCGGCCGGTGCGGTGGCGAGCGCGCTCGGCGCCCACAAGGTGATCTTTCTGACCGATGTGGTCGGCTGGCTCGAGGACTCGGCCGATCCCGCGACGCGTGTCTCGCAGGCAACCCCCGCCGAGGTCCGTGCACGACTGGGGGAGGTCTCGGGGGGGATGCGCCCGAAGCTCGAGGCCTGCCTCAAGGCGGTCGAGGGCGGCGTCTCGGCCGCCCACATCATCGACGGACGTGTGGCGCACTCGCTCGTCCTCGAGCTCTTCACCGATGAGGGCATTGGAACGAAGATCTGCCCGTGACGCTCGACGATCTGCGCGCGCTCGAGCGCGATTTCGTGATGCCGACCTACGCGCGGCTGCCCGTCGAGTTCGTCCGCGGCGAGGGCTGCTCGCTCTGGGACGGCGACGGCGTGCAGTACCTCGACCTGCTCGGCGGGATCTCCGTGGTCCAGATCGGGCATTGCCATCCCGCGCTCGTCGAGGCGATCACCACCCAGGCCGCGCGCCTGATGCACGCCTCGAACCTCTATTACAGCGAGCCCGCGATGCGCCTCGCCGAGCGGCTGTCGAAGGGCTCGCTTGGAGGAAAGGTCTTCTTCACGACCGCCGGGACCGACGCCAACGAGTGCGCGATCAAGCTGGCGCGCCGTCACAAGGCCCGCGGCGAGGTCGTCGTCCTCGCGGGAGCGTTCCATGGCCGGACGATGGGATCGCTCTCGGCGACTCCCCAGCCCGACAAGCAGGAGCCGTTCGCGCCCCTTGTCCCAGGTTTCGTCACCGTCTCGCGCGACGACCCCCGGGCGCTGGCCGACGCGGTGCACGACGGGACCGCCGCCGTCTTCATCGAGCCGATCCAGGGTGAGACCGGCGTCCACCGGGTCGCGCCGGAGGTCGTCGCCGCCGCCCGCGATGCCTGCGACCGCCACGGCGCCCTGCTCGTCTTCGACGAGATCCAGTGCGGAATGGGCAGGACGGGCTCTCTCTGGGCATGGCAGCAGGGCTCCGTCCGGCCGGACGTGATGACGATCGCTAAGGGGCTCGGCGGCGGCTTTCCGATCGGCGCCTGCGTCACCGCGCCCGAGTACGCCGACGTGCTCCGGCGAGGAGATCACGGCTCGACGTTCGCCGGAGGCCCGCTCGCCGCCGCCGCCGCCCACGCGGTGCTCGACGTCGTCGACCGACCGCCGTTCCTGGCAGCCGTTCGCGAGAAGGGACACGTCCTGAAGGCGGGCCTTGAGGCACTCGGGCTCGAGCCGGTCCGGGGCAGCGGGCTGATGCTCGCCTTCGACATCGCGGGCGCGCGCGAGCTGGTCCAGCGCGCCCTCGACGAGCAGCGCCTGATCCTCAACGCCACCGGGCCGGAGACGATCCGGCTGCTGCCGCCGCTCACGATCAGCGCCGAGGAGATCGACGACGCGCTGCGCCGGATCGGCTCCCTGTTAGCTTCCCGCGCCAGCCGATGAACGACACCGAGCGGACAACGCTGACCAAGACCGCCTCCTACGAGGCCGAGCCCGGCGAGGTGCGCCGGGTGCTGCTGCTCTACTCCGGCGGGCTCGACACGAGCGTGATGCTCAAGTGGATCCAGGACGAGTACGGCGCGGAGGTCGTGGCACTGACGGTCGACCTCGGTCAGCCGGGCGAGGATTTCGAGGCCGTCAGGCGTAAGGCACTAGACCTCGGCGCGGTCGACTGCTTCGTCGTCGACGCCAAGGACGAGTTCGCGAGCGAGTACGTCCTGCCGGCGATCAAGGCGAACGCGCTCTACGGCGGCGGGTATCCGCTCTTCACCGCCCTCGGGAGGCCGCTGATCGCGAAGCTGGCGGTCGAGAAGGCGCGCGCAGCCGGCTGCGACACGATCGCTCATGGCTGCACCGGCAAGGGCAACGACCAGGTTCGGATCGAGGCCACGATCGCAACGCTCGACCCGGAGATGAAGGTGATCGCGCCGGTGCGTGGCTGGCAGATGGGACGGGAGGAGGAGATCGCCTACGCGCGCGAGCACGGCATTCCGGTCAAGGGCGGCGCCGAGGCGACGCCCTACTCGATCGACGACAACCTCTGGGGCCGCTCCTCCGAGGGCGGCCCGATCGAGGACCTCGCACAGGCCCCTCCCGACGATGTGTTCCAGCTCGTCACGCTGCCAGAGCACGCTCCAGACGAGGCTGAGCTCGTCGAGATCGAGTTCGAGCGTGGCTGCCCGGTAGCGCTTGCCGGCGAGCGCCTTGCGCTCGTCCCGCTGCTCGAGCGCGCGGCCGCGATCGGCGCCCGCCACGGCGTCGGGATTGTCGACCACATCGAGGATCGGATCGTCGGTCTCAAGGTGCGCGACCTCTACGAGGTCCCGGCCGCCGAGCTGATCCTGACCGCCCACAAGGAGCTCGAGCAGCTTGTTGGGACGATCCACCAGAACAACTTCAAGCCGCAGCTCGACGACCAATGGGCGTTCCTGGTCTACGCCGGGCTCTGGTACGAGCCGCTGCTTGCGGATCTGAACGCCTACATGGACAGTGTCAGCGAACAGGTCACCGGGTCGATCACGCTGAAGCTCTACAAGGGTAGGGCCGCCGCGGTCATCCGCTCGTCGCCGAACGCCCTCTACGACGCGGCACTCGCCGGCTTCGGCGCCTCTGGGGGCCTCTTCTCCCAGCAGGCGAGCCCGGGGTTCATCGAGCTCTGGAGCCTGCAGTCGCGGATGGCCCACCAGATCCGAAGCCGCAACCAGCGAGACGGTCAAAGCCAAGAACAAGGAGACGGGCGATGAGGCGAAAGCGCAGATACACCATCCTGGGCTGGCTGGCGTGGCAGATCGGCTCGCGCGCCGCGCGCCGCAAGCTCGCAAAGAGCCGCTTGAAGCTCGCCGCGGTTGCGGTGGCAACGCTCGCGCTCGTTGCCGGCGGCGTCTCAGCTCTGCACCGCGGCGACTAGGCCGCCCGCGCCGTATCGCTGCGTCCAGAGCCAGACGATCGGCTAAGCGATCGGTCCGAGCGCGAGATTTCGGGGGGGGAACCGCGTGTTCGGCGTCCACGGCGTGGCTGGCTTACTCAGGGATGATCGAAGACACGCCGATATACGCAGGGAGATGAAGCTTCTGCGCAGACACGTGATCGCTTCCTTCGACCGCCTCCCCCTGATCGCGTCGAAGGAAGCCGCTGCCCCGAGGCGGGCAGCGCGAGCGTCGACGACGGCGCTCATTCTGGCGCTGATCGCCGGCCTGTTCGCGATCGGTCCGTCGGCCGCAAGCGCGGCGGTTTCGTTCAGCGCCGCTCCCGGCTCGCCGTTTGCAGCGGGAACGAACCCCGCGTCGGTGGCGATCGACGATCTCAGCGGCGATGGCAAACGAGATCTCGCTGTGGCGTTCGGCACGGGCAACGCCGCGGTGCTGCTCGGCAACGGCGACGGCAGCTTTCAGGCGCCGGCGAGCTTTGCCGCGGGCACCAACCCCCGCGAGGTGAAGGTCGGCGACTTCAACGGCGATGGCAAGCGCGACCTCGCCACGGCGAACAGCGGCTCGAACAACGTCTCGGTGCTGCTCGGCAACGGCGACGGCAGCTTCCAGGCGGCAGTCAACTTCGTCGTCGGAACGAATGCAGTGAGCGTCTCGGTCGCGGACCTCAATGGCGATGGCAAGCAGGACCTCGCCACGGCGAACGAAGGCTCGGACAACGTCTCGGTGTTGCTCGGCAACGGCGACGGCAGCTTTCAGGCGGCGACGAGCTTCGCCGCGGGCACCTACCCCCGCGCGGTGAAGGTCGGCGATTTCAACGGCGATGGCAAGCGCGACCTCGCGACCGCGAACCAAGGCTCGAACAACGTGTCGGTGCTGCTTGGCAACGGCGACGGCAGCTTTCAGGCCGCGGTCGGCTTCGCCGCCGGGGCGACCGCGATGGCGGTCAGCATCAGCGACTTCAACGGTGACGGCAAGCAAGACCTGGCCACCGCGAACTTCAACGGGGCGGACGTCTCGGTGCTGCTCGGCAACGGCGATGGGACCTTCCAGGCGCCCGTCAACTTCGCCGTCGGCGTCGGTCCCTGGCAGTTGGACAGCGGCGACCTCAACGGCGACGGCCGCCAGGACATCGTCGCGAGCTCAAACTTCGGCAACACGAGCGGCGGCACGGTGTCTGTGCTCGAGGGAAACGGCGATGGCAGCTTCCAGGCCGCGGTCGACTTCGCTGTCGGGGGTGGCAACCCGTTGGGGGTTGCGATCGCCGACCTCGACGGTGACCTCCAGCAGGACATCGCCACCGCAAACTACGGCTCGAACAACGCGAGCGTGCTGCTGAACGCCGGCGCGGGCGCCGTCGGGCTCAGTCCGCCGGCGCTCGACTTCGGATCCCAGGCGACCGGCAGCTCGAGCGGGCCGCGCGCGGTCTCGGTCACCAACAGCGGCAGCGGCTTCCTGCGGATCAGCTCGGCGACGCTTGGCGGCGCGAACGCGGCGGACTTTGCGATCGCCGCAGACGCCTGCTCCGGGCGCACGCTGCTCGTTGGCGAGTCCTGCCAGGTCTCGGTCGCCTTCTCGCCCGGCGCTACCGGTGCGCGCGCGGCGACGCTTGCGATCGCCGACGACGCGCCCGGGAGCCCGCATACAGTTGCGCTCTCCGGCGCCGGTACTACGCCGGCGCTCTCCGGGACCGGCACTGGGACCGGGCCGACAGCTGCGAGCTGCAGCCTGCGCGTGACTACCAAGTACCTCTTCGTCGGGCGCTCTACCCGGCTCGCGGCGCTGGTCCGCTGCTCGGGCAGGCTGACCGCTGGTGTCAAGGTCTCGGTGACCGGAACGAGGGGCGTGAGAGCGCAGACGCAGACCTCCGACGCGCGCGGGCTTGTCCGCTTCGCGGTCAGGGCTCGCAGGCGAGGCACCTCCGCCACCCTGTCGGCGCCGAACGCGACTCGCGTCACGCTCAGGTCCACCAGGTACCCGCGGCTGGTATCGGCCTATCGCGGCGCCGCGATCGTCGTCGGGCGCAGACGCGCGAACTGCAAGCGCGTGCGCATCTCGCCAAAGAGCCTGACGGTTGGGCGCCGCACGACCATGGTGGTCTCTGTGCGGATCAGGCGTATGGCGGTCGTCAACGCCTACGTTGCGTTCAGAGGCGCAGGAGTGAGGGCTGCTGGGACGACGAACGTAAAGGGCGTGCTGAAGCTACGCCTGAGGGCGCATCGCGCCGGCACGGTCGTGGTGACGGTGCCGAACCTGACCAGCTGCAAGAAGCTGCTGCGGGCGGGCTGAGCGGAAAGCGTCTAGCTGTCGTCCAGAGCGACGTCCGCCGCGGCGTCCTCGTCGCGCGCGGGCGTACTTCTGTGCGCCAACCCATCACCGGCGCCAGCGCGGGTGAAGCGAGTTGCGATCGTCAGCAGCAAGTGAACGACGCCTAGTCCGATGAAGAACGCCGTCGGATTCGTCTCGTCGGAGAATCCGAACAGGAAGGGGACCGCGATCAAGAGCGCGGCGAGGGCAAAGTCGACCACGATGTGCACCGAGATCGGCACCGAGTCCACGAGGCTGGTCGGCCCGACGGTCGTGGCCGCGATCAGGAGCACCACCACGCCGACGACGATCGACACCGCGGTTGCCGCGCCAGAATCGAAGTCAAGCGCGAATGGCGCGACGATGAAGAGCGCCGCCGCGACGTACTCGATCAAGCCGTGGACGAAGAAGGGGATCGGTCCCTGGCGGCTCACGCGTTGTTTATAGCCGGTCTCGCCATCGGTCGCGCGCACTAGGCGAGATTGGCCTGATCGCGTCTGCTTCGGCCGGCCCCACGGCCGAGCCGGGGCCCGCGCGACGCTTACCTCGCAACGTGCGACAAGGCGCCTGACGATCGGCGGGGCCGTCGGGGCGCGAGCCTAGAGTGCAGCGCTCGGATGCCACCGCCCTCCTGCGCCCATCTCCACGTCCACTCCGAGTACTCGCTGCTCGACGGCGCCTGCAAGATCGACGCGCTTGCCGAACGCGCCGCGGCCTTCGGCCAGCCGGCGCTCGGCCTGACCGACCACGGCGTCATGAACGGCGCCATCGAGCTCTACAAGGCCTGCAGGAAGCGCGGTATCAAGCCGATCCTGGGCTTCGAGGCCTACCTGCGCGACGACCTCAGCTCGGACGCAGTCCGCTACGAACGCAACCACCTGACCCTTCTGGCGCGCAGCGACGAGGGCTTTCGCAACCTCGTCAAGCTGACCTCCGCCGGCTTTCTTGAGGGCTACAGCCGCGGCAAGCCGAACGTCGACATGGGACTGCTGGCGCGCCATTCTGAGGGCGTGATCGCACTGACCGGCTGCCTGCAGTCGCGCTTCTGCCGACGGCTGGTCGACGACAACCCAGCTGAGGCGCGCGCGCACGCCGATGACTTGCTCCAGGTCTTCGGCGCGGAGAACGTCTACTTCGAGCTCCAGCGGAATGGGATCCCGGAGCAGGACAAGGCCAACGAGCAGATCGTCCGGATAGCGCGCGAGGTCGGCCGCCCGCTGGTCGGGACGGCCGACGTGCACTACCTGCGCCGCGAGGACTATGACCATCACCAGGCCCTCCTCTGCGTGCAGACGAAGTCGACGATCGCGGCGCCGAAGCTGAGCTTCGACAGCAACGAGTTCTTCCTCAAGGACTCCAATGAGATGGCCGACTCGTTCGCGCAGTGGCCCGAGGCGCTGGCCACGACGCTCGAGATCGCCGAGCGCTGTCAGACGGAGATCGAGCTGGGGAAGATGCTGATTCCGCGCTATCCGACGCCGGACGGCGAGCCGGAGAGCGCCTATCTACGCCGGCTGGCGCAGGAGGGCCTGCGCCGGCGCTATGGCGATCCACCCCCGGCGGCGGCGGTCGAGCGGCTCGAGCTGGAGCTCGAGGTCATCACGCGGATGGGCTTTGACGCCTACTTCCTGATCGTCTGGGACTTCGTCAAGTTCGCCAAGGACGGCGGCATCGCGGTTGGCCCGGGGCGCGGCTCGGCGGCGGGCTCGATCGTCTCCTACTCGCTGAACGTAACCGACGTCGACCCGCTCGCCTACGGGCTGCTCTTTGAGCGTTTCCTGAACGCCGAGCGCGTCTCGATGCCCGATATCGACATCGACTTCTCGGTCAAGGGGCGCGAGCGCGTGATCCGCTACGTCGCCGCCAAGTACGGGCAGGAGTCGGTTGCCCAGATCATCACCTTCGGCCGGATGTACCCGCGCGCGGCCACCCGTGACGCGGCGCGCGTGCTCGGCCTCGACTACGCGGCGGGCGACCGGCTCGCGAAGCTGATCCCCGACCCGATCATGGGTCGCGCGCCGTCGTTCGAGGACTGCCTGAAGCCCGGTCAGGAGCTGGCGCAGGCCTGCGCCCAGGACCCCCAGGCAAGGCAGATCGTCGATGTCGCGCGCGGCCTCGAGGGGATCGTGCGCCACTCCTCGATCCACGCCGCGGCGGTCGTCATCGCCGATCGCCCGCTGACCGACGTCGTGCCGCTGCAGCTTGCCGAGGACAACGGGCAGCTGGCCGATGACGGCGGGCGCGCGTTCAAGACGGTGACGCAGTACTCGATGGATCCGATCAAGGAGATCGGCCTGCTGAAGATGGACTTCCTCGGGTTGCGCAACCTCGACGTGATCGAGTCGGCGCTCGACATCATCGAGCGGTCGCTCGCTGAGCGTCCCGACATGACGACGCTTCCGCTCGATGACGCCAAGGTCTACGACATGCTCGCGCGCGGAGACTCGACCGGCGTCTTCCAGTTCGAGTCGGACGGGATGCGCGAGGCGCTCAAGAAGGTGCGCCCGACCGAGTTCGAGGACCTGGTCGCGCTCGTATCGCTCTATCGGCCCGGCGCGATGCGCCACATCGACACCTACGCGCGCAACAAGCGCGACCCGCGGGCGGTCTCCTACATCGATGACCGTCTGCGCGAGATCACCGAGCCGACCTACTCGGTGATCCTCTACCAGGAGCAGTCGATGCAGATCGCCAAGCAGATCGCCGGCTTCTCGGGCCCTGAGGCCGACGACCTGCGCAAGGCGATCGGCGGCAAGGACCGTGCCGGGATGGCGGCGATGAAGGAGCGCTTCTTCGAGGGCGCGCGCGCGACCGGCACGGCGGCCCCGGTGATCCGCGAGCTCTGGGCGGTCAACGAGTCGGCCGCCGACTACTCGTTCAACAAGTCGCACGCCGCCTGCTACGCGCTGATCTCCTACCGCACGGCGTGGCTGAAGGCCAACTACCCGGCCGAGTACATGGCCGCGTTGATCTCGTCGCTGATGTCGACCAAGGACAAGGTCCCGTTCTTCGTCATGCGCTGTGAGGAGATGGGGATCGCGGTTCTGCCGCCGGACGTAAACGTCTCGGACCACGACTTTGTGGTTAGCGACGGGAGCATTCGCTTCGGGCTCGACGCCGTCAAGAACGTCGGCTCGGCGGCGGTCGATGCGGTGATCAGGGCGCGCGCCGGAGGCGGGCCGTTCCGCTCGATCTGGGATTTCTGCGAGCGCCTCGACTGCCGCGCGGTCAACAAGAAGGCGATCGAGTCGCTGGTCAGGTGCGGCGCGCTCGACTCGACTGGTGCCACCCGCAACGGGATGCTCGCGATTCTTGCTCAGGCGCAGGCGGCCGGCGCGAAGGCCCAGCAGGACGCCCTGCTCGGCCAGTCCTCGATTTTCGACCTCGACGATGCCCCCGCCAATGGGGCGTCCCCCGACACGCGGCCGGAGGTCCAGCGCCTGCCCGTGCCGGCGCTCGCCGATGACCGCAAGGAGCGCGGCCTAATGGAGAAGGAGACGCTCGGGCTCTTTCTCTCGAGCCATCCCTTCAAGGAGGTCCGCGGCGCGCTGCGCGCCCACGTCGACTGCTCGCTTGGCGAGCTCAGCAAGAGGCACGACGGCGAGTGGGTGACGGTCGGCGGCTGGATCGCCGAGCAGAAGCGAATCCGCACCAAGAAGGGCGACCCGATGATGTTCGCGACGCTCGACGACCTCGAGAGCCACGTCGAGATGCTTGTCTTCAACTCGGCCTACGCGGCGAACGCGGAGAAGGTCGATGTCGACAAGGTAGTCATCGTCCGCGGCCGCGTCGACCACAAGGAGAAGGGGGAGACGAAGCTGGTCGCTCAGGAGGTGGAGGTCTTCGAGCCGACTGAGGACGAGCTCCGGCGCACGCAGGTGGGCGGCGTCCCGTCGACGGGCCAAGCGCCGGGGCCGCGGCGAGTGTCAGTGGCGGTCCCCGACAGCTGTCCAGAGTCGTTTCTGGACGACCTCAAAGACGTCGTCCGCCACCATCCGGGTGATCACCAGGTCATGCTGCGCGTCGGCGAGCGAAGGCTTGTCCTCGGCGGCGACTACCGCATCTCAGCGTCGGTTGCCTGCCGCGGTGAGCTGGCGACGCTCACGGGCGCCGCCGTTGACGTCGCCTGAGATGAGCGCCGGCGAGCCGCTTCGCGGTACCGAGGTAGCCGGCGCCACGAAGCTCCCGGTTGGCTTCTGGTTGCTGTGTGATGGTTGCGCGCGACCAACCGAGTGAATTGGAGGTTTGTGGCTACTACACTCGATTCATGCAGACTGCGCCTGAGCCGATCGTCGCCAACGAATGCAGGCAGTGCTGCTCGTTCTGCGACCGGCTCGTTCATCCGTCCCGCTGCGTCGAGATCGGCTGTCCTTATCTCTACGTCTATGACGATGAGGCGAGCGGCCGGCGCTACATGGGCTGCATCAACAAGGTCTACAAGGCTGAGATCGACGTGCAGCTGCTGGCCGAGGCCGAGCGCACCCGTCACCGCTTTGGCGGAGTCAGGATCAGCGGCGACCCGCTGCCGCAGTGCAAGCTCTCGGTCGAGCGTGCCTACGACGGCCGCGGCGAGGCCTTCGACTGCGTCAACCCGAGCTTCTTCTCCGACAGCCGCGCAAGTGGCGATGGTGTCGAGGGGTCGTTTGACTTGCGCGACCGTCTCTGAGGGCGGCTGGCGGAGTCACGCGCTGGGAAGCCCTTCGCCCCGGCGGCTCTCGCCGCGGCATCAGGATGCTACTCATCCAACATCACGATGCTACAATTAGGCCATGCGGACGACGGTTACGCTGGCCTCCGATGTAGCGGCAGCGGTCAACCGGTTGCGACAGGAGCGCTCGCTCGGACTTAGCGAGGCGATCAACGAGCTCGTCCGCCGTGCGCTCGTTACCGGGCGCGACGAGCGGCGCTTCGAGCAGAGGACCCACGACATGGGCGCGGGCGTGGAGCTCACAAATGTCGCGGAGACGATCGAGACGCTCGACGGTCCCGCTGCCCGCTGATGTTGATCGACGCGAATTTGCTGCTGTTCGCAGTTCACGAGCGGAGCCCCTCTCACGCGGTCGCGCGCGACTGGCTCACCGATCGTCTGAACGGTGGGCGCCGTGTCGCCATCCCGTGGCAGAGCCTGGGGGCTTTTGTCCGGATCGCGACGCACCCGCGCGCGTTCGAGCGACCGCTGGTCCCCGCCGACGCCTGGAGGCGGGTGACCGACTGGCTGAGCGCTGAGGCCTCGTGGATCCCAGAACCCGGTCACCGGTACACGGCGATCCTTGGCGAGCTGATCGCTCGCCACGACGTTCGTGGCAACCTTGTGCCAGATGCGCAACTGGCGGCGCTAGCGCTTGAGCACGGCCTGACGATCTGCTCCGCGGACACTGATTTCGCGCGGTTCACGGAGGTTCGTTGGGAAAACCCGCTGATCCCGCGCGGCTAGCGGTTCGCGCCAGCGGCCAGGAGACCCGTCACCCGGGCGGTGCCGGCGGACCGGCGGTGGGGTCCAGCGCCGGCTCGCCGTTAGGCCTTGCGAGCCCGCAGACCCTCTTCTCTCAACTGTCGCGCGATCGCGATCTGGGAGGCGTCAGGCCCCTTGCCGTCGGGGCCCGGCACCTCCAGCAACGCCGGTAGGCCCTCGAAGCGCGGCTCCGAGAGGAACGCCGCCAGGCCCTCGCGGCCGAGCTCGCCCTCGGGGAGGTTTGCGTGGCGGTCGCGATTGCTGGCGAGCGGGACCTTCGAGTCGTTGACGTGAAGGCAGCCGATCCGTGCGAGGCCGACTAGGGCGACGCACTCGTCGACCACCGCTGCCACGCCCTTCGCTGTGCGGATGTCGAACCCGCTGGCGAGCAGGTGGCAGCAGTCGAGGCAGACTCCGAGCCGCTCGTCGTCCCCGCCAACCGCGATCAGCCGAGCCAGCTCTGCGAAGGAGCGGCCGAGCGTGCCGCCTGCGCCGGCGGTGTTCTCGAGCAGGAGCGTGCAGCTCTCGGATTCGGCGAGCACCTCGCGCAGCGCCTCGCCGACGCGCTCGATGCTCTCGTCGAACGGCAGTCCCTTCTGCGAGCCGGGATGTACAACGACGCCGTCGGCACCGATCGCGTCGCCAAGACGCAGCGCGTGGGTGAGCGCGGCGAGCGACTTCGCGCGGATCTCCCCCTCGGCCGATGCGCAGTTGATCAGGTAGACGGCGTGGATCACGACCGAGCGCAGCGGGCCCTGGTCGAGCAACGCGCGCAGCTCGGCCGTGTCGTCGTCCGAGTAGCGTGTCGGCCGCCACATCCGCGGTGACTGGTTGAAGAACTGGATCGCCTCGCAGCCGCGCTCGACGCCGCGCTGGTACGCGTTGGCGAGCCCGCCGGCAGGCGACACATGGGCGCCGATTAGCATGCTGCGATGACCGAGTCCATGCGCCTGCGCTTCGCTCCCTCGCCGACCGGCGCACTCCATATCGGGGGTGCCCGGACGGCACTGTACAACTGGCTTGTCGCTCGACGCGCTGGCGGATCTCTGATCCTGCGGATTGAGGACACCGACCGCGAGCGCTCGACGTCCGAGAACGTCGAACAGATTCTCGACGCGCTGCGCTGGCTTGGGCTCGACTGGGACGAGGGGCCGTTTTCGCAGAGCGACCGGCGCGAACGTCACCACGAGGCCGTCGAGCAGCTCCTCGCCAGCGGCCATGCCTATCGCGACGAGGGTGCCGTGCGCCTACGCGTGCCGGACGGCGCGACGATCGTCGAGGACGCGATCCGGGGCGAGGTCAGCTTCGACAACGCCGCGATCGCGGACTTCGTGATCGCCCGCTCGGACGGCAGCCCGCTCTACAACCTCGCCGTCGCGGTCGACGACCGCGACATGCAGATCACCGACGTCGTCCGCGGCGAGGACCACCTCTCGAACACCCCGCGCCAGGTGATGGTGATCGAGGCGCTCGGAGCGCAGCGACCGCGCTACGCCCACCTGCCGCTGCTACACGGCCCAGATGGGCGCAAGCTCTCGAAGCGCCACGGCGCGGCGTCGGTTCAGGATCTGCGCGAGGCGGGCTACCTGCCGGAGGCCGTGCGCAACTACATCGCGCTGCTCGGTTGGGCGGCGGACGCCACGACGACGTTCTTCACGACCGACGAGCTGGTCGAGCGCTTCTCGCTCGCGCGCGTCTCGCGCTCGCCCGCCGTCTTCGACGAGCCGAAGCTGCGCTGGATGAACGGCCGCTACCTGCGCGAGCTGCCCCCGGACGAGCTCGCCCGCCGGCTTGAGGAGCGCCTGGGCCGCCGCGGGCTAGGCGAGGCCGCGGCCGTGGCGCAGGAGAAGCTCCAGACGCTGGCTGACTTCTGGCCGCTCGCGGGATTCCTTGTTGAGCCTCAGCCGATCGACGATCAGGCATGGGCCAAGGTGATGACCGAGGGGGCGCCGGAGCGCCTGGCACGCGCGAGGCAGGCGCTCGCCGGCGTTGATCCGTTCGAGCCCGGCGGCGTCGAGCGCGCGCTGCGCGGAGTGGTCGAGGAGCTCGCCGTCAAGCCGAAGGAGGTCTTCCAGCCGCTGCGTGTCGCGATCAGCGGGTCGACGGCGTCGCCGGGAATCTTCGAGTCCGTTGCGTTGCTGGGCCGCGACGAGGTGCTGGCGCGCATCGATGCCGCCCTCGGGCATTCGAGCTAGCGATCTAGGGCATTCGTGGGCGGGGGCACTCTCCCAAGACCCACAGATTCACTCAACCTTTTGTCTATGAATGCCGATTACGGCCATGCGGGCTTCCTGCGCCGCGAGAGCTTATGGAAACCAACTGGTGAAAGCGGCAACGACGCCCATTACCGCCCGGCGGCCTTCGGCTCCGCCCGGGCCCAACAACGCGGGACACGGGCGCAAGCTGACGGCCGCCTTCGAGGCGCTCGAGGTGTTCCCAGCGCTCGCCGAGTCGCGCAACCGTTTGCTGATCATCGCGCGCGACGAGCACGCGTCGGTCGGCGATATGGTCGCGGCTGTCGAGTCGGACGTCGCCCTGGTAATCGCCGTCCTGCGGATCGCAAACCGCGTCCAGGGCTCGCGTAACGGGAAGATCGCGAGCGTTCCGAAGGCCGTCAACCTGCTGACGCCCGCGGGGGTGGAGCTCGTCGCCTCCCGGATGGGCGTCTTCGACTTCTTCGAGCGGACACCGGGGTGGGACATCGCGCCCGAGCGCTTTCGCCTGCACGCCGTCGCCACGCAGCGGGCCGCCGACCGCCTTGCACGCGAGGCCGGCTACGACGACCGTGACGAGGTGCTGATCTCGGCGCTACTGCACGATGTCGGCAAGCTCGTTCTCGTGCACGCCTACCCGGGCTATCCGAGCCACGTCCACGGCGAGGCACGCACGCCGGAGGAGCGGATCCATCGCGAACGTCGCGAGCTGGGTGTTGACCACGCGCTGGTGGGCGGGGTTCTCGCCCGTCGCTGGGGGCTGCCGAACCGTCTCGCTTCCTCGATCGAGCGCCACCACGCCGAGGAGATCGAGGGCGAGTCGGCGATTATCCGCCTCGCTGACATGCTTGCCCACTACGGGCATGGCCAGCCGGTCGACCCTCGCCAGATGCTCGCGGTCGCGCGTGTGATTGGCCTGAGCTCGGACTCGCTGCGGTCGGTGATGTACGAGTTGCCGTACGCGACCGGTGCACGGCGTCAGGTCGAGCCCTGCCCGCTCTCCGCACGCGAGCTCGAGGTGCTCCGGCGCCTGGCGGAGGGGAAGGTCTACAAGCAGATTGCAAGCGAGCTCAATCTCTCGACGAGCACTGTCAGGACTCACCTGCACAACACCTACGCCAAGGTCGGCGCCGTCGACCGCGCGCAGGCAGTACTGGTCGCGACCGAGCGCGGCTGGCTCTAGCCGGCCTCGCCTCCGGGGGCACGACTGACGTCTGCGCGGCGCGAGTCGCTGCGCCGCCTGATCAGCATGGCGGCCGTGGCGGCACCAATCGTGTCGATGACGACGTCGACCGGCGTACCGTGACGTCCCTCTACGAACGACTGGTGGTACTCGTCGGTTGCGGCGTAGGTGACGCAGACGAAGACGGCGAGCGGCAGCGCCGCGGCCGAGGCCCGAGTCGTTCGCAGCGCCCGCCACCAGAGGAAGCAGAGCAACCCGTACTCCGCCGCGTGGACGGTCTTGCGCGCGATCAGGTCGATTGTGCCGAGGCCCGAGGAGAGATCGGGCTGCGCCGAGAGAGAGTAGATCAGCGCCATCAGCGCCAAGGGCGCGAGCCACGGCTCAAGGCGGGCGATCAGTCGCATAGTCATAACCTAGACTCGCAGCTGCGATGCTCGCGATCACGACGAAGTCTCCGTACGCCGTCCGGGCACTCTGCGAGCTGGCTCGTCATGGCGCGGCCGGGCCGCTGTCGATCGGCGAGATCGCCAGGCGCCGCGACATCCCTGTTCAGTTCCTCGAAAGCCTCTTCGCCACCCTCCGTCGTGCCGGGATCCTGCACAGCCAGCGCGGCGTGAAGGGCGGCTACACGTTCGCCCGCCGTCCCGAGGACGTCACGGTCCTCGAAGTGGTCGAGCTGCTCGAGGGCGAGCTGGCCGCCGAAGCGGCGCCGGGATCGATCTGGGCCGAGGCCGTCGAGGCGGCACGCACGGTGCTCGCTGGTGTCACCCTTGCTGAGGTCGCCCAGCGCGAGACACGTGCGGCTGGCGCGGCGATGTACTACATCTGAGCGCAGCAGAGACCCCCGTCGGGTTGGCGGACCGCGGGCGCTTGGCGCTGCGCAGGGTACTGTCCAGCTGTGGACGCGAGTCGCTCCGATAGCCGCGCCCGCCGGGCCAACGGCGCGCTTCAGGCGAACCTTGCCGACCTCGTTGGTGGCACCCCGCTCGTACTGCTCACTCGGATCGCACCCGGGATCGACGTGGAGCTGATCGCGAAGCTCGAGTCCCAGAACCCGGCCGGCAGCGTCAAGGACAGGATCGGCGTCGCGATGATCGCCGCGGCGGAGGCAGAGGGGCGCATCGAGCCCGGTCGGACGACGATCGTCGAGGCGACCTCGGGCAACACCGGCATCGCGCTGGCGTTCGTCTGCGCTGCCAAGGGCTACGACCTCGTTCTCTCGATGCCGGAGGGGATGAGCCGTGAGCGCGAGTCGATTCTGCGGCTCTACGGCGCCGAGGTCGCCATGACGCAGTCGCTCGGCGGGATGGACGAGGCTGTCGAGGCTGCGCGCGCGATCGCCGCCGAGCGTGGCGACTGCTTCATCCCGGACCAGTTCTCGAATCCCGCAAACCCGGAGATTCACCGGACGACCACCGCCGAGGAGATCTGGCGCGACAGCGGCGGTCGGGTTGACGTGCTCGTCGCCGGTGTCGGCACGGGGGGGACGATCACGGGTGCCGGCGAGCGGCTCAAGGACCGAAACCCTGCGCTGCAGGTCGTCGCGGTCGAGCCGCGGGCGTCCGCTGTGCTGTCGGGCGACCGTCCCGGCGCGCACAAGATCCAGGGGATCGGCGCCGGCTTCGTCCCGGCGATCCTCAACCGCGAGATCATCGACGAGGTGATAGCCGTCGATGACGAGGCCGCGATCGAGACGGCGCGGCTGGTCTCGCGCCGCGAGGGGATCCTGGCGGGGATATCGGGCGGGGCGGCGCTGTCGGCAGCGATCGAAGTGGCGCGGCGCCCGGCGTCGAAGGGCAAGCGGATCGTCGTCGTCGTACCCGACTCGGGTGAGCGCTACGTCAGCGCCCCGTGGTTTGCGGGATAAGGAGCGTGCGGCTGTGACGATCTCGCAGGCGCAGGAGGCGCGCTACCGCGACCAGGTCACGCTGGAGGGTTGGGGCGAGAAGGCTCAGGAGCGGCTTGCGAGCGCGAGTGTCCTCATCGTCGGCGCGGGAGCGCTCGGGTCGGCGGCGGCGATGTACCTCGTCGCGGCGGGAGTCGGCCGGGTGGGGATCGTTGACGCGGCGACGGTCGAGCTCGCCGGGATCGCGTCGGAGCCCCTCCACTACACGCCCGACGTCGGCCGATTGAAAGCGGAGAATGCGGCGCTCAAGCTCGGAGTTCTCAACCCATTGGTCCAGATCGATCCGTTTCCGGTCCGGATCGACGCGACCAACGCCGCGGCTATCGTCGCCGGGGCTGACGTGGTGGTCGACTGCTCGAATTCGGCGGCGACGACCTACGTCGTGAACGACGCCTGCTGCGCCGAGGGGGTCGGGCTTGTCGCGGCGAGCTTCGACGGCCTTGCGGCAATCGCCATCACCGTTCGGCCGGGCATCTCGGCGTGTTACAGCTGTGCCTTCCCGGACGCGCCCACGACGGGCCGCGCGACGGCGGGGCCCTTCGCCGGCATGCTCGGGTCGATCCAGGCGCTTGAGGCGCTCAAACTGTTGACCAGCAGCGGCGAGCCGCTCGTCGACCGCGTCCTGCGCCTCGACGGTGTCACGCTGTGCGAGTCGCTGACGCCGGTCTCCCGCCGGGGCGGCTGTCCTTCGTGTGCGCTGGCGCTCGCTTCGTCGATCGCCGCAGCGCGCGAGCCAGTGGCGTGATGCGACCCTTCGGCGCACTCGCCCGCGTCACCCGCGAGCTGAGGCAGGACCTGAGCGCCGCGCAGGAGCGCGACCCGGCGGCGCGCGGGATCGGGCGCCTCGAGATTCTGCTCACCTACGGGGGCGTCCAGGCGCTGCTCGCGCATCGCGTCGCGCACGTCCTTCACGAGGCGAAGGTGCCGCTCGCCCCGAACATCGTCGCCAACCTGAGCCGAATGGCCACCGGTGTCGAGATTCATCCGGCCGCGAGGATCGGCGACGCGCTCTTCATCGATCACGGTGCTGGTGTCGTGATCGGGGAGACCGCCGAGGTCGGCAACAACGTCACCCTCTATCAGGGCGTCGCGCTCGGTGGCACTGGCTTCGCGCGCGGCAAGCGCCATCCGACCGTCGAGGACGACGTCGTGATCGGATCGGGTGCAAAGCTGCTGGGGGCGATCCACGTCGGGCGCGCGGCAAAGATCGGGGCGAACTCGGTGGTGATCCAGGACGTTCCCCCGAACTCGACTGTCGTCGGGAACCCCGGCCACCCGGTCCGCGTCGACGGCAAGAAGCCGCGCGGCCCGGACGCCGACTGGGCGCACCTGCCGGACCCGGTGGCCGACGCGATCAAGGCGCTTGCAAAGCGTGTCGAGGCGCTCGAGGCGCGCCTCTCAGACCTCACCGGAGAGCCGAAGGCGGCGAATCCGAGCGTTCGCGCCCCGCGAAAGCCGCGCCGCTCCGATCCGGCCGGCGGCTGACCGCCACAAGTCGCGCCGCTCGGACCCGGCCGGGAGCTCATTGTCAGCGCGTCGTGGCGCCGGAGCGGAACTCGCGGCTGACCGTCGCGCGGCGGCCGGCGGAGTGAGGCCCGCGACTCGGGCGCGAATTTTCAGAGCAATCTCAAGCTCGCTGGCGAGTATGGAACTCAGCCGGGCCAGCTCGGAGCCGGAGAGCCACCGAAAGGTAAGACGATGCGACGACCGATAATTGCAATAGCCGCTGTCACGGGCGCCATGGCGCTTGGCGGTAGCGCGATGGCCGTGTCCGGCGAGACGCCGCTCGGCGCGCCCTTTAAGGCCGACCACGACGACCAACAGGCACAGTTCTCCAAGGAGCTGGCGGCGAAGCTCGGTAACGGGTTGACCGCCGACCAGGTGACGAGGGCGCTTGAACAGGTACATGCCGATAGCAGGGCTGCGGAGCAGGAGAAGCTGGCGAAGGCGTTGGCGGCGAGCCTCGGTGTGAGCGCAGATCAGGTGTCGAGCGCGCTGCGAAAGGCGGACGATGAGGCCGGCGATCGACCGTATGACCTCAATGCGGTCCTAGCCGATGGGCTCGGCAAGAGCAAGAGCGAGGTCGAGAAGGCGCTCGATGCCTATCACGAGGATTCCGGCCCCGACGTGGCCCCCCCGCCGCCCGGCGGTCCTGTGATGGCTCCCATCCCCTGCGACGCGCCGCCGCCGGAGGAGGTGGCGGCGGCGGCGGAGGTGGCCCGCTCGCGCCGCTAACCGCGCGCGCGAAGATACGAGCATGAACACCCAGTCCCGCGTCCTTGTCGTCGATGACGACGCGTCGATTCGCGAAGCCCTCGAGCGCGCCCTGCGCCTCGAGGGCTTCGCCGTCTCCACCGAGCCAGACGGCGAGGCGGCGCTCGCGACGATCGCCCGCCGCGCGCCCGAGGTGCTGGTGGTCGATGTGATGATGCCCGGGATCTCGGGCGTCGAAGTCGTGCGGCGACTGCGGGCCGACGGCCATCAGCTGCCGATCTGCGTGCTCTCCGCCCGCGACGAGGTTGCCGATCGAGTCGAGGGCCTGCGCGCGGGGGCCGACGACTATCTCGTCAAGCCGTTCGAGCTCGATGAGCTCGTCGCGCGCCTGCAAGCGCTACTTCGCCGCCGCCCGAACCACTCGCCCGTACCGCTCGAGGTCGGCGACCTGCGCATCGATCCCGCCCGACGGCGTGTGCGCCGCGGCGAGCGAGAGGTGGAGCTGACCGGCCGCGAGTTCGAGCTGCTCGAGACACTCGCCCGCCACCCCGCCATCGTCCTCTCCCGCCGCCAGCTGCTGGAGCAGGTATGGGGCTACACCTTCGATGTTGACGGCAACGTTGTCGACCAGTTCGTCTCGTACGTTCGTCGCAAGCTTGAGGCCGGCGGCGAGCCGCGCATCGTCCACACTGTGCGCGGCGTCGGTTTTGTGTTGCGGGCGGGCTCCTGATGCGGGCGACAAACGTTGCGGGCCGCCGGGTTCGCGGACGCTCATGACGCGGGCGGGCTCGTGATCCGGGCGCTGCGCAGCCTGCGCGGACGGGTGGCTTTGCTGGCGACGGTCGCGGTCGCTCTCGTGCTGCTCGCTGTGGGTGCGACGGCCGTCAGGTCGTTCTCCGACCGTGAGCACGCGCGCACGGACGCCGACCTGGCAGCGCGCTCGGTCGGCGCGCTCGTTCGTGCCCTCGGCGGTCCGTTCGACCACGCGCCGCCGCCGCCGCCGCCGGCCGCGGGCGCCCAGGTCGCACGGGCGGCGGATCCCGAGCTTGGACCGCAGGAACTGCGTCCGAAAGGCGAGTACATCCGCGTAGTCTCGGGTCGCCGAGCGGTCATATCGATCGACACTCCCGACGGGCTGGCGCTGCCACGCGGGACGGGCCTGAAAACGCTCCACGACGGCGACGGCCGCGCGCATCGATCGCTGACACGCGCGGCGCCCAATGGACACCTCCTCGAGGTGGGCATCGACCTCAGCGCCGCACAGGAGCGGATCGCCTCGCTTCGCAACCGACTGTTGCTGCTTGGGTCGGTCGGCGTTGCCGTGGTCGCCGGGCTCTCCTGGTGGCTCGCCGGACTTGCGCTCGCGCCGCTGCGAGCCCTGCGCGCTGCGGCTGGTCACGTGACCTCGACGCGCGATCTCTCGATGCGGCTTTCGGTCGAAGGGGCTCCTGAGGAGGTGAGCGCGCTCGCGGGCAGCGTGAACGCGATGCTCGGCCGCCTGGAGAGCTCGGCGGCGGCAACCGAGGCCGCGCTGGAGGCCACGCGGCGCTTCGCCGGGGACGCTGGGCACGAGCTTCGCACCCCGCTGACCGCGCTGCGGGCAAATCTCGGGGCGCTGCGGCGAAACCTGGACCTCGCAGCGGACGAGCGCCGTCGCCTGCTCGAGGGATCCGAGCGCGAGGCCGAGCGCGCCGGTCGGCTCCTGGAGGTTCTCCAGACGCTCGCCCGCGGTGACGCAGGTGCCGCGCTTCCGCGGGAGAGCGTTGATTTCTCGGCCTTGGCCGAGGCGGCGGTAGATGCTGCCCGCGCGCGGCACCCCGATCACCGCTGGCAACTCGAGGCGCCGTCCGATGAGCTCCAGATCACGGGCTGGCCCGACGGGCTCCGTGCCCTGATCGACAACCTGCTCGAGAACGCCGCCCGCCACGGCCGCTCTGCCGGGCAGATCCGCGCAAAGCTTTGCCGCGACGAGGGCACGCTGGTCCTGACCGTCGACGACGACGGCCCCGGGGTTGGGGTGTCGGAGCGAGAGCGGATCTTCGAGCGGTTTGCCCGTGGCGACGGGGCTGGGCACGCCGGCTCCGGCCTCGGCTTGGCGGTCGTGCGCCAGCAGGCGCGCCTCCATGGAGGAGAGGCGCTTGTGTCCGATGGCCCGCTCGGGGGGGCGCGTTTCGAGATTAGGCTGACGCCCGGCTGACGCCATCGGCTGAGGCACGCCCCCGCCAGCGCGATTTTCGGCGGCCCGGTTCTCCACTCGCGAGAACGGTGGACCTGATCAAGCGCGCCGCATCCCGCTTTATGCTCGATAGATGAGCACGACCGAGGCCGCGCACGCCGTCCTCGAGCACCTCAACGACCCCCAGCGCGAGGCCGTCCTTCACGGCGAGGGGCCGCTACTGATCCTTGCTGGTGCAGGCTCAGGGAAGACGCGGGTCCTGACCCACCGGATCGCCTATCTGGTTCACACCGGCGCGGCGATGCCGGGAGAGATCCTCGCGATCACCTTCACCAACAAGGCGGCGCAGGAGATGCGCGAACGCGTCGAGGCGCTCGTCGGCCGGCGCACGCGCGCGATGTGGGTGATGACCTTCCACTCCGCGTGCGCGCGGATCCTGCGCGCGGAGGCCGAGCGCCTCGGCTACACGCGCGGCTTCACGATCTACGACGAGGCGGACTCGCTGCGGCTCGTCAAGCAGTGCATCGAGGAGCTCGACATCGACCCCAAGCGCTTTGCGCCGCGGGCGATCAAGCGCCAGCTCTCCGACGCCAAGAACGCCGTGCTCGACGCCGCGGGCTACCGCCAACAGGTCTCGTCGTTCTTCGAGCAGACCGCGGCCGACGTCTACGAGCTCTACGAGCAGCGGATCCACTCGATGAACGCGATGGACTTCGACGACCTGCTGGTGCGCTGCGTGAACGTGCTCGAGCTCTTCCCGGAGGTCCGCGAGCGCTACCAGCGCACCTTTCGCCAGATCTTGGTCGACGAGTACCAGGACACCAACCGTGCCCAGTACCGCTGGCTGCGGCTGCTTGCCGGCGAGCAGCGCAACCTCTGCGTGGTCGGCGACGACGACCAATCGATCTACGCCTTCCGCGGCGCCGACATTCGCAACATCCTCGACTTCGAGGACGACTTTCCCGACACCCATGTCGTGAAGCTCGAGCAGAACTACCGCTCGACGCAGACGATCCTCTCCGCGGCAAACGCCGTCGTCGGTCGCAACCGCGCACGCAAGCAGAAGACGCTCTGGACCGACGCGGGCACGGGCGACCCGATCGTGATCCGCGAGCTCGAGGACGAGCACGCCGAGGCGCGCTACGTCGCAGGCCAGATCGAGCGGATGGTCGACGACGGCGGCTCACGCGACGAGGTTGTCGTCTTCTACCGCACGAACGCGCAGAGCCGGGTGCTGGAGGACACGCTCGTGCGCTACGCGGTGAGCTACCAGGTGATCGGTGGAGCCAAGTTCTACGAGCGGGCCGAGATCAAGGACGCGATCGCCTACCTGACGCTGCTCGCCAACCCGCAGGACGTCGTCTCGTTCCAGCGCGTCGTCAACTCGCCGCGGCGCGGGATCGGCCAGACGACCCAGGCGCGCATCGTCGGCCACGCCAACACGCTCGGCGAGTCGATCTGGGAGATCGCCTCCAAGCCCGAGCAGATCCCGGGTCTCGGCGCCGCCGCGCTGAAGGCGGTCGCGCGCTTCATGTCGACGATGGAGCGCCTGCGCGAGCGAATGCCCGACGAGGGCAGCGCGTCGGTCGGCGAGCTGCTCCAGGACGTCCTGACCGAGACCGGCTACAGCGACGCGCTCGAGGCCGAGCGTACGATCGAGGCGCAGGGCCGCCTCGAGAACCTCGAGGAGCTAGTCGGCGTCGGGCGCGAGTACGACGCGACCGCCGACGAGCCCTCGCTCGAGGAGTTCCTGCAGCAGATCGCGCTCTTCTCCGACCAGGACGCGCTCCAGGACGATCAGGGCGTCGTGACGCTGATGACGCTGCACAACGCCAAGGGCCTGGAGTTCCCGGTCGTCTTCATCATTGGTTGCGAGGAGGGCGTCTTTCCGCATAGCCGTGCGATTGAGTCGGGCGACCTCGAGGAGGAGCGCCGGCTCTGCTACGTCGGCATCACGCGCGCGAAGCGGGAGCTCTCGATGACGTTCGCTCGCACACGCAATCTCTATGGCTCGCGCGATTGGAACGTGCCCAGCCGCTTCATCGACGAGCTCCCGGCCGAGCTGACCGATCGCGAGAGTCAGCCGGCGCGATCGACGGCGGCGTCCTGGAGCGGACGAGCACGGCTGGGGACAGGCATTGGCGCAGCAGGCGCGTCAGGCGCGGGCCCGGCCAGGACTCCGCGCACGCCGGGGGCCGTCGCATCGTTCTCGCTTGGAGATGACGTCGTGCACGCTAGCTTCGGCGATGGGGTGGTCACCGGCTGCGAGCCCGGTGGCGTCGTCGTCGTGCGCTTCGCCGGCGACGGTTCGGAGCGCAAGCTGATGGCCGACTACGCGCCGCTCAAGAGGCGCTAGGCGGCTGGCGCTAGCCTCTCGCAGCGTGGCTGACACGGTTGTGATCGACGGCAAGGGGATAGCCGCGCCTCTGCAGGAGCGCGTTCGACACGACGTCGGCGAGCTCCGCCGGCGTGGCGTTACGCCCGGACTTGCAACGATCATCGTCGGCGACGAGGCCGCCTCGCGGATCTACGTCCGGCGCAAGGGCGAGGCCTGCGCCCAGGTCGGCATCGCCTCGTCGCATCACGAGCTGGCCGCCGACACGTCGCAGCCGGAGCTCGCCGATCTGCTCGCCGAGCTGGGCGCGGATGACTCGGTCTCAGGCATCCTGCTCCAGCTGCCCCTGCCGCCACAGATCGACGGCGTGCAGATGTCGGCGGCGATCGCTCCGCTGAAAGACGTTGACGGCCTCAACCCGGTCAACGCGGGGTTGCTGGCGCAGGGACGCGAGAGCGATGCGCTCGTTCCCTGCACGCCGGCGGGGGTGATCGAGCTGCTCGCCGCAGCTCAGACCGAGTTGCGCGGCGCACGCGCGGTCGTCGTCGGCCGGTCGAACCTGGTTGGAAAGCCGCTGGCGGCGCTGCTGCTCGCCCGCGACGCGACGGTCACGCAATGCCATTCGCGCACGGGCGACCTCGGCGCGGCCTGCCGCGAGGCCGATGTGCTGATTGCCGCCGTCGGAGTCGCGCGCCTGATCGACGGGCCGATGGTGCGCGATGGCGCGACCGTGATCGACGTCGGGATGAATCGCACAGCGGAGGGGCTCGCCGGCGACGTCGACTTTGCGTCCGTCGAGCGCAAGGCGCGCGCGATCACGCCCGTTCCGGGCGGGGTGGGGCCGATGACGATCGCGATGCTGCTCGTCAACACGGTGAAGGCGACGCGGCTGCAACTGGCGGCCGCCGCCGCGCGCGGGCAGTAGCGGCCCGTGCTGGGGCACGCTACGACGACAGCAGCGGCGACGCTCTCGAGGCCCGAGAGCCTCGGCGCGATCCCCATACAATCGCGGCGATGATCGGACGCGACGATGTTCTGCACGTGGCGCGGCTTGCTCGGCTCGAGCTGGGAGAGGACGGGATCGAGCGGATGGCGCGCGAGCTCTCGTCGATCCTCGCGCACATCGAGAAGATCGCCGAGCTCGATCTCGACGACGTCCAGCCGACGTCGCACGTCGTCGACCTCGAGAACGTCCTGCGCCCGGACGAGCCGCAGCAAAGCCTCGCGCGTGAGCGCGCGCTCGCCGGATCCCCCGATGCCGTGGCGCTGGGCTTCCAGGTGCCGAGCCCGGGCGCGTGAGCGACCTGCTCGGACTGACCGCCGCGGGCATGATGGAGCGCGTGCGCGCGCGGGAGGTCTCGGCCGCGGAGCTCTTCGACGCTTGCCGCGCGCGAGCCGCCGACGAGCAACTAGGGGCCTTTCTCTGGACCGCTGACGGCGACCCGCCCGCCGTCGACCGGGACGCCCCGCTCGCCGGCGTTCCGCTCGCGGTCAAGGACGTCTTCTGCGTCGAGGACGTCCCCAGCACCGCCGGCTCGCGGATCCTCGACGGATACCGCCCGCCCTACACCGCCACCGCCGTCGCAAAGCTGGCGGCCACGGGCGCGCCGATGCTCGGCAAGACAAACATGGACGAGTTCGCGATGGGATCCTCGAACGAGAACTCAGCCTATGGGCCGGTCAGGAACCCCTGGGATCAGCAGCGCGTCCCCGGCGGATCGTCCGGCGGCTCGGCGGCGGCCGTTGCCGCCGGGCTCGCGCCGTGGGCGATCGGGACCGACACCGGCGGCTCGATTCGCCAGCCGGCGGCGCTTTGCGGGATCGTCGGGCTGAAGCCGACTTACGGGGCGGTGTCGCGCTACGGCATGATCGCCTTCGCCTCGTCGCTCGACCAGTGTGGCCCGCTGACGCGCGATGTGACCGACGCGGCGCTGTTGTTCCGCCAGATGGTCGGCCACGACGCCCGCGACTCGACCTCCGTCGCCTATCCCGAGGAGGTGCGGCTGCCAAGCGCCGAGCGCCTCGACGGCCTGCGCTTCGGCGTGCCGCCCGAGCTCAGCGGCGAGGGTGTCGACGCCGGCGTCCGCGCCGTCCTCGACGCCACGCTCGCCCGGATCGAGCAGCTCGGCGGCGGCGTCGAGGAGGTCTCGCTGCCGCACTCGTCGCATGGCATCTCGGCCTACTACGTGATCGCGCCGGCCGAGGCGAGCGCGAACCTCGCGCGCTTCGACGGCGTCCGCTACGGCCTGCGCAGCGCTGCGGACGACCTGCTCTCGCTCTACGAGCGGACGCGCGCGGAGGGCTTCGGCGAGGAGGTCAAGCGGCGCATCATGCTCGGCACCTACGCGCTCTCGGCCGGTTACTACGAGGCCTACTACGGCCGCGCTCAGCGCGTTCGGACGAAGATCGCCGACGACTTCCGGGATGCTTTCGCCAAGGTCGACTTCATCGTCACGCCGACATCGCCGACGGTCGCGTTCAAGCTCGGCGAGCGGACCGCCGACCCGCTCTCGATGTACATGTCCGACGTCTGCACCGTGCCGATGTCGCTGGCCGGTATCCCGGCGCTCTCGCTGCCCGCGGGGCTCGCCGGCGACCTCCCGGTTGGCGTCCAGCTGGCCGGTCCGGCCTTCAGCGAGAACCGCCTGCTTGACGCCGCCTTTGCGCTTGAGGGCGCACTCGAGCTCTGCGCGGGGCCGTGGCGTGGCTGAGACGATCGCAGAGCGCCATTACGAGCCGGTGATCGGGCTCGAGATCCACGTTCAGCTGAGGACGCGCACGAAGATGTTCTGTGGCTGTGCGCTGTCGTTCGGTGAGCAGCCCAACACCCGCACCTGCCCGATCTGCCTCGGTCATCCTGGCACGCTGCCGTCGACCAATGCGCAGGCGTTCCACTACGCGCTGATGATCGGCCTCGCGCTGGAGTGCGAGATCGCCGAGCGGTCGATCTTCCACCGCAAGAACTACTTCTACCCGGACCTGCCGAAGGGCTACCAGATCTCCCAATACGACACGCCAGTGGCGCGCAACGGGCGCCTCGGCGACGTGCGAATCCACCGCGTCCACCTCGAGGAGGACGCGGCCAAGCTCTCGCACGCCGGTGTGTCCGGGCGCATTCACGGCGCCGAGACGAGCGTTGTCGACTTCAATCGCGGTGGCACGCCACTGGTCGAGATCGTCACCGAGCCCGACGTCCGCTCGGCCGCGCAGGCCAACGAGTGGCTGCGCCTCCTGCGAGCGACGCTAAAGCGGATCGGGGTCTCTGACGTGAACATGGAAGAGGGATCGTTGCGCTGTGACGCGAACGTCTCGATCAGACCCGCGGGCGAGGCTATCCTCGGGACCAAGACGGAGCTCAAGAACATGAACTCGTTCCGCTTTCTCGAGCGCGGGATCGACGCCGAGCTCGCTCGGCAGGAGCGTCTCGTCAAGGCCGGTGAGAGCGTCGTCCAGGAGACGCTCCACTTCGATCCGGCGGCGCCCGCTGGATCGCCCGCGGCGCTGCGACCCCTGCGCTCGAAGGAGGAGGCGCACGACTACCGCTACTTCCCTGAGCCCGACCTCGTCGCGCTGGTACCGACGACGGAGATGCTCGAACGCGCGCGCTCGGCCTTGCCCGAGCTCCCCGCCGGGCGCGCCGAGCGCTTCGAGCGCGACCTTGGCCTGCCGTCCGAGACGGCCAAGCTACTGGCATTCCGCGGCGAGCTCGGTGACTTCTTCGAGGACGCGCTCGCCGCGCGCGCCGTGGACGACACCCGCGACAGCGATCCCGCGACCGTCGCGAGCTGGGTCACGGTGGAGCTTTCGCCGCGGCTCGGCCAGCGGGATCCCGCCCAGTCGCCAGTCGAGCCTGCAGCGTTCGCGCGCCTCGTCGCGATGACGTCCGCGAAGGTCGTCTCGCAATCCGCCGCGAAGCAGATCCTCGACGTCATGGCGAGCGCCGGCGGCGATCCGGCGGTGATCGTCGCCGAGCGCGGCCTTGGCCTCGCCCAGGCGGACGAGCTCGAGGACGTCATCGCGCGCGCCATCGAGGCGAACGAGCGGGCCGCGCAGGATTTCCGTGGCGGCAAGGACAAGGCGCTTGCCGCGATCGTCGGCGCAGTCATGCGAGAGACGAAGGGCCGCGCAGACGGCGGCGAGGTGCGACGATTGGTCATCGAGGCGCTCGCGGGCGATCGGCCCTGAGGCTGCTCGCGTCGAAGAATGGAGTTCCTCGCGATCCTCCTCTGCTGCGGATTGTCGGCGGCCGTGATCGGCAAGCTGAAGGGCAGCTCGTTCGTGATCTGGTTCCTGATCGGCTTCTCGTTGCCGCTGCTTGGAACGCTGGCCGCGGTCCTCTGGCGGTTCGAGCGCGACCAGCCACACCGCCGCTGCGGGGAATGTGGCGCGCTCGTCCCGCTGCACGACCAGGTCTGCATGAGATGCGGTCTCGACCTCGACCTCGACCTGCCGGACGGCGGGTTGGGGGGCGATCCGGCTTAGGGTCGATTCACGGGACGCCAAAGGCGCGGATCCACGGCACCTCGAGTGCGCCTTGTGGCGGGATCGAGCTAAAGCTGGGCCTTGAGAATGTCGATAGCAAGTCGTGTCTCGTCCTGACTTTCGACTTGAAGAGCGCGGGTTCACGCTGGTCGAGCTCCTGGTCGTGATCCTGATCATCGGGGGGCTCGCCGCGATCGCGCTGCCGATGTTCCTCGGCCAGAGCCAGAAGGCCAAGGACGCCGCCGCGAAGTCTCTCGTTCGGGTCGCCTACGAGCAGGCGGAGGAGTTCTACGCGGAGGATGGCAACTACCTGCGCGTGAACACTACGGACATGAAGGCCGCCGAGCCGAGCCTCGACACGTGGAAGTTCACTGCCGGCAATAGTGGCGGGGGGACCCGGTACAACCTTACCGCCACCTCGAGCTACAACAACGACGGTACCCATGGCTTCTACATCTCGAGAGGCTCATGGGGGCGGTCGGGCTTGACCTACTACTGCACGCATCCCGGTACGGGCGGCTGCAGAAACGCCGCCGGTACGCCCTTCGGCTTCGGTACCTGGTAAGCGCTGGGGAATCGAAAAACCCGCTGGTAGACTGGGCAAATCCGCGCATTGATCGCGGGGGCGAGGTGGCCGTACGCGCGCCGCCGCGCTTACGGCGCCAGAAGGATGGTTGTGATGCGAGCTGTCGAGGCGATAATCGAGTGCCTGAAGGCCGAGGGTGTCAAGGATGTCTTCGGTATTCCCGGTGGCGCCAATCTGCCCACCTATGACGCCCTCTACGACGGCGGCATCCGCCATGTCCACTGTCGCCACGAGCAGGGCGCGGGGCATGCCGCCGAGGGCTACGCGAAGGCATCCGGCAAGGTCGGCGTCGCGCTGGCGACCTCCGGCCCCGGCGCGACCAACCTCGTCACCGCGATCGCCGACGCGGCGATGGACTCCGTGCCGACCGTCTTCATCACGGGGCAGGTCCGCACAGACCTGATCGGCACCGACGGCTTCCAGGAGGCCGACGTCACCGGCATCACGATGCCGATCGTCAAGCACTCGCTGATGATCCAGGACGCGCGCGCGATCCCGCAGGCGATCCACGAGGCGTTCCACATCGCCCGTACCGGCCGCCCCGGGCCCGTCCTGGTCGACATCCCGCAGGACCTCTCGCGCACCGACATCACCTACAAGCCGGTCGACAGCGTCTCGTTGCCCGGCTACCAGCCGACGACCGATGGCAACGTCAAGCAGATCCGCCTCGCGGCCAAGGCGCTCGCCAATGCCCGCCGGCCGGTGATCTATGCCGGCGGCGGCGTCATCAACGCCAATGCCGCCAAGGAGCTAGCCGAGCTGTGCCTGTCCGAGCGCTTTCCGGTCACGTGCACGCTGATGGGGCTCGGCGCGTTCCCGGCGCCGCACGACCAATGGCTCGGGATGCTCGGCATGCATGGCACGCGCGCGGCCAACTACGCGATGGACGAAGCGGACCTGATCTGCGCGATCGGCGCCCGCTTCGACGATCGGATCACCGGCAAGCTCTCGGAGTTCGCGCCGCGGGCGAAGTTCATCCACATCGACATCGATCCCGCCGAGATCTCGAAGAACGTGCCGGCGCACATCCCGATCGTCGGCGACGCCAAGAAGATCCTGCCGAAGCTGACTCGCGAGTACCGCGCGCTCGAGACCGACGGGGCACGGCTGGACGGATGGTGGGAGCGGATCAGGGGCTGGCGTGAGAAGCACCCGCTCCGCTATGACGACTCGCAGGACTCCGAGATCAAGCCGCAGTACATGGTCGAGGCGATGTACGAGGCGACCGGCGGCGACGCGATCATCACCTCTGACGTCGGTCAGCACCAGATGTGGTGCGCGCAGTACTACCACTTCGCCAAGCCGCGGCGCTGGATCAACTCGGGTGGCCTCGGGACGATGGGCTTTGGGTTGCCCTCGGCGATGGGGGCGAAGGTCGCGCGGCCCGACGACGAGGTCGTCTGCCTCGCCGGCGACGGATCGATGATCATGAACTGCCAGGAGCTAGCCACCTGTGTGACCGAGAACATCCCGGTCAAGGTCTTCATCATGAACAACGGCTACTACGGGATGGTGCGCCAGTGGCAGGAGCTCTTCTGGGACCGGCGCTACTCGTCGGTCGAGATGGGCGCGAGCCCGGACTGGGTCAAGCTCGCCGATGCCTTCGGCGCGCTCGGGATGCGCGTGACGCGCAAGCAGGACCTGGTCGAGAGCATGCGCACCGCACTCGCGGCCGACGGCCCGGTGGTCGTCGATGTCCACGTCACCAGGGAAGAGAACTGCTATCCGATGATCCCCGCAGGACAGGCTGCCCGAGACATGGTGGGCTAGCGGATGGCGCTGCAAACCTTCGTCATCCGGTGTCCTCGGGTCTTGACTTGGCCCGCCAAGCCTTCGACCCTGCGTCCTTGGCTGACTCGGTTTTCGCGCCCCCGCTTCGCCCACCGGTGCGAGGGTTGCGCGGTCCTGCAGTCTCCTGACCTTGCCGCGAGCTATCCCTCCAGCGCCGTCCGACCGGAGCCTTGGAATGGGTGAGCCAGGGACCAAAGAGATACTGAACCTCGACGACCTGCAGGCCTCAGGTGGCGTTCACACGGGGCGCAAGCACATCCTCTCGATCCTCGTCGAGAACAAGCCGGGCGTGCTCGCGCGGGTCGCGGGGCTCTTCTCGCGGCGGGGGTTCAACATCGAGACGCTCGCCGTCGGCCCGACCGACGACATGACGATCTCGCGAATCACGCTGACGGTCGATGGTGCCCGCCACCCGATCGATCAGGTGACCAAGCAGCTCTACAAGCTGATCAACGTCATCAAGATCCGCGACCTCGAGCCCAAGGACACCGTCGCACGCGAGCTTGCGCTCTTCAAGCTCTCGGCTGACGGCGAGTCGCGCCGGGCGATCATGGAGCTGACCGAGATCTTCCGCGCGAAGGTGATCGATGTCTCGCGGCGCTCGCTGACGATTGAGGTCACCGGCACCGACGACAAGATCGAGGCGTTTGAGCGTATGGTCCGGCCGTTCGGCCTGATCGAGATGGTGCGGACCGGGGAGATAGCGGTCTCGCGCGGCCAGTCCGCCACCTAGTCCCGTTCGCCCGCCGCCGGGGCGAGCAGACACTGTTCCGCCGCTGCCATGGGAGGGCGCGATGACATCGACACGATCACGCGAGCCACTGCGCACGTCGCTCTCGCTTGAGGCGCTCGCCCGTCAGCGCTTGTGCGAGCGACTCGATCATGCGGCCGAGCATGCGCGGCGCGTCGATCGCAGAGTGCTTGCAAGCGTGACGGTGCCGCTGCCCGCGGACGTCGATGTCTCGGCCACTGTCCTCAGCGCACGCCGCGCCGATGATCGGTTCTTCTGTCTGGAGCTGCCCGAGCGCGGCGGGTTCGCGCTCGCCGGGATCGGCGAGGCGGCGCTCGTCCGGGCGAGCGGACCTGACCGGTTCCATGCCGCCGACCGCGAATGCCGCGCCCTGGCGGCTGATGCGCTGACCGACGATCCGGCCGCCGATCCGAGTGCCCCGCCCGCCGCCGGCCCGGTGTGGGTCGGCGGGTTCGCGTTTGCAGACCACGGCGGTGCGGCGCCGGAATGGTCTTCGCTTGCGCCGGCCCAGCTCGTGATGCCCGAGCTGTCGCTCGCTCGTGCAAATGGCGAGGCTCGCCTGACCGTGACTGTCGGCGTCAGCGGCGGCGACGAGCCGGCGGCGCTCGTCGCGCGCGTTGACAGACGCCTGGAGTCGGTCGTCTGCTCCTCGATGCCGCTGCTCGATCCAGACCCAATCTTCAGCTCGAGAATCGCCGGCGCGGCGCCGCCCGAGCACTACGAGGCGGCGGTCGAGCGCGCGGTCGAGCGGATCGCGGCCGGCGAGCTGACCAAGGTCGTGCTCGCCCGCGAGGTGCGCGTCCACTCGCCGCGGCCGATCGACCCGGCGCCGGTCCTCGACGGTCTTCGCACGGCGTTTCCGGCGTGCTACTGCTATTGCCTTGGGACGCCGGAGCTCACCTTTGTGGGCGCGAGCCCGGAGCTCTTGATCCGCCGCGACGGCGCCCGCGCCCAGAGCGTGGCACTCGCCGGCACCACCCGGCGAAGCGCAGACCCGGCGGTTGACGCGCACCTTGGCGAGGCCCTGCTGCGCAGTGCGAAGGACCGCGAGGAGCAGGCGATCGTCGCGCGACGGATTGCCCGAGCGCTGTGCCCGCTGAGCGTTTGGGTGACAGCTGCCGAGGAGCCGGTGCTCGTCAAGGTCCAGAACGTCCAGCACCTGGCGACGCCGATCCGGGCACAGCTCGCCGATCCGATCTCCACGATCGAGCTTGCCGGTGCCCTTCATCCAACGCCGGCCGTCGGCGGCGAGCCGTGGGAGCGGGCGCGGCCGTTGATCCCGGCTCTTGAGGGTCTTGATCGCGGTTGGTACGCCGGCGCCGTCGGTTGGACCGGCATCTCCGACGACGGTGAGTTCTGCGTCGCGCTGCGCTGCGCGCTGCTCAGGGGCAACGTCGCCCACCTCTACGCGGGCGATGGGATCGTGCGCGACTCGGTCCCCGCCGAGGAGTTGGCCGAGACCGAGGTCAAGCTCCAGGCGCTGCTGCCTCTGTTGGTCTAGCCGGCGGTCAGGGACGCGCAGCGGCGACTTGCACGGGCGACGCCCTCAGGGCGACAGGTGCGGCGAGCGTTCGAGCTGCCTGGCGATATCCGCCAACAGATCCCGGTGGAGCTCGACGTCACGAGCGCGGTCCGTGCGGATCTCGATCAGCCCAGTCGGGATCTCGATCAGCCCGGTCGCGTCGAGTATCGACCTCAGCTCCGATGCGCTCTTGATGAGCGTGTGTGGAAGGTCGACGAGCGCTGCGAGGCGGGCCAGGTCGATCTCGCTCGGCGTGGCGATGTGCTCTTCGTAGAGTCGATGGTCGCCGTGCTCCGCCAGCGGCAGGAAATCGAAGATGCCGCCGCCGCCGTTGTTGGCGCAGACGATCGTCAGATCGACGCCGTGGCGCTTTGCCGCGAGCAGGCCGCCGATGTCATGGAGGAGGGCGAGCTCCCCGATCAGCAGGAACACCCGCGCTCCGGCGAGTGCTGCGCCGAGCGCCGAGGAGACGACGCCGTCAATCCCGTTCGCGCCCCGATTCGCGAGAAAACGCAGCGGCGTAGCGACCTGCGGGAAGAACGTCTCGACGTCGCGGATCGGCATCGACGAGCTCAGCCAGATCGTCGCGTTCGGGGGAAGGGCATCGGCGAGCGCGGCGTAGATCGTCGGCGCGAAGGGGTCAGCAACCTTGTCGAGCGCCGCCGGGACGAGCGCGTCGGCGGCTCGCCACGACCGAATCCAGTCAGTCGCCGGCGCGTGTGCGGCGCGCTCCAGCTCCCCGGCCAGCTGATCGCAGGTCGCCACGGCGGCTGCGGCGACGATCGTCTCGGCGACCCGGGTCGGCTCGTGCCACGCGACGTGCGGGTCGACTACGACCTGGCGCCCGCCGCTCAGCCAAGCGCGCAGCGGCTTCGAGGTCGGCGTGTCACCGATTCGGATGACCAGGTCGGGGGCATGCGCGGCTGCGAAGCGCTCGTCATGCAAGAGGGCGTCGTAATGCGCCACTACGTGTGAGCGGTCGTGTGTCCCGCAACGCGCCCCCGAGGTTGGCTCGGCAAGCAGCGGCCAACCGGCCGCGGCGGCGAGCCGCGCCGCGGGCGCCGCGACCTCCTCGGCGGTCTCCCCGCAGACGATCGCGCCGCGGGGCGTCGCCGCGATAGCGGAGGCGAGGCTCGTCACCAGTGGACCCAGCGCCGTCGGAGCTGGCTCCACCAGCCGAACCCAGGGCTGGCCATCGGCGCGGCCTTCCCACGGCGCAGCGTCGAGTTGCTCGGCGATCGGCGCGAGTGGCTCGCGCAGCGAGAAGTTGAGATGAACCGGCCCCGGTCGCCCACCGGCAGCGGTGAGGTATGCGCGGCAGGCGAGCGCGCGATGGTGGATCGCAGTGGCACGACCCGGCTCGTGGTTGCCGACTTCGACGAACCACTTGACCGCCGAGCCGTAGAGCTTCAGCTGATCGATTGCTTGGCCGGCCCCGGTGTCGCGCAGCTCCGGCGGGCGGTCCGCGGTCAGGACGATCAGCGCTACGCGCGCCTCGCGCGCCTCGATCAGCGCCGGCAGAAAGTTCGCGGCGGCCGTGCCGGACGTGCATGTCAGCGCGACCGGCCGGCCGCTCGTCTTGGCGATCCCGAGCGCGACGAACGCCGCGGAGCGCTCGTCGATCACCGAGGTCGAGTGGATTCGTCGCTCGCCGACGAGCGTGAACAGAAGCGGCGCATTGCGAGATCCGGGGCAGGTGACGGCGTGCTCGATCCCGCAGCGCGCGAGCTCGTCGACGAACACCTGCAGCGGCGCGTAGGTGCGGTTGACTGGGATCATCGAGGCGGTTGGTTCGCGGTCATCGGCTAATCGAGCTCCCCGACAAGCACAGCGGCGATCGCGCCGTCGTCGATCGTGACGCCAAGCCCGGGACCCTGCGGGACGGGTAGCAGGCCGTCGGCGGGTGCCGGCAGCGCATCCGCCAGCGCCGCATCGAAGAGCCCGAGTGTCGCCAGTCCGCAGGCGAGCGAGACACGCTCCGTCGCCGCAAGCTGGAGCGCCGCTGCGATGCCCCAGGGGCCGTCAAGCATGCTCGAGAGGTAAGCCTGGAGCCCCTCGTCGGCAGCCGTCCTCAGTGTCCTGCGGGCGGCGCCGAAGCCACCCGCCGTCGCGAGCTTGACGCAGACGATGTCACACGCCTCGCTGGCGGCTGCCGTCCGGACGTCGCCCGGCGTCCGGATCGACTCGTCGGCGGCGATCGGTACCGCGACGATCCGGCGCACCATCGCGAGCTCCGCGAGCGTCGCGCATGGCTGCTCGACGAGCTGGATGTCGTATGGCTCGAGCGCAGCGATCAGGGCGACCGCCTCCTCGACGCTCCAGCTGCCGTTCGCATCCAGGCGCAGCGCAGGCCACGGGCCGATCGCCTCGCGCACCGCAGCGACCCGCTCGACGTCGTTCGGCAGGCCGACCTTCAACTTGAAGCACGCGTAACCGGCGCGCAGCGCATCGGACGCGCGCGCGGCGACCTCCTCGGGGCTGGCGCCGGCGAGGGTGCAGTTGACGGCGATCGCGTCCGCTCCGGGCTCGCCGATCGTCTGTCCCAGGCGTCGGGCCTCGAGGTCGAGCGCTGCCATCTCCTCGGCGGCGCTCGCCTGGGGCGGAACTTGGTCGACGTCGACTGAGCCGAGCAGCGCGTCGATGGTGGCGTCGATCGACACGCCGTCGTAGGGCTCGAATGGAGCTGCCTCGCCATAGCCGAAAACACCGTCGTCGTCCTCGAGCCGCAACAGCAAGAGGTCGCGGGCGGCAAAGACGCCGCTCGCCGTGACGAAGGGCTCTCGGAAGGGGAGCCGAAGCCGACTGATCGTCCGTCTCATGACAGCAGCGTCCCAGCTGCGAGGAGCACTGAGAAGGCCGCCAGAAGCGCTCCGGTCCCGGCGAGCGCGCCGGTCAGCGACGGACCGTCGACGCGCGCGAAGACGGTCCGCAGCAAGGGCAGCGCCAGCGGGGCCGACGCGAGCGACAGCAGCAGCCAGCGCGAAAGTCCTCCAGCCAACGTGACGGCGACGGGCACGACGTACGCGGCCGCGACCATCGCCGCATAGAGCCTGCGCGCGCGATCGCGGCCGATTCGCACCACGAGGGTTCGCTTTCCCGCTCGGCGGTCGCTGTCGACGTCGCGAATGTTGTTGACAGTCAGGATCGCCGTTGCGAGCAGGCCAACCGGCACCGACAGCGCGAAGGCCTCCCAGCGGACGGTCTCCGTCTGGACGAAATATGAGCCGACGACGGCCACGACGCCGAAGAAGAGGAAGACGAAGGGCTCTCCGAGACCTTCATAGCCGTAGGGGCGCGGCCCACCCGTGTAGAGCACGCCGGCGAGGATCGACGCGGTGCCGACGGCGAGCAACTCCCAGCCCGCCAGCGCCGCCAGGTAGGCGCCGGCGGCGACAGCGATCGCGAACGCCGTGTACGTGCCGGCAAGGACGGTAGCGGGCGGCATCAACCCGCCGGCCGTCACCCGCACAGGGCCGAGGCGGTCCTCGGTATCCGCGCCGCGGCGCGCGTCCGAGTAGTCGTTCGAGAGGTTCGTGCCGATCTGGATGAAGACGCTCGCGATCAACGCGCTGGCAAACGCGAGCGGTCTGAAGGTCCCCTCGCTACCGGCGAGCGAGGTCCCGACGACCACCGGGGCGATTGCCGCGGGAAGCGTCCGTGGCCGAGCCGCCATCACCCAAAGCCTCGGGGCACCCCCCGCCGCGGCTGGCGCAAGCCGGTCGGTCACGGACGTTTGGGGAACTTCCCGAAGTCCGGCGGGCGGCGCTCGAGGTAGGCGTCGCGCCCCTCGCGCGCCTCCTCGGTCATGTAGAAGAGCAGCGTCGCGTCGCCGGCGAGCTGCTGGATGCCGGCGAGCCCATCATCGGCGGCGTTCAGGGACGCCTTCAGGAGTCGCAGCGCGAGCGGCGAGTGGGCGAGCATCTGTCGACACCAGGCGACGGTCTCGCGCTCGAGCTGATCGAGCGGGACGACGGTGTTGATCAGCCCCATCTCAAGCGCCTCGCGCGCGTCGTACTGGCGACAGAGGAACCAGATCTCGCGCGCCTTCTTCTGGCCGACCTGGCGCGCGAGCAGCCCGCAGCCATAGCCACCATCGAAGGAGCCGACCTTGGGCCCGGTCTGGCCAAAGCGGGCGTTCTCGGCGGCGATCGTAAGGTCGCAGACGACGTGCAGGATGTGGCCGCCCCCGATCGCATAGCCGGCGACCATCGCGACGACCGGCTTCGGAGTACGGCGGATCTGGAGCTGGAGGTCGAGGACATTCAAGCGGCCGACGCCCTGGCGGCCGACGGCATCGTCGCCGAGGTAGCCATCGTTGCCGCGAACGCGCTGGTCGCCTCCGGAGCAGAAGGCCTCGTCACCCTCACCGGTGAGAATGATCGTGCCGATGCCAGTGTCATCGCGGGCACGCGCGAAAGCGTCGGCAAGCTCGAAGAGCGTCTGCGGCCGAAACGCGTTGCGAACCTCGGGCCGTGCGATCGTGATCTTCGCGATCCCCTCCGCCGCCTCGTAGCGGATGTCGTCGAAGCGCCCGGCGGGCTGCCAGTCGGGTGCGCTGTAGCTGCTCTCTCCAGTCACGGCTGCCTACGATAGTTACCGCTTGCACGATTGGCTCGCGCTGCGCGCGCGTACCCACGGTCGGTGCCCCGCGATCGTCGTCGACGATCTCGAGACGACGTACGCCCAGCTCGAGACAGCTGCCACCGCCACCGCACGCCGTCTGCTGGCACTGGGGGTGTGCGCGGGCGATCGCGTCGCCACGACCCTCGCGCCAAGCCTCGCGTTCGCGACACTGCTCCACGCGCTGCCGAGACTGGGCGCGGTGCTCGTCCCACTCAATACGCGCCTCACCGCAGGCGAGCGGCGCTGGCAGGTAGCGGACTGCGCTGCCTCGCTCGTGCTTGACGAGCTGCCTGGCGGAGATCAGGCGGACCTCGCACTTCGGACTCGCCGCGAGCCGACCGAACCGCACTGCGTCATCTACAGCTCCGGAACGAGCGGCCGCCCGCGCGCGGTCGTTCTCACTCACGCGAATCACAGCGCGAGCGCGATCGCCTTTGCCTGGAGCCTCGGCGTTGACCCGAAGGACCGCTGGCTGTGCGTGCTGCCGGTCTTCCACGTCGGCGGGCTGGCGATCCTGATCCGCTCGGCGATCTACGGGACGGCCGCTGTGCTCGAGGAGTCCTTCGACGAGCACGCCGTTGCGCGGGCGCTCGGCTCGGCTGAGATCACACTCGTCTCGCTGGTTCCGACGATGTTGCGCCGGCTGGTCGCCGCCGGCCTGCGCGCCGCGCCCGGCTTGCGCGCCGCGCTGATTGGCGGGGCGCCGGTCCCGGTCGACCTGCTCGAGTGGGCCGCAACGCACGACTTTCCCGCGACGCCGACCTACGGCATGACAGAGGCCGCCTCCGCCATCGCGATCTGCCCAGCGGGCGCGGCTCTCGCCCGGCGGGGCGTCGCCGGACGTCCTGTGCTCGGGGCGCAGATCCGGATCTCGAGCGGCGGCGAGATCCTCGTGCGCGGTCCGATGGTCGCGCGCGCCGCGCTCGGCCCTGACGGCTGGCTTCACACGCGCGACCGCGGGCGCCTTGATCGCGACGGCTACCTCTGGGTCGAGGGCCGCCTCGGCGAGACGATCATCAGTGGCGGCGAGAACGTTGCACCCGCGGAGGTCGAGCAGGCGCTGCTGGCGCATCCCGCTGTCCGCGACGCGGCGGTAGTCGGGCGTCCGGATCGCCAGTGGGGCGAACGCGTGACGGCCTACGTCGTCCTCGGCGAGGATGCCACAGAGGACGAGCTGATCCGGCACTGTCGATCGCGCCTCGCCGCCTACAAGACACCAAAGGCCATCTGTCGGATCGCGGAGATCCCTCGCAACGCCGCGGGAAAGATCCTGCGCTCGCAGCTCGCGCAGCCGCCCGACGCGGCGGAAGGCGAGAACCGCGACACGGGTTGGAAGGCGAGAACCGCGACACAGGTAGAGTGCACAAGCGTGATCCGCGACGCTGACGCAGACCTCGCCGCCCTCGACGGAAAGACCGTCGCGATCCTCGGCTATGGCTCCCAGGGCCACGCCCACGCGCTCAACCTGAACGATTCGGGGGTCAGCGTCGTGGTCGGGCTGCGCGAGGGATCAGCGTCGGTAGCCAAGGCGAGAGACGACGGGCTCGAGGTCCTGTCGATCGCTGCTGCGGCGCGCCGCGGCGACGTCGTGATGATCCTGCTCCCCGACGAGCAGCAGGCCGGCGTCTGGGAGTCGCAGATTCGCGAAGAGATCGTTGCCGGCAACCTGCTGATGTTTGCGCACGGCTTCACCATCCACTTCGGCCAGATCGAGCCCGGGCCCGAGATCGACGTCGCGATGGTGGCCCCGAAGGGCCCCGGCCACCTCGTCCGCAGGCAGTTCACCGAAGGCAGGGGCGTTCCGGGCTTGATGGCGATCCACGGCGACTCGACCGGCGCTGTGCGCGACCTTGCGCTCGCCTATGCGAAGGGAATCGGCTGCACCCGCGCCGGCGTGATCGAGACCAGCTTCAGGGAGGAGACCGAGACCGACCTCTTCGGCGAGCAGGCGGTCCTCTGCGGCGGCGCCAGCGAGCTCGTTCAGGCGGGCTACGAGACCCTCGTCGAGGCCGGCTACGACCCACGCTTGGCGTACTTCGAGTGCCTCCACGAACTGAAGCTGATCGTCGACCTGATGTATGAGAAGGGCATCACCGGAATGCGCTACTCGATCTCGAACACCGCCGAGTACGGCGACCTGACGCGCGGCAAGCGCGTGATCGGTGAGCCGACACGCCAGGCGATGCGCGAGATCCTCGACGAGATCCAGTCCGGCGAGTTCGCGCGCGAGTGGATCGCCGAGCACCGTGCGGGCCAGCCCGCGTTCGAGCTCATGCGCCAGCAGGGCAAGGACCACCAGATCGAGATCGAGGGCCGCAAGCTCCGCTCGACGATGGACTGGATCGACCAGGAGTTCTAGCGCCCGCTATTCTCGGCGGCCGCATGAGCAACCCCTATCTCAAGCAGTACCTGATGACCGCGGGGCCGACACCGCTGCCGCCGGTCGTCTCACAGATCATGGCCGCGCCGATGCTCTATCACCGCGCGCCTGCCTTTATCGAGGTCTATCGCCGCAGCCTTGAGCGGCTCAAGCACTTGTTCCAGACCGAGAACGACGTGCTCGTCTTTGCGGCGTCCGGGTCGGGGGCGATGGAGTCGGCGGTCGCGAACCTGACCGGCCCGGCCAGCCCGCCGGCATTGGTCGCCTCGTGCGGAAAGTTCGGCGAGCGCTGGCTCGAGTTGTGCGAGGCCTACGGTGGCGAGCCGGTGCACTACGACGCCGGCTGGGGCCGCAAGGTCGACCCGACCGACCTCGATCACACTCTTGCGCAGACTCCCGGAGTGGAGGTCGTCTTCACGACGCTCTCGGAGACCTCGACAGGCGTCGTCAACGACGTCCGAGCCCTCGCCGAGGTCGCCCACGCCTACGGTGCGCTGATCGTCGTGGACGCGGTGTCGGGCCTTGGCGCGGTGCCGATTCCCCAGGACGAGTGGGGCCTCGACGTCGTCGTCGCCGGCTCGCAAAAGGCGCTCATGTGTCCGCCCGGCCTCGCCTTCGCGAGCGTCTCTCAGGCGGCGCTGGATCGAGCCGGCGTCGATCCCGCCGGGCAGTACTACTTCGACTGGCAGCGCACGGCGAAGGGCCAACGCAAGCACCCGCCGGACAGCCCTTTCACGCCGGCCGTCAGCCTCTTCCTCGCCCTCGACGCGGCATTGACGCTGATCGAGGAAGAAGGCCTGGAGGAGGTCCTCGCCCGCCATGCAGTACTCGGGCGCGCGGCTCGCGCGGCCGTCAAGGCCCTCGACCTCGAGCTGTTCGGACCGGAGGACGAGGGAGCGAACGTCGTCACGGCGATCGCGCTGCCGGACACGATCGACGGTGCCGCCGTGCCGAAGCTGATGCGCGACCGCTACGGCGTGACGATCGCCGGCGGCCAGGGACAGCTGAAGGGCAGGATCGTTCGCATCGCGCACTGCGGCTACTTCGGCGCGTTCGACATCGTCACGGCGATCGCGGCGCTTGAGATGACCCTCTCCAGCCTCGGCCATGCGGTCGAGCTCGGCGCTGGAGTCGGCGCCGCCCAGGCGGTCTTCCTCGATGCCGGCGTGCCGCTCGGCACGCCCGCCTAGCGGCGCTAGAACGCCTCGTGAACGACGTCCCCCGCATACTCGTCAAGGAGCAGATCGCCGAGGCGGGAGTCGATCTGCTGCGCGAGCGCTTCGTCGTCGACGTTGGGACCGACTGGGAGGATGGCGAGCTTGCGGAGCGGATCGGCGACTACGACGCGATCCTGATTCGCTCGGCTACGAAGTTGACAGCGGATCTGCTCGAGCGGTCCGGGCGGCTGAAGGTGATCGGTCGGGCGGGGATCGGCGTCGACAACGTCGACGTCGCGGCGGCGACCAAGCGCGGGATCATCGTCGCCAACGCGCCGGAGTCGAACATCATCGCGGCAGCCGAGCACACGATCGCGCTGATGCTCGCTCTTTGTCGCAACATCCCGCAGGCGCACACGTCGCTCACCAGCGGCAGGTGGGAGCGATCGAAGTTCGGCGGGATCGAGGTGTACCGCAAGACGCTCGGCATCCTCGGCTTCGGGAGGATCGGCCAGCTCGTCGCCCATCGCGCGAAGGCTTTCGGGATGACCGTCGTTGCGTTTGACCCGTTCGTGGCCGCCGAGCGCTACCGCGAGCTGGGCGTCGAGCACGCACAGACCTCGGGCGAGCTCTACGGGCGCGCCGACATCGTGACGATCCACCTGCCGAAGACGGCGGAGACCCGTAACTGGCTCGACGGCGAGGCGTTCGCGCAGATGAAGGATGGCGCCCTTGTCATCAACTGCGCCCGCGGGGAGCTCGTCGACCACGATGCGCTCCACGCGGCGCTGCGCTCGGGGAAGCTCGGCGGCGCGGCGCTCGACGTCTTCCCGCAGGAGCCAATCACCGAGCACCCGCTGTTCGAGCTCCCCAACGTAGTCGTGACGCCACATCTCGGGGCCTCGACCGTCGAGGCACAGGACCGTGCAGGGATCATCACGGCGGAGCAGGTCGTGGCGGCCTTGACCGGTGGATTGGTCAGCAACGCCGTCAACATCCCCACGGTCCGCCAAGAGGACCTCGAGGTGCTCGGACCGTTCCTGCCGCTCTGCAGCAAGCTCGGCCGCCTTGCGACAGCGCTCGGCGAGGCCTCGTCGATCGACAGGATCGAGGTCGGGTACGAGGGTCGTCTGTCGGAGTACGACACGCGATTGCTGACCGTCGCGGTCCTCAACGGCGTCCTCCAGGGTCACACCGAGGAGCCCGTGAACTACGTCAACGCCCCTGCGCTCGCTGAGGAGCGGGGGATCGTCGTCGCCGAGCGCAAGGAGCGGGAGTCCGCCGACTTCAACGAGCTCGTCACGGTCGCGCTCGAGTCGAGCGCGCGCCGCGTCGAGGTGGCCGGCACCGGGTTCGGCCCCCGCAACGTTCCGCACCTGGTGTCCGTTTACGGGCAGAGCTTCAACATCGAGTTCGCCGATCACTTCGCCTTTTTCCGCTATCGCGACCAGCCGGGCATGATCGGCCGCGTCGGGACGATCTTCGGCGAGCGCGGCGTCAACATCGCCTCCGCCGCCGTCAGCGCGGAGCCAGGCGCCGCCGAGGCCGTCATGGCGATCACCACCGATCGGCCCGTCCCCGAGGCGCTGATCGCGGGGATCGTCGCGCTCGAGGGCTTCAAGGACGGACGCGCGGTAGACCTCTAGCGGTCGAGGCGCGCCGTCCGAGCCGCGAGCTGAGGCGCGGTAGCTGATGCAGGTGTACGCTGTAAGTTGATGCCGTTCTTGCCCGACCCGCGACTCCTTCTCCTCCCCCTTCGGGGGGAATAGTGCGTGGCGGCCGCGTAGCCGCAACCGGGAATGGAAAGGGCGAGGCAAAGCGAAAGGATCGGCATGAGCGATCAGGGGACAGCGGCAGAGCGACCAGAGCGGGATCGGGTCCAGATCTTCGACACGACGCTGCGCGACGGCGAGCAGTCACCGGGGATCTCACTCAACCGCCAGGAGAAGCTGGAGATCGCCCACCAGCTTGCGCGGCTCGGTGTCGACGTCATCGAGGCGGGCTTCCCGATCTCCTCCCCGGGCGACTTCGATGCGGTCGTGGCGATCGCGCGGGAGGTCGAGGGCCCGGTGATCTGCGGCCTCGCGAGAACGGCGGCCGCCGATGTCGACGCGGCCTGGAATGCCGTCAAGGACTCGCAGCGCCCACGCATCCACACGTTCATAGCGACGAGCGACATCCATCTCGAGCGCAAGCTGCGGATGACTCGCGACGAGGTCAAGGGTCACGCGCGAGCGGCGGTCGCCCGCGCGAAGTCCTACACCGACGACGTGGAGTTCTCCCCCGAGGACGCCTCGCGCTCCGATGTCGAGTTCATGGCAGAGGTGATCTCGATCGCGATCGCGGAGGGCGCCTCGACGATCAACGTGCCCGACACCGTTGGCTACACGATGCCGCAGGAGTACGCCGAGATGTTCGACGAGCTCCACCGGCTGGTGCCGGAGTTGCGCGAGGTGGTGGTGTCGGTGCACTGTCATGACGATCTCGGCCTCGCCGTCGCCAACTCGCTCGCGGGACTTACTGCCGGCGCTCGCCAGGTCGAGTGTGCGATCAACGGGATCGGTGAGCGGGCGGGCAACGCCTCGCTCGAGGAGATCGCGATGCTCCTGCACACGCGCGAGTCGAGCCTCGGGCTCTGGAGCGCCGTCAACACGCGCGAGATCGCGCGAACAAGCCGTCTGGTGTCGCGCCTGACGGGCTACTCGGTACAACCCAACAAGGCGATCGTCGGTCGCAACGCCTTCGCCCACGAGGCGGGCATCCACCAGGATGGCGTCCTCAAGGAGCGGACTACCTACGAGATCATGGACGCGACAATGGTTGGGCTCGAGACCAACTCGCTGGTGCTCGGCAAGCACTCCGGCCGCGCCGCGCTGCGCAACGCACTCGAAGAGCTCGGCTTCGAAGTCGACGCGCCGGCCTTGAACAACGCCTTCAGGCGCTTCAAGGAGCTTGCCGACAAGAAGAAGCGGGTCACGGCCCTCGACCTCGAGGCGATCGTCTCCGACGAGATGCGCCAGCTGCCGACGGCGTACGTGCTCGAGTCGTTTGATGTCGAGGCGTCCTCCTCGCGCGCACCACACGCGAAGGTCGCGATCGGGTTGCCGGACGGCGACGTCGTGGAGGGGAGCTTCACCGGCGATGGTCCGGTCGACGCCTTCTTCAGCGCGATCAACGCGGCTACCGGGCACGAGGCCCGGCTCAAGGAGTACCACGTCTCAGCCGTCACCGGCGGACGCGACGCCCTCGGCGAGGTGACCGTGCTGCTTGAGCTGGGCGGCGAGCTCGCCTCGGGCCAAGGTGTGTCAACCGACATCCTCGAGGCCTCCGGGCGCGCTTACCTGCGCGCACTGACGAACGCGCTCGCCAGCGCGCAGGTGCTCGATGGGCAGCCTTCCAGCGGGCAGGCGGAGGTCGAGGGGCAGCTCCCCGGCCAGCACGCTCAGGTGACTCCGGCGCCGTCGCCCTAGCGGTCGTGCCGGCGCTCGACGGACCGGCTCGCTTCAACTGGCTCGACGGCGAGCGCCTGATCCGCTTTGGCGATGGACTGGTCGCCGAGGCCGCGGAGCTGCTCGCGAGCGGCGGCTTTCGCGCCTATTCCCTGCTGACCACCGAGCGAGCGATCGCCGAGGCTCCGGCGCTCGGCGGCCAGGCGGCCGCCGTTGTACGCGTGCCGCCCGGAGCGGTACCGGAGGCCGCCGCCGCGATTCGATCCCGCGTCGCCGGGAGGCCGCTTGTTGCGTTCGGCGGAGGCCGCGTGATCGACGTCGCCAAGGCGATCGCCGCGGCGGACGGATTGCACTGCGCCGCGGTCCCGACGACGCTCTCCGGGGCGGAGCTGACGCAGATCCATCGGATGCCGGCAGGCGCCGGGGGCAGCGGGCGTGTGCGCCCACGGCTGGTCATCGCGGACCCGCGGGTGATGGCCTCGCAGCCGATGCCGCTGCTCGCCGCAAGCGCGATGAACGCCCTCGGGCATGCGGTAGAGGCGCTTTACACACCGCTCGCCAACCCCGTCGCCACGCTTGCCGCGCTGCGCGCCGCCAGCCTGATCGCGTCCGGCCTACGCGCTGACGAGCCGGCTCGGGCGGACCTCGCCCTCGGGGCGTTGCTCGGCGGGTACGCGACCGGTTCGACCGGCTACGCCGTTCACCATGTCCTCTGCCAGACGCTCGTCGGGGTTGCTGGCACCCCACACGCGGAGACGAACGCGGTGCTGCTGCCGCACAGCCTCCGGCTGATGCAGAACCGGGCGCCGGTGGCGCTGGAGCGACTTGCCAGCGCGCTCGCCGGCGGCGAGCTCGAACGTGGCTTGGCACCCGCCGGCGGCCGATCCGCCGCCGACAACGTCGCCAAGCTCGCGAGCCGTGCGCAGGTGACCTGCATCTCCGACCTCGGCGTGGCGCGGGCGCTCCTCGACGAGGTGGCCGCCAGGGCGGTTGCGCGACCTGAGCTCCAGCACACACCGCTCCCCCCCGATCAGGATGAGCTGGCAGCGCTGCTCGAGGCTGCCTACTGATCGGCGGCAGCGCTCGTCGAGGCTGCCTACCGATGGGCGGGCAGCGCTCTTTGAGGCTGCCTGCTGATTGGCTGGCAGCGCTCCTTGGGGGCCTCCGTTTCGATGCGCTGACCAGCGCGCAGCAACAGTCGTATGTACGTGATAACGTACAACGATGGTCACCGCGACTGAGCCCACAACGGTTGGTGCACGAATCCGTGCCCTGCGCGACGGAATGGGCCTGTCGTTGCGCGATCTCGGCGAACGCAGCGCCGTCTCGGCACCGATGCTCTCGCAGGTCGAGCGCGGTGAGACCAGCCCGACGCTCAGCATCGCCGGACGGATCGCGGCGGGACTCGAGCTGTCGCTCTCCCAGCTGCTGCGGCTAGACGAGGCCGAGGGGGTCACCGTCGTCCGACGGCGTGAGCGCCGCCCGGGTGGCGCACGTGCCCGCGGGCACAGCTATCAGGTGCTTACACCGTCGATTCCCGGTCAGCGCGCCGAGCTGTCGCTCCACACCCTGGTACCGGCAGCGACCACGGGCGGGCCCGATGACCCGCCGATCCATGAGCCGGGAAGTCGCGAGACGGCCGTCGTCATAGCCGGCGACCTGCGGCTCGTCTGCGCCGGCGTGGGCCATGATCTCGCCGAGGGCGACGCCGTTACCTTTGACGCCGACCTTCCACATCACTTCGAGAATCTCGCTGACCGGCCGACGAGCTTCTTCGCCGTCGTCTCGGCGGGCCTGAGGAGAAGCTGACTGGTGGCGACGACGCTTTTCGAGAAGATCTGGGAGCGGCACGAGGTCAAGCCGGGACTGCTCTACGTCGACCTCCATCTCGTCCACGAGGTGACCTCGCCGCAGGCGTTCGACGGTCTGCGCCTGGCGGGTCGCTGTGTGCGGCGGCCCGACCGCACGCTCGCGACCGCTGACCACAACGTTCCCACTGACGGCGTGCGCGTTGCGGCGAAAATCCGCGACCAGCTCTCGCGCGTCCAGGTGGAGACGCTCGAGCGCAACTGCAGCGAGTTCGGCGTGCCCCTCTACTCGCTCGGCTCAGATCGCCAGGGAATCGTCCACGTCATCGGGCCGGAGCTCGGCGTCACCCAGCCCGGGATGACAATCGTCTGCGGTGACTCGCACACCGCCACGCATGGGGCCTTCGGCGCGCTCGCCTTCGGAATCGGCACGAGTGAGGTCGAGCACGTTCTGGCGACGCAGACATTGCCGCAGCTGCGGCCGAAGGCGATGCGGATCAGCTACGGCGGCGAGCTTGGCTTCGGCGTGACGGCAAAGGACATGATCCTCGGGACGATCGGCCAGATCGGGGTCGAGGGTGGTGTCGGCTACGTGATCGAGTACGCGGGACCGGCAGTCGAGCGGCTCTCGATGGAGGGCCGGATGACGATCTGCAACATGACGATCGAGGCCGGTGGCCGCGCCGGCATGATCGCCCCCGACAAGGTGACCTTCGACTGGATCGCCGGACGCCCAGCGGCGCCGCCGGTGATCCCCGACGACTGGCGGCTGCTGCGCACCGATCCGGGTGCTGTCTTCGATAAGGAGGTCGAGGTCGACGCCGCCGCACTAGCGCCTCAGGTGACGTGGGGGACCACACCCGCCATGGTCGCCCCGGTCTCGGCGGCCGTGCCTGCGCCGGCGTCGGAGGGGGAGGAGCGCGCGCTGCGCTACATGGACCTGCGGCCGGGCACTCCGATCGAGCAGATCCAGCTCGACCGCGTCTTCATCGGCTCGTGCACGAACTCGCGCATCGGCGACCTACGCGCGGCCGCGAAGGTGATCGAGGGGCGGACCGTCAGCCCGCGGGTCGCGGCGATGGTCGTTCCGGGCTCCCACCAAGTGAAGCTCCAGGCGGAGGCGGAGGGCCTCGATGACGTCTTCCGTGCCGCAGGCTTCGATTGGCGCTCGGCCGGCTGCTCGATGTGCCTCGGGATGAATCCCGACGTGCTCGCGCCGGGCGAGCGTTGCGCTTCGACCTCGAACCGCAACTTCGAGGGTCGCCAGGGTCGCGGCGGCCGCAGTCACCTCGTCAGTCCGCAGATGGCCGCGGCGGCCGCCGTCGAGGGACACTTTGTCGACATCCGAGAGTGGGTCTGATGCCGGCGCCCGCAAACTGCCGCCCTGACGTCTCCCTGGATCTCATCAGCGCGCCTGACGCGTCGCCGCTGGCTGCCGTATGAGGACACGTATCACAGGCGGGGGAGGGGCAAGATGGAGCCGCTGACGACGATCGTCGGGAAGGTCGCGGTGCTCGACCGCGACGATGTCGACACCGACCAGATCATGCCCAAGCAGTTCCTCAAGCGAATCGAGCGCACCGGCTTCGGTGAGTTCCTGTTCTACGACTGGGCGAAGGAGCCCGGCTGGCAGCTCGACCGCGAGCCGATCCTCGCGACGGGGCGCAACTTCGGCTGCGGCTCGTCGCGCGAGCACGCTCCATGGGGGCTGCAGGACTACGGCTTCAGGGCGCTCGTCGCCCCGTCGTTCGCGGACATCTTCTACTCCAACTGCACGAAGATCGGCTTGCTGCCTGTCGTCCTCGCTGAGGCCGATGTCAAGGCCTTGATCGACGCCGGCGAGGCGACGATCGACCTCGAGCGCCAGACCGTTGCGTTTGCCGCTCGCGAGCTCGGCTTCGAGATCGACGCCGAGATTCGCCATCGGCTCCTCAACGGGCTCGACGAGATTTCGATGACGCTCGAGCACGGCGACGCGATCGACGCCTACGAGCGGGACCGAGAACGTCCCGGCCCGGTGACGACCGCTCTGTGACGGCCGACCCCGGACCCAAGATCGCCCACAGGGAAGACGCCCTGTGACGGTGGCGGGCGTTGCGCCGGCGACGCGTCAGCGGCGACAGATAGCCGTGCTTCCCGGCGACGGGATCGGGCCGGAGATCATGGCCGCCGCCTGCGAGGTCCTCAGTGCACTCGGGGACTTCGAGGTCGTCGAGCACTCGATCGGCGGTGCGTCGATCGACGCCAGCGGCAGCGCCCTGACGCCCGCGGTCCTGGCCGCCTGCCGCGAGTCGGACGCGGTCTTGCTCGGCGCCGTTGGCGGCCCGAAGTGGGATTCGACCGATCCTGACGCGACTCGGCCGGAGCAGGGTCTGCTCGGTCTGCGCAAGGGAATGGGTCTGTTCGCGAATCTGCGCCCGGTGCGGCCGACGGCGGCGCTGCTCGACGCGAGCCCGCTGCGGCGTGAGCGCATCGAGGGAACCGATCTGCTTGTCGTGCGCGAGCTGACCGGCGGCATCTACTTCGGCGAGCGCGGCCGCCGCGGCGAGGTTGCCTTCGACACCTGCAGCTACTCGGTGGCCGAGATCGAGCGGATCGCCCAGATCGCCTTTCGGTTCGCGCGGCGATTGGTCACGAGTGTGGACAAGGCGAACGTGCTCGAGACCTCGCGCCTCTGGCGCGAGACAGTGGAGCGCGTCGCCGGCGAGCATCCGCAGATCGAGCTCGAGCACATGCTCGTCGACAACGCGGCGATGCAGCTGATCGCGCGACCGACGCGCTTCGACGTGATCCTCACCGAGAACCTCTTCGGCGACATTCTCTCCGACGAGGCGGCGATGCTGACGGGGTCGATCGGGATGCTGCCGAGCGCGTCGATTGGGGTCGGCGGACCAGGGCTGTTCGAGCCGGTGCACGGCTCCGCGCCTGACATCGTCGGCACGCATAGGGCAAACCCGCTGGCAATGTTCGGCTCGGTCGCGCTGATGCTGCGCTACGGGCTGGGGGCGCAGGCGCTTGCCGCGCGGCTAGAATCGGCGATCGAGCGCGCGCTCGCCGACGGGCTGCGCACGGCCGACATCGGCGGAGCTGCCAGCACAGAGGACGCGACGAAGGCTGTCCTCGCGAGCCTCTGAGGAGGGACATTGATCACCGCGGACGTCATTTGGATGAACGGCGAGCTGGTGGCCTGGGACGACGCGAAGGTGCACGTGCTGACGCACGCGCTGCACTACGGCACCGGCGTCTTCGAGGGCATCCGCGCCTACGAGACCGACCGCGGCACGGCGATCTTCCGCAACGTCGACCACCTCGAGCGGTTACGCCGCTCCGCCGAGCTGTACTACATGGACATTCCCTACTCGTGCGCTGAGCTGCGCGAGGCGACCCATGACCTGATCGCCCGCAGCGGTCTCAAGAGCTGCTACATCCGGCCGCTGGTCTTCCGCGGCTACGGGCCGATGGGACTCAACCCGCTCGAGAACCCGATTGAGGTCATGATCGCAGTCTGGCAGTGGGGCGCCTACCTGGGCGAGGAGGGGCAGCGCCGCGGCGTCCGCGCGAAGGTGTCTTCCTGGCGGCGGATCTCACCGGACTCGCTGATCCCGCAGGCGAAGGCCTCGGGCCAGTACCTGAACTCGATCCTCGCAAAGATCGAGTCGCTCAAGACCGGTTACGAAGAGGCGATCCTGCTCGACGGGAACGGCAACGTCTGCGAGGGCACCGGCGAGAACGTCTTCGTGGTCTCGGACGGACGAATCGCCACACCGGCGCACGGCGCGAGCATCCTCGATGGGATCAGCCGGCGCTCGGTCATCGAGATCGCGCGCGATCTGGGCTACGAGGTTGTCGAGCGCGACATCGCGCGCGCCGAGCTGACGCTCGCCGACGAGGTCTTCCTGACCGGCACCGCCGCCGAGCTCACTCCTGTGCGCGAGGTCGACGACCACGAGATAGGCCGACGTCCGAACGGCGAGCCCGGCGAGGTGACGCGCTCGATCCAGCGCGTCTTCGAGGATGCACTCCACGGGCGCGCCGAGCGCTACCGCGAATGGCTCGACGTCGTCCAAGTACCATCAAAGGCATGAACGCCAGTCGCTCGCGAGCTATCGACCCGTCGCTGCGGTAGACGGACCGGCGCTGCTCGCGTCGGTGTTCAAGTGAGCTCTCCTCGAAAGGCGTTCCAGATGTCAGAGCAGGCACTTCTCTACGACACGACCCTCCGCGATGGCATGCAGGGGGAGGGGATGTCGCTGTCGGTCCACGAGCAGCTCCGTGTCGCGCATGCCCTCGACGACCTTGGAATCGACTTCATCGAGGCCGGCTTTCCAAGTGCCAGCCCGAAGGACGCGGCCTTGTTTGACCTCCTCGCCCGCGAGAGATTCGACCACGCGCAGATCGCCGCCTTCGGAATGACGGCCCGTCGTGGGGTCGCCCCCGACGACGACCCCGCGCTGCGTCTGCTCGTTGACGGCTTCGCGCCTGTCTGCACGCTGGTCGGAAAGACGTGGGCGCTTCACCTCGAGAAGGTCACGAAGGTGGATCGCGCGGAGAACCTGGCGATGATCTCCGACTCGATCGCGTTCCTGCGTGAGAACGGCAAGCGCGTCATCTACGACGCCGAGCACTTCTTCGACGGGTTTCGCGACGACTCGGACTACGCGCTGGAGTGCCTGCGGGCGGCGGCGGCGGCCGGCGCCGAGAACGTGACGCTCTGTGACACGAATGGGTCGTCGCTGCCGGGGCAGGTCGCTGAGGCGACAACCGTGGTGGTGGGGGCGCTGGCTGGCGCGGTCGACGTCGGCATTCACGCGCATGACGACTCCGGCTGTGGCGTGGCGAACACGATCGTCGCGGTGCAGAGCGGGGCTCGTCTGGTTCAGGGAACGGTCAACGGTTACGGGGAGCGCTGCGGCAACGCCAATCTCATCTCGATCTTGCCGGCGCTCCAACTGAAGCTCGGTTTCGCCTGCGTCCCCCCGGAGCTCCTCGCTCGCCTCACGGAGACGGCGCGGCTCGTGGACGAGATCGCCAACGTCACGCCCAATCACAACCAGCCTTACGTCGGCAAGAACGCCTTCGCGCACAAGGGCGGGATGCACGTGGCGGGGATCGTCAAGGACTCGCGCACGTTTGAGCACATCGACCCGGCGGCCGTTGGCAACGACCGCCAGCTGCTGATCTCCGAGCTGTCAGGGAAGGGCAGCGTGCACGCCCGTGCTCAGCAGGCCGGAGTCCAGCTCGACGACGCGGCGGCCTCGCGCGTCGTCGATCGCGTCAAGGAGCTTGAGCATCGCGGCTACCAGTTCGAGGCGGCGCGCGGCTCCTTCGATCTGCTGATCCGCAAGGAGACCGGCGACTACCAGCCGCTCTTCCGGCTCGAGTCCTTTCGAGTGATCGTGGAGAAGCGCGAGGACGGCAAGGTCCAGACCGAGGCGACGATCAAGATCTGGGTGGACGGTGAGCGCTATCTGCACACGGCCGAGGGAAACGGTCCCGTGCATGCCCTCGATCGGGCCCTGCGCGCGGCGATCGGCGAGACCTACCCGCATCTGCGAGACATCGAGCTGGTCAACTTCAAGGTGCGCATCCTCGACGAGCGCAAGGGCACCGGCGCGGTCACCCGGGTACTTGTCGACGCGAGCGACGGCGTCGACACCTGGGGAGCGATCGGCGTCTCGGAGAACGTCATCGAGGCGAGTTGGGACGCGCTGGTCGACTCACTGGAGGCGGGGATGCTGCCGGGCCGCGCCGGCCATACACGCGGTCGTGCCGACGATGCCGCGGTTCGGCCGTGAGCGCCGAGCCCTTGCACGACGCGCCCTCGCCGCCCGACGCGCCCTCGTCGCTCGACCCGCCCTCGCCAGGCGACTCGCCCGAGCCGGCGGGCCGGCAGGCGCTCAGGGAGCCGATCCCCCTCGCGCGGCCTTCGCTCGGCGAGCGCGAGGAGGAGCTGGTGCTCGAGGTGCTCCGCTCGCGGCGGCTGTCGCTCGGGCCGAAGCTGGGCGAGTTCGAGACCGCATTCGCGCGCTGGCTTGGCAGCGAGCATGTCGCCGCGGTGTCGAGCGGAACCGCCGGCTTGCACCTTGCGCTGCGCTCGGCTGGCATCGAGGCGGGCGACGAGGTGATCACGACTCCATTCAGCTTCGTCGCATCCGCCAATAGCGTCATCTATGAAGATGCCCGCCCGCTCTTCTGCGACGTCGATCCGCGAACCTTCAACCTTGATCCGCAGGCCGCCGCCGCAGGGGTCGGGACGCAAACGGCGGGGATTCTGCCGGTCCACATCTTCGGCTATCCCGCTGACATGCCGGCGCTCGAGCAGCTTGCGTCGAGGCGCGGCCTTTGGCTCGTCGAGGACGCCTGCGAGGCGCTCGGTGCCGTGCACGGCGACGGGCGCGCGGTAGGCACGCGCGGCAACGCAGCCGTGTTCGCCTTCTACGCGAACAAGCAGCTCGTCACGGGCGAAGGGGGGATGGTCGTCTGCCCATCGATGGCGATCAAGCAGCGCATCGACAGTGAGCGCAACCAGGGTCGCGCGCCGGACATGGACTGGCTCGACCACGATCGGCTCGGCTACAACTACCGCCTCTCGGATCTCGCCTGTGCGCTCGGCCTCGCCCAGCTCGAGCGCCTCGATCAGCTGCTCGCGGAGCGCGCGCGCGTCGCGGGGCTCTATACCCAGGCGCTCGAAGCGATCGAGGGCCTCGACCTGCCCTGCGCCGACGCCGATGGTGACAGGCGAAGCTGGTTCGTCTACGTCGTCCAGCTGCCGGCTGAGCTCGATCGCGACGCCACCATCGAGGCGCTGCGGGCCCGTGGCATCGACGCAAAGCCCTACCTACCCGCGATCCACCTGATGAGCTACTACCGCGAACGATTCGGCCACCGCCCGGGTGAGTTTCCGGTCTGCGAGGAGATAGCGCGACGCTCGCTTGCGCTGCCTTTCTTCGCGGGACTGACCGACGAGCAGGTCGAGCACGTCAGCGCTACCGTGCGGTCGCTCTGCGCCCGCCCAAGCAGCAGCACAAGCTTGCGAGCCAGCGAGGCGTCGGCCGCGCAGCGCTCGTAGACTGGCAGCGGTGTCCCGCTTCTCGACTCCGCCGGACCCGGCGTTCCAGGCGCTCAACTCGTCGGTCGGCTTCGACTACCGGCTCGCTCCGTACGACATCGCGCAGTCGCTCGCGCATGCGCGGATGCTCACACGCTGCGGGATCATCGACGCTTCCGACCTCGCCACGCTGGAGCAGGGCCTCGGCGAGGTCCGCGCCGAGCTCGACGCCGATCGCTTCGAGCTGCGCGCCGACGACGAGGACATCCACATGGCGATCGAGCGTCGCCTGACCGAGATCGTCGGTCCGGTCGGCGGAAAGCTCCACACGGCCCGTTCGCGTAACGACCAGGTTGCGACCGACACAGCGATGTTCGTGCGCGCTCACAGCCTTAACGCCAGGGAGGCCGTACTGGAGTTGATGCGCACGACCGTGTCAATGGCGGAGCGGCATCTCGACTGGCCGATGCCTGGCTACACGCACCTGCAGCACGCGCAGCCCGTCTACCTCTCCCACCACCTGCTCGCTTACTTCTGGAAGTTCCGCCGCGATCTCCAGCGCTTCAACTTCTGCATGAACTCGACCGCCGATCTGCCGCTGGGAGCCGGCGCGCTCGCCGGCGTCAACTTCGATACCAGTCGCATGTCCGTCGCCCAGGAGCTTGGTTTTGCCGGCATCGCCGAGAACTCGATCGACGCCGTCTCGAACCGCGACTTCGTGATCGACTACCTGGCCGCAGCGGCGACCTGCGCGACCCATCTCTCGCAGCTCGGTGCCGAGATCGTCCTCTGGTCCAGCGAGGAGTTCGGCTTCTGCGAGGTCTCTGACGCGTTCGCCTCGGGCTCGAGCATGATGCCGCAGAAGAAGAACCCCGACGCCGCCGAGCTGCTGCGCGCCAAAGCCCCGCGGATCGCGGGCCACCTTGTCGCGCTGCAGGGTGTGCTCCACGGACTGCCCCTCACCTACAACAAGGACCTGCAGGAGGACAAGGAGCACCTGTTCGACAGTGTTGACACGCTGGAGCTCTCGCTCGCCGCTGCGACCGGAATGTTGCGCGGCCTGACATTTCGTCGCGAAGCGCTTGCCCGAGCCGCTGGCAACGAGTTCCTTGCTGCGACCGATATCGCCGATCTGCTCGTACGTCAAGGCGTCCCGTTCCGAGACGCCCACGGGATCGTCGCCGGGATCGTTCGGCATGCGCTCGGACAGGGAAAGTCGCTCTCCGAGGTCACCGAGGCTGAGCTGGTCGAGCTCGCGCCGCAGCTCGGTCGCGAGTACTACACGACGCTCAGCGACGGCGCCTGGCTCGAGTCAAAGGTGTCTGAGGGCGGTACCTCGCTCGCGCGCGTGAGGGACCAGCTCGCTCAGGCCCGCCACGTCCTCGACGAGGCCGCCGGCTGATTCCGGACTAGCGCTGACAGACCCTCGACATCCTGAGTTCTATGCCCGTTCGGTGCAGCTCGTCGCCCGTGATCTGGTCGGCTGCACACTCCACCATCGCGGCGTTGGCGGGCGGATCGTCGAGACGGAGAGCTACCACCAGGACGAGCCCGCCTGCCACGCGTACGTCGGACGTACGGAACGCACGCAGACCCTCTTCGGGCCCCCCGGCCGCGCATACGTGTACCGGTCCTACGGGATCCACGCCCTGCTCAACGCGGTCGCCGAGGACGAGGGAATCGGTGCCGCCGTCCTGATCCGCGCGCTCGAGCCATTTGACGGGATTGACGAGATGCGCGAACGCCGTCGGGTCGAACGGATCACCGAGCTCTGCTCGGGACCGGGAAAGCTCACCGAGGCGCTGGCGATCGGACTCGAGCTGGGCGGCAGCTCGCTCTGCGGCGGACCGGTCCAGATTCACCCCCGGAGCTCGACTGAGCGGCCCGCGACGGTCGTCACCGGCGAGCGGATCGGGATCACGAAGGCGGCGGCCCTGCCGTGGCGCTTCTGCGATGCCGAGAGCGCGTGCATCTCGCGCCCCTGGCCTGCGGCACTGCGCCCCGCCCAGCGAGCGCGACGCGCGGCGACGCCGGTCTGAGCACGCCAGCGCGACATGCCCGGGGCACGCCAGTTGTGTGGCGTGTGGGGCTCCCCGGCGCAGCAGGGATGTCACTCAGTCGATCCCGCCGGACGACGTTCCCCCCTTCGGCTCGGGTTCGGCGCCAATCGCCGGAGGCGGTGGCGCTTCGTCGGGCGCGGGCGCTGGCTCGGGACTTGGTGGGGGAGCGGACTGAGCGCCGTCCTTCGGCCGCTCGCGGCGGCCGCTCGTCCCTGTCTCTTGAGGAGGGCGGAGCTCGTCAGCCGAGGGCTCCTGCGCGGTCGCCGGCTGCGCCGCGGGAAGGCTCGGCGCCTTTGCCTCACTCTCCTTTGGCGGCTTGCGCGCGTCGCGCAGCTTGATCGCGCCGACCATGAAGTCGCGCCAGATCTCGGCTGGGAAGGTGCCGCCGGTAACCGGCTTGCCGTGGTACTCCGTCTTCATGTGTTTGACGCCGTCGGGATAGCCAACCCAGACAGCTACGGTGTACTGGGCATTGAAGCCGACGAACCAGGCATCGCCGTAGTTCTCGGTCGTCCCGGTCTTGCCGGCCGCCCATTCATCGAGCCGCGCGCGCTCCCCGGTCCCGTACTTGACAACCCCGTTGAGGATCGCGCCTGCCTGCTCGGCCACCTTCTTGGAGAAGACGCGCTTCGATTCCCTCTGGTTCTGGTCAAGCTCCTCTTCGGCCTCCACCCGCTCGATGGCGACCGGCCCGTACTGGGAGGAGGCAAGACTCCCTGAGGTGCGCTCGCCCATGTTCGCGATCGCCGAGTAGGCGAAGGCGAGCTCGAGTGGCGTCAGCCCCGTCGCGAGACCTCCGAGCGCCATCGCTGGATTGGTCGAGACCTTTGTCCTGATGCCCATCCGCTCGGAGAGTCGTGCGACTCGCTTCAGTCCGACACGCTGGCCGAGCTCGGCGTAGACCGAGTTGTCGGAGTGGACGGTGGCGTTCGTGAGAGTGCTGACTCCCGCATACTGATCCTCGTAGTTGTTCACGACGAACTTCTCGCCGGGGCTGCCAGGGACGGCGAAGACCTTCTTGCGTGAGGAGAACGTGTCGTCCGGGCGGATCCCCTGCTGCAGAGCCGTGATCAGGACAAACGGTTTGAATGCCGAGCCGGGCTGACGATGACCGTTGGTGGCGATGTTGAAGGGTCTCTGCGCGAAGTCATTGCCGCCGACCATCGCCTTGACCTCGCCGGTCTTGTTCTCGATCGCGACAAGCGACGCACTCGGGCCAACACCTGCGAGCCTCATCTCGATCGCGCGCTCGGCCTGTGCCTGTAGCACCGGGTCAAGAGTCGTAGTCACCTTCAGCCCGCCGCCAAAGACCCTGCCGGAGCCGTACCTGTCGACAAGCTGCTGTGTCAGCCAAGTCGTGAAGTACGGCTGGAGAGAGTCCGGCCTCGGGGTCTGGATGTCCTCCGCGGCCGGCACCGACTGTCTCGTGCCCTCGGCGTACTGCGAGTCGGCGATCAGGCCCTGATCGAGCATCCGCCGTAGCACGAGGTTACGGCGCTCGAGCGCTGCGGCGGGGTTCTGGAGCGGGTCGTAGGCCGTCGGCGACGCGATGATCCCGGCCAGCAGTGCAGCCTGCGCAGGAGACACATCACGGGCTGCGCGCTCGTCGGGCGCGTAGTCGGCACGGTCCTTGCCGAAGTATGTCCTGACGGCCGACTCAATCCCATAGGCGCCATTGCCGAAGTAGATGGTGTTCAGATACTGGCCTAGGACCTTGGGCTTCGACCACTCGCGCTCGAGGTGGTAGGAAAGCGCCGCCTCGCGCAGCTTCTGCAAGATCGAGCGGTGGCCCTGCGCCCCCAACGCGTTCTTCACGAATTGCTGGGTTATCGTCGAGCCGCCCTGGGCTGCCCGGCGCTGGCGGAGGTCCTGCCAGAGAGCGCGCACGACGCCGCGGTAGTCCACTCCCTCGTGCTCGTAGAAGCGCTTGTCCTCGATCGCGACAATCGCGTTCTTCATGTTCGGTGAGATGTCGCTCTCCTCGATCAGAAAGCGATTCTCATTGCCCGTCAGCTTCGCAATCTGGGTCTGGTCGCGATCGTCGGCGACGACGATCGAGTTTCGCGCCGCGAGGTACTCGGCACGGTTCTCAAGCGTCGGCAGGTCGCTCGCGACCGCCATCATCATTCCGAACGCAGTCGAGATCAGGGCGAGCAGGGTTAGGCCAAGCAGTAGGAGCGCGAGCCGAAGCTTCTTGATCCGCGGCTTTGTCGAAGCTGCGCCGGCGGCGAGCGTATTGGGCTCGTGAACGCTCGCTGGCGCTAGCTCCACGACTGTAGGCGTGCGGTCGCGCATAAGTTGGCCGGAGCGCTGAATCGACAGCCCGCTGGGTGGGGGCGAGGCTTCGCAAGACGGCTCCGCCGACCCGGGGTGGCTGCCGGTCCGTCCGGCGAGGGCGTGAGTCTAGCATTGGCTAAATGGCGAAATCCTCTGCGTTAGAGTCAGCCTTTCTGCTGCGCAACGTTGTCGACGCGCTCCCGCTGGGCGCATTGGAGCGCCAGCTCGCGGAGGGACGGTCGCTGCGCGTCAAACTCGGGATTGACCCCACGGCGCCGGATATCCACCTCGGCCACACGGTCGTTCTGCGGAAGCTGCGCGAGTTCCAGGACCGCGGACACCTGGTTGTCCTGATCATCGGCGACTACACCGGGCGCGTTGGCGACCCAAGCGGCCGATCATCGACCCGTCCCCAGCTTGATCCCGAGGAGATCGACCGTAACGCCGAGACCTTCCAGCGCCAGGCATTCGCTGTCCTTGACGAGGATCGGACGGAGGTCCGCCACAACGGCGAGTGACTGGACATGACGATGGAGGACTTGTTCCGCCTAGCACGGACCTCGACGGTGGCACAGCTGCTCGAGCGCGAGGACTTCGCCAGGCGCTACCGGGACCGCGAGCCGATCTCGATCCTCGAGCTCCTCTACCCCCTGCTCCAGGGCTACGACTCGGTGGCGGTGCGAGCGGACGTTGAGCTCGGCGGGACTGACCAGAAGTTCAATCTGTTGCTCGGGCGCGAGATTCAACAGGCCTACGGCATTGCGCCTCAGACGATCATCACGGTGCCTATCCTGCCGGGGATCGATGGCGTCAGGCGGATGGCCAAGTCGACCGGCAACTACATCGGCATCAACGAAGACCCGATCGAGGTCTTCGGCAAGCTGATGCGAGTACCGGACACAGCCATGCCCACCTACTACGAGCTATTGATGGACGACGAGCTCGATCGTGGGCGGCTGGCGGTCGAGTCAAAGCGCCTGCTCGCGCGGGCGATCACGGCGCGCTTTCACGGCGGGGCGGCGGCGGTCCAGGCCGAGGCACACTTCAATCGGCTCCACGTCGAGCACGTCATTCCCGACGACCTCGAGGAGGTTCCGCTCCCCGGGGAGGAGTCGATCCACCTCCCTGCGTTGATCGCTCAGCACTTCTCCGTCTCACGCTCGGAGGTGCGCCGGCTGCTTTCCCAGGGCGGCATCAAGCTCGACGGCGAGTCTCTTGGCGCCGGCGATATCGACGTAGACGCGACAAGGCTCGACGGCGCCGTCATCCAGCTCGGCAAGCGGCGCTTCAAGCGTTTTCGACGCTCGCGCTGACGGGGTGAGGCGCGGCCATCCGGCCTCTCCAGCGTCGCGGTCTCGTTGACGCTGGCCCCTGGTAGCGCTATATTTACCCACCCCTGAGACGGGCATCGGAAAGGATCTGCCGAGGCAGAGCGAAAGCGGAGCCGCGCCGGATTCAAGCGGGATCGCTGGGCCTCTGTCGAGAGGCCTTTTTTGGGCCTTGTCAGGGGAAGCATCGGGCGACGCGGAGTCAGCCGGTTGCCGGAGCGCTACGGTCTTTGAAAACTCAGCAGCATGTGCGACCGAAGTTCCTAGAACTTCAGTCGTGTCCAGGTTCGACCCGTCGCCGCGGGCTTTGTCAGCGTGCGACGGTTTACTGAACCCGTCGGTCCGAGGTTGGCCCCGGTGTACGGTGGGCAATCGCCTGTACGGACCGACAGCTTTCCTGAACAGACAGTGAAGTCGGCGCCGCGGGATGTCGTTCTGTCCCATTCGCGGCGTCGAACGCAGGTCTTTACGGAGAGTTTGATCCTGGCTCAGGACGAACGCTGGCGGCGTGCTTAACACATGCAAGTGGAGCGACGAACCAGGCTTCGGCCTGGGGCAGAGCCGCGAACGGGTGAGTAACACGTGGGTAAC
>Ga0183260_10000031_pt1 | contig 86010 bp, 91 predicted proteins | sample AntDrymUQ4972206_2_FD_129768 | JGI IMG/M metagenome (GOLD analysis project Ga0183260, IMG submission 129768) | Polar desert sand microbial communities from Dry Valleys, Antarctica - metaG UQ497 (22.06) (version 2) (version 2) | ecosystem: Environmental > Terrestrial > Soil > Desert | place...
GCTACATCGAGGGCTGGTATAACCGGCGCCGGCCCCACGGCGGCGCCAAGGGCCGTCCGCCGCTGATCGCCTGGGACCAACAGATCGTCCAAAATGCTGTCTCACTTTCTTGACACACACCACACCCAGTTCCTGAGCGACCATTTTCACGGGACCAACAAGATCGGAGTCGTTCGAGACGAGCAACAGTTTGTCGTATTTGCCTTGACAAGCGTCTCGCACCATACGCGTTGCAATATTGACGTCTGATCCCTTTTCCTCCCAATGCCAGAATCGTTCGCGTTCTCCCAACCCATTTCGCTTGAGAGTTCCCTTGTGATTTACCCAACGAAACTCACCGAGGACAATCTCTACTTCGGGAAGAGAGTCAAGCGCAAGGAGATAGGCGCGTTGCCGGTCAGCCTGCTCCTCGCTTCGCCTCCGTGTAATCGGCGCGGTGAAATAACCAACGTGCTGAATATCTTCCCGTGGCATGAGTACGCGAGCCATCTTGACGATATCCAGCCATTTGTACCGAGCCGGTATGCGTTTGGTTCGATTGTCGTTTCGAAAGACTCTGTAGTAGAAGTTGAACCCGTCGATATAGACACCGACTGCCATGCTCACCTCTTGACTACAAAAAGAACCGCTCCCTTTCGAGAGCGGTCCGAGGCCCAACGGGAATAGCCGTTGGGAGGGTTAACTTGATTGTAAGTCCATTGACGGTGCAACATCAAGGTGTTGCCCGGGCTACTCCAGGGCTTATGCGTCAGTGGGATGAATGACCGATTGTGCCCAGGCATGTCCTCTCCGAAGCGGCCGGCACGGCCTTCCGCAGTGGGAGAGCTCCCCGAAGTTCGTGCTGAACTGGACCACCGACCCAATGTGACACACCATAAACGTCGACCGTCACCGCTTTGAGCCCATCTCCGGCGGTAACCACCACCGCAATTCAACTCGCGCATAAGCTCTGAGGCTACTCCCCAGTAACAGGACGAACTGTCCGCACCGGAGCCCGATCGACGGCTGCCACGGTCGCCGACGACCACGGCCAGACGCGCCTGATGCGCTCGGCGAGCGTCACGAACAGGATCGCCATCAGGCCGGCGTGGCTGAGCGTCGCCAACAGACTCAGACCGGAATAGACGACCCAGGCCCCGACCCCGGCCTGGGCAACCACGATCGCGACCGACGCCGCGCTGATCGCGAACAGATCGGGCCGAATCGACCGCAACCTGGCGGCGTTGATCGCGTCGCCCAGCACCATCAATCCGATCAGGCCCGCCAGCACCCGGTGCGCGGTCTGGATGCCCTGGGGAGTGTTCTCGATGTTGGGGACGATTTCGCCGGTGCAGGTCGGCCAGGTGGCGCATGCCAGCTCGGAATCGGTGTGCCGGACGTATGCCCCGGAGTAGGCGACCACGATCGAGAAGACGCACGTGGCGATCACAAACCTTCTGAAGACAACCAGGCTGCGTCGTTGGTCGCTCGTCAGCGATGCCTCATCGGTGGATGGCGACCTCTTCTCAATGAGGATGAAGGCAACCAGGGCGGCGCTGGCGAGGCAAATCAGCGATATTCCGAAATGGGTGGCCATAACCTCGGGCGAAGTCGGCCATTTCACCGCCGCGGCGCCCAGCAACGATTGCAGAATCAATGTGCCGCCGACCGCCGGGACGAGCACCCTGAACTCGGGATGCCGCTTGCGCAATGGCCAGGCGAGGATCGTGGTCGCGAGCACGAAGAGTCCCTCGATGCTGGTCACCACGCGGTGGCTGTACTCGGTGAGCGACTCGTAGGTGTCGGCCGGGAGCCACCTGCCGTGGCAGAGCGGCCAGTCGTTGCCGCAACCCTCGCCGGAGCCGGTGGCCGTCACGCGAGCGCCCATGAGGAGTACGATCAGCATCCCCACCGCGGACACAATCGCCATTCGCCTCGCCCACCTGGTGCGCCTGTCTTCCATAGTAAGCACCTTTGTCACCGTCACAACGCGTTGTCATTCCGACGCGGGAGGAATCTCAACGCGCACCTTCGCATGCTGGCCCGCCAAAATCGCATCCGGTCCGCCGGTAACCGGTAGTCCGTGAATCGCTCCTCATACTTTGCCACGTTGCACGCCCAATTTCCGGCGCCGAGCGGCGTTGGCGCCGGAAGCGACCGCGGCGAAGCCGGTTATTTGTCATTCCGTCGGGAGCCGCCGCCGACCAGAGGAATCTCCCCGCGCGGGGCTCCTCGGTTCGATCTCCACCGCCCAATGTTCGCAGCGGCGAAGCCGGTTGTTTGTCATTCCGTCGGGAGGCGCCGCCGACCAGAGGAATCTCCCCGCGCGGGGCTCCTCGGTTCGATCTCCACCGCCCAATGTTCGCCGCGGCGAAGAGATTCCTCCTGCGTCGGAATGACAATTAAGCGGACCTCACAAGAGCCTGTCCAGAGCGGAGCGTGGGATCCGCAACCTTACGCCACTGAATTGCGGCTGTCGCCTCTTGAATTAATTCTGCATCGAGTGTTCGCGGACCCACTCGGTGACGAGATTGATCGCCGCTTCACCTTCGTCCGTAAACGGCGCGCCACCCGGCAACTTCGCGACGTACACCGCCCTGCCCCGAGGCAACCAGCCCCCCATCCGCTGGGCGATCTGGCGGACCGTTGCCGGGGAGGTCGCGGCGGCGACGACTCGTGTCGGAACCACGATCTGCATGATCTCTTCTCGAAGGATGCGGTACCGGTCGAGGGCGTCGAGGGTAGCGCTCAGGGCAAGCACATTGCGGCGCACCGCCGCTGCCCTGGGCCCGGAAAGGCGCTCAGACCACCCCGGCCCCCAGCGAGCGTCGAGATAGAGCGAGAGGGCCCGGTCAGCCAGGCCCTTGTAGGCAGCCTCGGAGGCGGCCCTGAAGGCGTTTCGCGCCTCCTCCCTGGCCACAATCGCGTCGACATCATCTTCGCCATCGAGCAACGTCAGCGAGTCAGGCTCGATCAGGGTTAGTGACGTAACCAGGTCGGGACGCCGTCGCGCAAGCTCGAGGGCGGCGATGGCGCCCTGCCCGTGTCCGATGAGGTGAATGCGTCGATCCTGCTTGCGCGTCAACCCCTCGGCTTCGAGCACGGCATACAGGTCGTTCGCCATGTCGGCGACATCGTAGGCCCGGCCCTGGAGCGCGGCGCTGGCGCCGTGTCCCCGGGCGTCGGGGAGGATCACCCGCATCCACTTAGCGAGGGTGTCGCGCAAGGGGCCGAACGATCCGCGATCGGCAAGTGTTGCATGCAACAACACTGCCACGTCGGTCGTGTCGGGACCGTCGATTTCGTAGCTGATACGGGCAAGGCCGTTCTGGGCGAAGTGGGTGATCCCCATTGACTGTCCTGATTGCTTTTCGATCTGACACGATGAGATCTCTCCAGATCGCCATTGACGACCTGTCTGGCCGGGGCACAATGCGTTTCAAGTGATTTACGCTCAGCGGCTAACCGCATCGAACCGGTTCATCAGCCAAGGATAACCGCACATGCGCATCCCCCATTCGATGAGCGACCTTGTCGCGACCGGACCGCTTGCCCGCCTCGTCACGCTCCATCCCGATGGCAGCCCCCAGGTGGCAGTGGTCTGGGTGGGCATCGATGGCGACAACTTCGTCTTCGGTCACATGGTCGAACACCAAAAGCTCAGGAACGTGCGTCGCGATCCGCGCGTCGCCCTGTCGTTTCTCGGGGAGGCCACGAACGTGATCGGCCTTCAAGAGTATGTCGTTGTGCATGGTACGACAACGGTCACGGAAGGTGGGGCCGCCGATTTGCTCCAGCGGCTTGCCTACATTTAACTTGGGCCGGACGTGAGTTTCCCACCCTAAACGGTGCGCAACAATCCGGGTCACGTGGTGCGGCTGACGCCGGAACGCTTCGGCGGAACTGGGGAATGGGCGTGATTTCCGAGCTGTAGGCTGAAAAGGGTCGGAAGGAAACCCTCAACGTCAACGGGCGGACACCAGGTCCGCGACCCTCCTCATCCGGGGGTCAGGCGACGCCGACGGTGATGCGCTGCCAGCCGCTGGCGCCATCGGGGAGTTCGGAGACGTGCTCGTCGGTCTGGAGTTCGCCAGTCCCATCCGTGGCGCGCACCACGAAGTCGTAGGTTCCAGGTTTGGCGACCCAATCCATGGCCCAGATTACCCAGCTCAACCCAGCAGGACTCGGGTTCTCGCGAATGGTCGCCTCGACCCACGTCTCGCCACCATCGCGGCTGACTTCAACCATCGAGATGCCGCGATCGCCGGCGAAGGCGATGCCGCCGATTTCAACCTGGCCAGCCGCCAGCACGTCGCGGTTGCCGGGGACGTCGAAGCGGCTCGAGGTCTTGATTGTGGCGTCGTCGGTCCAGCCACGCTGCTGCCAGAAGCCCTCGTAATCCTCATTCGTGACGGTGATCTTCGTCAGCCACTTGATGTTCTTGATCCCGTAGAGACCGGGCACAATCACCCGCACCGGCGTGCCATGGCGCCGCGGCAGCGGCACGTCGTTCATCTCCCAAACGATCATCGGCTCCGGCTGGAGCGCACGCTCGATCGGGATCGAATCGGTGTAATCGTCCTCACCGGTCATGATCACCTTCACCGCGCCGGCGCCGACGCCCGCTTGCCGCAACACCGCAGCGAGCGGAGCGCCACGCCATTTCGCGGTGCCGATCAGCGGTCCACCAATAGGATTGCTGATGCAGGTCAGGGTCGAGACGAATGTGGTCACCGCCATCGCTTCGAGCTCAGCGCGGCCCAGCCGCAACTCCTGGTTGACCACGCCATCGACCGTAAACGACCAGTCGTCGCCACGATCCGGGTCAGGATCGACGAAGTTCTTGGAGATCGTGTAGAAGTCGTCGACGGGGGTGATTGCCGGGGAGATCTCGCCCGGTGTGGTGACACCGACGGTCGGCCGGTTGGCGACATTGGCCACAGCGCGCCCGAGAATGGCGGCCCCGCCGACAGCGACAGAGACAGCGGCAATTCGAGTCGTGAGTCGGCGCCTGCTAAGACGATCGGCAGTGTTGTCGTCTACCACTACGCCTGGGGGGATATCTAGTTGGCGCAAGGCAGACAGCGAAATCGCGAGGACTGTCGCGAACACCGCGGCTTCCAGCGCCAGTTGGAACATCACTGTGACTATGCGAGGCCCTGCGATCGCATCGGGCGCCCGACTCGAGACGAACCAGAGCATGAACAGTGCGCAAACACCGAATACCGCAAAGCCGATCGTGAATGCCCGGGTCCACATCACGCGCTGCGCGCCGGCGGTTTGGCGGGCGTAGGATCTGCCGATCAGGGCGCCGATCCCGATCAAGGCGAGCATCAGGCCACCGAGCATGATTGTTTTCGCCTGGGAGCCAAAGAGATCGAGCGCCAGCGAGAACATCCCCATCGGCATTAAGAGCAGGAGGGCATCGGCCAGGGCATCGAGTAGCGAGCGGGCGTCGCTCAGGCGGCGGATCACCACGACCACCACAAGCATCGCCAGCGAGGCGAGCAGACCGGCGATCAGCCCGCGACGTCGATCGCGGGAGGCGCGTTGTCTGGAAGTCGACGAACCAGTGGTTGCCTGAATTTCGGACCGGCTTTCCATTTCCATTCCTTGCCACAGTCTGCAGGTATCAATAAGGAATACAGTTGTCACCAGAAAATAGCGCGAACGAAACGGTCCGTCCCTATCCCACTTTACGCTGAAAATGGCCAAGTGGATGATCGGGCCCTCCTGATTAAAGGTGAACTGCACGCGGGAATCTTGTTATTGGCCAGGGCCGGAACATCCTTTGTCCCCGGAACGACACCTGGGCGAATCCTTTGCCCCAATCCGTCGTTCACCTCTATGATCAAGGGACCCACATCGACCTGGGGCGAGGTTTCCCATGCTGGCAGTAGCGCCGGACAATCGCATCACGAGCCACCCCGCCAACCGCGACGGCCCCGTCCCGTCGCGCCCGGAGCAGGTCGATGAGGAAATTGCGATCATCCGCCGCGGTCAGCACAATCCCCAGTCCTTCGCCCCCCTCTATGAGCGCTACGTCGATGCCGTGTTCGGCTATTGCTTCACAAGAACCTCGGACCGCGAGCTGGCCGCCGACCTCACCCAGCAGATTTTCGCCAAGGCGCTGACCGCTCTCCCGCAATTCACCCAGCGTGCCAATTCCGGCTCGTTCCGAAGCTGGCTGTTCGCGATTGCCCACAACCTGCTCGTCGACACCTACCGCACTCGCAAAGAGACATCCTCTCTCGACGAGGTCGACGAGGGGCGCGTGTTCCGCGACCAGTCTCGCTCCCCGGAAGAGATCGCGATCGCCAGCGAGCAGCGCCGGGCCCTCGCCAAAGCATTGACCGAACTCACTGTCGGTCAGCGCCAAGTCGTGGAGCTTCGGCTTGCCGGCCAAACCGGACCTGAGATCGCGGCCACGCTCGACATGCACCTCGCGGCCGTGAAATCGGCCCAGTTCCGCGCCTATGCTCGCCTTCGCGACCTACTCGGCGAATCGCTGGCGACCACCCACCCAACACCACCCGGCCAGGAGACACGGCATGACTGAGCAAGATCACTCTGCAAGCGAAGACCAGTTCGCGGATGCGCTCGATGCGATGACGCTCGGTGTGCACCGGCGAGAGAGTCTCGACTCGCCCCTGGCGATCGTCGCGGCGTCGATCCAGGGTATTGGCGGGCGCGTTGCAACAGGCAATGAGTGGGTTCCAACACCACCACTCGACCGTACGACGAAAAGCCGGATTTGGTCGGAGTTGATGCTCGCGCACGGCGGCGCGCCCGATCTGGCAACGACGCCACAGGTCCCAGGCGCCAGCGGCGCGAGTCTCTCCCTCAACCAGTGGGTTGGGGAGCAATCGCGTTCATGTCCCAAACGGCCCGTGTCTTCGTCAAGGGTGCTGCGATTCGTGCCGGCGGCCCAACCGGCCAGTTCGTTCTTGCTCGTGATCGCCGTGCTGGTGTTGATCGGCGGCACGTTTGCCGGCCTCGCTCCGGACGACGGTCGGGGCGTCTTCCCATCCGCCCATGCAACAGAGGATTCCTCTCAACGAGCCGTCGCCAGCCCAGAGGCCAGCGTCGACTTTGTTCAGCCAGTCATACCCGATGATTGCTCGGTGGATTCGCGGCCGGTTGGGCAGATATGGGCTCTAAACAACGATCCCGGCGCACAGATCGAGCGCGAGTACGGACCAGTTTTCCTGGCGGACACGCCTCTGTCGATCGATATTGCGAATGCGGCGCGCGTCTGGCAGGCCTGCTCGGCCCATGGCTATCCCTCGCAGCGGCAGGCGATGGAAAGTCCGCGTTTTATTTATGAATCCGGCGGCAGTGACTTTCTCAACTGGGACATCGATGGGGCCGAGGAGTGGCAGATCGCGATCCAACTCCTCGCCGACGAGGTGCTGGACGGCGACTGGACGCCGTACTACGTCGGAACCGCGTTGTTGGGCGACATCGACGCCGGCACGGGCGTGTACACGCCGCGGGACGAACGCTCGTTCCTGCTCCCACAACACGTCTACCAGTTACCAGATGGCCGATTCGGCGGCCTGGTAACCAAGCTTGTGCCACTCGGGTACGTCGAGTCTATGTCGGTTTCACCCGACCACCACGTCGAGTTCCAAATTTACGCTCAGGACCCGACTCAGGATGGACGCTGGGTGCTGGATGAAACGCTCTGGCTTTGTGCGACCGGTTGCGACATCCTGGCGGGAAAGTCAACTCTAGACACGTTCGGCGCCACGCCAGTAACGATCCACATCCCCCAATAACTATTCCGCCGTTGGCCGTATCATTCGGAGTGTGACGGAACCGCAAGGGTCGGGCCGCCCTGCGTTCGCGATCCTCCGGTTCAACACGGGTTTGATCCCAACGGAGGTAGCGGGAAGGAGCAGGCATGGCTGGCGAGGAACATCACTACACGGCGACGGTCACCTGGACCTCGAATCCCGGCGAGGGTACGTCGCGCCGCGGCAACCACAGCCGCAATCACGAGATTGCGATCGAGGGCAAGCCGACGATCATGGCCTCGTCCGATCCCGGATTCCGGGGCGATGCTTCGCGCCACAACCCGGAGGATCTGCTCGTCGCGTCGCTTTCCGCCTGCCACATGCTCTGGTATCTCTCGCTCTGTGGACGCGCTGGGATCGCAGTGTTGGGCTACGTCGATCGGGCGGAGGGCACATTGGTTGAAAACGCAACCGGGGGCGGACGGTTCACCGCGGTCGTGCTGAAGCCAGAGATCGTCCTGGCGGCGGTGTCGGACCGCGAGCGGGCCGGCTCGCTCCACCATGAGGCTCACGAGAAGTGCTTCATCTCGCAATCGGTCAACTTCCCGGTCACGATCGAGGCGACCTACCGGGAAGGGTGAGCGCGGATTGTCGTGGTGTGCCCGTAACGCTTAAAAGGGCTCTGCGCCGCCTCATTTTGGGCGCGGATGCATAATATCTTCCCTCTGGTTCAAACCCGTTTGGGCGATACGAGCGGGTTAGCCGAGATTGCCGACAATTCCCGCCACCTCGTCGGCGGTGAATGCGCGGAGGGTTTCCCCTCGCACGTTCCCCAGCCCATTCACCTTGAGGACGATGGCGGAGGCGACCTCATCACTTGGGGCAGTGACGACAGCCACGATGTCATAGCGACCCATGGTCCAAAGGAGCAGGTCCACGCTGCCGCCCATCTGGCCCACCAACTCTTCGACCTTATTCGCGCGGTCAGCCGTTTGAGGAGCGTCCTTAACGCCCTGCTCGGTCCAGTTCGCCAATATCACGTACTTCGCCATTTCACTTCTCCCAAGGCGTAAAACGATTTGGACAGGATCGGGACCCGCATGCATCATACACCCGAATATTCCAAATTGCATTTAAATACGAGAAAGCGAAGTGTGGTGGCGAATTCGACTAAGGGGAACGCAGTTTCCAGGATGAGACCGGGGGTCGGCCGACGCACTGCACATTGATGCTGACGAGAAGTGCTTGATCTCGAAATCGGTCAACTTCCCGGTCACGATCGAGGCGACCTACCGCGAGGGGTGAACAATCACTGCCTACGGCCCAAGTGGCTGACCGTCGCCGAAGGTGACGATCGCGCCCTCGGACGACACGGCCACCGGCGTCTGACCCCAAAGCTGGATCGGGAACACGGTCAACGAGTCGTCACTTTCGAGGTCGACTTGCCCCGACAGAATCACCGCCTCACTTTCGACATCGATGAAGGCGTAAGCGCTGGTTGGTCCAATCGCCATCAGGGTGTCTCCCCCCAGGCTCAGTCCCAACGAGGCGCTTTCGGGAGCCGCGAAGTCGCTGACTGCGTTGCTCAGTTCGCCCGTTACCGGGTTGATTTTGTGAAGCCGGATCGGACCATTTGCCTCAAGTTGACCCATGACATAAATCCACTCCGGAGTGACAACAAGGTTGGACCTGACCACGGGAACATCAACGCGCACGAAGAACTCCATCGAGTCCATGCCATAAATGAGGATACTCATCGGTGTGGCCGATGCCTCGTCGGGTCCGGTGCGAATCCAGGCGCCAATGACGAGCTTGTTCCCTACGGTTTGGAGCGAGACATCGGAGACGCCCAGTCGCAGGACATCGGTGACGTTGAACGATCCCAGTTCTTCGCCAGTGAACCGGTCGAGTCTGGTGATAGTCATGCTCGGGCTTTCCACGAAAACGCCTTCCCCGGTGACCACAAGATCCCCGCGGGGATTGAGTTCCGGGAAGGTTGACGAGGTGGTAGCTGAGCTTGATTGGACGGGTTGCGGAGCGATCGCCCACAGCAGGTCGCGTTCGCCTTTCCTTACGGCGGCAACACCCCCGGTGCCATTGGTGAAATAAACCACATCTTCGTAAATGATCGGAGGCGCGACGCCGGGTTCATGCCCTGCCCACAGCTGGATCGCCATGTCGTTCTCGCCGGTGTCGAGATCGATCGCGGCTGGTCCAAGAGCTGGTCCATCATCGCCCTCAGAAGACATCACACCGTAGACGAGCTCGTCATCGGTCGCGAATGGCCCGGACATCGGAACCGGACTCGTCCACATCCGTTCACCCGTCGCCAGGTTGTGGCGGATTGTCTGGAATGCCGAATCATCGGTGAGAGAAGGGTCGAAGATAGTGACGATGATCGTATCGCCGACCACCAGCGGTTGGCTTACGATCTGGACCGATTCGCCGATGCTTGAGAGCGACGGCATGCCAGTGAGCGCGTTGGCGTCGCCGAGATTCCACGAGCGTCCGGGATCGCCACCGTAGTTAACCGCCCCGGCCGACGCCGTCGCTTCGGGTGTGGCGCGATCAGGCTGGAAGGCAGTCGTCGTCGGGTCGCCGGTCCCGTTGTCGCGGAAGAAGGGGGCTGCCCCATAAATCGAGGCTCCGATCAGGGCGGCAGTCAGCGACCAGGCGAAAGCGGACCAAAGCGCACGCATCGGGCGATGCCGCCGCATCGTTGGGACGCTGACGGCCGGTGACTGAAGTGTGGTTGTCGCCATCGGAACACGCTTCCTTCGTAAGGTCGTACCTTGAGTCCACGGGTCGGTTCCGGACGTGACGCTCGCGGTTGTTGGCGGCGGAGTCGACGCGTCGAACCCGCCCAGCCCGCCAATCGCTGCCCAAGCGAAGAGCTGGTCGATGGTCGCCCGGGTGTCGCCCTCGAGGGTGTCGAGCCTGCTGCGATCCCCAGCCACAAGGGCGTCGAGCGCACGGTCAAGTTCATCTTCGCGAGCATTATCCTGAATGGTTCGGTTCATCGCTCATCTCGCAGATGCAGGTGCTGAAGGTTCGCCCGGAGCTTTGCCATCGCCCGGTACTGGGCGCTCTTCATCGCTTGCAGGTTCATGTTCAGGCGCTCCGCGATTTCGGAGCCCGCAAGTCCCTGGAGACGAAGCAGGATGATCGTTCGGTGCGGCTCGCCGAGGCCGTCGAGAGCGTTGTGAAGCTGGATTCGAGCCTCGTCAGCGATGACCCTCTCATCGAGAGACCTTTCGTTCGAGGCGATGTGCGCAATGCGATCAAGTGACGCCGATGGCCGTTGCCGGCGCCAGGCGTCGATGAGACTGTTCCGGGCAATCTGGTAGAGCCAGCCACGCAACGAACCTTCGGTAAAGCGTGGGAGGGCCGCAATCGCCCGGATGAAGACCTGGCTGGTGAGATCCTGGGCGAATTCGACATTGCCGCCATTCCGCGCCAGGAAATACCGCTCAATCTCCTTCTCGTAACGTTCGTAAATCGACGCGAACCGGTCGGCATCATCCCGGGCATGGCGAACCAACTCCTCATCCGTCGGAGAATCCAGATTGTCGCCGCCGGCATCCGGAGCGGCGTCCTTCCTCAATGCGATCACGCACGTCTCCAGGCACTGGACGTGGGACTATTCGTTTGCCGCTCCGCTTCGGCGGTAGCGGTTACACGATTGATAACGCGGGCCGGTCGAAAAGGCGTCGATTGGCTGCCGCGTTAGCGATCGCGCCTTCCGATCATTTCCGCAACTCGTGCTTGACTTTCGCGTCTCTGGCTGCAAGTCTAGAGCTACGGGTCGACTGGAAATCCTGGGCGAAGAGTTCCATGGTCAGCGGCCCCTCACAAGGGAGCGTCACATGACAAGGTCACTTTTGATCGTTCTGGTCCTCGCTCTTGCTGGAAGTGCGTTGGGCGCCCCAGCCGCACTGGCCCAGGAGTCGGCCAGCAATCAATCTGGCGTCACGACAACCGGCTTTGGACTCGCGACTTCTCCCGCCGAGAGCGCAATTCTGCAATTCCTCATCATCAACGAGGATTTTTATGGCGGTTCTCCTCCATTCCCTGAAGTTGAAGCAACCCCCGGCGCCAATGCCCGGGCGTCCGTAGCCCCGATTGTGGAGGTCATCGAGGCAAGCGACTCGGTGGAGAGCGTCGATGTGGTCATTCCAGTGATCCAATCGCAGTATGGTCCCACGCCGCTCGCCCGGATCGACGCCACCGTGTTGAATCCCGATTTGGAGATGTTGACAAGCCTCATCGTTGACATCACTCAGGCCGCCGCTGTAGAGCGGCTCCTGGTTGGGTACGTCGGCGCCGTCTTCATTGCACCTGACTGTCAGGCGCTGGAGCGCGAGGCCCGGCAGGCTGCGCTCGACGAAGCGCGAGGCCGCGCCGAACTCCAGGTCGAGTTGCTCGGTGCTGGCCTGGGTGAGGTCATCGCCGCCACTGATCTCGGCGTCACCTCCGGACCGGGGTTCGGCTCCTTTGGCGACCAGCTGGTGCAATCCGGTGGTTGCGCGCCGCAAGAATCCCAAGCCTATGGTGGGGAGTTTTCGTTCAGTGTCACGCTGCCGAGGTTCGATCCCGCCTCGCACTCGGGAAACGCTGAGGTCCACGTTCTGCTCCAGGTCACCGTCGCGATTGAAGGCAGCGCCGCGACGCCGGTAGCGTAGCGCCGCCGAGCTTGAGGAAGTCTGCATCGTCAACTCGCCTCGCTGGAGGGTCGCAGGCCTCTCGTTGGCTTACCAGGAGGAACCCCGATGGCGAAGGTGGTGTGCGTTCTGTACGATGATCCAGAGGAAGGGTATCCCGAAACGTATGCACGGGACGATTTGCCCCAAATCGACACGTATCCTGGCGGTCAAACCGTTCCGACGCCGCATGGGATCGATTTCTCGCCGGGTCAACTGCTGGGGAGCGTGTCGGGGGAGCTCGGGCTGCGCGGGTATCTTGAGAGCCAGGACCATGAGCTGATCGTGACCTCGGACAAGGATGGACCCGATTCAGTGTTCGAGCGCGAACTGGTCGACGCCGATGTCGTGATCTCACAGCCATTCTGGCCAGCCTACCTCACCCCCGAGCGGATCGCGAAGGCGAAGAATCTCAAACTCGCGGTGACAGCGGGAATTGGTTCCGACCATGTGGATCTGCAATCCGCCAGCGCACGAAACATCACAGTTGCCGAGGTCACCTTCAGCAATTCGATCAGCGTCTCCGAGCACACGGTGATGATGATCCTCTCCCTGGTCCGAAACTACATCCCCGCCCACGACGTGGTTCGATCCGGCGGTTGGAACATCGCCGATTGCGTTGCTCGCTCCTACGATGTGGAAGGCATGCATGTCGGCCTGGTGGCTGCTGGCCGAATTGGCTCGGCGGTGCTGCGCAGGCTCAAACCGTTCGAAGTGCGGCTCCACTATTACGATCGAACGCGACTTCCCGCGGAGGTGGAGGCGGAACTCGACGTCGTGTGGCATCCGAGCGTTGAGGACATGGTCGGCAGCTGCGATGTCGTGTCCATTCATTGCCCGCTGCATCCCGAGACCGAGAATATGTTCGACGAGGCGCTGATCGGGAAGATGAAGCGTGGCGCGTACCTCGTCAACACCGCGCGCGCCAAAATCGTCGATCGCGATGCCGTCGTGAGAGCCCTGGAAAGCGGTCAACTGGCGGGGTACGCGGGCGATGTCTGGTTCCCGCAGCCACCCCCCGAGGACCATCCGTGGCGAACGATGCCGCACGAGGGCATGACTCCCCACATCTCGGGTTCGTCGCTGCCGGCCCAGGCGCGGTACGCTGCGGGGACGCGGGAAATTCTGGAATGCTTTTTCGAGGGGCGTCCGATTCGTGACGAATATTTGATCGTTCAGGGCGGCGCCCTGGTTGGATCCGGCGCCAGGTCGTACAGCCAGGCCAAGGCGCCAAGCGAGTCTGTTGACACCACCTGACCCGGGTTTGGCGTGGTGATGCCGGGTTAACTCTGCAATCCGAGACTCATAGGCGCCACGTCCGTGACGCGAGAGTTCACGCGGGTCCTCCCCTACGACGAAACCAATAGACCGGGCGAGTGACCGCCTCCACCCTACACCGCAATCGTGCGGGCGTAGGGTGGAACTTCACGGGCCGACTTCAGCGCCCGTGCCCACCACCCAAGTTGATCCAACACGACCTGGGCGGAAGAATTGGCCGATTCGTAGTCGCGAGGTTCTCCGTTGTCGTCGAACTTGTCCCACACCCCATGGAAACTTACCGTGTCCCGAATCGTCATCGCATGGACCTCGGCGAAGACGACCCTCAACGGTTCCACTGCCCGCAATCCGCCCGACATGCCACCGTAGGAGACGAACGCGACCGGTTTGGCCCGCCATGGCTTGCCGACGCTATCGATCGCCGTTTTCAACGGACCCGGGAAGCTGTGATTGTACTCCGGCGTGACGACGACAATGGCGTCGGCGTCGTCGATTCTCCGCGCGAACTCGTCGACATCCGGTGACGCCGCCATCGAGACCGGAAAGTCGAACCCAGCGAGGTCGATGACGTCGACTTCGAATTCCTCGACCTGGCGCGCCTGACTCGCGAACCAGTTCGCGACCGTCGGACCAAAGCGGCCCTTCCGTACACTTCCGATGATGATCTCGAGCTTCAGCTGTTCCGATTCCATGCTGTGTCCCTTCTCGTTGAGCAAACGATCATGCGTGTCAGGGCCATATGGACACACTGTAGTTCCTCAACTATGGTTGAGGTCAAGCGATGGTCTCGTTCAACTGGGCAGGTCGGCCGTGCCCGCGGGTTAGCCAGGAACGATCTGGAGGCAGATGAGATGTTGACGGTCGGACAACTCGCGGCCCGGAGCGGCGTGGCGGTGTCGGCGCTGCACTTTTACGAGCGAAAGGGATTGATCGGAGGCGAGCGGACCGCTGGCAACCAGCGTCGCTACCGGCGCGACACGCTGAGGCGTGTGGCCCTGATTCGGGTCGCCCAGCGCGTCGGCATCCCGCTGGCCGAGATCGCGGCCGCGCTCAACGAGCTGCCGGATGGCCGGACGCCGACGCGGCGCGACTGGGAGCGTCTTTCGAGCCGCTGGAAGGACGATCTCGATGACCGGATTCGGCGCCTGCAGCAACTACGCGACCGGTTCACCGACTGTATTGGCTGCGGATGCCTTTCGATCGACGTCTGCGCGCTGAGCAACCCCAACGATGTCCTCGCCGAGCACGGACCCGGCCCCCGGCGGTTGATTGAGACATAGCGGGGCGCGGGTGGACACAACATGTGCTTGTGTAGGGGCGGACCCTGGTCGCGGGAGTGGCCTGGACAACCGAAGTGCAGGGGTGGTCCGCCCGTTTGTTGTGGTATGCGAAGGGCTGACAACCCGGCGCTTCGTGGCCAAGTCTGGTGTTGCGCCCGGGATCAGCCCCTACGGAACTCGCGGCACATCCTGAGTTTACGGTGTGGTTTCAGGAATGTTGGCCTGATCGCATGGTTCATTGGCGAACTTCTTCTTCCAGATGAACCAGGCCAGGGCGCCGGCGATCGCGATGTACATCGGGTAGTCGAGGTAGTCGACGAGGTGACTGACATCCTCCCAATTTTCACCCAGCCACCAACCGGCGACGATCAGCAGGCTGTTCCACAGGCCACTGCCGATCGCGGTGTAGATGATGAAGGGAACGAGGTTCATCCGTCGCAACCCGGCCGGAAGGGAGACGAGACTGCGTACGATCGGGACCATTCGGCAGAAGAACACCGCCTTGTATCCATGGCGATCGAACCAGGCGTTGGCGGAATCGAGATCGCGCTCGGAGACGGCGAACCACTTGCCATACTTGTTGATCAGCCAACGGAGCCGGGCATCGCCGAACCAGTACGCGACGAAATAGAGGATCAGCGCTCCCGCAACCGCGCCCAATGTCGCCGCCACAATCACGGCCGGCAACCAGAACCGACCTTCTCCGGCAAGAAATCCGGCCAGTGGCAAAATCGCCTCGGAGGGTATCGGCGGGAAGACACTTTCCAGCACCACCATCAGGAAAACGCCAACGTAGCCAGCCGACTCGACGAAATCCTTCGCCCAGTTCGTCAAATCGCTCAATAATCCCAAATGAAACACCTTCTGCCGTATGTGTAGCGAATGTCAATATGCGGAGATTGCGCCGAGAACGATCACGGACTCAAATGCCGTGCCCTAGCTTAGACGAAAACGGGAAGGCCCGCGTTAGCCCGATCGCTCGACATGATCCCAGGCGCCCATTTCAAGTGCCGGAGTCGATGTGTCGATTATCGTGACAATCGCGAACGTAAGCACGATGCAACCTTCCTCGAGGTGCCCACCCATCGCGATGTCGGTGTTGGAGAAGGTGAGATGGGCGTGCACCCGGCCATCGAGGATCGCACCCGTCACGATCAGGATGTCGTAGGGTCCTGTGCCCCTGACAAAAGCGTTCTCCGGCGGCATCACCGGGGTGCTGACGACATGGTAGTGGTAGGCGCTGAGCGAGCCGACTCCGGCCAGGATCGCGCCGTGGCTGATCCCGGTTTCCTCGACCGCCTGTCGGAGGCCGATCAGCAGGTCCTGCCCGGGATCGAGTCTGACCATAATGACGCGGCTGGGGATCATTTCCTGGACGATCATGCGTGACCCTTCCGATGTGGAGCTGATGGTCCGGGTCATTGTCGCGCCGACAATGGCGGCACGGATCACGTCGTCACGGTCCCATCCAACATACAAGGCCTGGGGCGCCGACGAACGCGGGTGGAAGACTGCCGAGTCCGAGACCGCAATACGGGAAGGCACGTCGGAGTCTTCCTGCTCCTTCTCCTACCTGAATATGATCGAGCGGTGCTCAGATCGCATCCTCGATATCTTCCCAGTCGAATGTGACATCGACCGGCTCGCCGTTAATCTCGACGTCCTCGCTCCAGGAGATGTATGAATCCTCGAACCAGTCTTCAAAGGCCGAGAAGGTCAGGTACAGCGTCGTGCCGTCCTCAAGCTCGATGCTCTGGTAGACGGTGTAGTACTGGAAATTACCCTCTGGCGCGACGACGGAGTAGAGAACGGCGGCGCTGGATCGCGCGGTGTCATCGAGCAACGCCTCGACCTCGAAGTCCGAGGCCCACATGTCATCGATCCACTCCTGGTCCGTCCATTCCTCGATATCGCCGTCTGGACCGCCGCGATTGAGTGTCTGGCCGCTGAAAATGGCGTAGGCTTCCCCGCCGGGTCCAGCGCTCCAGAGCAGATAGAGCCGGTCCTGTTCGCCCTCTTCGTCGGAAATCACTGGCGGATGACCATCGATTTCCTCGATTCCGAAATCAACCTCCCAATCGCTCGACCAGTCGATGGTGTAGTTGAAAAGCGGGCTCTCGTACGATCGAGTTCCGACCAGTCCGGCGTCTTCCAGGTCGGCCTCATCTGTCCCTCTGTCAGGTGGTGCCGCGGGCGCCTCTTCAGTCCCTACCTCCCGTGGTTCCTCGGTCGCCTCTTCAGTCCCTTCATCCAATGGTTCTTCAGTGGCCGGGTCTTCCCCGGGCCGGTCCTCGATGCCCTGGGCGGCCGTCACTGCAGGGAGGAGCAAGGTCAGCACAAGTCCCATCACGGCGACCAGGCAACACCAGTGAAAGCGTCTCGGTTCCGCGTTCGGGTGCATTCCAACTCTCCATTTCAGCTACTTGACCCGCCAGCTTGGCGGTCAGTGCCCTGATATCGTTCCCTGATCGCGCCATCGATCCCCAGAGAATCGATGGCCCAGGCGATGGTCGTTTCGCGATCAGCATAGCACCGGGGCCGGCGATGTCAGGCGATCGTAGTCGAGTCCGGGAGACTTCCGTGGGGCCGGGCCAGCGTGCATGGAAGGGCAAACCTCGACCGAGGGGGCCGGAACCCTCTCCCGCGGCGACGACTAACGGCCAACGTCCACTAAAGCGACGCTGCCCAGGATTGGCATCGAATCGACTCCATCAGGGTCGAAACTCTCGTCACGAGGATGCGATGCCAACAACCAACTCGCAAACCTGTTTGCAACACGCGCATTTAAATGTATTGTGGAGTGTGTTGGGACTCTGGAACTCGATTTCACTATGGAGGTGCACCTTGGGTAATTCACCGCGAATGTTGAACCGTCGATTATTCACCATCGCCACTGGCGCGGCCGCCGCCTCTGCCGGCTCGCTGTCGCTGGCCAATGCCCAGGAAGCCACTCCGGTCACCGGTGGACCACCCGAGCTTCCCCCGCTCCCCGAGGGCGCTACCGTTGTCGCCACCGATCTCTTTAATCCACGCTATATCGCCTTCGCCGATGACGGCACGATGTACGTCACTGAAAGTGGCGTCGGAGGCGACGAGGCCCTCACCCTCGGCCCGCCCCCGGGCGCGGAAGGAACCCCCGAAGCCGTCCTCGAAGCCACCCCGGTCGCGGACGAGGCGACGCCGGTCGCGGACGGCGAAGCTCCGCCGACGCGTGGCTTCACCGGCCAGATCACCCAGGTCGATCCTGCCGGGGAACAGTCGGTGGCGGTCAGCGAGCTGGCGTCTTACTCCGTTGGCGCGGGACCACATGGGATCGCCGTGCAGGATGGCATCGTCTACTTTTCGATCGGCGGCATCGCGGTCTCCGCCGGGATCGAACCGCTCGACGGCGAAAACGCGCTGCACAGTTACGATCCCGCCACCGGCACGGTGACTCAAGTCGCCGAGCTTGGCTCGTACGAAGTCGAGAACAACCCGGACGGCGAAGACATCAACCCGAACCTCTACGCTGTCTCATCCGGCGATGCCGATGGCCGCCTGACAGTCAACGATGCTGGCGCCAACACTATCTATTCCGTAAACGCCGAGAGCGGCGAGTTTACGCTGCGTGGCGTTGTCCCCACCCTCGATGAGCTTACTCCGGAAGGCGACAATCCTCCCCGCCAAGCGGTTCCCACCGGGGGCGCCTACAACGGAACCACCTATTTCGTGGCCCTGCTCAGCGAGGGCTGGCCAGAGGATGGCCCATCGGTGCTGCGGGTCGATGGCGACGGGCTATTCGCCACGTTCACCTCGGTGACCACTGGCCGCTCGATGGTGACCGGTCTCGCCGTTGGTCCAGATGGCCAGCTCTATCTCAGCCAGCTCTTCGATTCCTTCGACGGTCCGCCAGTCGGCACGGTTTTCCGCGTCGACGTGGCTGACGGCGCCGTTGAGCCGGTCGTCGATGGCCTCGTCATGCCGCACGGCATCGCCTTCGACGGCGAGGGCAACCTCTACGTCACGATCTACACCCTGATGTCGGGGCCGGGAGCGCCGGCCGGTCAGGTCGTGCGCTTCGACGGCATCGCCGCCCCCGCATAGTCCCTCAACGAATCACACGCGCAAACACCCGCCGGATCGACATGTCTGGCGGGTGTTTGTGAGTTCGCGCCAACATACCACCTCGTGGCAAGGTTCAATCGCGATCGATGAACATCGCGACCACGGCCTGGACGCGCTCAAGTGTCTCCTCGGCGACAACGCCACGAAATTTTTTTGCCCTAAGTTCACTCACTGACTTTGCCTGATCGGGCATGATCACCGACGGATTGGCAAGTCCTCCCTCGGGCGCGTAAACAGGGACGTGATGGCGGACTCCACAGTTGGCGCTCGTTATTGGAACAACGAAACACCGTCCATTCGGTGAGTCATTGAACCGGTCGTTGGATATAACCAGAGCGGGTCGCCGCCCACCTTGTACACGACCTATCACCGGGTCAAACTCGACGTCCCACACCTCACCGAGTCGGGGCGAGCGGATCTTCTGCACGCAATTTCTCCTCTTCCTCGGCGGTGTAATATGGTGCCTCGCTTTCGAGTCCGTCTCCACTCAGTGTGTCCCACAGGGCCGCCTCGTCCTGATATTCCTTCCAGGCAACCGGGTTCGCTCGCAAGCGAGAGTAATCCTCCTGCATTTCCTTCCAGAACTTTTCCTTTTCGTACCGCTTGACGAGATCGGTCACGATCTTGCCGACCGGCGTTCTTCGTCTTTCGAGATAGCGCGCAATTTGGCGATCGTTGCCTCCTCGACGCGCACGCTTGAACTCGGCATCGTGAACACCTCCCCAAATTCTCCGACTCTCATGCTTTCGACTACGGATATTGTCAGCAGTGTTGTACACACAAAAGACGACACCTTGAGTTGCCGTCACAGTTCGCCGCTCCGCAACGGCTTGAGGGCGAGCGCCCAACGACGAAGCTGGCCGAGCATCGTTCCGGCGGCGGTCGTGACGCGTTCCTCCGGCGCGAAGATGCCCTCGTGCACGAATTGAGCCACGGAGGGGATCGTAACCGCTTCGGTCACCGCGGTCATCTTCAGCGCCGCCACCGTCTGCTTGACCTGTTGGACCGCCCGAAGGCCGCCGGAAACTCCGCCGTAACTGACGAATCCAACCGGCTTGTAGCCCCACTCCTGCGAGAGGTAGTCGATCGCATTCTTGAGCGGCGCGATCATCGAATGGTTGTACTCCGGCATCACGAAGAGGAAGGCATCGGCCGGTTCGACGGTTTCGCTCCACCGTTTGGTGTGATCGAACATGTACTGCTTGTTGGCGGGATGTTCCGGCTCGTTCATGAGCGGCAAGTTGATCGTGGCAAGATCGGCGACGCGAATGTGAAACCCGCCGTGAGCTTCGGCAATGCCGGTGATCCAGGTTCCGACCGGTAGGCCGACCCTGCCGGGACGCGTGCTGGCGATGATAATCAGCAGGTCGATTTCCGGGTCAAGCGTCGATGTTCCAGTCATGAATACCTCCGAGTGCAATGTGCGATGCGACAGATTCGCTCACTATACGCGCCTTGATCCAGGTGGAAGTGCGGCGCGGGCGACCTTGGTGGCGACGCGTAGAACGACCATGCCGCCCGCGTCATTTCCAGGCGCGCGGCGCTGAACATGATCGATCGACGGCTGACGTACCGAGCGTGACTGGAACATTGAATAGCCATTTGCAATGGCTCTGCCAGTTGGCGCGCGAGTACAATCCCACGAAGCAACCCAACCGACGTACGTATCCGCTATCCGCATATCCAGGCAACGCCCGCTATGCGTGTGGTCGAGAGGACAAACTTCATGGACATCATTCGCGTCATTTTTTCGGTCATCATTCCGCCCGTCGGCGTTTTCCTCAAGCGCGGTTTGGGGTTGTCGTTCCTGTTGTCGATCCTGCTCACGATCCTGGGGTATTTTCCGGGCTTGATCTATGCCCTCTACGTGGTGCTGAGCGACGAAAAGTAGCCGCGCTCTCCAGATGACGCCATCATCGCCATCCGACCGATGGTCCCACTGGTTGCTCCACCGGCGTCACGGTGACGATCCATCGGAACTGGCGCGCACGCTTGCCCGCCTCGGTCCGGTGCGCGATCGTGTCCTCGACAATGGCCAGGTATGTACCGGTGACACCGTGCTGGATGTCGGCACAGGCGATGGTTTGATCGCGTTCGGCGCCCTGGAACGCGTCGGCGATCAGGGACATGTCATCTTCAGCGACATTTCCGAAAGCCTCCTCGATCATACGCGGTGGCATGCCGACCAACTGGACATCGCCAGTCCGCACTCGTTCGTGCGTGCCTCGGCAGATGATCTTGTCTCGATTGCCAATGAATCGGTCGATGTGGTGACGACCCGTTCAGTGCTGGCCTACGTCGGCAACAAGGAACAAGCGTTCGCTGAATTTTCCCGTGTCCTGCATCCGCAAGGCCGGATTTCCCTCTACGAGCCTATTAATCGCCTAACCCATCCAGAACCAGGGCTCCTTTTCGGCGGCTACGACGTGGGGCCCGTCCAGGACCTTGCTTCGAAGATCAAGGCCGTGTTTGCGCGACGCCAGCCACTCGGCAGCGACCCGATGTTCGACTACGACGAGCGGGACCTGCTGGCGTTCGCCAAGAGGTCTGGTTTTGCGGAGGTTCACCTGGAACTTCATGTCGACGTTGCGCCGCAAGCGCCGCAACGCTGGGAAATCTACGCGGGGACCGCCCCCAACCCGATCGCGCCAACAATCGATGAGGCCATGGCGGAGGCGCTGACTCCAGGGGAGCGTAACCGCTTCACGCGCCACCTCCGGCCACTCGTCGAGACGGGCGATGGCGTCTTCGCCGTGGCCGTCGCCTACCTTTGGGGAGCGAAAGCATAGTGACCTTTCAGATGTGATCCGCAATCTCCCAAGCCGTCATGCCGAGCTTGCGAACAACCTCGCGCCCTGAGCGGCGCCGAATGGCCCTCCCACGTCTGCGAACGCTGTGGTTGGTCAGTTCCAATTCGGCCCGCGGCCGATGCGCTTCGCGCGGGGATTCTTCCGCTTCGCGTCAGAATGACGATCTGGCAGCTTCGCGGGGGAGAATTGACAGCCCACCGAGCCGTGTCTGCCGCCGCCACATGTTAATCATGACCCAAGCGTAGTCGCCTCCGACCTGCCGAGCACGGCCCCGTCGGTGTCCAGCGCCCGCACGGCGATGAGCGGTTCGGCGGTCTGGACCTCGATCATTGTTTCGAAACCGGTGCGCGATGCCGAGCCGATCGCCTCCAACTGGTCCAGCGCCGGACCGGCCAGCACATCCCAGCTGGCCACCTCGGTTGCCCCGTTCCAACTTGCATAGACCGCGAGTTCGCCGCCGAGCCCGGTCTCGACGGCCATGTCCGGCGGGGCGTCTGGCATTCCGGCCCACGGGAAGCGGTAGGCACGGTACGACGTGCCGCCCCGAGGAAAGCGCCCGTTGAAACAGAGGTTCCCATCCAGGTCGAATTCGGAGAAGACCGGCGCACTGCCCCAACCAATGAACACATTGCCGTTTGGCAGAACCTGCATGTTGCCCTGGCTGACAGAAAGGATTTCGGTGGGGTGGTTGTACTCGCGAACGACCGTTGCCGTCATCGCCGCCTCGTCGAGCCGGAGCGCCAAACCACGAGACTGGACCTGGCCACCCAGATCCTGGTTGGATTCGACATTGTCGAACAACGTCAATTCGCCATTGGGACGGAGCCGGGCATCGTGCTGAAAGTAAAACGGGGCGCCTTCGCCCATCCGAAAATCGCTCAGCTTGCCGTTGAGCCGCCAGAGCACTCGGCCGCTGGTCCGTTCGATCTTGTAGATGCCGTGCGTGTGCCGCGCGCAGATGATGAAGTTGCCGTCGGCGGTGGGTTCGATCGAGTTGAGGTGGAAATAGTCCCATGGCTCGTCGCTTTCGGTCGGAGGCCGGCCGAAGGATTCGGCGAGGTCGATGTGATCGAGACTGTGCCACTCGAAAACGACCCGTCCGGTTTCGATCTCGATCTCGTGGACGACGCCATCGAGCACCACGTCGTCTTCCTCGCCGCCGAACTCGCCAAGGTTCCAGCGGATCGGGTTGTAGACGATGACCAGCGCCGTGCCCCACGGAGTGAGCTGGCATTCGTGCTGATCGATGCCCGGATAGCCGTTCCCTGCCTGGATCGTAGCGATCGTCTCGTACGTCGCGTCGCGCAAGACGAGGTGACCGAATCCAGTGCCCTGCCGGGCGATGCCCTCCCACATCGTGATCACCGGTCGCCCGCGGTACTCCTGGACCCGGACATCGGTGTGGACTGCGACGTCGATGTCCAACGGCGCAAACCAGATTAGCTCGCCATCGTCGTCGAGAATCATCGCCCCATTCTGCCCGTCCTCGATTTTGGCCCCGACGAAGGTGTACCCCGGTGCGCCGCCGGTAGCGGGCGTCGTGACTGTCACCGCCGGAGGCATCAAGTCGGGCCGGGTGCGGAACACCTGGGGTGGAGTTCGCGGATGATCGATTTCGCGGGAAACAGGGGTCGTCACCGGCGACGCCGGGACGGCCACCCTGAACCTGACCGCCCCTCGGCCCGCCGGCCTGAGCGGCATCTCCGCCCGCACGGTCACCCACTCGCCCGCCTGGAATGGCGAGTCCGGCAGGAAACTCACTCCCTGCTCGTCGGAATGGGCCCTCAACACACCTGCATGGGCGCCGCTCAGCGAGCCGATTGCCGCAACCGTTCCCAGAACTCCAGCCGTGACTCCGCGAAAGCTGATTTCCGTTCCGGGTGAGGCCGTCCGCGTCCCGTGCGACGGGAACACCGTGATCTCGTCGGGACTGAGAATGTCATCCTCGGAGGATTGGGCAAACATGGCGGGACTGCCGTGTCCCACCCGGGCCAGAATCCCTAGACCGGCGGCGCCGACGAACGCCCGCCGGCTCACACGGGGCAAGATCCGGTCGCGCGCCGCACGATCTGCTGCCTCGACGTCCATTGACCTCACCGGTGGCTCCCTCCCCAACGCACGTTGATGGCCACCCGCGGAACTCCCCGCGCGCGGCCACTTCCAGAGCGCATGGTAGCAAACAGGAGAGGGACGCCGGAAGTGATTGCCGTGATCGAATTGTCTGGTTCAAGGCCGGTCTTGCCCCTGGCGAGGGAGATAGTTGGCCGGAATCGGCCCATATACCGTGTAACGTGCGATTGGGTCGTGATGCTCAGCGTTAGTCAGCAGCGCCGAGGCAGCGACTCACAGCGCGCATCCACACCCGGCACGAGACGTAGAAAACCAGGAATCCCGTTTCAGATCGGCCAGCTCGGACACCTGCACGGGCGTCCCCCTGGTAGACATCGACTCCCGCGACAAGAGGGTGATCGTGCAGGGCGCCAATGTCCCCTGGGTTCGGCCGTCACTGCCCGTCGCCTACTACCCTCAATGTGTAGGGTTGCCGACCTTGCGTCGGCCCGTCCCTCGTCACGCCGCCTATCGACTGCCCATGCGGGAGGACACGATCTGCTCCACTTCGAATTGGCGAGAGTCGGGCGCTTGGCCAGGGATGCTAAGCTCTGTGGGCGACATACCGTCTGCGTCGGGCGTTGCCAACCGTTAAATCCACGCCCTGACCACGAACAGCAGAGGAGCAATCGATGTCCGATGACCATAGCCCAGGCGATCGGCGTCAGCCGTATGCTGATCGCGGCGGTCCTGAAGCCCGCCACGCCGAGACCCACGATGTCCGCCGCGAGGAGTTGACCAACCCGACCGGCCCTGAGCCAGTCGATGAGAGTTTTGCCGAGGATTTGGCCCCGGATTCGCCGGAAGCGATCCGTCTTGCTCAGTTGGAGAGCACTCCGGCCGGCGACGACAAGACGGTGATCGACGCTCTTCCGGAACTCAACCAGGAGGACCTCGCCCAGCTCTCGGTCTTGGCGCCGGGCACGCCGCTCGATCAGGGCGGGGTCTACCTCGACCTCCAGGACCGGGCACGCGGTCCGTACAAGGCGATTGGCGGCCAGCAAGTCAGCGATTCACAGCGGATCATCGCCAAGAAGACCACCAGCTACGAATTGTGGAACCGGGTCGCCGGCGAGGACGACCGCGCCGAGATTGAACGCCCCGCCTGACCGCGCATACCTTCGCCTCTTAAGAGACGACCCGCGGGTCGTCCCGCCTCGGATCAGTCGGCATATCTCCTACGGGCGGATCCCACGCTTCGCTCTGGACAGGCTCTGGATTGACTGGGAACCGATCTAACACAGACCGCCCATGGTCGATCCTGTTGTCCGCCCCATTTACCCGCTGAATGCCGCGGCAGCGTCGGTCGCGCCTGGCGGTCACCCGGATTGGATCAAGGGCGCGGCGCCAACGTCATGACGACGACCTAGCCACGCCGGAACCACCGAGGCGAGCAAAATCATGGCGACGATCGCGAACCCCCACGGATAGCCGGTCTGGCCAATCAGCAATCCGAATCCAACCGCCCCGATTCCCAACCCGGCATCGTAGGCGAGGTTCCAGATCACGCTTACCTGGGCGAAGCGATCATTGTCGGCGCGCTCGAACATGATCGCCAGCGACGCGTTCTGAGCCCCTCCGAGACCCAAACCGAAGAGCGCCATCCCGACCAACACCGCGATCGTGCTGCCTGTGGCGACAATGCACGCCATGCCGATTGCCGCAACCAGCATCGAGGGCGCCAGCAGCCGCTGCGACCCGAATCTGTCTCCGAGACGCCCTGCCCCCCACCGCGCCACGGACGTGCAGATCGCCTGGACGAACAGACCGGCCGGCGCGACATATCGAGTCTCGCCGGGGACCGCCAACGCCAGATAGGTAAGCACGATTCCCGCGCCGAAGGTTGACAGCGCGAAGATGACCGCTGGTCTCGCGATACCGGGATCGGCAAGTTCCGCCATGATGCTGTGGGTCGGTCTTTTGCCGGGATCGATCGCCGGCAACATTTGCACGATCGCAATACCAGCGATCGCCGCGATTGCAGCGATCGTGAATACCAAATCGAAGCTGTAGGACTCGGCCAGCCACAATCCCAGCGGGAGCAGGACGATCACGGGAATGCTCAACGCAACCCCGTAGATGCCCAGACCCTCCGCCCGCCGGTGCACCGGGAAGAGTTGAGCGGCAAGAGCAGTTCCGGCCACGACGGTAATCGCCAGGCCGGCGCCCCGCGCCGCGCTGACCGCCAGGATCGTTGCCATATTCGCGATGCCAATCAGGAGCAGCGACGGGAAACCCAGCAGCGCGACACCGGCCGCCATCACCCGACGATAGCCGAGCGCCGCCATCAGGCGTGGCGTGCCTAGCTCAACGAGGACGGTGACCAGCATCATCGTCCCGGTCGCGAGGCCGGCGGCCAGGGAACTCCCGGTCGACTCGCTGGCGAAGAGCGGCAACACCGAGAACAACAGCGACAAACTGGCATTGGCGACGAGGGAAAACAGCAGGAACCACCAGATCGTGGGCGTAATCAGTGGTGAGTTGGCCCGTGGACTGACCGTCATGTGCTCCGCGTCCACCGCGCCAACGCCGCTGAGGCAATCACGAGCGTGCCGGCTAGCGCCGTGCCCAGCGAGATGTGTTCGCCGATCAGCAGCCACGCCCAAACGAGGCTAAAGACCGGCTGCACGAGCTGCACCTGGCCAACTCGAGCCACACCGCCCATCGCCAACCCCGCGTACCATGGGAAGAAACCCAGGTACATGCTGAAGGCGGCGAGGTAGGCGAAGCTCCACCACGCTGTCACCGGGCCAATTGGAAACCCATTCAGCCAGATCATCACTCCAACGACCACGAGCAGGATCGGCAGCGAGAAGACCAGCGTCCAACTGATCACCCGCCAGCCACCGATCGTCCTTGCCAGCACCGCCCCCTCGGCGTACCCGAGCGCCGCCATCGCTACCGCCGCCAGCAGCCACAGATCGCCTGTTTGCAGCGAACCGGCGCCCTGGGCGACAGCGAAGACCAGAACCGAACCCAGTCCTGCAACGCATGAGATCCAGAATGGCAAGCGAGGACGCTCCCCGGCTCGCAGCACCGCCATCACGGCGGTCGCCGCCGGCAGGATGCCGACGACGACGATTCCGTGGACAGCAGGAACCGATTGCATCGCGATCGACGAGAAGAGACCGAATCCGAAGACGGTTCCGATCGCGGCCAGCACAATCCCCTTCCAGGTCGAGCGCTCCGGGAAGCGATCCCGACGCACGAGCACCACGCCCAGAGCCAGCAGGGCAGCAACCAGCGCCCTGCCCATGCCGACAAACGCGCCACCCAGTTCGGGAGCCGCGATTCGCGTCAATGGCAAGGTGAACGAAAAGGCGAGAACGCCGATCAATCCCAGCACCAGACCCATGCTGGCGGTGGAAAGTCCAAATGGATGTGACGATCCCACAGTTGAGGGTGGGAATGCCGGTTCTCCGTCGAGGGCCATAAGTTGCCGATCGTCGCGTTGGGATGAAGTCGCCACGGCGGTTCGAGCGTCGAGCCCGGACGTGGCTCGCATTGTGTCACGGAACGAGTGCGTCCGCGTAGCGATGATCTGTCATTCCGTAACGAGCGTCAGCCAGTGAAGGAATCTCCCGCCGCGGCAGCGTTCGCGTGGACCTTGCACGGCAAAGGAACGCGGGCGGGCGCCCCTGCATCTTGGTGGCTGAGATGTCCTCATTGGCCGGGGACGCCGCTACGGTTTGGTGGTCCCGATCCTCTTCGGGCGCCACGGCGAGAGGTCGCCGGCGTCGGGATAGCAACGCTTGCAGGCGCGGAAGCCTTGCTCGTGGGCCTGGCCAACCGAGTCCAGGAAACGCACATTGTGGCGATGCGGCGTGCGTGCCGCGCATCCCACCCGGCAAAAGATCCCGGTCGTGGTGACGGCGATCACGAATGGGTCGAGGTCATCGATCTGCTTTGAGGTCATCGCCTTCCAGCGCGCAGTGTCAAGTGAATTCGAGGTGTGGTCAGTCATTGCGTGTCTCCAATGCGGGCTTCTCAAGAAATTCGGATCGCCGCGATGTTTGGGCGTTCCCTGAAAAACGCCTGGCGAGGCGGCCGTCGATCACCGCCATGCCGGCGATGATCAGGCCCATGCCAAGCAGTTGCACCGCCACCAGCGGCTCGTTGAGAAAGACGAATCCGAGCAGGATCGAACTGGCCGGAATCATGAATGTCACGAGCGAGGTATTGGTGGCGCCAATGGTCGCCAGCATGCGGAAGAAAATCATGTAGGCAATCGCGGTGCATAGCGTCGCCAGGGCGATCACGGAGAGTACGGCGTCCATCTTCCACTCCGCGGTGGACCACGGATGATCCACGAACAGCACCAAGGGAAGCATCAAGACCGTGGCGGCGCACATTTGTCCCCAGGCGAGAATCAGGGGTGATTTGCCCCTAAGGCGTCGACCATAGATGCCGGAGAACGCGTAGGAAATACTCGCCCCGACAATCGCGATCTTGGCGAGACCGCTGCCGCTGGTTATCGCTCCCAGGTCCCTGCCCATAATCACGACCACACCGGCCATTCCGAGACCGATTCCAACCGCCTTGGCCGTGCTCATCTTTTCATCGATGGTCCAGAAATGGGCGACGATCACCGTGAAAATCGGGACTGTCGCGGTCAGGATCGCGGCGAGACCGCTGGAGATCGATGTCACTCCCCAGAAGATCAGACTGTAGGGAAGCGCGCTGTTGAGGACTCCCATCGCGAAGAACGGAATCCAGTCGTCGCGAGTCCGCGGGATTGGGATCTGCCGCAACCTGATCACGACGTAGAGAATCGCGGTGGCCACGATCACCCGCCCAAACGCGACAGTAAGTGGACCGATGTCCTCGACGGCGACCTTGCCGAAGAAATAGGATGCTCCCCAGATGATGGCGAGACCGATCAGCCACAGCCAGTCCCTGGTGCTCATTGTCAGGTTCGGCGCGGGTTCTCCGGCCGGCGCCCCGGATTTGCTCATTAGCCCCTCGATCGATCTCTGTGCGGAGTGCCTGCTGGTGTCCAATGTTGCGGCATGCGGGTATACGACGCGTACGCCTTGACAGTGTGAGATCGTCCCATCGGTTGGTCACCGGATGATCCCATTCGACGCCTTCCCCATTTCGTGGGCGCCAGATTGCGCAATTCCTTCGATCAACGCGAACCGGAATGGGAGAACTGACGGACCAAACGACGCCTCATCGTCAACCGTGCGGGTGAAACGTCGAATCGAAGGGCGCCGGCGAATCTGACAACCCCACTTGACCTTCCCCCAAGGGCAAGCCGCAAGGTGGTCGCGGTTAGGCGGTTGGCGCCTGACACGGAGGTTGTATCGTGAGTGACGATGATCGGCCTGATTCGCGGCGCTCTGGTCCACTGAAGGATCCACATCTGAGCATTGGCGGATTTGCGCGCAGGTCGCTTCTCTCACCCAAAGCCCTTCGGCTCTACGATCGATTGGGGTTGCTCTCTCCCGCCGAAGTGAATCCCGAAAACGGCTACCGCCGCTATCGGGAGAGCCAGTTGGAAACCGCCCGCCTGATCGCCCGGTTACGTCAACTCGATATGCCGCATGGGCAGGTGGCAATGATCGTGGAGACTCCGGAAGATCAACGGGGCGACGCCCTGGCTACCTGGTGGACTGCGGTTGAACGGCAGATCGTCGCCCAACGCGACATCCTCATGCACCTCCGCTTCAAGCTCGCCGGCAAGGAGAGGAATTTCGACATGTTTGAGATCCACGAACGGGACGTACCGGAACAGTTCGTGCTCACCGAGCAACGCCACATCACAGTGGACGGCCTCCCCGATTGGATGGGTGAAACCATTGGCCGAATGTGGGAGATTGCGCCGCAATTCGGTGGCATCACCGGACCGGTGCTCGCCATTTTTCATGGTGAAGTCAATCAGGAAAGCGACGGACCGGTCGAGGTTTGCGCGCCGATTAGTCCAGACCAGGACACGGCGCCATCGACGCCGACGCGAATCGAACCCGCCCATTGCGAGGCATACACGCGCATCCGCAAGTCGCAAGTTGAGTTTCCCCAGATTCTCTCCGCCTACGATGCCGTTGAGCAGCGGATTGCAACCAACGGCAAGACCGTCAGCGGCCCGCCGCGTGAGGTCTATTTCACCGACTTCATGGCCGCCGGTCCGGATGACGAGGTCGTCGACATCGCCTTCCCGATCGAGTAGGCGCCACGTCGCCCATTTCGTGAGGGGGAACCTGTATGTCCTCCCGCCCCGAACCGATTTCGTAGGGGAGGACCTGTGTGTCCTCCCGCCTTGGGGGACACCATGGACCACCAACAAACCTGGGCCGCGAAACTCGCGGCATCGAGCGGAGTCGACGTTAGACCGGTTCCGGAAGGCCGGAAGAACATGACGCCCGCCAAGACAATGCTCTACCCGTCCGCCCAAATGGTCAACGATGCGATCCGCGCCATTCCCGAGGGTCAAAGCGTGACGCCGAATGAACTTCGGACAGAGTTGGCTCGCCGGTACAATGCCGATCACACCTGCCCAGTCACCACCACGATGATGCTGCGGAACGTTGCTGAAGCCGCCAACGAAGCTCATCGCGGGGGCGCCGCGCCGCACGTGATCGGCGCTGGCGACGCCGAGCCAGCAGGTCGTGAGCAATCCTCCCGGTGAACCGAATTGCGACCCGGAAACGCGCTCAATTTTGCGCGCTCGGAATGACCCGATCAATGCCTGGATACGGAACGCTTTGGGTTGGAGATAGTTGCCGTGAAGACTTTTCTGAATCCCCGATGTCCGAATCGTTCGCCAATACGCGGTCAATGCCCACTCACAGGAGTCTGGTGGATTGGGCGGAGTCAGGGGAGAATGCGAACAGCAACGAACCGGTCACGATACGACACCCAGGTACCTAGCCATGCCAACAAGTTCGCAAACAACCGCCGTAGTCGTGGACACCGCCGCCAGCCCCAACGCCGCCCACCGGCCGGTCCCGATCGGCAATGTCCGCCTCACCGATGAGTTCCTCGCCCCACGCCTGCGGATCAATCGCGACGTCACAATCCCGTCCCAATTCCGGCATCTCGAAGACACCAACCGCTTCCGCAACTTCCGGCGCGCGGCGGGTGAATTCGGCGGTCCATTCGATGGCATCTACTTCAACGATTCCGATGTCTACAAGTGGCTGGAAGCGGCCGCATCGGCGATAGCATCGGATCCTGACCATGACTCATCCGATCTGATCACGATGATCGACATCGCAATCGGACTGATCGAGCGCGCCCAGGACGCGGACGGCTACCTCAACACCTTCTTCTCCATCGATCGCGTTGACGAGCGCTGGTCGAACTTGCGCGACAAACACGAACTCTACTGCGCCGGTCACCTCATCCAGGCCGCGATCGCCCACCACCGGGCCACCAGCGACGACCGGTTGCTGAGAGTGGCGAAGCGATTCGCCGACCTCATCTGCGACCTGTTCGGTCCGGCCGCCGAAGGCAAGCGGGAGCAGACTGACGGTCATGAGGAGATGGAGATGGCCCTGATCGAGCTGTATCGCGAGACAGGCCAGCAGAAATACCTCGAAGGAGCGCGGTTCTTCCTCGACATCCGCGGCATGGGCACGATCGGCGGCAGCGAATATCACCAGGATGCGACGCCAATCCGCAAGCAGGACCAGATGGTTGGCCACGCGGTGCGCGCGGTCTACCTCAACGCCGGCGCCACGGACCTGCTCGCCGAGGGCGACGATCCCCCGCTCCGCGCCGCTCTCGACCTGATGTGGACCAACATGACGACACGTCGCGGCTACGTCAGCGGCGGCATTGGCTCGCGCTGGGATGACGAAGCCTTCGGCGCCGATTTCGAGCTTCCCAATGAGCGCGCCTACACCGAATCGTGCGCGGCGATTGGGGCGATCATGTGGGCCTGGCGGATGCTGACCTTGCGCGCCGAGGACAACACCCGTTACGCCGACTGGATCGAGCACTCGTTCTTCAATGCGGTGCTTCCCGGACTCTCGCTCGATGGTCAGGCGTACTTCTACCAGAATCCACTTGCCGACGATGGCGCCCACTGTCGGCAACCGTGGTTCGGGTGTGCCTGCTGCCCGCCGAACGTCGCCCGAATCATGTCGCAATGGCCTGGATATTTCTATTCCGTGACCTCCCGCCGCTTCCCGGAATCGGATGGCCGTCACGACAGCGTCTGGGTCCACCTCTTTGCCGATGGCGTCTCCATCATCCCCCTGGATGACGGGGGATCGGTGACGCTGAAACAGATCACGCGGTATCCGTGGGATGGCCACATTGCGATCGAGATCGTGGATCTGGCGAATGCCGGAGACTTCACATTGCAGGTGCGCATTCCTGGCTGGGTGGAAGACGCCTCGGTCGAGATCAACGGCGAGCGTCTGCCCCGTGGCGAAGCGGCGAGTGGCCAATACGCAACGATGCGCAGGGTCTGGAACGTCGGCGATGTCGTGCACGTGCATCTGCCGATGCCGGTGCAGCGGATCGTAAGCCACCCCCGGGTTGCCGGGAATTTAGGGCGGGTGGCGTTGCGGCGCGGTCCCCTTCTTTATTGCGTCGAGGCTGCCGACCACCCGATCGGAGATATCCGCGACCTCGTGCTCGCGGACGACGCGCCCATCGCCGCCGCCTTCCGGCCGGATCTGCTCGGCGGCGTCGAAGTGCTCACCGCCGACGCTGAACTCCAATCAGCCGCGCCTGGCTGGGATGACGCCCTGTATCGCTCGCTTGACTCACAGGCAGGTGATCGACCGGCTCGGTCGAGCGTGACGCTGACGGCGATCCCGTACTACGCCTGGGCCAACCGCGGCTCTGGCCCGATGACCGTCTGGCTCCGCCGGGAATAGGATGCTACCGGCGACCTCGCCGCACCTGGCTGCCCGACGTTCGTCGCGGACCAAATTGACGCGCCGTCGGATCTCGTAGGGCGGACCAGGATCGACCGACGTCGTCACCTTCCCAACAAATCGGTTGTCTATCCCTGTGCCCGCACGTGGCTCGCGCCAGGTGACGTGATGAACAGATCAATTCTGGAGGTCATCACAGTCCGACATGCTGGATTGGGCAATCTCTTGTGCTTCCGGTTGAAGCCTTGCATGTCGTCTGTCGAGTCGCTCCAGAACTTCAACGATGTCCTCTTCTCGCGCGGCGTAGTAGCCCGACTCGATCTCGCGGTCGATGATCGCCTGAGCTTCGGGTGGGAGCGTGATATGCATGGTGGACTCGACTCTGAAAGTACATGGATGGATGAGGCGCCACACGTTCGATTGCTCATACGAGGATACCGGAGGCCATGCCGCGCCTAACTCTAACTCTGGCGTGCCGAGTCCTGATTTGACCAGATTGACTACAATGGTAAATAAGGTCAAGTCGGAGGTGCATCGATGATCAGGCGCCCATTTCGCGCGTCGAATGTGTGGACCATGACGGAAGCTCGGGCCAAGCTCAGCGAGATCATAGACCGTGCCATTCAGTACGGTCCCCAACTCATCACGAAATATGGCAAGCCCGTCGCCTACATTGTGTCGATCGAGGACTGGAAGCGGCGCCAAGCCGGGTTGCCGCTGGTTCACGAGGAACTGGAGGCTGGATGATGGCGGTGCGAAAGACAACGGAGTCATGGTCCGTGGTCGAGGCGAAAGCCCATTTGGATGAGGTGATCGAGAAAGCCGACGATGCTGGGCCGCAGACGCTCGTCAAGAACACGGATGAATTGGCCGTGGTCGTGCCGCCGGATGAATGGAGCACGGGGCCCCAACGCAAAGGTACATTGCTGGAGTTTTTCCAAAGCTCAGGCCTCGGCGATGTCGAACTTGATATCACTCGACATCCTGACACCGTCGCTGACCTCCGGGATGTCGATCTTTGAGATATCTGCTCGACACTAACGTCGTATCGGAGGGAATGAAGACGTTCCCTGATTCGGTAGTGGCGAATTGGATCCTCAACGTTGACGAAGATTTGCTCGCACTCAGCGTCGTCACAATTGCCGAAATCCGAAGCGGGATAGTTCGTCTGCCTGCTAGTACACGTAGGCAGGCATTAGAGTCCTGGCTTGATGAGGACGTTCGGGATCGATTTCGAGGACGCATTCTGGGTATCGACGAAGCCGTCGCGAATAAGTGTGGGCATTTGCTGGGCAAGCAGCACCTCAGCATTCACGTGCGCAGGATCATGGACATCTGGCTAGCGGCCATTGCCCTTCACCACGGCCTCACGCTCGTCACCCGCAACGTGAAGGACTTCCAGGATACGGGAGTACCGATCTTCAACCCTTGGATCGGGGACCCAACGTGACCAGCACCGTCCCGATCATCGCGGTCGCCGTGAATCTTTCGATCAAGGTTGGCACGCATGAGTGACCAGGGATTCGCACTCAGGATTGCCAGCCTCGATGACAAGCCAGTCATCGATAACCTCTTGCAACTCTATATGCATGACCTGAGCGACTACGTTCCCGCTTCGATCGGTCCCGACGGGCGGTTCACGTATCCGTACCTCGATCGCTACTGGAGCGAGCAGGGGGAGGCTGAGGGACGCGTCCCGTTCATCTTCAAGGTGAACGGCGAACCCTCCGGATTTGCCTTGAAGAACAGCTTCTCTTGCCTCGGACAGCCGCCGCCAACAAGCAACGTCGCCGAATTCTTCGTCCTCCGCAAGTGGCGAAGACAGGGAATTGGCAAGGCGGCCGCCTTCGCCCTGTTCGATCGTTTCGCGGGATGTTGGGAGGTGACCCAGCTTCGCGCGAATGAGCCCGCCCACGGATTCTGGCTTCGTGTGATCGGCGCATACACCAATCAGCGTTTCCTCGAAGAGGAAGTGAAGACCGAGCGATGGGAAGGGTCGTGCAATCCTTTGAGTCGCGAGCCGGGAAACTCTCATGATCGACGAGGCCTTCATCGCGGCTTGGGTGGAGCGGCTGCGGCGCGAGATTCCGGGCACGGTCGCGGTGATTCTGAAGGGCAGCCATGCCCGCGGCAACGCTGGCCCCTGGAGCGATCTCGACCTCGATGTGCTCGTGTTCGACGACGAGATCGCCAACCCATACCTGACCTGGATCGTCGACGATGGATCGGGCCGGCTGGTGCATGTCTCGGCCGCGGTCGAGCGGATCGACGACTGGCTGGCGGGGTTCCGGGAAGCTGCATCGTGGTCGTTCGGATTCCGGAGCAGCGAGGTGACGCGGCTGATGTGGCTCGGCCGGCCATCGCTGCGGGCCGAGCTCGACCGGCCCAGCCGCGAGCATCCGGGCGGCGAACCCGAGCTCGAGGATTTCATCGAGGAACTGGGCAAGGCGCGCAACGCCCGGTTGCGCGATGACGAGGTCTCGCTCCGGCTCGCGGTCCAGGAAATCGCCCAGTTGTGCCCAGCCATCCTTGTGCCGCTGAACGAACCGGCGTTCCCGGGAACCCGCCCCGAGGCGCTCCGGGCCGCGCTCGACCTGGTCGTCCCACCCGGGTATCGCGACGACATGCTCCTCTGCCTCGGGCTGAGCGGACAGGCCTCGACGGCCGATGAGGTGCTGGCGGCCGGCACGCGGCTCGTGCGGGGGACGATCGCGCTGCTCACGCGATACGCGGACACGGTTGGTCCGCTCCAGGCGTCATATTTGGGTATATTGCTCGCTAACGGCGCCCTTCGCCGCTACCTCGATCAGGGCGATCCGGATCCGGATCGAGACCAGAAAGGATCACCTGGATGACCGCGCCACGCACCCAAGTCGACGCCCTCGTTTTGCTCCTTGACCACACCCTGAAGGAAGATGCTTCGGAATTTGGATGGGATCACTGGCATTCGATGATCCGCAATCTCTCCACGGTCGCGCCTGATGAATGGGACAAGCTCCCGACCGGGGCCGGGCGCACCATCCGCGAGCTCGTGCGACACGTCGGCGAGTCTTACCTGATGCACGAGAACCATGTCTTCGGCGACGGCAAGCGGCAGTGGGGCGACCTCGACGTCGACGGTCTCGGACCGGGAGAGTCGCCCGCCGAGCTGACCACCTGGCTCCGCGCCACGCACGGCCAGTTTCGAACCAGCGTCTCGAAGCTGATCGACGACGAACTTGGCGAACTCCGGCGGGCCCCCTGGGGTGACCCCCTCGAGATCCGCCGGAGCGTCGAGCTCATGATCCAGCATGGCTTGTACCACCTCGGCGAGATCAACCACATTCGGGCCCTGCTCCAGGGCAACGATGACTGGGACCACCAGGACATGGGCCGCGAAGAGCCGTCGTAGGTTCGGACCGAACCGCACGACTCCCCATGCCGTTACGACAGGGAATTCACCTTACCGCACGTAGCTGGCGCCATTGACGTCGATCGTGGACCCCGTAGCGTGACGAGCCAGTCCCGAGGCCAGGAAGGCGATCACATTGGCCACATCCTGCGGCTGGGCAACCTCCCCGAGGCCGGTGTCGGCGGCGGCGGTCTCGATCCCGAACTCGTCCCGGAACGCCTGGTTGAAGGCAGTGTCCACATACCCCGGCGCCACCGCGAAGGCGGTCACCCCCTGTCGGCCGTAGTGGCGGGCGATCGTTTTCGTCATCGCCACGATTCCTGCCTTGGCCGCGGCGTAGTGCCAGTAGTCCGGGTCCTCGCCGCGGAATGCCGCGCGACTCGCGATGTTGACGATGATGCCGCCTCCCGATTGCTTCGCGAAAACCTGCACCGCTCCCCGGCAGAGCACGGCCGGGGAGAGGAGGTTCACGGCCAGCGAGCGATTCCAGACGGCGAGCCACCGGTCGAGGGAATCGTCGAGCGGCGCTGGCGGATAGATGCCCGCCATGTTCACGAGGACATCGATCCGGCCATGTACGGCCAGCGCCTGGTTCCACAACTCGCCGGTGGCGAGTGGATCGCTCAGGTCCGACGTCACCGTTGCCGCGCCATTGCCAAGTTCACTGGCAATCGCCGCCACTGCTTGCTGATGCAGGTCGTGCAGCACAATCTGGCCGCCGGCCCCGACCATCGTGCGCGCGGTTGCCGAACCGATTTCACCACCGGCGCCGGTGATGAGGACGATCTTGCCGGTCAGATCGATCATGGCGTACTCCTGGTAGGGGATATTTAATCGAAAGGATTCCTCGGTCCACACAGGCATTTGGAAGCGCGTTCCCGGGCTGGCCATCGGTGCTGACGGCGTGCCGCACGACATCGTGATTGGGAAGCGTGAGGTGAATGAGGTGAAGCTCATCGCCGTGCGGAAGGGTCTTGATATCCTCTACTTTCGAGAGACCAAGTCCTCACAGTGCATACACCTTCGCTCACACCCGATCGTTCGCACCCGATCTCTCAATGCTGAAAGTTGCGCCGCCTCGGACAAGGATACGGGCAAAGACCGCGAACTGGAATCGGTCCTGGTTGATGACGTGCTTCGATGTACTTGAGTTGCCGGTTAATCACACAGGTCCGACCCGACACGACATTCGGCATTGAGGGATCAATGCAAATCATGCTTCCAAGCGAGATCAAAAACTTCGTCGACCGAGAGGTTGCCTCGGGGCGGTACGAAGATGCCAAACACGTGGTGATCGAGGCCCTGAAGAGGATGGCCGACGAGAAGCCGACGACCGTGGCTGAGGCAATTGCTGAATCGCTCACCCCAGTCGAACGTGGCGAGGTCGTTGAATAGCCTGACGAGTTCCTGGCGTGGTCTGCAGAGCGAGCAAGAAACAACGCTCGTATCGGTCACAAGGTCCGCGATGACATCAAGTACGAAGCTTCAGTTTTCTGCCGGGGCCTAGCAAGACATCGACGACATCCTTCAATACACGCTCGATGAGTGGGGCGAGGATCAGATCGAAACATATGAAACCGTGCTGTACGGTGCATTTCGTCGATTGCGGAACGTTCCAGAACTCGGCCCCCTCCTTCAATCGGGCGTTCGCGAACATACCAATCATCACCACGTGATTCTCTACCGATACGACAACGGCGCGGCCACGATGTCGCCTCCGCACGATAGCCCTCCAAATCGCGCGGCGCCCGGTCTGATTTGCTACCATGCATGCAGAATGTGGCCCCGCGGGCTTGGTTCCCAGCGGGGAACCACGCTGTCGTGATTCGACCCGCTCCAGGTGGGTCCATGGGGAGGCATCATCGATGAGGCAACCGGAACTGGAAGCATCGCGGCGCCCGGCAGGCGAACGGACGGAACTCCGATCGAACCGCCGGGCGTTCCTCGGCGGGGCCGGCATCGGCGCCCTGGCGTTGGCCGGGACTCATGCGGTTCCCGGTCTTGCTCGAGCCGCCCACAAGCAGCCTTCGGTTACGGAAGAGACCGCCGTTTTTCCACGCCACGGCACTCGGACCGCCTCGGCGGAATCGGAAATCACCTTCCGCGGCGTTACGGCCGACATGTTGGGTGTGGTCGAGATCGTGGGTTCGCGGAGTGGCGCGCATTCCGGACTCATGATGCCGCATTCCGATGGCGAGGGCCTCAGCTTCGTTCCAGATGCTACCTTCCTGCCGGGGGAGTGGGTCACGGTCCGGGCCGAGCTGCCATTGCGGCCCACACCGAGCGGGTCCGTGACCTTCAAGGTCGCCGTGCCGGGCACACCAGTGCGGAAGCAGACATCCCGCGAGATCGATCAGCCGGAACATCCGCCCCAGGAGTTCCGATCGCGGCTCGACCTGCTTCCTCCTACCACGACGATCACGACGCCTGCCGCCGGGACCGCCCCCGGCCACTCCTTTGTCGCGGCCAAAGTGCCCGATGGGCAAAACGGCGCGATGATTCTCGACGACGCGGGCGACCTCATCTGGTACTCGCCGCTTGTCTCCGACGTCGCCGAACACAACGACTTTCGCGTCCAGGAGTATCGCGGGGAACCGGTGATCACGATGTGGGAGGGCGTGTCCGAAGTGGGCACCGGGTTCGGGCACTTCGTGTTGCGCAATGGCGGTTACGAGGAAGTTGCCAGGCTCCAGGTGGGGAACGGCTATCACGGCGCAGACCTCCACGAATGCCTGCTCACCCCTCAGGGCACGGCGCTCATCATCGTCTACAACCCGATTCGCTGGGAGCTGACCGCCGCCGGTGTCGCGGTCGAAGGCACTGCCCTTGATGGAGTGATTCAGGAACTCGATGTCGAAACCGGAATGGTCGTTTTCGAGTGGCACAGTCTCGACCACATCGCGCTCGATGAGGCCTACGGGGAACAGCCGAAGGACCTCAATGTCCCCTGGGATTACTTCCACCTCAACTCGGTCGAGACCGACGACAATGGCGATCTCATCATCTCGGCGCGGCACACACACGCGATCTACAAGATCGAACGCGCAACGGGCCGTGTCCTTTGGCGGCTCAATGGCAAGCTGAGCGATTTTGAGATGGGACCGGAGACCCCGTTCAAATTCCAGCACGACGCCCGAGTCCACGCCAACGGCGAGCTGACGCTGTTCGACAACGCCGAATCCAATCAGGAGCTGGAAGGCGAGGTGCAATCCAGGGGTATGGTGCTGGCGTTGGACGAAGATGCGCAAACCGCAACGTTGGTCCGCGAAATCACTCATCCGACCGAGGTCCTGTCGATCAGCCAGGGCAACATGCAGGTGCTGCCCAACGGCAACGTCTTCGTTGGCTGGGGGAGCGCGCCGGTATTCTCCGAGTTCGATGCCGACGGCAACCTGATTTTCAACGGGCGCTTTCCACAAGGCGCCAACACCTATCGCGCCTACCGCTTCCCGTGGGTCGGGACGCCAGGCGCCCCACCCGACGTGGCCGTCCAAACCGGGCTCGGCGACGACATGACGGTCTTTGTCAGTTGGAACGGCGCGACCGAGGTCGCAACCTGGGAGGTCCTCGCCGGTCCCGATCCGGGGCAAATGGAGGTGATTGGCTCGACATCGCGCACCGGCTTCGAAACATCGATCGACGTCCAAACCGCCGAACCGAATCTCGCCGTGCAGGCGTTGGACGCCGAAGGCAACGTGCTTGGCGCCTCGGAAACGATGACGCCGCGCGCGTGACCTGGGCCGTGCGATGTTGTGGCCGACCCACGGGCCAACCCCACGACCCTCCGGCTCGACGAGCAATCACCCGAATCTCGTCATGCCGCCTGCTCTATTCAACAAGCGATCGGACGCGGGCGGCGACATCCTCGGTGAGCGGTTCGCCATGCCCCACAGCGAGCACCTTCGCCTCGAGTTCCGCCATCCGGCGCAGCGATGCCCGTTGCTGGTCCTCGTTAAGGTTGAATGCTGGCCAGCCGCCATCGAACATTGGCCAGGTCGCGATCGCGTCGCCGGCGAACAGCGCCCGTCGCTCCGGCCACCAGAACGCGAGGTGACCGGGCGAGTGGCCGGGCGCGTGTAGCACCTCGAGCGGTCCGACGCGGTCGCCGTCCGTCAGCGACCGGTCAACCGGACAAGCCCGATGCTGGCCGACGCCGAGCGCCAGGCCCACCTGGAGGTGGTAAACCCTGGCATATGTCAGCAACGGCCGCATTGGAAACAGCGTCACCGGCTGGGCCTTCCGCTCCCCGGCAATGATGTCCTCTTCCCATTCATGGGCGTAGACCGTTGCCCCGCTCGCTTTCTTGAGCGCGGCCAGTCCCCCGATATGCGAACGGTGACCGTGCGTCAGCACGATCCGCTTCAGGTCTTGCGGCGCTCGGCCCAGGGCGCCAATCGCCTCCAGCACGCGATGCCCGTCGGTATCGAACAGGGTGTCGATCAGTGTCAGACCTGTGTCGTCTGCTAGCAGGAAGGCATGGACGTGCCCACCCATCGTCTGTGCAAGACTGTGGATCCCCTGGGTGATCTCCATCGCGTCGTTCGCCTTTCGATTGTCGACTTGGGCAGGCCGTGAACCATTCGGTTAATGTGCCGTTGGGCGATGGCCCTACACCGCCACTCGTGTCCAGGGCGCGAATGCGTTCTTTACGTCCTTCAGCGCCGGTTTCACAGACGGAAGGTGCCGCACCAGGACACTCGACATATCGTTGTCCGCGATCCAGTCAAGGCCCGCCTGACTGTACACCTCGGCCGTGAAGTCGGTTGTAAAGAAGCGGTCGCTGTTGAGCCGCCTGGATGCCATTAACGCGAATATCCTGAAGGCTGTGTCGCTGAAGCCGAAGCCCTTCGGAAGCTCTTCGGCGTACATCCCAACCATCAGGTCGAGCAGTTCGACGTCGTCGTCATACACGCGGCGCAGTTCTTCCAACCATCGGGAATTGCCGGTCAACTCCTCGAAAGTCTTGATCGGTTTGAGGTGCAGGAGACGGCGGAACTGATTGTAGCGCGGTACCCCAAGCTCTCGTGACCGGAGGATGTCGGTTGCCGCAAGGTCCTGGACGATTCCATCCGGTCTTTCCAGGAATTGCATTGTCCGCGGGAAGTTGTGGAGGATAACCGCGCCCGGGTTGGCAATCCCAAGGGAGTAGTAGAGGTCTTCCATCGACACGGCGCCGAACAGTTCGAGCGCGTTGCGTCCGCTGATCTGTGGGAACTGCCGCTCCTGCAGAAGTTGATCGGTGGCGCACGAACGAAACGCGTAGTCGTCGGGCATCAGCGGATGCATCCGATAGACGGCGACAAACTCTTCCGTCAACGAATAGGGCACGTCGAAATGATGTGTTTTCGAACCGACGATTCCGCTCAAGACTTCGCCGTCGCCGATGTGGCCGACGAGCCGATTGATGCGTTCTCCGAGGATGCCCCACCAGTTCGCGCGCATCCCGATCTGCAAGGCCGGGTGTCCGATGATCGCGGTCGTCCACTCCACAGTGTGGATCTTGGCGAGGAGCGCAGAGTTGACCAGACGAGCCCGATCGAAGAGGTCGTCGTCTGACAATTTCGGGGCGTCCGCCTTCAAGCGATCGCAAATGGCATTGTGCTCGCGCGCAAACAGGGAGTGAAGCATGGCGATACCGACCCAGAAACCGGGCTCGTCAGCGGGATGCTTGTCACTCCTCGGATCGACCGGGATCAGACCGTCTTCGCCGATCCTGAGCTTGCCATCTTCGCCGAGCCGAACCTTCGCCTGGATCTCCGCGTTGCTGCCATAGATTTGCGAGCCGTCCCACCAATGCGTTTCGACATTGACGTACGTTGGCGGCAAGCCGGCGGCATCCTCATCGGGAGTTCGGGTCGGGTCGGGAGGTGTGCGCATGATCCGCATCGGGCGCTCTGGCCATGGATCGTCATCGGCGATCGACACCTCCCACGGATTCTCGTGAGGACTCTTTCCGTGGCTGAACCAGTCGCGGATCATAAACTGGAGCCAGGCCGCGGCCAGCACATTGAGCGTCGGAGCGGGAACGAATTCGTCTCTCGTCATCAATTCGCGGCTCACGGTGCGGGGGTTGGGCCGCAGCATCAGGTCCGGGTTGGGGTGGGTCTCGGCAATCGGCACATTGCGGCCGAACCTTGCCCCGGCGCTGCCCATCGTTGGATGGTCGAGGTCGTTGTACGTGCCGTCCGCCGTGCGTGCTGTGCGGTAGCGGACAGGCGGCTCCTGTCGCGGAGAGGCGCCGGGCATCGGCCGACCGGTGTCGTAAAGATTGCGGCTACGGAGCCGCTTGCGGATTCCGACCAGCGAAATGAGGCCGAATAGTGTCGGCAACCGGTGCCAACCAAGACGGTGATCGACTCTTGTGGTCAGGTTTTCAAGCAAATGCCGGAATATCGAACGAAGCATCGGGACTTCCTCCTCTTCAGCCGTGCGATCGGTAAACGTCCCGCGGCGGTTGCGTGAGCATCGCCGGGCATTACGGACCGGCCACCGCTGACAGGAGTCCTCCAGCAATCGCTCACACTGGCAGGATCTGGTCCCGTTGATTCCACAGTACACAAGGGCCGCTTCCGGCCGGGTAATGCCTGAGATAGCCCCACTCTACACCCGGCCATTCCAAAGTCAATAAACCGTTCGGCCCAGCGGATCTTCCAGCATCCAGGCGCGGGATGATCTGCCTTTCCCGCGTTCACGCCCAAGACCGGGACGACCGCCAGCGCCATCCAGAACCCAGCTGCTTCGGGGCTTGACAACGCCCGTTGCCGGATTTAGTATTTCACCAGTTGGTTATTTAGTCGATTGGATAAATACAGGTGTCGCCAAACGAACTCGACCTGACATTCCACGCACTCGCCGATTCCACCCGCCGCGCCATTCTCGCTCGCCTTGCCTCCGGGGAAGCAACGGTCAACGAACTTGCCGAACCGTTCGCGATCAGCCTCCCGGCCATCTCCAAACATCTCAAGGTGCTGGAGCGGGCAGGTCTCATCACCCGGGGCAGAGACGCCCAGTTTCGTCCCTGCCGGTTGGAAACGGATTCACTCAAGGAGGCCTATGACTGGATCGATCGCTACCGCGAACATTGGGAAGAACGCTTCGACAGGCTCGCCGAGTACCTCAAGGAATTGCGGCGAGAACAGGGAGAGACCGATGACAACGAATGAAACGATCCAACCGCCCATACATGAGCTGACGATTACCCGCACCTTCGACGCACCGCGGGATCTCGTCTACACGGCCTGGACCGATCCCGGCAGCATGGCCCAGTGGTTTGGCCCCAAGAGCTTCACCAACCCCGTGTGCGAACTCGATGTCCAGCCTGGCGGCGCAATCCTCATTCACATGCGGGGACCCGACGGTGCAGTGTATCCGATGACAGGCTCCTTTCAGGAGGTTGTTCCGCCTGAACGGCTCGTCTTCACGTCCTCCGCGTTCGCAGGCGTGGATGGCATGTTCCTTCTCGAGGACATCACGACGGTGACGTTCGCCAAGGAAAACGGCAAAACAAGAGTCACCGTCCACGCCATCGTCACCAAAGCGACTCCCGAAGCCGAAGGCGCGCTGGCCGGCATGGAAGAAGGCTGGAACCAGACCCTCGACAAGCTCGCCGATCACCTGGCGACGATCTGATCCCAGAACATTCGAAGAACGGGACCTGGAGAGGAGGCGCGCAGATTCGAACGACCTGGTCAACCCACAACTCGGTCGTAAGGGGGCGTCCCCGGCGCCTGCCACCTACGAAATGGAGCAAACACCATGACAAGCAGCAACATCGCGTCATCATCGCTGACCACCCCATCCGATCTCGAAATCGTCATGACCCGCGTCTTCGACGCCCCGCGCGACCTCGTGTTCAAGGCCTACACCGATCCCGAGGCCATTCCCCAATGGTGGGGACAGCGAGCCTCCACCACCACGGTCGACAAAATGGACGTGCGGCCTGGCGGCGTCTGGCGCTACATCCAGCGCGACGCTGATGGCAACGAGTACGCGTTCAACGGCGAGTATCGGGAAATCATTCCACCCGAACGCCTCGTCAACACTTTCGAGTTCGAGCCGATGCCTGGCCATGTGACTGTGGACACGGCAACCTTCGAAGATGTCGATGGCAAGACCCGCCTCACCGTCTCGTCCCTCTTCACGTGCATTGAGGACCGCGATGGGATGCTCTCATCCGGCATGGAAGAAGGCGCGATCGAAACCTGGGATCGCCTCGCCGAGTACCTCGCTGCCGCCCAGTAGGCGGCGCCGTCTGCGTCAAGAATGTTGGGGATCGGCCGGTCGTGTGTTCACGACTGGCCGATCCTGACTTGGCTGAAGGCATGAAAATCGCAAGTGACGAGCAGCACGCGATCTCTCCCGTGACGATGATCGGCAGTGCCGGCCACGACCACACGCACGCACAATACGGCGCCGAAACCCGCCTATGAGCGATCGTAACCACCTACTGGCAAATCACTCTACTCGGGTTTGTGCCACGACAGCTGGTTGTGCACGAGGAACCGGGACCTTTCGAGGTTCCTCGCGCTTGGTGACTCAGGGCCAAGGTCGCAATGGCACGCACACCTCCTGCCTGCCTCGCGATTCCAAGACGGAGCTGCAACAGTGTCGCTTGGGCTCCTCTTCCCCGTTCCACGGGAAGCGTAGCCGCGCCGCCGAGCACCGCGATCGGGCCATGAAGAGTGATCCCCGTGACGGCAATTATCCGCCGGTTATACTGAACCGCGAATCGCCGCACATCGCGACTTCGGTGCTCGGTTTCGATGAAGCGGGCAACAGGTGTCTTCACCTGATAACCGGAAAGCAAAACGGCTATCAACTCGTCAATTTCATTGTCAACTGCTGCTTCACCTTGAAGCGATGCTGAGGAAGTTGGCGCTGCCCAACCCTCATCGTTCGGCCAGAGCGCGTGTACCCCCACCGGTCGCAACCCACGAACGGTGATTCCTGCGCTTCGCGGGAACCTGTCAAGCGATGGGTCCGGTTCTTCGTAGAACACGATGCTCGGCGCCACTCCATCCCAACGCCGGTCTCCGAGTTCAGTCACCAGATTGGCGAGCGATGGAACGTCAGCCGCCACGATAGTGGAGAGAAAGCGCAATTCAGAATCGGAGGTGAGATTTGAGAACACCCCTCTTGAATGCCAGGTGTCGAAGGCGCCGGGGGGAGAGTTCGACCGGGCAGCGCCAAACGCCATCTCCATCCGGGCGTGCAAGGAAGTCTGGATGTTCGGGGCGCTGAGCATTGGGTGGCGCTTCATTGAATGTAACGCTATCGTCGGCGCCTGGGGTTGACGATGCGGAGGATGGTTACGCGGTCCGGTTCGCGCCTGTACTGGATGACGTGATACTTGAGGTGAAATGCGCGAATGTTCGACGATCGGCCCTCGACTGGATGGCCTATGTCGGGAAACAGTTGGATCAGGTGGAAGGCGTCATCAAGGATTTGATCGTAAGTGTCTCGCTGGCCTGTACCCCAAGTTGTGAACGTGTACTGAAGGATGCTTTCTCGCTCACGCTGCGCGCGTGGAGTTACGAGAAGGCTAATACGTGACGTCATACGGCACCGGTATGCCGCGTTTGGCATTCTCCTCGGAAGTCTCGCGGATTTGCTTGCGAAGCGCAGAGGTCCACTCGACTGCCTCGCCGCGATCAGCCTCGGCAATCGCTTCGAGCAGGCCCTCGTCCTCTTCCCAGCGGTACGACCCCATCGCCTGCTCGACGGCGTTGGCGATCACGGCCGACTCGGTCTCGAATCGACCCTCTGCGATCTGGTTCTCGATGTAGGTCCGGATGTGCTCGGGAAGCGTAATTGTGATCGCCATGATGCCCTCGATTCCGAGAGGTGGGTGTTGCCTATGCCTTTATTATACGAGAACTACCCTCAGCGCTCTCTCGTTTTTCGCTATCCACGCCAGATCGTCGTTGTACGAGCCGATGTGGTCTTCGGCAAGATGGGTGGCGACGCCGGGTTCGCCGGCTGCCGCGCGCGTCAAGATGTCGTCGCGGAGCGCCACGATGCGTCTGACCACCACCTCCAGCAACCCGTTTCGATCTTCCAGTCCGTAGGCAACACAGAATAGCGCCAAACGGCGGCGCCGGTCCGGCGGCGCGGCGAACCCGAAACCGATGCAATTGGCATCGTTAGCGAGCGGCACGAGTCGGTATGCAGCATAGGCGATGTCCCACATCCGCGGTCCCGGTCCCGCCACATCGAAATCAATCAGGCCGACCGGCATGCCCTCCCGGTAGACGATGTTGTAGGGCGCAACATCACCATGGCAGATGACTTCCCAGTGAGCGGGATCGGTGTCGCGGTAACGCCACGGCAGATCGCCCCAATCCGGTTGGATCGTCGCGGCCTCGTGGTACCGACGGAGCATTGTGGCGCCAGCGACCAGCGCCGCATCGGTCGTCATCTCTTGGGTGAGGGGATAGTTGCCGACCTCGCCGGGGATCATCGTCAGCTTCTCGCGGCATTGCTCGTCGATTCCGAGCACGCGTGGGGATTCGCCAAACCCGTTGGCCTCGAGCTGCCGTAACAGCGCGTGCACGGCCGGAGTCCACGGATGGAGCGGTCGACGCACCGTATCGCCGACCTGGACGACAACATTCTCGTTCCCGCCTGGGAGAATGATTTTCGGTTCGTGAGATGAGGTCATTGGTGTAATGCTTCCTCCGGACGAAGGATGGTGCAACCCTGGGCAGTGCTCCGACTGTCCGTTGCGGGCGGAAACAAGGTCCGCAGCCCTACGCATGTCGTGGCGAATGCGATCTCCCGGGTGGATGCTACCGGTTCGACTGAGGGTCGAGGGCATCGCGGAGACCATCGCCGACGAATGCGAAGGCGATCATGATCAGCGCAATGAGAACGCTTGGCATGATCACGAAAATCGGCCGGAAGGTCACGATCGGGAAACTTTGGAAGACCATGCTTCCCCAACTCGCGGTCGGTGGCCGAATTCCGATCCCCAGGAAGCTGAGACTGGCCTCGGCCAGGATATATCCCGGAATGGCGAACGACACGGCGACAATGATCGGGGCCAGCACATTGGGCAGGATGTGCCGGTACACGATCCGGGGCGAGGGATTGCCGACGGCCTGCGCCGCAATCACAAACTCCTTTCGGCGCAGGCTCATCGTTTGCCCGCGGGTCAGCCGGGCGAGTCCGTTCCACCCCGTAATCGCGAACGCCACGAACAAGAGCGTCAACCCACCCAGCGAGCGCCCCAGCCACGATTCTCGAAAGGCCGCCTGGAAAATGATGAATAGCAACAGTGACGGAAACGCGTATACGACATCGACCAGCCGCATCAGGATGTTGTCCCATCGACCCCCGAGCCAACCGGAAACGAGCCCGTAGGAGACGCCGATCAAGACAACGATGACGATCGGGATAACGCCCACGATCATGCTGATTCGCGCTCCGTAAATGAGGCGGCTCAAATAATCCCGGGCGAGCGAGTCGGTCCCCAAGGGGTACCTCCAGGAGCCACCCTCATCCCAAAACGGTGGGGTGTTCGCGAAGGCGTCCGCCGGAATCCGGTCTGGATGATGAGGCGCGAGCCAAGGCGCGATAATCGCGACCACAATCATGATCCCGATGTAAACAAGCCCTGCCACAGCCGCCTTGTTCTTGCGCAGGCGTCGCCAGGCGTCCGACCAGAGTCCGCGCGAGTGCTTCGATCTTCCGAGCCGGAGGATCTCCGTTGTTTCCTCATGCACAAGCGCGTGGGTCATGACGAGCATTTCGGATGAACAAGGGTGGGGGACGACGATCTACACGTCATGGGCGGAAAACATGATCGACCACAGTCGGTTATGGTCGATTCGGGTCTTGGTCGATCCAGATCCACCCGTACGAGTTGCTGTTGGACCAGTGCCTGCGTCATGAGTTACGTTCTTCGGTTGAACACGTCACTGGCTGGTCCGAATGCGCGGATCGACGAAGCCATAAGCGATGTCGACGACCAGGTTGCTCATGACAATGATGAAGGCATAGAAGAGCGTCACGCCCATAATTACCGGGTAATCGCGAGAGGTGATGCTGTCGATGAAGAGCCTTCCCATGCCCGGCACCCCAAACACCCGCTCGATGATAATCGTACCTGTGATAAGCCCCGCGAAGGCGGGTCCGACGACGGTCAGGACCGGGATCATACTGTTGCGGACGACGTGGCGAGCGATCACTGTCCGGTTGTGGAGGCCTTTGGCCCGGGCCGTGGTCACATGATCGTCGCGGAGCGCCTCCAGCACGCTCGACCGGGTCAACCTGGCGATAAAGGCGGCGCTACCTGTGCCCAGCGCCACGGCTGGCAGAATGTAGCTTCGCCAGTCGGTAAACAGGATCGGAAACCACCCGAAGTTCACCGAAAAGACGATTAACAGGAAGATCGCGATCACAAAATCGGGCAGGGTGTAACTGATCGTGGTCACGAACAAGCTGGCGTAGTCGCCGAACGTGTTCTGGCGCAGCGCGGCATAGATTCCGACTGGAATGCCGATCACGATTGCCAGGACGAGGGCGAGGACGCCGATCTTTGCGGAGTAGGGGAAACCCAGGCCGATAATTTCGGTGACGGTTTGGCCGCGCTGCGTGAACGACTCCCCAAAATCGAATGTCACGGCATTTCGCAGGTAGGCGCCGTACTGGAGAAGCAGTGGTTCGTCCAGCCCGTACTGTCGGTTGAACGAGGCTTCGAGCGAGGGATCGAGCTGGCGTCCGCCAGTGGATTTAGCGTCCCACGGACTGCCCGGCGCCGAATGCATGAGGACGAAGGTGACTGTGGCCACCAGCCATAGCACCGGTATCGTCCATAACACCCGACGGATGACGTACTGCAACACGGTTGCTCGGTAACTCCCCACGAATTCGTAGGGGTCAACTTCCGTGTTGACCCTGGCCTCGCGGCCACGAACCTCCGACGATCACGGAGGATCGCCCCTACGAGCTGTCTGGAGCTTTCGCCGTTCACCTCACGAATCTGTCAACTGTCATTCCGTGGGGATCGACATCAACCTCCATCGTCCCCGAACACCTGTAACTTGTGTCTCCGGTCTGATCACTCCGTCGGAATGACACTTAACGCGCTTCGCGCCTTTGCCCCTACCCTACACCGCGACCTTGTAAATCTTTTCCGCCTGGTACGTCGTATCGACAATCGACGTCGGATATGACACGTACCCTTGCAGATACGGTTTAATCAGGACCAAATTTTCGCCGTGGCGGAAAAATGCCACTGGCGCTTGCTCGGCGAGATAGGCGTCCGCCTGCTGGTAGAGCGGGATCGCCTCGTCGATCGGCAACTGATCCGCCCGGGACACGAGATCGTTGAAGGTCGGATCGTCCCAACCCAGCGGCGCCCGCGTCGTCCCCGGACCGAAGACCAGCGAGAGCCAGTTCTGCGGGTGCGGGTAATCTTCGAACCAGTTGCCGGTTTGGAAGATCAGCGACGGGTCGCGATTTGTGCGCAGGCTCTGCAACTGCGCCTCATCGATTGGGGTCGGTTGAATTTGCACTCCAAGCACCTGGTTCAGGTTCTCGGCGAAGAACGTCGCCTGCTGTTGCGATGCGGCATCGTCGGCAACGTACAGCAGTTCCTGTGGCGGGAAGTCTTGTCCGCCCGGGAACCCGCCATCGGCCAGCAGTTGCTGCGCCCTCGCCTCATCGAACGTCTGCTGATAATCCTCCTGGTACGCCGGGTTGCCATGATAGAGCAGGGTGCCGGCCGGAATGCCGACACCGGCGGTGATCTGGGTGACATATTGCTCGCGATTGAGCGCCGCGGCGAACGCCTGACGCACCTCGACCTGGTCGAACGGCGCCACCGAGTTGTTCATCGCGAACCAATTCGTGCTGGCGCCAACCGCTCGTTGCAGTTCTTGGCTGAGCGTATCGTCAGCCTCGATCTGCGGCAATTGCGTGGCGGACGGACCCATCAGGTCGAACTCGTCTTGCTGGTAGGCGAGGAGTTCGGTTTCGGAGCTTTCGATTTGCCTGAAGATAAGCGTCTGGATGCCCGGAACGCCTCGGAAGTAGCTCTCGTTGCGCTCAAAAATCCACTCCTGTCCTTCGGTGTGGCTGGTGACCATGAATGGACCGTTGCCCACGTAGTTGGCGATGTCCCGCCACCAGTTGGCATCGTTGCCCTCGACCAAATCCTCGCGGACCGGGTAAGTGACCCAGATCGCCATCACGTAGGGGAAGTAGCCGGCGGCGAAGTCGAGGGTGATCTGGAGGGTCCGGTCGTCCACGGCCAGGATCGACTCGGAGACGACATCCTCGAGGGCCTGGAGCTCGGCGGCATCGCCGGCCGGATCGGCCTCGCGCCAGGCACGTCCGCCAGTGATCGCGTACAGCGTGTTCGAGTAGTTGCCGGCAACGACAGGACTCAGCGCGCGCTTGATCGCGTAGGCGTAGTTATTGGCGGTGACCGGCACCCCATCGCTGTAGGTCATGCCTTCCTGGATTGTGAAGGTATAGATTCTGCCATCGGCCGAGACGGTTACGCTTTCGGCGCCGCACGCGGCTGGCAGGTTTTCCTCGTTGAGCGCAAGCAGCGGCGCGTAGACCTTGGACGAGATTTCAATTTCATTGAGGAAAGCCAGGACCTGGGGATCGCCGGTGTCGATTTCGGCCCCCAGGTTGATGGTGACGACGGCCTCGGGATCGGCGTCAGGCTGCTCGCTGCCGGGATTGTTGGCGATTTCGGCAAGCGCCAGTGGCATCGCTTCACCCACTGGGCTGGCGACTGGGCTGGCCCCGGGGGTTGCGTCCTGGGCGAACGTCCGCTCCGCACGCGAGAGGAACATGGCCGCCGCGCCACCAAGCCCAAGGGCCGAGGCTCGCTGCATGAACTGTCGACGTGAGATGTCGCCGCGTTGAAGTTGAGCGAAAACATCCTGAAGCGACTCGCTTGATGACTGACTCATGAACAGAGTTCCTCCTCGACGATGGTCGATGAACAATCGCTCGTTGCAACCCGATCTGGTCAGGACACACAGCACACGCCGGGTGCGGTTCGTCAATGGACCTCCCGGGCGAATTGCTTGTCGGCGTCTTCCCCTGATAGTAGTTGCGTCACGGATTCAAGCTACGTCGATTTGGAGGTGAATGTCAAGCGGAATCGCCCGATTCCCGGTCCGCATCCCGCGAGACAGCCCGAGCCCGTCTTGAACCTGCTCGACCGCGGGTTGCAGGTCACAGCCGTTGGAATTCGACGTTGCACCGCGGCAGTACCCCGGCAAGGTCTCTACACTGGACTGCGACAGTCACGCAATTGACATGAGAGGCGATGCGTTGGTTAAGGCACGAGACGAGGTGGTCTGGTTTGAGACACCGGTGGAGTGGCGCGCCTGGCTTGACGAACACCACGCCGCGGAATCCGAAATCTGGGTCGGGTTCCGCAAGAAACACGTGACGGTCGGAATTACCTGGCAGGAGGCGGTGGACGAGGCGCTTTGCTTCGGTTGGATCGACGGTTTGACACACTCGGTTGATGCCGATGGATACACGAGCCGGTTCACGCCACGGACACGTACCAGCACCTGGAGCGCCGTGAACCAGAAGCGGATCGAGGAATTGATCGCGGACGGCCGGGTGCATGACGCTGGGATGAGAACATACACAGGTCGAGACAAGTCCCGCGCCGGTCTCTATGTGTTCGAACAGGCGGAGATTGCTTTCCCAGAGGATTTCCTGACGCGGTTCCGTGCAAACGAAGAAGCGTGGGCGTGGTTTGCGTCGCGCCCGCCTGGATACCAGCGACTGGCGTCGTGGTGGGTGATCAGCGCCAAGCGACCAGAAACTCGCGACCGCCGCCTCGTGACGCTGATCGACGACTGCGCCAACGAGAGAACGCTCAAACAGTACACCCGTTTTTAACCAGTCGGCAGGCGCCTCGTCCCCTTCATCTCGCTCACCTTCAATTGTGATAGGAAGTGTACGAGGTTTCGTCTGCGCGTCAGAGCCACTTGCCGACGATTCCTCTTGCGTCGGAATCGTAAGGCTTTTGGTTGACTAAGTGTGATACCCCTTCGCCTCTTTCTCGTTTACCCATGTAGCCCGCATGATTCACGTCAGCATGGGGCTACCTTGGGGAACGAAGCGGAACAACGGGGTGGCAACCTTGGCACGTGAGCAGAACGCAAGGGAGGCTCCGCCAGCCGCTGCCAATCGTTCGGCAAGACCAGGCGACAGCGACAATATCCTGATCGCCGCCGCGATCACCGATCCTCGCGCCTTCGCCCCGCTCTATCATCGCTACGTCGAGCCCGTCTATCGCTACTGCTATCGGCGCGTTTCAGATCCTGACCTCGCGGCCGATCTCACCGCCACCATCTTCACCCGTGCCTTGGAAGCGCTCGCAAAATTCCAGGTGCGATCGGACCGCAAGTCCGTCGGTGGCGCTTTTCGACCCTGGCTATTCGCGATCGCCCACAACGCGGTCGTCGACAGTCACCGGCAGCGACGCCCGACTGGCGCAATGCCGTCCGACACGACTGACGATGCCCCGGGACCCGAAGACCGCGCTGTCCACCGCGACGAACTTGCTCGCCTGATTGCGATCCTCGACCAGATTCCGGAGGGACAGCGCCAGATCATCGAGCTGCGGCTGGCCGGCCTCTCTTCCACCGAAATCGCGAGCACTCTCTCGATGAGCCGCGCCGCCGTCAAATCTGCGCAGACGCGGGCATATGCGCGCCTGCGGGACCTGCTTTCGGAACCATCGCCCGAGACCCCTGGAGCTCGATCATGACTGCCTTCGACAATCACAACCGATCCGACTCGGAGAATGCCTCGGTTGCCCAGGAAGCCGACGCCCTCGACCATTGGTTGGAATCCATCGGAGGCACGTCGCGTGGGGCCGCGGATCTTGTATCCGCCGGCTCCGAGAACGGCCTCGCTGGCGCCAGCGAATCCCTGGCCGCGGTCGCCCAACGCGCCCACACGTCGATCGCCACCGCCGAACAGAAGTCAGGACCAACCGTCCCCGTCGATGCCATCTGGGAGAAGATCTTGGCCACCACAACCACTCCAGACACCCAATCCCGAAGGTGTCGACCCAGTGTCGATCCGTTCACCAACTCCGCCGCTCCCCACGAACGTCCTGCCCGCCCCATCCCCGCTTGGCTTTCCGGCAGCCATTGGGCGGTCAGCGCCCTGTTGATCGCGGCGCTCGTCGTTGGCATCCTAGCCATCTACCAATCGTTCGCGGGGACGCCTAGTGGACCAGCGGACGATCCCACAGTCAACCCCGGTTTCGCCTACAGCTCTCCCGGCTCGGGGCCGATGATCGACACCGCCGCCAACCTCACGCCGATCTCGCCCGAGGAGTGCGACGTCGAACCGCGCTCGCTCGAGGAGGCCTCAGAATACATGCTCGATCCGGGCGAAACCGTACCCAGGGAGTACCGACCAGTCACTTCAATTGAAACGGATGTCGGCCCCCAGGTTGCCGAGGCCAACCGGACCTGGCGAAGCTGCACGCTCTACGGGCTGCCTGGCGAGTATCGAGCGATGGAAAGTCCCCGTTTCATCTCCGAACTTGGCAGTTCTGGAGTCTTTGGGGGCGCCTCGCAGGATGAACTTGATGACGCCTACGAGACGTTGCGGTACCTCTCTGACACTGTGCTCTCTCGCAATTTGGATGCCTACCGCATCGAATCCGCCACGTTTGAACGGGAAGCGAAGTCCATTCTGCCGGAGGGAACCAATCGACCCGTGGCGGAGATGGCGAGCGTGATGCTCCCGGAGCAGATGGTGCGGTTGCCGGACGGACGAATGGGCGGACCTGTCAGCATCGTTCACGCGCCGTTCGCGAAGGGGTTCGATCCATCTGTGGGTCAAGACACACTCTTTGTCCAGTTCAACATATTCACGCGGGATCCGACGCAAAATGACGCGTGGGTGATCGATGAAGTGCTTCAGCTCTGCACCGGCGAGTGCGATGCGTATTGGCAATCCCTTGCACGAGACATTGGTTACGGCACTGGTACGCCAGAGGCGACTCCGTCAACACCGGTTCCAGCACTGGCCACACCGACGGTTGATTCCACCATCCAACCGATCACGCCGGACGAGTGCGCTGTCGAACCACTCACCGAATCGGAGATCGCGGACCTGACCGACGATTCTGGCGACTTTCCTCCACGGTCGTATGAGGTGGCGCAAGGCCCCGATCGCGCCCTTGCCGATCAATTAGCCGAGGTCGATCGTGCCTGGCGGAGTTGCTTGCTGTTCGGCTCCACCCAGGAGCAAGCCTCGCTCGCGAGTGCACGCCTGATTAGTGAGGGTCCGATCTGGGCAATCTACTCTGGCAACGAGTTGGAACTTCTCGCCAAACACGACGCGACTCGAGGCCTGGCGGCAGCGATCTCCACTGGCGACTGGAGCGATTATTACGTCGACTCCAGCGTGTTCAACGAGGGTGGAACGGCGCCCCTGCCCGAACAGGCAGTAGCGCTGACGGACGGACGGGTCGCTATTCCCATTGCAGAGTTCTGGTCCTACCCTCTTCTGTCCGAAGATTTCCTACGTTCCCCATACGTGACGATTCAGGTCGATATCCTGATCCAGGATTCGGCCCAGGATGGACGTTGGGTTGTGGACGAACAGATCTGGCTTTGCCTCGGCGACTGCGATTCCTATCGCCAGAGCCTGGTGCAGGACATCTTTGAACGCGGCCTGTCACCCAGTGCCGCAACGCCCGAGGCAACCCCCGTCGCCACGCCGCGGGCGATCGCCGCCAACCCGCCGCTGGTGAGCGGTATCCGCCGCGCCGAAGAGATTTCTGCGGAATGACGCCAGCCCGACTGCCGCAAGACGTCTCTCGACTACGCTCGCATTGACGTGTAGACGCAGTTGAACAGCCCCGGAGTAGTCGGTCACAAGGCCGTCGTCGTCGATCGTCACTTCGCGCCGGAAGTCGGTTCCGATCGATTCATATCGGACCGTTTCCATCGTCAATCCCGTGTAGCGCTGATCCGACCGTTCAATTCGAAGTGTCGGAACGTTGATGTACAGGACCCGGATCAGCAAGATCCGTTGTTAACCCGAGGATCGGCAGGACACACCATCGACCGGATCCGGGTGTGGCGAGCCGCGTTTGCCGGTCGATGGCGACGCCGCCTCTGCGAGACGGCGTCACGAACCGGGTAAAGCGCATCAGGAGTTACGACCATCGTTTCGCTAACGTTCGTCGATCGGCTTGAAGGTGAGTCCCTTGGGGCCGATGTATTCACTCGCCGGGCGGATGATCCGGTTGTTGGCGCACTGCTCAAGCACGTGCGCCGACCAGCCGACGGAACGCGAGACCGCAAACGTGGGCGGGAACATATCACCGGGGAGCCCGACCGCGGCCAGTGTCCCCACCGAGTAGAACTCGACGTTGGTGTAGAGGCGTCGTCCCGGTTTGCGCTCTCCAAGCAACGCCAGGGCACGATCCTCGGTCTTTTTGGAAAGCGCGAAGAATTCTGGGGTGCTTGCGGTTTCGGCCATACCGCGCAGGATTTCGGCGCGGGGATCCTCCGCCTTGTACACACGGTGCCCAAAGCCCATCAGCTTCTGTCCGTTATCGAGGGCGTTGGTCAACCAGGCTTCGACGTTGTCGGGCGTCCCGATCTCGTTCAGCATGTCCAGCACCTTGGCTGGGGCTCCCCCGTGTTCGGGACCCTTGAGCGCGCCAACCGCGCCGGTCAGCGCCGAGCAGAGGTCGGAATCGGTCGAGGCGATCACGCGGGCGGTGAAGGTCGAGGCGTTGAGACCGTGGTCCGCCAAAAGCACGAGATACGTTTCGAGCGGCTTCCAGTGTCGTTCCTCGGGTTCCTTGCCGAAAAGTTGGTAAAGATAGTTCTGGGCGGTGTTGTAATCGGAGCGTCCCTGGATCGGCTCGAGACCCTCGCGATGCCGGAAAAAGGTGGCGAGAATCGCCGGGAAACGGGCGGCGAGACCGATCGCCTCGTCGAGGTCCGGCGCATTGTCATAGAGCGTTGGATCGTTGGCACCCAGCATCGAGACACCGGTGCGCAAGGCGTCCATCGGGTTGGCGTTCGCCGGCAGTTGGCGGATACCGTTAATCACGGCCTGGGGAAGCTCGCGGTTTTGACCGAACTTGGACTCAAGCTCGGTCAATTCGTCCCGGTTCGGCAAGTGACCAACCCAAAGTAGGTGGGCCACTTCTTCGAAAGACGCCTTGCCCGCCAGCTCGTGGATATCGTAACCACGGTAAACGAGCTTGCCCTCTTCGCCGAAAACATGGCTGAGTTCGGTGGACGCCGCGACCACACCTTCCAGGCCGTTCGGCTTGGGACGCTCGGTTGCGGTGGCGGTCGCAGAATTGGTCATAGGGTGACATCCTCCTCGGGCGCGCCTGTCATCGGGACTCTTGCACAGTGAGCATCAACTGACCAAGCCGCTTCCGTACTCAGCGCCCAAGTGAACGCATTGTGGTTCACATCCGACGCGTTGGGTTTTGTCTTGCAATCCTAGCACGGACGGTCGCAGACCGCCCCCGGGGGACTGGCGCGCGGCGGCAGGATAGGTAGCCAGCGAACGCTTCTTCACCAGCCCACCCGATGGAGGTAGTGGTGTTGCTGGAGGGATCGGGAATCCGCTGGGATTTCAAAACGCAACGACTTGTGACTAATTGACACAACTGGCAGATGCTGGTACAGTACGTTCACCTCAGCCTTCCCTTTCTGAGGCGTCCAGAGGCGGTCACGGGGCTCCATCCCCTTGTGACCGCCGTCTGGTATTCCGTACGAGAGGTTCCAGCCTTACATGACCCACGGCTCCACCCCCGCATCCCTTTCGTTCCAACCCCCAAGCGCCAACTCCTCAGACGACGCGATCCGCCTCAACGATGCCGACCTCGTGCAAATGCTGATCGCGTCGGGGATCGACCTCACAATCCGGGATGGGCAGTGGCACGGCACACCGCTCGAATGGGCCAACGCTCTCTGTCATCCCGACCTCGCCGCTATCATCGAGCGGGCGACGTAAGGCGTCATCCCGACCGCCAATCAACGCGTCAACTCCAATGGCAATCGACACGTCATCTCGACCGCGGTGGAGAGACCTCTCGCCGCGGCGGCAAACGGCCATTCCGCGCCCCGCTGGATCGTTCCTCAGGCGGACCGTACTGGAAGCACGCTACTCGCGGGTTGTGGTTTGCTCCCAGATCCATTCGGCGAACTGGAGTGTTGCGTCTTCGAGGCTGCCCTCCCGTTCCGCGACGGCAACTACCTGATCAGCCAGCGCGAACTCATCTCCCATATATTCCACGCCGTTCAGTGCGAGAAACACGACGAGGCTATGCGTTGCGGTTCGCTTGTTTCCGTCCAGGAATGGTTGGTTCTGGGAAATGCCAACTGCTAGGACACATGCCTGCGCCACGAGGTCCGCTCCACCGTAATACGCGGCGGCCTGCGCACGTTGGATAGCGGAGGCGAGAAGATCCTCCGAACGCAGTGGAGCGGCATTCCACCCCATCGCTTCGAGCACCCGCTTGTGGAGCGCCATGACCTGCTCCACCGTCAAATACCTTACGGACATGCCTACGTTATCCTCTCGGAGTTACTTATCCGCAAGATACTTGTAAGCCGGCTCGAACCTGTTGAATACCCTGTCCGAGATTTCCTCCAGCTCAGGGTCAAGGATGTAGTTCGTCTCGGTTTCGGTGCGGGTCGGTGTAAAACTAATCGTGTCGCCCTTATGCAGGTTGTATTTCTCCATCGCTTCCCGAGGAATCGTGACGACGTAGCTATTGCCTTGCTCGCGGATCTTGGACTGGATCATGATTGCCTCCTTGCGGCTGTGCACGCATGATAGCACCAGCCGTGGCTACTGTACACACCGTGGCAGTTGTAAACTCCGTGCCTACCGTGTGCACTCATCTTGGGCCCTTGAGTCGTGAACGCCAATTCATGCGAGCGGAGTGATCCCGAGTTCCCCTGGACCGCATCCTTATCAAAATCGGGAATTTACGCCCCATCACAGCGCGCGTTTGATGGGAGATCTATCCTTCGAGATGCCTGGCGAGGTCGGCCAAACGACCCTTCCAGATTGCGCGAAACTCCACAGCAGCTTGCTTCGACGGGAGTTTGTCCAGTTGCAGTTGGACCGTGGATTTGTTTGTGCCCTTGTCCGTGAAGTACAGGGCAAGGCTGCTGTTATCGTTGACGATGTCGAAACGGGCCGACTTGCCCTCCTGGACGGTTCGCAAGGTCAGCGTCCCTGGAGTCAGCCACGTGTCGCGTTCAGATTCTTCAATCCACGCCGCTGAGAGACGATCGACCCCGACAGCGAAGGTCTTGCTGGCGCTGCCCTCGAACAGGCCGTCACGGCCCTGACCAGCGGCCCGCAGTCCCTTGATCCTCTCATACCCAACGGTCACGCTTTGCGCCCACCAATCATCGACGCCAAGCCCCGCCACGAGGCGGGCGATCTCGGTGTGGGACTTTTCGGCAGCGCCCCAGTCATCGAGGATGTCGACCCACTCAGCCCAGTTCTTGCCGGATCCGCTCTCGATCACTTTGTCGTTGTGCTGCGGTTTATCTGTTGGCATGGGCATTACGGATACCTTAGGACTCGGGTCGCACATCCAGTGGATGCGCTCAGCCCGACTGGTGGGTTCTTAAGAAATCATCTTTACGCAGGTTCGTCGCGGTAGGCGTTCTCAATATGGCGACGCACATTGGGCAATTCAGCCACGATCTCCTCCACTCCGGAGCGCATCTGCGCAATCTGGCTGGCGCTCGGTTTGGCGACCCGCACATTGGGGTAAACCGACCCGGTCAGCGCCCGGCGTAGTCTTGCGATGAAACGCTCAATCTCGTCTCCTGTGGCAGCGTCCAGCACCAGGCGATGCTCGTTGAACACATTACCGAGCGCATAGGCACGCTCGCCAACGTCGCCCCAGGTGTTCCAGACCATGGCCTCCGCCGGAAGCTCTGCCGGAATGACAAGTGGCTCACCGGGCAGCAGCATCGGGTTTACGACTGCGGCGATGGCCGATTCGACCCGGGCGAGGCCGCCGTACAGCTCGGAAAGGGCCCGACCGCGTCGCTCTCCATAGACGCCCGCCCGTTGCTTCACCGTCTCCAGGGTCACCTGCAATCGATCGATTTCGGCTTGATGGTGTTCCTTGACCCCGGCGATTTCCCTTGCAACCTGGTTCGAGATTTGTGGGGCATCAGCGGTGTTCGCCTCGACTTTCGTCAATCGGGCGTCGAACTCGCGGGACCGTCCCGCCGCCGCCCGCAGCTCACTCTGGAACTCCTCCTTGAGTTGGCGGATCGCTTCATCATCCTGACCAAGTGCAGCATCCCGAGCGGCGATTTGTTTTGGCGCATCCGCCGCCGACACCATCGCCACGTCGTCCGGTTCAGCGAAAGGGGCGTTCCGCGATCTATTGGTGATCCCGCCCATCGATCGCATCGTCTGACGTACCCTCTGCGATCCCGTGAGCCAGAGTCTACCGCCCCCTTCGCCCGCTTCCTTCATATAGAAGTAGGTGACGGATCCGAACACCGCAATCAGCACAATCAGAACCGCGATCAGAAAGAACGTTTCCATGCCGGCATTCGCTTTCTCTCACAGACGTATCGGGCATCATTGCCGTGTGCCTACCATAGTAGCGACTCTGCGCAACGGCAGGCGCCTCACTGGTGTGGACTTCCTGCCCGGCCTGGCGGACGCCGCGTCCCATAGTTGCTCGGCCAGTGATACACTCGACACCCAGACAGGCACGACTGTTCCCCCTCCCGGCGCCCAACTCCGTGCCGTTCCAAGTTCCAGAATCAAGGAGTCCGCGGCCAATGAACTCCATTCGCCGGTCCGCACCCGCCAGTCGGGCCTCGTCGGCATCTGCGGCCACGAACGTGCTCCCGGGCCCGTATTCATCGGAGCAACGCGAGCGCAAGGCAGCCGTCGAAACCGCGAATGTCCTGGAGGCGGAGCTTTCCGCCCGGATCCAGGGTGAGGTGCGGTTCGACGATGTCAGCAGAATGCTTTACGCCACCGATGCCTCGAATTACCAGATCGAACCGATCGGCGTTGTGATTCCGCGTTCGGCCGACGATGTGATCGCGGCGGTCGAAATGGCGACCAGCCACGCTGTGCCAATCCTGCCGCGGGGTGGGGGATCTTCGCTGGCCGGGCAAACCGTTGGCGCGGCGCTGGTGATCGACATGTCCAAGCATCTCAACAACGTGCTCGGATTCCACCCGGAAACCCGGTCGGTCACCGTCCAACCGGGCATAAATCTGGATATGCTCAACCGCCAGATGAAGGCGCATGGTCTAATGTTCGGTCCGGACCCATCCTCCTCGAACCGGGCCACGATCGGCGGCGTGATTGGCAACAATTCCACAGGCGCACATTCGATCCTCTACGGAATGACGGCGGACCATATCAGTAATGTGCGCATCCAACTCGCCAGTGGCGGCACGATCGATTTTGGTCCGGGAACGATTGCCGATCATGCGAAGCGATCTCAAAGCGATGACCCGCCCGGTCGGCTGCTCAAGAAGTTGCTCGCCTTCCGCGAAAAGCATCACGAACTCATCGCTCGAGATTTCCCGCCGCATTGGCGGCGCGCCACCGGATACTCACTGGACGAGTTCCTCAAACCCGATGATGCTTTCAACCCGGCCCGGTTGCTCGCCTCGTCTGAAGGCACGTTGGCGACGGTGCTCAATGCGACGATCAACCTGGTCGAGATCCCGGCCGGGACCGGGCTCGTGCTGCTCCAGTTCGACGACCTGATTTCGGCCATGGAAGCGACCGCAATCATCCTCGAAACGGAACCTTCGGCGATAGAGTTGATGGACAGGATGCTAATCGGACTCACCCGCCAGCAGCCGCTCTATTCCACCCAGATTTCGTTCATTCACGGCGATCCCGCCGGAATTCTGGCCGTCGAATACTACGGCACGAGCGACGATGAGTTGCGGCGCAAGTGCGACCTCTTGACGCGGCTCCTGCAGCACCGAAAGGTCCGGCTCAGCACGGAGCCCCAAGTGCTGCTCGATCCCGCTCGCCAGGCGAATGTCTGGTCAGTGCGCAAGGCCGGCCTCGGTCTGTTGATGAGCGTTCGTGGCGACGCCAAGCCGATCCCGGTCATCGAGGATGTCTCGGTGCCGGTCGAACACCTTCCGGCGTTTGTCGCCGCTGTCCAGGAGATGGTTGCGAAATACAACACCACCGCCGCCTACTACGCTCACGCCTCAGCCGGGTGCCTTCATATCCGACCGCTGGTCAACCTGAAGGAAATGGCCGGCATCCAGGCGATGGAGGAGATGGCTCACGCCGCCGCCGAACTCGCCCACCGCTTCGGCGGGGTGATGAGCGGCGAGCATGGCGACGGTCTTCAGCGCTCGGAACTCAACGAACTCATCTTCGGCAAGCAACTCTATGCCGCGATGCGCGAGTTCAAACAGCTCTTCGACCCGCACGGGTTGATGAACCCTGGCAAGGTGGTCGACGCGCCGTCGATGATTGAGAACCTGCGCTATGGAGCCAGGTACGCGCCGGTCCAGATCAAAACCCATCTCGACTTCTCGGCCGAAGGGGGGCTCATTGGCGCCGTCGAGATGTGCAACGGCGCGGCGGTCTGCCGCAAGCTCAAGGCCGGCACGATGTGCCCTTCGTTCATGGCGACGAAGGACGAAAACGACACGACCCGCGGTCGCGCCAACGCCCTCCGCAACGCACTGGCGGGAAACGTGCTCACGCCCGCCGACTTCGCGGACAAGAAGACCTACGATACGCTCGACCTCTGTCTTTCCTGCAAAGCATGCAAAACCGAATGCCCGTCGAGCGTCGACATGGCCAAGATCAAGACCGAATTCCTGGCCCATTACTACGAAAAGCATGGAACGCCATTGCGGGTCCGAATGATGGGGCACATCCACACCATTTCGAAAGTCGCCGCGCCGATTGCACCCCTTGTCAATCTTGCCCTGCGCACACCTCTTGGCAAACCGTGTATGACCTTTATGGGTGTCCACCGTGAGCGCAGGCTCTCGCCATTCGTGCACAACACCTTCGTCCGCCGCTGGAATCGCCATCGTGGACGCCACCCGGTCCCGAACGCGACCCGCGGCAAGATCGTCTACTTCCACGACACGTTCACCACCTACAACTATCCGCACGTCGGGATGGCGGCAGTCAAGCTGCTCCAGGCTGCCGGATACGAGGTGATCGTCGAGGAACGGCGGGCTTGCTGCGGCCGGCCAATGCTCTCGAAGGGTCTCGTCGATGCGGCGCGCAAGGTCGCCAAGCGTAATGTCAGCGTCCTCGCCCCATACGCCCGAAGGGGAATCCCGATCATCGGCGCCGAGCCAAGCTGCATCCTGACCCTGCGCGACGAGTACAAGGATCTGCTCCCCAACGACCCGGATGTCGAGGCTCTGGCGACGCACTCGTACATGATCGATGAGTACCTCGCGTCGCTGGATGGGACCGGCGACCTCGGCATCGCCTGGCGGGAAAGCACTGGGCCAGAAGTCTTCTTCCACGGTCATTGCCACCAGAAGGCGCTGATTGGTGTCGGTCCCTCGATCGCCATTCTCGAGGCGTCCGGATGCCGACCGACCGAGAGCGGAGCCGGCTGTTGCGGCATGGCTGGATCGTTCGGGTATGAAGCCGAACACTATGACGTATCCAGGAAGATCGGCGAAGAACGACTGTTTCCGGCAGTCGAAGAGACGTCGATCGATGTTCAGATCAGCGTTGCCGGAGTCTCGTGCCGGCAGCAGATCGAGCACTTCACGGATCGCTCCACGAGGCACATCGCCGAAGTTCTGGCCGACCGGATTGCGCCAGACCACACGTGGCAGCCGAAGCGGACCGTTGGCGAACATGGGGTCACGACCGACGCCCCACACGTGGCGCTATCCCCACCGTCGTAGGGCCGCCGAACCAACCTGGACAGGCACTTAGTACCGGCACATGGATCAACGCGACAGGACGCCTCGGCTTTCCCGTTACGTTGAACGGCCGCAGTCCTCGTGTCCGCCCGCTTGTTCGCAGTGCCAATGCACGTTCATTCAACACACATTTCCTCTGCCAGGGGACCAAGTCGGCACGCTCTCAGTACAGGAAGCTGATCCAGACGCGCGTCCCTTGCCTATTGGAGGGCAGTCGAATAGTCCATACTTAGCGTCACGAAAGGAGCCTTCCTCATGAAACGCATCTATCCTCCGCTCGTTTGCCTACTGGGCATTGCGTTCGCCCTCCCAATCCTGGCCGCGTCTGCCCAAACGCCTCCTGCCGGCGCCATTCCCAACATCAGCGAGTTCGAAGGCATCGAGGCGGCGATCAGCCGCACCTGGAGTCTCGATGTTGAGGGCATGATTGCGGCAACGCCTGACATCGAGCCGGCCGACTTCGACCAGGGGGTGACTGCCCTCAGCGCCATGGTGCTGCGGTTCGACACCGCGGAGCAGGCTCGCGCCGGGTACGATGCATTCCTGGCGGGAATGGACGTGGAGCTGGTCGATCTGGCCCAGGCCGGAACGCCAACCGTGACCGACGAACCGGTCGACGACCTCGGGGACACGGCATCGGCCATAACCCTCAACACCAGCACCGAGGATCAGGAAACGTTCTTCCGCTTCGTACTCGTGCATCACGGCGAGTACTTCTTCCTGACGTCGGCGCTGGCCGCCACAAGCGACGTCGTCGTGGTCGCTGACGAACTCGCCGCGTATCTGGTAAACGACGGCGAAGACCAGGGCGATGAGGCCAACTTCGTTGCGGAGGGGACATCGAGCGGCGGTCTCTGGGGACTGATGCCGACCGAAGACAATGAGTTATTGGGCGGGCTGATCCCGATCTTCGACGAGACGCTCTTCCCGGCGCCGTAGGCCAACCGCGACGATCGGGACGGTTTCGCCCGCCCGGCAGGCTTTGCGGGAGAGGGCCAACGGTCCATAGACGACACTTGGCCGATCCCGAACTGGCCTGTGGATGGGCAGCGTCGCCTGTGTTCTGAGTCTGCCGAATAGACCCTCCCGCTGCCCAGCCGCGCTCGTACAGAGCAAATGCCCCTGCCGTCGTCTGGCAACAACACGCTACGGTCTGGAACGAACATCGGTGATTTCACGTGCAACTCTGCACCGAGATGCTTGCCTACAATCGAGTCTGGAAAATGTGTTTGGAATGCCAGCATGTGCGAGACGCCATGTCAGTCTGGCCAATTCGCGCCGAGGAGACCCGCATGTCCGATCCGCATGCCGAGATTATCGAACGCCTCGTTTCCTGGGCGCGGGCGGACACCAACATCCGGGCACTGATCCAGACCGGATCGTCGTCGCAGACGACCGGAACGACGGATCGGTTCTCGGATCGGGACATCGAGATTATCGCTCTAGACGTCGCGCCGCTATTGACCGACGACGCCTGGATCCACGCCATTGGGCCGGTGTGGGTTGGGCTCTACCTTGAGAACGATCCTGGCGACTTTGAAACACGGCTCGTCTTCTTCGAAGGTAGCCGAAAGGTCGATTTCACGATCGCCGACCGCTCACGAATCGACAAAATGGTGGCGTCGAGGCGCCTCAACGATCTGTACGAGCGCGGTTACCAACTGCTGCTCGATAAGGATGACCTCGCGGCCGGCCTGCCGGAGGCGACTGGCGCAGCGCCGAAACGCTCGCTTCCGACCGCGACAGAATTCACGGACACCGTAACCGAGTTCTGGTTTGAGGCCGCTCACATGCCAACCTATCTCGTTCGCGAAGACCTTTGGGTTGTCAAATTCCGCGATTGGACGATGAAGGAGATGCTGCTCCGGATGTTGGAGTGGCGCGCCCTCGCCACGAACGGACCAGAGACGGATACCTGGTGCATCGGAACCAGGATGAAGCAGTGGCTGGATGCCGAAACCTGGAACGAGGTCAACGACGTGTTCGGGCGGTTTGACCGCGTCGATGCCTGGCGTGGGTTGCTGGCGTCTCTCCGGCTCTTTACGCGGCTTACCCGCGAAACCGCCGAACTGCTCGGTTTCGACTACCCGGTCGATGCCGAACGCCACATCACCTCCTATATTCTTGGCTTCGAAGGCGAGATCGGCGACGCGCGGTAAGTCTTCCCTATTCCCAGCCGGTGCGCTGGGCGATCCACCTCCGAGCGACGGCCCCCTGGGCCTCCTGGAACTCCCGCAAACCAGGCAGCCCCTCTGCCGCTGGCAGCGCGCCCTGGTGGGTGAAGAATCCCGCCATCGCGATGATCCCGAGTGTCATCTGCCCGGGATCGGCCGTGCACGTCGCCAGAAATTGGGTGATGAGTTCTTCCGGCTCGGGTCCGCCCTGCATCGCCACGCTCGGCGCGAAAAACACCGGGTCGATCCAGGCCGCGCCGATCCGCGCGTGGGGCCAGTCGACGATCACGACTCCGTTCTCCGTGAGGAGCATGTTGTCGCCGCGAAGATCCAGGTGAAGCAGGGTGTTGCCCGCAACAACGCTTGGCGCCCGCTGCTCGGCCTCGATCAGCCTGGCGAGATGACGGTGGACCCAGGAATCGTGAGACGTCAATTCGTCGAACTTGAAGCGAAGCCAGCTGTCGCGAAAGAGCACTCCCCATGACTCGACTCCGCCAACCTCCCCTTTCGGTATCGGCGATGGCGTGAGCATTGTCGTCAACCTGTTGAGCGCATCGACTGCCTGACGAAGTTCACCTTCAATCCAGGGTTGGACCGGCGACCGCCCATCGACATCCTCGAAGACGAGCACGACCCACTCTTCGCCGCCGTCTTCCCGCGACGACCAGAGCAGACGAGGCGCCGGCGCAGATGTCGGAAGCCGGGATGCCACGAGAATCTCGCGGCGATGGAGCGAAGGCGCCATCGGATTCAGCGTGTTCGACACCGCCTTGGCGAAGACACGGCGACCGGACGCCGTCGTGAGCCGGCTGGCCAGCCCCGGCGAGAACCCACCCGGCATCGACCGCGTCGCGACCACCGGCTCTCCGAGCCAGCTTTCGATTGCGGTCCGGATGCGTTCCGGGAGCTGCTCCCAAACAAGCCGCTTGCCCCGAGCGCGCGGTGGCTGCCGGTTGGAATTGACCATCGAAATGCGTTCCCTCGTATCGATCCGTGCTTCACCATAAGGGCCAAAGCCCAATCGCCATGCGCTATGATAATGGCACGCTACGCAACGCTTCGGCACGCAAGGGAACGCAGTTGATCGCGCTGATCGAAGACAACCGGGACGACATAGCGGCCCTCTGCAGGCAATACGGGGTGCGGCGCCTCGCCGTCTTCGGCTCGGCCGCCACGGGCGCCTTCGACCCGGGCACGAGCGACCTCGACTTCGTCGTCGATCTCGGCAGATATGAGCGCGGAGTTGCGCGCCGGTACCTCGGGTTGATTGTGGCCCTCGAACAACTATTTGGCCGCTTGGTTGATGTGGTGACCATCCATCCCGGCGCCACTGACAGCTTCCGGAAAGAACTTGAACGAACCGCGGTGACGATCTATGAATCCGGACGCACAGCAGCGGTTGCGTGATGCGCTTGGAGCCGCCCAACTCATTCAACATGCTTCGCGGCGCCAGTCCTTGGACGGATACCGTTTCCTGGCCAGAATCTGGCCGTTGCGCGGTTTCGGCGGCGGATGCCTCTGGCGACAGTGAGGAACCGGCCGAACCGTGGTTGGCAGCGGCATGACGGTATGTGAACGGGTTGCCCCAGGGAATGCGCGCCATAGCCCCTGGAGTCTGTTGCCAGCTAACATCGTGAACCCAGCTTCGAGAGTCACCTTGCATACGCCGTTCCTGAAACGATGAATATGCAGATGCATTCCGAAACCTTGACGCCACCCGCCTTCTGTCCGTAAGGTGAAGGCATGATGCTTTCCGTTGTGTAGTGGCCCCGGACCGCTGCACGCAATTGGCGAGCAGGCGGCGACGCGCTTGTTAGGGAATTTGCGGCATGGGGACCCATCGACGACTGCGACTCGGCTTCTTTTCCTACCTCGACGGCGAAGCATCGCCCGCGGAAATCTACCGCAACGTCACCGAACTCTTCATCCGCGCCGACGAGCTCGGGATCAACGCGGGTTGGGTCGCCCAGCATCACTTCGGCGATCATGGCGGCTTGCCCTCGCCGTTCGTCTTCTTCGGCTCAATCGCCGGCCAAACGCAACGGCTCGAGCTTGGCGCCGCCGTGATCACCCTCGCCCTTGAGAACACTGTGCGCGTCGCCGAGGACGCCGCCGTGCTCGAAACACTCCACCCCGGTCGACTCCAGGTCGGTGTCGGCACCGGTTTTGCGACCGATCCTGTGCTGGCTGCCTTCGACAAGGGCGGACAAGACAAGCGTGCCCTCTACGACGAATCGATTGTCCGCCTCCGCGAGGTGTTTGCCGGCAGCCCGCTCACTAGCGAACACGATGTCCTCTACCCTGCCGCCAAGGTGCTCAACACCCGGATCTGGGAGGCGCCGGGGTCGCCGCCGCGCGTGATCGAGGCCGCCCAACGAGGCAGCGGCTTGCTGCTCTCGCGGATCGCAATTGGCGTTAGCGACCGGCCGACCGACGATGTCCAACGGGAACTTGTCGATGCCTACTACGGCGCCTTGGCGGACGGTGTGGAGCCCAGGATCGCTCTCTCCCGCACTGTCTACCCGTCGTCCGATCCTGAAGCGACACACGCCACCCTGGCCGAAGGGTTGCGCCACGGAGTCCAGCCACGAAACGGGGTTCCATCGCCGTACGAACGCTGTTCGACAGAGGACCTCTTCGACTTCTACAGCGTGCACTGGGGTGAACCGCAGTCCGTAATCGCCTCACTAAAGGAAGAACCGCTCCTGGACGAGGTGACCGATCTGATTTGTCAGTTCTCGCCTGGCTCTCCGACCCAAGGCCAGGCGCTCGACGCCCTTGAGCTGCTCGCCACGGTAGTTGGACCTGGCCTCGGCTGGACGCCGGCCAGGTGAAAAACCCCCGCACGATATCCGGTGGAGGGTTGCTGACCTTGTGTCTGACGCCGCAATGCTCGCGGCCGAACAGAGTGAGAACTCCGCAGTTACTCCAGGCTCTGGCACCGAACTTGAACAATGGAGAATGAGCGGGAGGGTTCGACAGTGGCGCACGGTGGAATTGCACTTTGGGAAAGAAGCTACATCTTGCCTCAGGAACCAATTTGTGTGTCCCACTGGAACGATAGAAGGTGATTCGTCCATATCGAGCAGTGATGGTATAACCCCGGAGACAAATCGATTGAATTCTTGCGGATGGAGAGGTTTGACATGCCTTTGAGCGGTGACTATGAACCAAGCACATCGGACTGGGCGCGAAAGCAGGCTGAGCTGATCGAAAGCTCTGGAGGGACGAAGGGCCTCACTCTCCGGGGAATGCCGGTCATTCTGCTCACCTCCGTCGGGGCCAGGACCGGTAAGTTACGCAAAACCCCGCTTATGCGCGTCGAACACGATGGTGAATATGCGGTCGTCGCCTCGTTGGGCGGCGCTCCCAGGAATCCGGTCTGGTACTACAACCTGATAAAAAGTCCACAGGTTGAGTTACAGGATGGCGCGGTCAAGAAGGACTACACCGCCCGAGAAGCGACTGGCGATGAAAAAGCGGTCTGGTGGGAACGCTCGATGGCGGCGTATCCGGACTACGCCGATTACCAGGAGAAAACGACACGTCAGATCCCGGTCTTCGTTCTTACGCCAATGGGTCCTGACCGAGCATCCTGATTCCATCAGCCACGATCTCGTCGCTTCCTCGACTCGCCACAGGCAGGCATCTCACCGTCCAGGCCGACCACTCCGCGCCACATTCGCCCATGCACGGGAACAAGGCAAAGGCGCGCGTCCGTACAGACGCGCGCCCTTCGACCGGGGGATAGCGATTACGTCCCGGAGGTGAAGTTGACCATCCACAGCGTGCCAAACTTGTCGACCAGCGAGCCGAAATAGTCGCCCCAGAACTGGTCGGCGAGCGCCATCTCTACGTTGCCGCCCTCCGACAGCGCCGCGAACAGGGAGTCGGCCTCGTCGCGCGTGTCGGGGTCGAGGCAAATATAGACGTTATTGCCCTGGTTGAGCGTCATCCCCATCGATTCAACCGCGTCCGTCCCCATGATGACGTGGCCGTTGAGAATGGGCAGGGCTACGTGCATGACCAGGTTCTTGTCGGAGTCGCTCATCTCCGGTTGACCCTCCTCTACGGGAGCCTCGCCCATCCGGTTGATCGGGCCGAGGAACTCCGTTCCGAAGACGGACTTGTAAAAGGTGAACGAGTCTTCGGTGGCGCCATTGAAGTTCAAGTAGGTGCTCACGCTCGCCATCGGGTGATCCTTTCATCGTCACAACTCGTCCTACCTCAAAACGACGGTCAATGTCCCTTACTCTACCGGGTGGTGGAGCACACTCGCTTCTTCCCGATTGCGCCATTTCAGCGATTACCGCCCCCTATCCCCGCTCCACCGGATGCCCCGCTTCGGCCCAGTCGATCATTCCTCCAGCCAAGCTCTTGACCTCGACAAATCCGGCCTCGATCAGGATGGAGGCGGCGCTCAAACTGCGCTTGCCGCTTCGACAAACGGCGATCACCGACTGACTCGGGTCGAATTCGCCGCCGCGAGCCGCCAAATCCCCGAGCGCGGTGACATCGCCCACGAACCAATGGGCATCCACCCCGCCCGCCACCTGGACATTGGTCAGCACCGCGTTCATCCCGATCGAGTTTCCATGCGTGTCGGAATACACCGCGATTCGCATCGCTGCCTCTCAGGCGCCGATCGTCGAGTGGCACGATATTCGGGCGCGAAAACCGACCAAATCACCGTGATTGCTGATAGAATATGTAAACCGTCCCGTCGGAACAATTACAGGAGTAGGACCATGGAAAAGATGAAGGCCTCTCTTCAGCAATTCGTCGACAAAGTTCGCAAGATGTTCGCCAAGAAGACGTAATCCGCGTTCCCGGTCAGGGGCCGTACGTCATCCACGCGTGGCGTCCGCAATGAGTGGTGAAGTCGCGGCCCTCCAGGCTCGCGTAACCTGGCCATTCCATTTTGCCAGCCTTCCACTTCAGCTTCCCCGCTCCCAGAATGTCCTGATGGTCGACTCGGCTGGAGGAGTCGCCATCCCGAGACGACGCAGCATCTCCACGCTGTCGTAGGCGACAAACTGGCGTTCCAGTCGGTAGCCTCGTTCATCCGCCTCGAGCAGTGTCCACATCGCCCGCAACTCATCCGTCTGTGGGATGCTGACGCTGCCCAGGTTGAAAACCCGTACGCCGTGTACGGTTCGGTCAAGCGCTTTATGCGTGTGCCCCACGATCACAAGGTCGGCTGCTGCATCGACGAGCATCTCATTCAACTCGTCGTCGCTGTGCTCCTCCCGAATGCCCGGACCGTCGTCCGTACTCGGCGCCGCGTGCACCAGCAATACGCGCGTGCCATCCGGCAATTTCATCCGCTCCTCAAGCGGCAACCCCGCCAACCAGTCGAATCCGCCACCGGCCGTCACGGCGCCGCGGGTCCAGGCGAAGTTGCGCAAAATCATGAAGCGCGTGCGCGCCCGCCCAGGATCATGGGCCGCCAGGCTCACGAACTCCGCGTCCACCTCTTGGGTGTCCTCCACGGTATTACGGTCAGTGTTCCCGCGGACCGCGACCAGACCTGGCAAGTCCGCCAGCCGCTTGATTGTCCCGACCGGATCGAAGCCGAGCGCCGCCGCATCGCCGACGAACCAGTAGGCATCCACGCCGCCGACTCGCTCAACATCCGCCAGCACCGCATCCAGTGCAATCGAATTGCCATGCACATCCGAAAAGACCGCCATCCTCATCTCAGGTCAACCTTTCCCGTTGATCCGTACCGAGTTCCGCCGCGGTCGCGCCCTTCTCGTGTCTGGCCACAAGGCGACGAACGATGAACGGCCCTACCAGCACCATCAGCAGCAACCGCGCCATCTGGATCGAGGCCACCATCGTCACATTCGCTCCGGTGTCAAGGGCGGCAATCGTCGCCGCGTCGATTCCACCTGGTGAAGTCGCCAGCAGCGCCGTCAACAAGTCCAGGCTCGTCACGCGGGCCAACACCCAGCCGATTCCGGCGCAGATCACGCTCAGGCCCGCGATGAACCCCAGCACAAACGGCAGCAACGACCGCAGTCGTCGCATGATCGCCCGGTCGAACCGTGAACCTACCCTGGAGCCGAGCAGCAGGTACGCTCCGGCCAAAACAAATGGCGGCCAGGCCAGCGGTCCGATCCCCAGCATGCCCGGAATCAGCCCGGCGATCATCGCCCCAACCAGCGCTCCCGCCGGGAGGTTGAATCGAACCCCTAGCCAACCCCCGATCCCGGCCACGGCCACCGCCAGCCCGTAGCGCACGACCATCGGCGACCCCTCGCCCGAGGCCAATACCTGCGGCACAGGCTCACCCTCCTGTCCGCTTACCTGAGCCAGCACCGCGATGCTCAGGATCACGATCACGAGCCGAGCATACTGCATGAACGCCACCAACCGCGGATCGCCGCCGAGTTCTTCGCTCATCGCGACCATCCCGGAGGCCCCGCCCGGCACCGTGCCAAGCGACGCCGTCGCCACATCGAGCGAGGCGAACCGGGACAGCACCACACCCGAGCCGATGCTGACGAGCAGCACCAACCAGACCGCGATCGAGATCGGGAACCAGTGTTCGGCGAGCGGCTTCAGGGAATCGAGCGTGAACGAGGCGCTGAGCGTGGCGCCGATGATCGCCTGGACCGCCTGAAAGAGCTTTGCCGTCGAGGGTTCGGGGGGCGCCCCCGCGAGACTGACAACCACTGACGCGATCATTGGTCCCACGAGCCAGGCGACCGGTACTCCAACCCGGTCTCCAGCGTAACCGGCAAGCACGATCGCCACCCACGGCCCAATCAGCCGCGGCCGATCAATCCTTGTCAATGCCTCACTCAACTGGCCGGGTTTGTCATTGCGGGTGTGCGGTCCGGAGGGCCGGCAACTTCTGGCGGCGTCGCGCGCACGATTGCCCCATCATGAAATTTCGGATCACCGGTTGGACCCCGCTGCCCAACCGGCTTCCATTATCACGTATCGTGTGGTCAACCCAAAACGTGGTCTACTCCGCCACGACCACAACGCTACCCACCATCGACGGGTGCAGCGCGCAAACATAGTCGTATGTGCCTGATTCGTCGAACGTGTAGCTGAACGACTCCCCGGTGCTCAACACCGCCGAATCCCAGAGTCCTTCCGACGAGGTCGTGGTGTGGATCACTCCGCCATCGTTGGTCCAGGTCACCGTCGTCCCCACCGCCACCTCGATCGTCTCGGCATCGAAGCCATAGTCGAAAATCGAAACCGCTACCTCGTTTACCTCGTCGGCGGCAACCGGCGACGCAACTGGCATGGCTTCGTCCGCTCCGGTCAGCCCGAATCCAAGGTAGACCGTCACATCGGTTCCAGCATCGCCGGCGGTCAGCACCGCCACTCCGGAATAGCCGGAATCGTTCTGCTCCTTGAGCCCGATGATCAGCGTCCCATCGACCACCGGCCCGGCCACATCCCCACAAGCAATGTAGTTGTCGACATTCTCGGTGCTTTCAAGGATATTGATCGCGAACGGGGTCGCCACCAGGTCATCCAGCGAGACGTCGACCGATGACTCCCCCACTTCGACCGCACCCAAGTCCGCGTCAGCCGAGACCGGAGCCACATCGGCCAGCGGATACTCGGGATTCGGATCGAGTTCTGTGCAGGACCCTACATGGATGTGCGATGGATGCGAGGCATCGACCGCGTCCTGCGCGGCGACTCCGTAACCGACGACCCCGATCACCGAAAACACGACGATACTGGCGAACAACACATGCCTCACAACCTGACTCATTCCGAAACTCCTCAGGCGGACATCGCTTCCGCCGTGGTATCAACAAACTTGGTGCATAGTGGCGTCCAGCAAACTTCACCGACGACACATTCCCACCGTGAACACAACCTGTTCTACCGATTCCTAAGATGCTCGCCATGATCGTGGATCACCACTCGAAGTCGGCTGCGGTAACGGAACGAGCCTTCTGACGTCACGAAGACAAGCTCACACGTACAGATCGTTGTGACGGGAGACTCTGTGGTGGCCAGGACGCTCTCCTCCACCCGACGACGCAAAGGGAGAAAAGACTTCATCGTGAAAGCACAAACCGAGCCGGTCGACACCGTATCCCACCTCAACTGCCCGCACTGTGGAAACGTCTCGCGGGAAACCATGCCTGAAGATGCCTGCCAGTTCTTCTTTACCTGTGGCTCGTGTGGGATGCGGCTCAAGCCCAAAGCAGGCGACTGCTGCGTCTTCTGCTCGTATGGCTCAATCCCCTGCCCACCAGTCCAATGTGACCGCGATTCCACATCACCGTAGGGTCGTCGACGCATCCTGTGGAGCGGGACGATTCCTACCCCTACCCGCCTCAAATGAATGAATCGCGGAGGACGTTGCCTATTTCGGGATCAGTCCGGAGGTCGCGCTAATCCGCCATCGCTTCCTACGCCGCGGGCCAATCCCGGAACAAAACGACTTCAATCGCAAGACTCAGACCAGTCACTCGCTGTACCGACTGCCGAATCGAAGCGAGATATCGTCCCGAGGTCCGCCGCCACGCCAACTCGTGCGGTACCCCAAGCACCAGCCCACCCTCGTCGCTGACCCCAATCACCGCCGCATCCCGCAGCCAGGTCTCCACCTCCGCCCGGCCAATCACTCCCGATGCCTGAAGATCGCTCAGCACCGCCGACCAGACCTGGCGGTTCGACATCCCGCAAGCCTCCACAGTGAACGCTGGCGTCACGAACGGGCGTTCCGGTGAGGCGTCACCTCGCGCGGCTCGCCCTGCGCCGCCAGAAGTGTCGGCGGTGTCCCGAGGCGAAGGATTGTGACTGGTTATCGCTTGCCTTGTCACAGGTTGCGGCATAGATTGTGACGGGGTGGCACTGTTCGGTACGCGACCAGCGTACTCCTCCGGCATACCGTCCCGGCTCCAGCGCGTCAGAATCTCTCGCAACCTCCTCGGCGCCACAAACGTGCTGCCGGCGGCGACGGCATCGTCGATCGAACACGCGAGCCATGTCCAACCGCAATGACCGGACCTGGCCGCAAGTGGATCGAACTGAGCCGCAAGCTGCCGAAGCAGTCTCCGCTCAGCTGGTGTCGAGATCCGGTCGTTGGCCTCCTCGAAGAGTCGTGTTGCATGTGCCTCGAATCGGGATTCATCCGGAACGTAACCAGGACCACCACCAGGTTCCTCATTTGCGACCGTCGCAAATGCATCTCGATTGTCAGTTGTTGTAGTTGTTAAAGATTGGTAATACGTACTGTTGGTCCGTTGAACAGTGGTTTCTCCAGCTGTGTTGATCTCGTCATCAGAGGGTGTTGGTTTCTTGTCGAACCCATTGTTGGTCCAATCATCAGAGGTCCGCGGACCACTGTTGGTCTTTGCAACAATGGTTTGAGGTTGCCGTTCGCTACGTTCAGTTTCGGCAGTTACGCTGTCATTACTGATGTCGACTGCTGTCGCCACGGGTTCCTCAATGTCACCGTTTGTGGGTAAAGAAATGAAGTCCACGGCATCGTTGGAGCGGCGCGTGGCATGGCCGGCAATGCTCCGAGCCGATGCTTTCGATTCGTCTTTCAAGGCGCGGATAGCGAGCCGCTGCCAAACCTCGTTTTCGCGCGCTTCCTTAAGAATGTCGTGCCAGACGTTCTGGCTATCGATCGGCGAGAACTTCGGAGAGAACATCCGCCGCAGGTACCGGTAGACGGTACGGTCCTTGTCGGCCAGGGTGGCGACCTTCATCACATCGCGCGATGTCAGGGCGAAGCCGTCGTCGTGATCCTTGACCCGGTAAAAGTTGTGTGGAACCTTCCAACGCCGACCCTTTTCATCGACACGCAGCACCATTTCCTTGCGGATCTCGATGAGGTCGAGCGCAACCAAAATCTTGTTGATCGTAATCAGTTCGGCGCGGTCTTCACCGTAGAAATCAGCCTCGGATTGCTGCGAGGGGAAGGCATACCCACGATGCGGCGACGTGTCCCGCCTGTCCGTCCAAACGGTGTAGGAGTTGATCAGGCCCACGCCTTTAAGGCCGATCATCGGTGCGTACTGGGTCACGATGTTGTTCCAGTGCCAAAACCAACCGCGACGCCTGGCATCGTCGCCGGAACGCAAGCCGGTTGTCGATGCATCGCCGACGACACCAGCGAGATCCCTTTCATTTCGACCGGAATCCATCTTCTCGCGACCGTGGCCGGAACCGGCAAGCGCCGAGGAGCGCCCGGATCCGGCGCCTGCTCCAGAGGTCAAGTCCTCCAGAACCGGCGCCTGGGGCTCCAGCTGGTCCGCGGCAGTTTCCCGCTCGTTGCGGCGGTTGGTCGATCGGCCGGACATCGGGTTATCCGATCCCAACCGAAACAGCGAATGTGCCGATCAGGCACTTCGCGTCTTGACACGCCCCGAGAGTCGTGGCTACAATCGTGTCGTTGCTCGGGTACACAAAACCCCTCCCTGGATTGGGAACTAAACGCAACACATTTGGCCGGAAGCGATCAGGCGGTTTGGTGACGGTCCGATCTCATTCCGACATACCCAACAATCGATGATTCTTGAAGAAGACTGGTGTTGGCGCACCGGTCTTTTTCGTTAATGCGATCATCGTAGGTCGGAATTTCAATCCTCATCCCGCCGACGGCGAGATGCGGCGGCGCAATCCTCCTTTCGCTGGCGACCACACCAGTTGCGGTCGGTCGCTGACCGATTCATCTTCCCGGCCACGTGTGAAATCGCATTCACCGCACCACCTGAGATCGGTTCCATCTCCGGCGCCGGTCGAAACCGCGGAAACCCGCGGCTTCGACCCCCGCCCGATCCTGAACGCCCAACGTCTCGCGGGGCCGCCGACCCCGCCCCGTTCGTAGATCTGCCCGAGGCGCTGCCGGTTGAGTCGAACGCGTGCTTCCGACCGGTGCTGGCCCAGAGGGCATCTCCACCCTCAAACCACAGCATACGTTGCCAGCGACACCTGTGACCCTGTGTCCGGACGGGGAATCTTGTCGCACTTTGACTGCCCTCATCGTTGTTGCCTTCGACGACGTGTCAACGGTGGCGCCTCAGCAACATCCTCCATGCCTGGCAAGGAAAGCCTCGTCTGAATTGCTCCTTCGTCACCGTTGGCGGCACGAATTCTGGTTGTCGGTCCTTGCAGAGCGAGAACAGCGACCGATGCGTTGTTGGCCACGACGGCATCCACTGCCATTCGGCCGGTCGCAATCGCCTCACGCACCGCGGTGTGGGCAATTGCCAGTGCCAGCGCCGGATTTCCCTGCGACGACCTGGCGATGGAACGCAGGGCATTGGCCGTGAACAACGGATCCGCTTCGCGATCGCGAACCGCTGCCGCCCGGGTCGTTAGGAGGGCGCCGATCGCCGACTCAGGAAGTTGCCTAAGGTGCAGTGTCTTGCGCGTCAACTGCGCTAGCGAGCGTCGACGCGCAATCCGGTCAGGTAGCTCAGGTGGCCCAAAGAGCACGATTTGCACTCGTGTTTGTTGAGGAACTGAGGTGGTGACCAACAGGATGCTGCGCATGATCTCGAGTTGAGATCCCGAAAGCGCGGCGTTATCGACCAGCAGTATGGGCGGCAGCAGATCGACGCGATGCTCGTCGAGAATCGCCCGAAGTTCGGTGGTCAATTCGAGTCCGGTGCGGCCGGCGGGCGTGCCGCCAAGGGCAACGATGAGCTCCCGCACCAGCTGGGCGTCGGACCGGCGGGAGCCGTTTCCCGGCACAACACCAATGAGCCGGTCATCATCGCCGAGCGATTCCACAAGACGCCCGAGCAGGCGGGTCTTGCCCGTACCGTTGGCGCCAGCGACCACCGCCAATCCAAGCGCACCGCTGAGTGGGGCAGAGAGCCAATCGCGGACTTCGCCGAACACTGCCATCTGTGGGTCGAGTTCTACGAAAACCCCCGCTTCTGGATCCCGCGGAAACGGATCATCGAGGAGACCGATGGCCTGATAGATTGTGGAAACCGGGTGTGAGCCCGGTGTAGGCAAAGACGCAGGCATCGCGGCCACAGATCCCATCATTGGATCACGTCATGAGCGGGCATTCCGCTTGGATCCGGCGGAGTGCTGCCGAACGCGTGGGTTTCCAGCACGTGTGGTTTGGTTTGGTCCGCCGCGCTGCGGCCAAACGTCATTCCGGACCCGTCGCGTGCTCCGGGGGAGAAATCTCCCGCCTTCGCGGCAATCGAGTGGTGTTCGCCGCGGACGATTCCTCTTCCGTCGGAAGGATCTGTGGGGAGTGCCCCTTGCAGAGTGACCGCCGTTCGCGGCGCCGAGGTCCGGAACCTTTCGTCATCGCCGGTCCTCATTGCCCACCGCCATCGGCATCCCGCTCGACGCCACGTCCCAGTCGCAACCGGATATCGTGAACACCCACACCGTCCTGTCGCCAGGCGATCACCTTGCGCAAAACGGAAAGTTCCTCATCGTCGAAGAGCAGATACCCGCTCTCGGTGCGTGCGATCGGCACAATCACGCCTTCCCTTAAGTAGAAGTCGAGGTGTGTGCGAGTCAGGCCCGTCGCTGCCCGGAGATCGCTGGTCATGTACAACCGCGCCAGCGCCGGTGACCGTCCACCCGGATCCTGATCGGTGGACGCCCCGCCAGACGAGGCGTCATCCCCCGCACCTGCTGGCGAGCTGGAACTGGTGGGGCGGGACCTATCACGCATCGGGAAGTAGCCTCAGTACACTAGTCACTATGCAACTGCATAGTGACTAGTGTAGCCGCATGTTTGCGTCCTGTAAATGGATTGTCGATTTGTCACCGCAAGGTAACCTGGTTCGTCGGGTGCGGATCGCCGGCCTGAGTAGACAACCAGGGCCTAATCGATCAAGTCGAAAACCCCCGCTCCAACGACGCTTCGCGGGCGCACCCGAAGCACGCCATCATTTAACCAATCGATCAAGTCGAAAACTCCCGCTCCAGCGACGCGGTTAAATGAGCGTTTCCTCATCCGTACCTCACAGGAAATCCATGGCGGGAAAGTACGATTTTCTCGTACGGGAGATGAAACGCTTCACCTTCACGTACCTCCGTCGAACCGTACGGCGGTGAATTGGAATGAGCGCAATTCAAACGCGCTTCGTCACGAATGAGGAGAAGGACCGTTGATAAATCGATTGGCTAGTGGACGAAATCAGGCATGCCGCCTCCTAGTTGTGTGCTTTGCCGCAGTCTTCGCATTGGGCGCCGCAACGACCGCGGCGGCCCAGGACACATCGTCTGACACTGCCCGCCTGGCGAGTATCCATATGGGCTCGTGCGATAGCCCCGGAGAGCTCGTCGCCGAACTCGGGGACCTTGTTGTCACGTTCGACGACGATGACGATGACGATCAGGATGATGGATCGGGATCAAGTGGAGAAGGCGCGTCCACTCCGGCTTCCCTTCCGGGTTCCGACGATGACGATGGCGACGACGACAACGACGACGACAACGACGACGACAACGACGACGACGACGACAGTGGACGCCGCCTTCCGGGCACACTGGCATTCCAGACCGGTGACGGTGGTGAATTTGTCGGCGCCGAAGACGGATTGATCGTCGAAGGCTCGGAGGATTCGGCTATCGATGTCGGTCTCGATACCCTCCTCGCGGAGCCGCATCTCATAGCGGTCTTCGAGAGTGAAGGTTCCGATACGATCATCGCCTGTGGGTCAATCGGCGGATTTGTTTCGGCAGATGACGATGAAGATCTGGCGGTCGGTCTGCGGCAACAGAACGACTCCGGATTTGCCGGCGTCGCCCTGCTCGACGACGACGACGATGACAACGAACTCGATGTTGACGTGTATATCGCACGGGATGTCGTTTAACCACGAACCATTCGGGACGACACGTCCCGTTCTGGGCGACACGAGGGAGAGCGCTGGGCCCCAAGCCTGGCGCTCTCTTCGTGCTGGCACGCGATCGGCGCAACGTTCCTCCTGCCCGTCGCGAAACAGCCGTTCCTGCTCCAGCGTTACTGAAACGAGCCAAACTGGGTCCGCTGCGTCGGTCAGGGAGTCCCCGCGCCCGTTATACTTTGGCGGAGGAAGTCGAACGGACGGCCTGTGCAAGCATCCTTTCGCGGCCACCGACGCGCGCGCGTCCAATCTGGCAAGGAGTCGAGGTGTCCGGCCAATGGGCGCTACATCCGGCCAACTGGGTGTCGGAACCCACATTTCCACTTCAGAAAGGACCCGGGACCACCAATTCATGGAGCCACGACCGCAACGTCCACGCGCCCAATCGGGCCAACCAACCCAGCCCGCCCGGTCCACCCAGCCGTTGGCGCCTGGCGAGTATCCCGAAGGCGCCGATCCCACCGCGTTTATCGCCCCAGCGCGAACCGAGTACGACTACAGTCCTCTCGATCTCGCCCCTCCGGGTCAACGTCGCCGCCGCCAATTGGTCGCGGCCGCCGTCGGCGCCTTGAGCGTGGTGATGCTCGGCGCAATCATTTTCTTCAGCTACCTCCTGCTTCGCGACGAGGAGGCTCCCAGCCAGAACGACGACCTGCTTGCCGCCCAGACCCAGGTCGCCAACGATGCGGCTACGGTCAGCGCCAACCAGACGGTTGTCGCCCGGGCCGCGGCTGACCAAACAGCCGAGGCCCAGACCCTGAATCCGGATGCAACCACCGAACCTGCCGGTGAAGGAACTGGCTCTGAGGAAACACCACCTGCCACTGACGAGACACCGGCTGCCGGTGAACCCTCCGCCACTGGAGCAGAAACCCCAGCCAGCGATGAACCGGACAATGCGCCCGATCTTTCCGGCGACGCCTCGCTCACCGAAGCCCAACTCATCGAGCTGCTTCCCGCCAGCGAGCAATTGCCGATTGCGCTGACGAACGGCGATGATCTCACGCGAACTCAAGAAGAGGTTGTCGCCGCGCTCGGGGGTGGGCGTCTCGCTGAAACGAACCTCACCGATTGGGGCTGGACAGGTAACGTCGAGCGGCCATTCAGCGCGCCCGACGAAACAAATGCGGATCCCGCGAGCACGACGAACCTTACCGTTAGCGTGCACGGGTTCGGCGATCCCACCGCCGCCGCCGAAGCCTTGCCGTTCTTCTCGGACATCCTTGTGAATACGGCGGGGTATGTCGAACTCGCCGCGCCGCAACTCGGCGATTCGATTCGAGTGCTGACGACGACCAATGAGTTGGGCGCGACCTTGGTCGCGCTCTACGTTCAGGATGGGTCGGTCATGTACCGCATCGGTGGCTTTTCGCCCTCCGGCGATCCGGCCCAGGACGTGATCGATGTCGCCACGACTTTGCTCGGCGACTGATCGCCCATACCGAGCGGATAGAGGATAACGTCCGTGTGTCGACCCGCTCGTGGGAAATTGAAAGGACGCGGACATGTTCAATCGGGATAATGCGGTTGGCTTTCTGCTCCTCGGCTTCTGCACCGTGGTTGCCGGGATCATGGTCTATTACATCGCAATCGGCCAGCGTCCGACCGTCGACTTTCCCCCGGCGCTGACGATCGGCGTCATCGCGCTCTTTATCGGCCTCATGGTCTTCGGCTTCCTTCGTGGTTCCCTCTTCCAACGCCTGCGCGGTGGGCAGGGAGGCAAGCAGTGGCCAGATCCCGATACCGGCCGAAAATCGCTCTGGGACCGCCTTCGCGGCAAATAGATCACACTCGCGTTTGACCGGAATAGGTTCGAACTCCACCACTCCCTGACCTGAGGTTGTCGAATAGGTTGGCCCACTGTGCGAGCAAGGTAGACACCCGGCGCATGACACTCAACAACGCCTGGTGGCTCGAATTCACCGGGCGTCGTCATTGTTTGTGAATCGGTCGCTACGCCATTGTCTTGCGTCGCTGGCGCATCACCACACCGATCGCCGCGGCGAGCACGAGCAACGAGCCGGCCCCGATCCAGAGACCAGCGATGCTGTCGTCGTCGTCTTCCAATGCCGGCTGGGGCGCTTCGCTCGCTAACGCCGGAGTACCCTCAGCCGGTTCCTCGGACGGCTCAGCAGTTGGTTCGGAGGTAGCCGTCGGCTCGTCGGTTGGTTCAATGGTGGCAGTTGGTTCGGTGGTGGCCGTCGGCTCGTCGGTTGGTTCAATGGTGGCAGTTGGTTCGGCGGTGGCTGTCGGCTCGGTGGTGGCCGTCGGCGAGATCAACATGGTGACCTCGATCGCGCCACGGACGCCGGCGCAATCTGCATGGGGATCCGGCGTGGCCGGATTTAATGGGGAACGACCTCGCGGGCCAACGTTCGTCGAGCTATCGATCACAGACACCGTGCCGCACGTTTCAGCCGTGAACAGGATCGCATCGCGATCGAGCTCCTCGTCGATCGCGCCCCTGATCTCGACATCGATGGTGACATCACTCCGAGACTCGTCGTCCACCTCACCGGAAAAGGTCACGGAACTGGCATCGTCGTCGATTTCGGCCTCGCATGAGGCGCCGGTCGTGCTCGAGCAGATGGCATCCTCGATCGCCGCATCTTCGAATTGGTCGACGGTGAACGTCCAGATGATCGCCCCGTTGACGTCTTCGAACGCATCGAGCGACAGATCGATCGCGATCGTCCCGTCGATCGTGAACTCCGAACCCGGTCCGAGATCCCGCGGGGACACCGTCGACGCAAAGCTGATCGCCTCTTCACCAAGGTCTTGGGCGGAGATGGGCGCAGTGGCGAAGAGACATGTCGCGAGCCAGACGACGACCACGCGAAGCAACGGATGCGCCATCAACGAAGTACGGACGGGGGCGGGTGAGACATCGGTCACGGTCGATCATCCTGTGGCGGCGCCGGCGAGGGGCAGGCAGCACGCAATGCGGCAGTCATATGAAGAGGATCGTTGGACATGCCCAACATTATCCGTTGCTTCGGCGTCGATATGCTAGCGGGTTCAGAATCAGGGTGTCGGGTCTCCGCAACCTTGTTTACACTGGTGCGAAACCCACGCCTGTCGTATGCCTGGTCTGGGTTCACCGGGTTCGCGCAAACGCGGAGGACGCATGACCGACGACTCGAACGACCAGAAGCAGCCCGAATCCACCGGTTCCGGTCGCTCTGCAGGCAGCCTCGGCGCACTTCGCACGACCCTGGCGAAACGCGATTCGAGGGGGCGTCCCCTCGCGGTCTATGGCATTCTCGGCATCGGCGTAGCGACCCTGCTGGCCCTGATGTTGGTGATCTACTTTTGGTCGGCTGACCGCGACCGGCCGGAGCAGCCGATTTGCACGACGATTCCCGCTGACCAGGCAGAGCGCGCGATTCGCGATGGTGAGATCGAGCGGCTGATCCTTGCTTACGATGGAAGCGTCGATTTCGCCACCGACCGCGCCTGGGGTCCGGTCCAGGCCCGAATCGATTATGTCGATGGACAGTGCGCCAACTTGCCCCAGGGCATTTCCAACCAGACAGGATTGCTCGCTATTCTGGGTGCAATCGCCTTCTACAACCAGACGACCGAGAGCGCCCAGGTCGAGGTCGCTTACAACCCGATAACCGGTCTCGATTCCGCGCTGTTCACCACACCGACGCCGGTCCCCACCGAGACGCCGGTCGCAACTGAAGGTCCGGAGGAGACGGAGCTGCCGCCCTCACCGGCAGCGATCCCGACCGAAACGATCGCCATCCCGGCCGCGACTCCCGCCACGCCGGATGCCGGCTCCCCGGTGACCGTGCCCACATCATCCGCAACGCCAGAATCGTAGAACTGAACACCTCGCTCCTACGCGGGACGTATGTACATTCCGAGTCATGCGCTCCCAGCCTATCAGGCAGCATCTGCCCGCAACCGCGCTCGCTCATCGCGTCGTCGCATCCCACTTGAAGAAGCGGATCGCGAAAGCCAGGGACACGGCGAAGACTCCGAGCAGCACGAGCAGGTCTGTCCATGTGGCGCCGATTCCGCGCCCGTACATCATCGGTTCGCGCAGGGCATCGACCAGGTAGCGCAGCGGCAGGACGTCGATCACCGGTTGGAGCCAACCCGGCATCGATCCCACCGGGAAAAAGACGCCGGAGAGAAAGAGCATCGGGAAGGTCACGAGGTTGGCGTAGCTGGCCGCTGTTTCGGTGTTCCGCGCGACTGACGAAATCGCGTAACCGATCGCCAGGAAAGCCAGGCTGCCGATCGCGATCACGCCCATGATAAGCAGGATGTTGCCGCGCACGGTTAGGCCCCAAACGAGCATCCCGATCCCAACGAGGATCGCGCTGGTCGCCATGATCACCGCCATTTGGGCCACGATCCGGGCGAGGATGAATTTCCACAGCGCGAACGGCGTGACCTTGATCCGGCGCAGGATGCCCTTCTCGCGGTACGACGTGAAAGCCGTGGAGAGCCCGATAACGCCGGCGTTCATGATGCTCATGGCTAGGATGCCGGGCACGAAGAAGTCGATGAACGAGAGATCGAGCGTGGACACCGCACGCTCCTCGATTGGCGCCCCGCCGGAATCGCCGAGGATGCCGTCGAGCGCGCTTTGGACGGCGGCCTGGGCGATTGAGCCGGTAGGCCCTCCTCCTTCGTTGTAATACATCTGGATCGGGTTAGCGGCGTCGACGGTTGCCGGAATGACGAGCACGACCTGACGCTCGTTGTTGTTGAGTTCGTCCAATTCATCGGTTTCGGAGCTGGTGTGGACGTTGAAGCCCTCGCTGCGCTCAAGACCGGCGATGACCCGCTGCAAGGTCGGGCCATCGGCCCCGGCGACGCCGATGTCGAAGCTGGAGAGCGAGTCGTTGTCGAAGACGGCGCCGAAGATCAGGATGAAAATGGCGGGGAAGGCCAGGTTCCAGAAGATCGCCTGGCGATTGCGGACTGTCATTTTCAGGTTGGCGACGACCATGGCCCAGAACGATTGCATGGACTCTCCGTTTTTCCTATATGCGGCGCCTCTCCGGCACCGCCGGTTGATTGTCATTCCGCCGGGAGGCGGTGTAGGGCTGCCGATCCCTCCTCGACAGGCTCTTGTGCCGTCCCGCCAGGGTCAGCGCCAGCGGTATCCTGCCCGATCCCGTTGAACACCCGGCGCAGCCATTAAATGTCATTCCGCAGCGAGCGTCAGCGAGCGGTGGAATCTCGCCCCGCAGGGCCACGAACACCTATGCTCACTGCGGTGAGGAGATTCCTCTGGTCGCGCAGGGCGCTCCCGGCGGAAAGACAATCAAGCGCTTCGCGCTCGGCGGTCACCCTTCGGACGCCTGAAGGCCATGGCTGGCGTTTGGCGACGATCCCCTCCGCGGCCACCCCGAGGGCGGCTCCAATTGCGAGGTTGTCGAGCGGCAACCCGATCGCCGCGCCAAACACGAGCCCGAGCGCAATGCATGTTCCCTATTTCATGGCAAAGCTCGCATCACTCCACAAGACGGGCGGACCCATTCGACGCGCCAATACACGATCGGCAACCCTATGAACGCGTGGTCATGCGGCGCGGCGGCCGCGCTTCGGCGCCTCAGCCTCCTGCTCTGGTTCCGGGTCCTCCTCCTCGTAGGTGCGGCCGGTGCGAGCGAGGAAAACATCTTCCAGGGTGGCGCGGCTACTGTTGAGATCGTCGAGGACGATTCCTCGCTCGCTCGCCAGTTGCAGCAAGCCGACGATCGTGACCTGGCTCGCCTTCGTCTTCAGGGTCAGCCGTTGCCCCGCCTCATGCGGCGAGACCTCGGCAGCGACGACCCCCGGCAATTGCTGCAACGCATCGTGCAGGGCGCCGCGCGGGAGGACACGCAGGTCCTCCCCTACGGGGGCGGAGTTGGCGGTGGCGATCGTGGCGCTGACAGTGGCCACGAGATCGAGACCGCGAATGAGGCCGGCCGGTGTGTCACAGGCAATCACCTTGCCCCCATCCATAATCGCGATTCGATCGCAAAGGAACTCGGCTTCTTCCATATAGTGGCTGGTGAGAACGACGGTCGTGCCTGCCTCGCGAACACTGAGGATCGTGCCCCAGAGGTTGCGCCGGGCGTGGGGATCGAGACCGGTGGTGGGTTCGTCGAGAAAGGTCACGCGCGGGGTGTTGACGAGGGCGAGCGCGATGCTGAGTCGTTGCTGCTGGCCACCGGAGAGTTCGTCGACGCGGCTGCCCGCCTTGTCCTCGAGGTCCACGAGGCGAAGGAGCTCGGGAGCGCGATTACGTGGTTCCGGAACTCCGTAGAAGCTGGCGAAGAGGGCGATCAGTTCGCTGGCGGTGAGGTAGGGAAAGAGGGCCGTGCTCTGGAGTTGGACGCCGATGATCTTGCGGACGCGATTGGAGTCGTTGACGGCGTCGATGCCATCGACCGTGATCGTGCCGGCGTCTGGTTTGCGGAGACCCTCGATCATTTCCAGGGTGGTCGTTTTGCCGGCGCCGTTAGGACCGAGAATGCCGAAAATTTCGCCCTCGTGGACCTCGAGGTCGATGCCATCGACGGCGACGTGGCGCCGGTATCGCTTGGTCAGTCCCTTGACTTCGATGATCGGCGACATGGGCGGTATACCTTCTGTACGTCCGGATGCGCCGGTTGTGAGCGGTCCACTCCGGTTCAAGTGTACGGCAGGTTGAGTGGCGAGGGTGTTGGAAACGGCGATTGGTCGTTTTGGAGCGCAAGAATACAAATATTCAAAACAGCCCGAAACAACGTGGTGTGTGTCAAGAAAGTGAGACAGCATTTTGGACGATCTGTTGGTCCCAGGCGATCAGCGGCGGACGGCCCTTGGCGCCGCCGTGGGGCCGGCGCCGGTTATACCAGCCCTCGATGTA
>Ga0183260_10000032_pt1 | contig 85611 bp, 88 predicted proteins | sample AntDrymUQ4972206_2_FD_129768 | JGI IMG/M metagenome (GOLD analysis project Ga0183260, IMG submission 129768) | Polar desert sand microbial communities from Dry Valleys, Antarctica - metaG UQ497 (22.06) (version 2) (version 2) | ecosystem: Environmental > Terrestrial > Soil > Desert | place...
CATCGCAACGCTCGGCCGCCGCCAGCAGCGCCGGCAGGACCCCGATGCCGCAGCCGATATCGACGACGCGTGCACCCGTGGCGATGCGGCCGTCACGCAACAGCGCCGCGAATACCGGATCGCCACCCAGCTTGCCGCGCGCGAAATAGTAGTGGCTGCGGCCTGCCGGGCGAAAGCGCGCCGCGGCGCGCGCAACGATTGCGCGGAAAACAGGCTCTGCCGATGCGCGAACCGTGGAGACTGACGACGACACTCCGGATGAATGGTCGACCGATGAATGATTGACCGGGAAATAGTCGGCAGATGAAGCGTTTGCCGCTGAACCCAGCACAGTTGCGCGCTCGGCGCCCACCGGCTTCACGCCGCGAGCGCGCTGCTGAGTGTCACCGAACGCCAACCGCGCTCCCGGATGGCTGCAAGCACGAGCGGCAGTGCGCCGACCACGCTGGGCACTGCCCCGGCGCTTCTGCGCCGCCCTTCGATGCCGTCGTGCATCAACACGATCGACCCAGGCACAAGACGTTGTGCGACGCGCGACGCCACGCGCGTGGCGCGGCGGTCGATGGTGTCCAGCGAGCGAAGGTTCCAGGCGACGCACCGCAGCCCGAGACGTGCCAAGGCCACTTCGGTCAGCGGCGTGCGGATTCCAAATGGGGCTCGAAAGAATTTTGGCGCGGTGCCTGTTATATCGGCAAGTGCTTTCTGCGCGTCGCCGATGTCGCGTACCAGACGGCCGACGCTGAAGAAGCCCATCGCGCGCGAATGCGAGAAGGCGTGGTTCTCGACCGTGTGTCCGCGTGCCACGATCTCCCGCACCAGTTGCGGCTGTTCACGAGCGCGCGCGCCGACGCAGAAAAACGTGGCGTGCGCGCGGGCTTCGTCGAGCTGATCGAGCACGCGCGGCGTGACTTCGGGGTCGGGGCCATCGTCGAATGTCAACGCAACCTCGCCGCGGTCTGCAGAATTCGCAGGCAACTTCGAGATCACCGGACCGAGTGCCGTGGTGCCCGGCGCGAACCCGAACGCCAGGTTGAGTGCATGGGTGCCGCCCATTGCACCCACGGCCCAAGGCCAAAGACCGGGCTGGATCACAATCGAAGCAACACCTGCCACGTGGCTCCCTGCCAACAACCAGTGCAAAGGCCCGGGCTGCCAGGCACGAGGAGACGGCGCCTGCTGAGGCGGAAAGCGCAGCACGTGAGACGGAGGCGATTTCATGCGGGCTTGACGGCGACGTACTCCGAAAAAATTCCAAGCACGACGTGCCGCGTGATCTTGTCAAAGCCCGCCGCCTGCAACTCCTCGATGACTTTCTGCGGCGGGACGCACGCCTCGATCGAATCCCAGTAGTAGCGCATCAGCTCCGGCATATCGCGCGAGCTCCCCACGACGCGCGCCAATGCAGGAACGATGTTCCGCATGTAGACGCGTAGCAGGCGCAACGCGACCTTGCTCGCGGGCCGTGTTATCTCGAGCACGCACACTCGGCCGCCGGGGCGCACGACACGAAAGAATTCGCTGGACACTGCGCGCAAATCAGACACGTGCCGCAACGCGTAGCCCATGCTGACGAAATCGAAGGACTCGTCGGGCACCGGCAATTCTTCGGCGCGTCCTTCCATCACGCGCATACCGGAAGGCAGGCGCGCGCTGGCAAGCATTCCCGCGCTTGGATCAACGCCAGTCACATTGCCTCCGCCACCCGTTATGTGCGCTGCCTCGATGGCGGTAAGGCCGGTGCCGGTACCGACGTCGAGTACCTGCATCGACGGCGCGAGCCCGGCACGCAGCAGCGCCTGCCGGCGATACCACGGGCCGCTGCCAAACGACATCAACCCTTCGACCCGGTCGTAGTCGACTGCGGTCGAATCGAATACGCGGCGCAGCCAGCGATGGCGCCCCGCTTCGTCCGTGTAGTAATCGGTCAGCGGCTGGTGAGGCGGAACGCTTGCAACTCTATTCACGGGTTCGCTCATGCTGCACCCTTCATGCCGCTAGACCGCCATTGACGCCGATAACCTGGCGCGTGATGTACGCCGCATCGCTGCTTAGCAAAAATGCAATCGTCGCCGCAACCTCGTCGGCCGCGCCGATCCGCCCCGCCGGAATCATTTTCTTCATTTCTTCAATCGGTAGCTCGCTCGTCATGTCGGTTGCGATCAGACCGGGCGCGACGCAATTTACCGTGATGCCCCGGCTCGCCAGTTCAAGTGCAAGTGAACGCGTCGCACCGATGATGCCCGCCTTGGACGCGCTGTAGTTGACCTGCCCGCGATTGCCAATCTGCGCTGCCACCGACGCCAGTGTCACGATCCGGCCGGCAGCGCGGCGCCGGATCATCGGCATCACCAGCGGATGCAGCACGTTGTAGAAACCATCGAGGTTGGTGCGCAAAACAAGATCCCAGTTCTCGCCCGACAGTGCCGGGAACACCTGATCCCGCGCGATGCCGGCGTTCAACACGACAGCATAAGGCGCACCGTGCGCCTTCACATGCTCTGCAAGCAATGCAGCGCACGCGGGGCGATCGGCGATGTCGAACGCCAGGACCTCCACTGCACGCCCGCTTGCGCGTACTTCAGAAGCGACGGCATCGACTGCGTCGCTGGAGTTTCCCGAATGATGCAGCCATACGTCATAACCGTCGCGCGCCAGACGCAATGCCGTGGCGCGCCCGATACCGCGGCTCGAACCCGTGATCAGAACAGGTCCCGGCATCATTTCCGCGCGCGCCAGAACGGGAAAAAATTAAACCATCCGAGCGGCGCTTCCCGGCAGGCGCGTTCGAGAAACTGCACATAATCGGCAATGACTTCGCGCAACGCAGCTTCGCGCGTCTTGCGTGGAAGCACGATCCGCTCACGCAACAGTTCGCACACCAGCGTGTAGCGGCCTCGGTCCTCCGGGCGCTGATAACACGCAAGCCAGTACACAGGGCAGGCGAGCGCGGCCGCCAGCACCCACGGGCCGATCGGAAACGCAGCGTCGCCACCGAGAAAGGGAACATCAAGCACGCGCTCACTGGTAACCGGCACGCGGTCGGCCGCAATGACCACGAAGTCTCCGAGCTCGACACGCGCTGCAAGGTGCGCAATCGTGGCCGTGTCAACGTCCGTGACCTGCAGCAGGCGCTCAGCGCTTTGCGGATTCATCCGCGTGAGCATTCGATTGAAGCGCTCCGCGTGCTTGGTATGGACAAGAATGTGAAGCCGCAACTGCTTGGCGCGCTCGCCCAAGCGGCGCAGCACTTCGAGATTGCCGAAATGCGCGACGGCCAGCACGCCACCTCGGTTGGCAGCCACCGCGTCGTCGAATCGCAGATCGACCTCGCGCCGAATTTCATCGAGCCCGAGACTGCCGGTCCAGACAAGCGCTTTGTCGAGCAACGCGTCGGCAAAGCAGCGCACGTGACGCTCTGCAGCCCGCCAGCACTTCCAGGCGCTTGCATCGGCCGGAAGCACGCCAAGGCGCTGCTGATACTCGATCGATGCGAGCCGCGCCACGGGGCGCATCGCAACGAAATACCACGACGCAGGCCAGGCAAGCAGGCGGAACAGTGGCCGGCCAATAACGACGTAGCTCAGATACATGAACCACAGGCCGATGGTGCGACCCGACTCGGGCAGGAAAGCCCAGTGCGAGCTCGCGCGCTGACCCGTAGGCAAGTCGACAGTACCGGGGCTGCCCATGTTCGCTATGGCGCCATGCCGGCGAGCCGGCGCGGCAGCAAAATGGGAAGGCGAATCAGCATCCCCGCCAACAATCGCAGGTGCGTACCCGCCATGCGCACGTTGTCTCGAAGCATCCGGAAATGCGAAACGCCGTCGAGCGGATACGTTACCGGAGTCTTCAGGTTCACCACCGGAACGCCGGCCCAAAAGAGACGCACGATAATCTCTGCGTCGAACTCCATCCGGCGACCGATTTGCTTTCTGTCATCGAGCATCACCGCCGGCGCGATCGGATACAGACGAAAACCGCACATCGCATCGGCAATCTGGCGCGACAACGTATGCAGCCACACCAGTACAGTTGTGATGCGCCGCCCGTGCAGCCGAATCTTTGGAACGCTCGCATCGTATTGAGGCACGCCGTTGATGATTGCATCCGGATGGCGCTCCGCCGCGGCGACAAATTCGGCAATGCGCGACGGATCGTGCTGTAAATCCGCATCGATCTGCACCGCATGCGTAAACCCCGCGTCCTGCGCGGCTCGCAGTCCGGCAAACACCGCCGCGCCTTTGCCCTCGTTGCGTTCGAGCCGAAGACACCGCAGCCAATCGCGGTTGCTTGAGGACAGCGCTTGCACAACCCGGGCACAAGGCGGGTGGCTGCCGTCGTCGACCAGCCAGCATGGCAGCCCGACCGCACGCAGTGCATCGACCAGACGTGGCAGCGCTTCATGGTGGTCGTACACGGGCACGATGACGCAGACGCGAAGCTCGGAAGGTGAATTCAGCGGGCCGATGTGCTGCTAGCGAAGGTCAGTGCGTGGCAGCGGATCGGCTTGCACAACTACGCAGCTTGCGCAGCGCCGCGCTGACTTGCCACAAAAGCCGCCAGCGAACGTATGTTGGAAAAATGGTGGCGGTTGTTCTGATTGTCGGCCGTCAGTTTCACTGCATAACGCTTGGCGAGCGCAACCCCAATTTCCAGCGCGTCGATCGAATCAAGCCCAAGCCCCTCAACGAACAACGGCGCGAGCGGATCGATATCTTCGGCTTTTATATCGTCAAGCCCGGTGCATTCAACGATCAAATGAGCGATCTCGAGTTCAAGTGGATCCACGACGGCCCAGCTCCTTAACGTAAAACTCGCGCAAGTATTCGGTTAGTTTGCGTGCTGCCAGCGACACGCTTACATCGCCCACTAGAAACTGTGCCGGATCCATCGCGGGGTGTCGGGTCACGCGCACGTGCGGCCGCACCTTCGGCGCCAGCCACCAACGGCTCTCCTTGGTCAACAGTGGCTCTGAAAATTCGATTGTGACTGGAATCACCGGACACCCGGTGCGTACCGCGACGTGGGCTGCTCCGCGCCGCAATCGAATCACACCGTCTGTCGCGGTCCGGGTGCACTCGGGAAACAGGATCAGCGTTTCCCCGGCCGCGATTCGCGATCGACACTCTTCGATCAGCGCGGCGGCGTCCGTGTTGACGACGTAGTTCGCGCCGCGAATGCCGCCCGATGTAAACGGGCTGACCTGCAACGATCGTTTGGCGACCACCGCGGCCCCTCTGACCTGTCCCAGCAAGATCAGGGCATCGATCAGTGACGGATGATTGGCAACGATCAACGAGCCGGCGGCAGGCTCGACGTCAAGGCCGATGACCTCGAGATCTATCAGCCGCAGTGCACGCATGCTTCCGACGTAGGTGCGCATCAGCTGAAACACAAACCCGCGTACGCTCCGCACGCGGCGCGCTGGGTCTCGGAAGAACAGCGAGAACGCGGGCACCACGATCGCCGTGAGCAGCGCTCCTGACAGGCCGAAGTATGCAAACAATGCAACTTGCCCGGCCGAGCGGACGACACGACTCGCCCTGGCGGCGGGAGACATCGCACCCGAATCTGCGGAGTGACGCTGTTTCAATTCCGCGCGCGCGGCGCCCGCACATTCCGGCAGGACAATTGCCATTCGAGTCACCTTGTGCCGCTCATCCCAACCACGGTTCATCCAGCCTCGCCCGACCCGACATTAGCCCGTGCTGCAAGCCGTCGCATTGTAAATCTTGACGCTTGGGGAAACGCGCGGTAAAGCGGCGCGTTTGCGGTTTCAACAACGATCCGGCGTGCTAGAAACGGTTTACAACCCCGTTTCGTGCACCGGGGCCGCCGTCTGGCACGCTTAACTGCACTCGCGCTTCGCCGGTCAGCACTGCAATCGCTTCCGCGCGAATTTCAAATCGGTAAGCCACCTGATTCTCAGATCTGAACTCGCTGATCGCTTCGATGATCAACGGGGCTGCACACGCATCCAGCCGTTCGGCCGACCAGCGAAGATTCGAAGCGGCGACAAGATAGCCGCGCCGTACTGGCCCTCCCCCCGCAGAGGCCGCCATCAGCGCGCCGTGGAGCGCCATCGCCTGGGCTCCGTACTCGAGGCCGCACACAATCGAGATCATTCCATCTTCGGCCAGCGGATGATCGGCCACGCGATGCGAATCGCTTTCACAAACAATTTTCTGCTCGTCATAGGAGATGACACGGTCGATCAGACGCATGCGTCCTGCATGCGGGAGCAAAGCGTCGAGCGGCAGTGTCAACACGCGGCCGTCGACACCCGCAGCGCGCGGCCGTTGCCCTGCCGAAGTACAACTTCACTCAAGCCGGATTGGGCCAATGCGGCGAACAGGGGCAGCATGCGCGCCGTCGGGTTTCCTTCCCTGATCGACTCGAGCAGCGGATTCGACAACGCAGTGTCGACTGCGTCGTTTGTGCCGTCATCGCTCAATCGCAGCTGCGCGATTGCCGGCTTGAATGTCGCCGGGGCGACCACCAATGCGAGGGCCCAGGCATCGACGGTCGGCCGCGCTTCGGACAGCGGAAACGGGTATGGCAAGTCATAGGACACCATCAATACCGGTGCGTCAGCTTCGATCGCCTGCACAGCGGTCTCAAGCAGCGCAGCGGTAGCGGTGCCGTCGAGCGCGCACAGGCTCGTCACCGCGCGATGACTGCCTACCGCGATGCTGTAATAGCCCGAGGCCGCGTTATGCACAGAGTTGTGAAACTTGGTCGGCGAAATTTGGTAATCATCCGACGCAAGCATTGCGCAGATATCGTGAATGATGTCCGGGTTGCCCGAGCTGCTCGCGAATACGGCGGGGATCTGGACCGGGTCGAGTCCGGCCTGGATCAACGCCTGCTGCGCAGCGGTCAACGCGATGCGCGTTGCGGGTGTGGCACGGCGCCGCTCGGCCGACGGCAACAGGCCGCTCGCGGGTGCTGCGTTATCAGAGCGCACGTACGCAGCCGCCCCCGACAACACGGCGCGCGCCGCCGGCCAATCGGAAAAGCCGGGCCCGTAGACACCGATTCCCAACACGGCGCACGCAATCACGAAGGCGAACTTTGCGTGGTGGCATCGTGTCCAAACACAACGCTGCAATTGCTGCCGCCGAAGCCGAACGAATTCGATAACGCAACGCTGATGTGGCGGGTTGCATTGTCGAGCAGCAATGAGTTTGGGCAATCCGGATCGACATCGGTCGTGTTCAGCGTGCCGGGCAGGAATCCATTTTTGAGCGCGAGCAGCGCGACGATCGACTCAACGATGCCTGCGGCCCCGAGCAGGTGACCGAACCATCCTTTGGTTGAACTGCTGGCGGCGCTGCCCAATACATCCGCTACCGCGCGGCCTTCGGCGGAATCGTTGGAGCGCGTGGCCGTGCCGTGCAGGTTGACGTAGTCGATCGATTCCGGTGCCAGACCCGCCGCATCGAGCGCGCCGCGCATTGCGAGGCGCGCGCCAAGGCCCTCCGGGTGCGGGGTCGACATATGGTGCGCATCGCTTGATTCGCCCGCGCCGAGCAGGTAGACCGGCGCATCAGCGCGCATTTCCATCAGCGCAAATCCGGCGCCTTCGCCAATCGAGATTCCACTGCGCGCGACGTCGTAGGGCCGGCACGGGTCGCGCGAAAGCAGTTCAAGCGCTGCAAATCCGCAGAGGGTCGTCATGCACAGCGAATCGACGCCACCCACTACAGCAGCATCGATCCACCCCGCGCGCATCAGGCGCGCAGCGGCTGCGAATACCTTCGCGCTCGAAGAACACGCGGTCGAGATCGCGAATGTCGGCCCTGTAGCGCCGACGGCTTGGGCGACGAGCGCCGGTGCGGAAAAGTTATTCAGCGTCGTTGCATAGCTGAACGACTGCGGCAAATGTCCTTCAGCGTCGCGTTCGCGATACGCGCGTTCGGCGTGTGCAATTCCGGAGGTGCTGGTACCGATGATGACCGCAACGCGCGCCGGTCCGTAGCGTTCTACCGCCGCACGCGCAGTCGTAATGAACTCATCTTGCTGAAGGCCAAGCCACGCGAGGCGATTGTTACGGCAGTCGTAGCGTGCCCACTGTTCGGGCAGCGTGATCGACTGCAAACCTTCGACTTCGCCAATCCATGTGTCGAGCGCCGGGCCAGCCGAATCGAGCTCAAAATCGGAGCGTGCTTCATAGCGCTTCAGTCCACTGCGCCGCGCGTTGAGCGCGTCCAGTAACGCGCGATGGCCGCGGCCAACGGCGGTCGTCGCGGTAAATGCGCTGATCGCCACCGGAGCCGATTTCACGCAGCCGCCGATGCGCGTGCCGGTTCGGCTGCCAGCGCCATGCTGACGATCAGCGAGATGCTGGCGCCGATCGCCACGGTAATGCCGATCATGTGCAGTACCGGCGTCGTCGACGCAGCGAGCGTTGCGAAGGCAATCAGCGTCGTTCCCGCGGCGAGGGTCACCGACAAGGTGACTGGCAATGCATCAGCCGACGTTCGGGGCGCCATCTCCTCTCTCGGCATACCGATGAAAAGCGCGTAATTGGTGCCGACACCCGCTGCGAGCAGAAGCGCAACGAGGTGAAACAACGTCAGTCCGCCCTCGATCAGCACCACCAACGCAGCGGTGATCGCCATCGAAACAGCAACGGCACCCGCTATGCGTGCGGTGGCGCTCCGGTTACGCAACTGCACCGCCAGAATCAGAACGATCAACAATCCACCTCCCACTGCTGCCCATGTCGCGCGTTTCCGATAGTCGGCGACCAGTATCTGGACATCGGTCAGATCGATCAGCGACACGCCCTCCGAATTTTTCAACTCCGCAACCGCGGCTGCATCGTTGACTGCGCTCAATGTGATCAGGGCGATGGCAGAGGACCCCGCATTGCCCGTGCGCGCGACGAGCTGCGCCGATAGTCGCTGGCCAAGCGCAGTGCCCGAATAGTAATCGGCCCCAATTGCCATTTCGCGCGCGCGTTGCACGTCTGCAATGAAAGGCTCGAACGCTTCTGCGCGCAATGCGCCTTGCGCCAGTGCTTGCGTCAATCGCTGGCGCAAGGTGCCGGCATCGGGCAAGGCCTGGCGCCGTGCCTGCTGGACGGCCGCGCTCGGGACCATCAATGCAGGCGAGTCGAATCCGCCAATCGCGCCGCGCAGCTTGAGTTTGTTGAGCCGATCATGCAGCGCTTCCGCGCGCCCAATCGCCTCGTCCTGCGTCGCGCCTTCGGCCGCCAGCACGTAACGCAGGTCGCCAAGGCCGGTGCTGCTGCGCAGTCGCGCATCGAGCTCGCCGGACCCGCGCGCCAGTGGCGAGATGGCAGCCAGTTGATCATTCCACAGACGATCGCCGGTGATGGCCAACAGCCCAACCGATGCCGCGCCAATCAACATGATCGCCGGTCGCAAGCGAGGCGCATAGGAAGACAGACGCGAGAGCGGCGCGAACCGCGCCAGGCGCGACGCCGCAAGCGGCTGCAATACATCAGGCAGGCAAAAGCGTGCAACCAACGCTGCCACAGCAATGCCGATAACCGACATCAAGCCGAGCTGCATTAGGCCCGCGAAGCCCGACAGCATCATTGCGATGAATCCTGCGCTCGATGTCAGCACCGCCAGCAAAAGTCCACGCCACAGGTAGGTGTTGTTAGCTTGCTGGCGCTGAACCTGCACGTACAGCGCGTAGTCGACCGCCTCGCCGATCAGCGTCAAGCCAAAACCCAGGGTGATGCCGTGGATCGAACCGAATGCAATTGCCACCGCCGCCAGCCCCGCCAACGCGCCGGTCGCCGTTGGCAGCGCCGCCCAAAGTAAAAATCGGGGACTGCGCAGCACCAGCAACAGCAGCAGGCTGACTGAGACCGTTGCGATCAATGTAAGCCGCTGCGCGTCCTGCTGAATTGCGCGCCGCGATTCAACCGCAAATACCCCGGGCCCAGTCAGATGCAATTGCAGCGCGTCCGTCGTGCCGGCAGCGGCAAACGCCGCGCGGATTGCTGCCACCGCCTGCGCCTGCGAGTCGACATCGAACCCCGGAGCGCGCGTCGTCGCCAGCAGCAGCGCTATGCGACCCGCCGGGTCAAACCACACATCGTGCGCAGTGACCGGGGACGCCGCCGGCTTTAAGGAAGTGGCGATGCTGAGGAACTCACCGGTCGGGTCGCGCGCGGCAATCGGTTTGATCAGCGGAGCGGCCGACGATCGCAGCAGCGCCTCAAGCTCATCGGCAGCGGCGCGCAGACCTTCGACTGAAAATCGTTGCGCCGAAATCTCCGGGCTCAACAGATAGCGTGCATCGAACAAACGATCGCGCTCGGCCACAAACGAATCCGACTCGCCGTTGGCGACGAACGCGAAGCGCGCATCCGCGCGTAACGTCGCTGCAACCTTCAGTGAACTCTGCGCAGCTTGCGCGGCCTGCTCCGCACTCGGAGCCTCGATGCCGATCAGGATCACGCGGGCTGCAACACCGTCGCGCAGCTGCTCGGCCAGCAGTGCCTGCTCGGGCGCTGCCGGGCCCGGAAGGAAAGCCGTGATGTCAGTGACGATGGTTGCGCGGTACACCACGATCGCGCACACGATCACGCCGAGCAGCCACGTGCCCCATCGCGCCATGCCGCGCTTCATTTTTTCGCCGGTCTCGCTAATGCCGGCATCGGAGTGATCTGCATCAAGGTCAGATCGCCATTGGCTTCGACGATCTCGATTGCACTCACCTCGCCAGCGACACCGCGCAGCTCCACCTTGCTTACAGAATCACGCAGCGCGCGCGCGCGCGGCGTCAGCATCAGTTGCCAGCTCTTGGGTGCCTGCAGAGCACTCCACGCAACGTCGTAGTGCCGCCGCAGCGTGACGAGATCGCCCGCGAGCGTCGCACGCAGGCTTTCGATCAGCGCTGCCAGCAGCGGTGCGTCGGCCAGCGAGAACGTACGCTTTTGCACGCTGCCCCCACGCGGGGCACCCTCATACGTAACGTTGCTGCCTTCGATCCGGACCGATTCGCGTTGTGGCTCAACGGTGCGTTTTTCCAGAATGTCCGGCGACTGAAAGACCAATGTGCCGCTCGATTCGGCAGGCGCCTTTAACAGCGCTGAAAACTTGCGCTCGGTAAATCGGGCGTGGCGCTCGCGGCTGGCCCCAAGTTCTGCGAACAGTCGCTGCAGATCATCGTCGGCCGCGAACACGCGCACCGGCCGCGCCACGCCGATAAGTACCAGATACGCCAGCGCGCGCCGGCGCGATACATGATGCAGACGGGTCACGTTATCAACCTGGCTGCAATCGTTGCAGCTGCAACGACCCTTCGGCGATCGTGATGTCGCCGCTGCTCAGCTTGAATCGCATCGTCGTGTCGGGCTTGGAGCCCGCCGCCCGCATGCCGAGCGCACATTCGAACGACTGATCCGGCGCAAGCGGGCGCAGAAACTTGACTCTGTTGATGCCGCTTATCGCGCATGCAGGAATTTCGCCCACGCCGATCTGTAATGCAAGACGCCGCGTCGCTGCGGCGACAACCCAGGCCAGCAGCCAGGCGCCCGGCACGATCGGATGGCCCGGGAAATGACCCGCAAGCATCGGGTGGTCGCTGCGCACCATGCCGCGCTCCCAAGTTTCGGCGGGGTCGCTGAAGGTCATCAATGACGCGAAGTAATCGATTTGGGACGTGCATTTTCAGTTCCCGCAACGGTGCCGGTCCTGCGCGGTTGACGCACGGACAACGCGTGCAACGTTTTTTCGGCCAGCGCCAATAACTCTGCTTTCGGAAGTTTGCCCTGCGCATTGCGCGGCAATGCGTCGACCCGCAACAGCGGGCGCGGCAAAAATGCGGCGTCAACCTGTGCCCTCAGTGCTGCGAGCACTTCCGCCCGCGTCAGGCGCGGCGCCACCACTAGTGCCATCAAACGCTGTTCGCGCGTCGTGTCGGCAGCAGCCGGCTCGAATATGACGCCGTCGACCACGCCATCGATCGAGAGCAGCAACCGGTTGAGGCCATCGAGCGATGCGCGCTTGCCACCAATGTTGACGACGTCGCCAGCGCGACCCTCCAGCACGAAGGTTGAATCAGTGAACAGCCGAAGTCGATCCGCGAGTTGCCCGTGCTGCACGTGGCCACCGTAGGCAATAAACGCATCGCCCTGCCGCTCGATCCTGACATCGCGCATCGTCGTCCATGTAGGTCCGTCGATCGGACGGCGCGTCGCCACCATGCCGGTTTCTGTGCAACCGTAAATTTCAAATAAGCGTGTACTCCACATCGTCTCGCAGCGCGCCGCCAGCTCCGCTGCCAGAGGCGCCGTCGCGCTGACCACGCAATGCATCGCCGGCATCAATGGAGACGCCTCGATCAAAGCCCGCAGATGCACGGGCGCTGTAATCAACACGCGCCGGCCTGACGATTGCGCGACAACAGCGCGCACTTCATCAGGATGCAGAGGATGCTCGGCAGCGAACGCGCAAGGGCCCTGCAACGCCATCAAAACGGTCGTTTCGAATCCGTACATGTGTTGCGGTGCCACCGTGCCGATCAGAACGAAATCGTCTACAGAGTGTTCGGTCAGGCGCAGCGCGGCGATTTCTGCGCGCGCGCCGTCGACGAGACCACCCCATGTTTTGGAATACGCCTGCGGCTCGCCGGTGCTTCCCGATGTGAACGCAATCGCAGCGACTTGATCGCGCTCGATCGCCGGAGGCGGCCAGGCCGAGGACGGCTCCGACTGCCAGCGCGTCGGCGCTATTCCCGATCGATGCCACGCGATGCTGCCGGAATCGTCACCGATATACAGCGTGTCGGGAAAGCGCATGGCAAGGTGCGCCAGTGTTTCGGGTGCACGCGACGGCGGCAGCAACGTCATTCGGCCCGCCACCAGCGCGGCGCAAAAACCGACCGCGAAGTGGTATCGATCGCTGCAGCTGTTGAGCACATATTGCGCAGGCGGCAATAGCCGTGCTAGCGCCAATGCATCCGCGACAAACTGACCGGCGCCTATTTCAACGCCGGCGCGCGCTGCCAGCCGCGCGTCAGGCGAGCGATGCGCAATTAACCGGTCGACACTCATCCAGCACGCGCGCGCAAGTGTGCTGCCTGTCGCTGGTACGCCAGGACCCTGATCAGGATGTACAACGGGGTGTGAGGCGGCAGTTGTTTGAACGCGAGGCGGCGCACGACCCATTCGGCGGCAAACATCGCACCGATCAACGGCCACGTAAGAACGTTGACAAAGAGCGACCACCATTCGAATGGCGCGTAAAGCATCAGCAACAACGACAGACACGCGAGGCCCGCAAAAAATATTGCCCACGCCTGCGTCAGACCTCGCAGATAACGCCCGAAGTCGGCCGACACGGCGCCGGCGTCAAGCTCGGCGATGCGCACGATCAGCGGTGTCTGTCCTGGCCGCAACGTGGCGGCGAACACGCCGGCGAGCATCAGATTGAGCGCCATTGACGGCACGGCCGCAAGCACCTGCCGGTGCGACATCATCGTGGCACCGAGCAAGGTCACCAGCAATATTCCAACCAGCAACGCGCTGCGGCTGCGGACGATCAGCGCGACGACACAAGCATCGAGAACCATCAGGCCGAGCATCGAATAAGCAGGGTCAACCGCATCGCGCAGCAACTGAGGTACGACGTGCAGCCCCGCGGACAGGACCAGCGCTACGGCGGCCCATAGAGCCATGTTGCGCGAAGCCGAAGTCGCGTCGGTCGCGGCAACTTCACCCTTACCCATTCATCAATCCCGCGGCGTCACCAGCGTGGACGACCGAGCAAAAACGTAGCTGATCGCAAGACCACCACTGACTTGCCGCCGCTGCGTGACAAGCGGCGAATCAGCGAATACCGCGCCGCTTAAGTTGTCGTACTTGATGAAGCCGCCAAACCACCAGCGATCCATCCGATGCGACACTGCGGCCAACGCTTGCCAGCCGCCGTAGCCCGATCGCGCCTGGTATTCGGGGCGCGTGGCTGTTGCCTCGGCCGCTGTCACGCTGTAGAAATATCCGTTCAGGCGGCGGTCTGAAAACGGCACCTCGACCAACAGGCCAAGGTTCCACCGGTCGGGTGCAGTCGCGGACGGCCACCGCAGATCCAGGTTCAACTGCGGCGCAAAGACATAGCCGACGTGCTCAACTCCACTACGAAATGTAAACGCGGCGCGCGCGGGCAGCCGCAAGTCGAGCGCAGCACGGTTATCAGCGCTGCGCCACAAATGGATATTGGCCACGGGCCCGATTTCGAACAGCGGTCGCAAGTCCTGCATTCCCTGGCGCGCTTGGTTGCGATCGCTGTCTACCGGCACGCTCCCGTTGATGCTGAGGTTCAGATCAACCCGCTCACTGTTGAACAGACGGGCGCGCACACCGTCACGGTCGGCGCGAAATACTTCACCGCGATACACCAGCCAAGGAACAGGCAGCACGTAGGTGCGAACTTCCTCGGATCCGCGATAGTCAGGCACACGCAGCACCGCGCCGCCGCCGCCGACCTCCCACAGAGGCAGCCCTTCCTGCGCCTGCGCGTCTGTCACGGCCAAAGCGCCGGTCAGCAGTAAGCACAAAGCGACCTGACGCGCGCCGCTATGGAGTCCTTTCAGCACCGGCTAACCCGACCCGTCGGTTGCGCAAATGGTCTGCGGCAGGATTGCATTCCTGCGGTTAACCACGCTCTGCCAGGCTCGGCGCCAGTGCTTCAGTGCGCTGATGTAATAGATAGCGCGAAACATCAGCACGCGCCGCCGGACTGGGCCGGACTCATAGACGTCACCCGCGAGGAACGAAATCACGGCGCGCTGAATCCCAAAAATATTGCGAGGCTTCATGATCAGGTCGCGCATGATCGGCGATGTCATCCTGTAGATCATCCAGGTAAAAGTTTCTAATCCGCGCCGCACCCGCCGCTCGAATGCGCGATTGAGTCGCGGCGCTGCCGACGGGTCGCGCAGCGCGCCGTCGACGACGTCGGCCGCAAACTGGGCGCTGTTCATCGCAAGGTAAACGCCGCTTGAGAACACTGGATCGACGAACGCAAAGGCATCGCCGACCATCACGTAGCGGTCGCCTGCCATGCGTTCGGCGGTGTATGAGTAGTTGCCGGTAGCAGTCGCGGGCTCGACCAGCGTTGCGTCCCTGACCCGCCGCCACAGCGGCGGACACGTCTGCAACGTGTTCAGGAAGAACGTTGAAGGATCGGTGTCGCGCGTCTTCAGGTAATACGGCCAGCACACGGCACCAACACTGGTGGTGCCATCCGAAAGTGGAATAAACCACATCCATCCGTGCTCGAACCAGTAGATCTCGATGTCACCCTCGGCAACCCCAATATTGCGCATGGCGCCGCGGAAGTGACCATACAGGGCGGCGCTGGTGTGCTTTGGATTCTTGCGCTTGATCCGCAGCCGCGAGGCCAAGAATGTGTCGCGGCCGGTGGCATCAATCAGGTAACGAGCAGAAGCGGTAACCCTTCGGCCGTCCTCGTGCGCCGCCTCAACCATCACTTGATCCGGTTCAAAGCGCACGTCCTGCACACGGCACGCTTCAACCACCTCGACGCCCTTGCCGCGCGCGTGTTGTAGCAATGCGAGGTCAAATTCGGAGCGCCGCACCTGATAGGCATACTTCGGCACCCCATCCCACGCGTCTGCGAACGCAAACGTTTGACTAGCCGCATGCTCGGTCGAATGAAACTGCACCGAATGCTTGACGAGTCCCAGCTTCTGGATCGCTGCGGAACAACCGAGCTGGTCAAACAAGGGAAGATTCAATGGCAGCAGTGATTCACCGATGTGAAAGCGAGGATGCCGATCTTTCTCGATCAACAGGACCCTCCAACCTTTTTGCGCCAGTAGCGCACCTGCAGTGCTTCCGCCCGGGCCACCACCGATGATCACAACGTCGGCGGACAGTGCTTGCGAATTTGCGGGCACGACGGCGTCGAGGCGCAGCGTCGGTGCATGGGAAGCGTTCACAGGAGCGGTCAGCATGGCGGGCAAGTGTATCAATCGGGTCGGCCGCAGTGACTAGAATTGATCCCTTTTGCGCGTCACCCAACCCGTGATCCACACCCCGAATCGCATCGCAATGCACTGGCTATCTGCGAGCGAGCTGACTGGCTCGCAAGCATTGCACGATCCGCGCACGCTGGGTTTGGCGACTCACGGCGGCGGCGAACCGCTTGCGATCGGCGCACGCTTGCCGCAAGCGCATCTGCGCAAAGGCGTCATTGGCCGCGATGGACCCGTCGTCGAGTTATGGAGCGGGCGTCACGAAGCGCGCAACGAAACCATCGGCGCAACACAGTGCCGACACAATGGTGAAGTCATGTTCGCGACAGTTTCGGCGCCGCTGGAGGGGTCAAGCAATGAAGCATTAGGCGCGGGCACCTATAGCGCATACCAATCGTTGCTGCAGGCGCTGCAAGCTAGCGGCTACCCGCACCTGTTGCGGGTATGGAACTCAATACCCGATATCAACATCAACGAAGATGGCCTGGAACGGTACCGGCGCTTCAATCTGCTGCGTCACAAAGCGTACGAAGAATCGCGGCAGCCGACCGAGACCGGCGCGCCGGCAGCGTGCGCACTCGGGAGCTTTGGTGGCCCGCTGGTCATTTATTGCCTCGCGTCCAAGACGCCGCCGCTGGCAATCGAAAATCCTCGCCAGACGAGCGCTTACCAGTACCCGCAGCAGTACGGGCCGCGCGCGCCCAGCTTTTCGCGTGCGGCGCTATGGCGCGGCGGCGAAAACGAGAGTGACGTGCTGTTTGTTTCCGGCACGGCCAGCATCGTCGGTCACCAGACACTGCACCATGGCAACGTGGCAGCACAGACGCATGAAACGCTGACTAACCTGCAGGCGATCGTGGGCGAAGCGGTGAGCCGCGACGCGCGTGGACTCGTCGTGCTTTCAGACTTGCGTTTGAAAGCCTATATCCGCCACGTCGAAGATGTTCCCATCGTGCGCCAGGTGCTGGCTGGCCACGGTCTCGACGCCGATGCGGTCCTCTACCTGCACGCCGATATCTGTCGCGTCGAACTGCTGGTGGAGATCGAAGCCATCGGCCCCGCGCAATCGATCGAAGTCACGACAGAAACAGCCGATATGCAGGATTCTTCATTTCGTTCCAGTAGCGATAGCCAAGCGCTGCCAGAAAGCGGCTGAACGCGCGCCGCTCATTGGGCGGCACCTGCAATCCCACCAGTACGCGCGAATAGTCGGCGCCCTGGTTGCGATAGTGGAACATCGAAATGTTCCAGTTCGGCGCCATGCTGGTCAGAAACTTCATCAGCGCACCCGGGCGCTCGGGAAATTCGAATCGATAAATCAGCTCACCCGCGGCCAGTGCACTCTTGCCGCCGACCATGTAGCGCACGTGTTCGGCGGCAAGCTCATCGTGTGAAAGGTCCACGGTGGCGTAACCGTGCCGCCGAAAGTCCTGTGCAAGCTTGCGATTGTCGCCCGCACTCGAGGTGCCGATGCCGACGAATACCTGCGCTACCGACGCATCGGAAATCCTGTAGTTGAATTCGGTCACGCTGCGGGTTCCCACCAGCTCACAGAAGCGCTTGAAACTGCCGCGCTCCTCGGGAATCGTCACGGCGAACAGGGCCTCGCGCGCTTCGCCAACCTCGGTCCGCTCGGCCACGAAGCGCAGGCGATCAAAATTCATGTTGGCGCCACCGGCGATCGCGACCAGCGTGCGCCCCTTCAGTTTTTCCCGTTGCGCGTAGGCCTTCATGCCGGCTATCGCGAGCGCGCCCGCCGGCTCGAGGATCGAGCGAGTGTCCTGAAACACGTCCTTGATCGCCGCGCAGATCGCGTCGGTATCGACTTGCACGATCTCGTCGACGTAATCGCGGACCAGCTTGAACGTGTGCTGGCCGACCTTGCGCACTGCCGTCCCGTCGGAGAAGAGGCCGACGTCGTGCAATTCGACGCGGCGCCCGCTCGCCACCGAGCGCGCCATCGCATCAGAATCGGTGGTCTGCACCCCGATCACTTTGATTTCCGGCGCGAGCGCCTTGATGTACGTCGCGACACCCGCAATCAATCCGCCGCCACCAATGGCGACAAACACCGCGTATATCGCCCCGTGTTCGACCGGATGGTGCTGGCGCAAAATTTCCATTGCAATCGTGCCCTGCCCGGCAATGACATCGGGGTCATCGAACGGATGCACGAACGTGAGGCGGTGCTTGCGCTGCAGCTTTAGCGCATGTGCATAGGCATCCGAATAGGAGTCGCCAAACAACTCCACTTCGGCCGCGCGTGCCCTCACCGCTTCGACCTTCACTTCAGGGGTCGTGACCGGCATCACGATCAGGGCGCGGCAATTCAGCTTCTGCGCGGCAAGCGCAACGCCCTGCGCGTGATTGCCGGCCGACGCCGCAATGACCCCGCGCCTGAGCTGCTCGCGCGACAATTGCGCCATCTTGTTGTATGCACCGCGGAGCTTGAAGCTCTTTATCGGCTGCAGATCCTCGCGCTTGAGCAGCACGTTGTTGCCCAGCCGTGCGGACAAGCCAGGGGCGACTTCCAGCGGCGACTCGATGGCAACGTCGTAGACGCGCGTAGTCAGAATTCGGCGCAGATACTCCTGAGCCGCCATGGCATCCCGCTCCCTGAAGTGGACAATGAAGTTATCACGCGCGGCCCCCACGAAGCTGCACGGCCGGTTCACCCTACTATCCGCGCATGCAGGTCAACCAGGCAACGCCCTACGCCGCGCTCACTCCGGATGCGATTCTCAATGCCGTCGACAGCATTGGACTCGTCACCGATGGCCATCAGCTCGCGCTCAACAGCTATGAGAACCGCGTGTTTCAGGTCGGGCTCGACGACGGAGGCTTCGTAGTCGTCAAGTTTTATCGTCCACACCGATGGTCCGACGCGCAAATTCTGGAGGAACACCGCTTCATTGCCGAGCTCGCCGAGCGCGAGATCCCCGCGGTGCCAGCGCTTGAGGTGGATGGCAGGACGCTGCATTCATTCGATGGTTTTCGATTTGCAGTCTTCAAGCGAGCCGGCGGGCGCGCACCGAATATGGACGACGGCGCTGTCAGGCAATGGCTGGGGCGGTTCCTCGGTCGCATTCATGCGGTCGGCCGCGCCCAACCGTACGTTGAACGGCCCGCGCTCGACATCGCGACATTCGGCATCGAACCGCGCCGTTTCCTGATCGAGGGCCATTGGCTTTCACCTGATTTGAGCAGTGTCTACGCGGGGGTTTCGCAGCAGGCACTCGACTTCATCGCTGACCGCTACGATCGCGGCGCTTACCACTCGCTCCGCCTGCATGGCGATTGCCACGAGGGCAATGTGCTGTGGACCGACTCGGTCAACAACGTCGGTCCGCATTTTGTTGATTTTGACGACAGCCGCATGGGTCCTGCGGTGCAGGACTTCTGGATGCTGCTGGGCGCCGGGCGAGCCGAGCAGACCGAAAGGCTTGCCGATCTGCTCGATGGTTACGAAGATTTCGCCGAGTTCGACCGACGCGAGCTGGCGCTGATCGAGCCTTTGAGAACGCTGCGGCTGCTCCACTACTCCGCGTGGATCGCGCGCCGCTGGGATGATCCAGCGTTTCCGGCTGCGTTTCCGTGGTTCAACACGCCGAGGTACTGGGAAGAGCGCATTCTTGAATTACGGGAACAGATCGCGGCGATGCAGGAAGAGACTTTGATCGTCTGATCGCGCAGCTACTGCGCAGTGATTGCGTCAATGATCGCTACACTTGCCCTCTGAGCGCATCTAGTGCGCTTCGCCAGAGCAACGATGAACGCCCCGCTGTCGCCCCAGTCTGTTCGCGCGCAAGTCAGCCCCGACGCACCGGCGCGGTTGCGCGAAATTCCCTACAACTACACGTCGTTCTCCGATCGCGAGATTGTCATCCGCCTGCTGGGCGCCGAAGCGTGGCGCGTGCTCGACGAGTTACGCGGCGAGCGCCGCACTGGACGCTCGGCGCGAATGTTGTACGAAGTGCTGGGCGACATTTGGGTCGTGCGCCGCAATCCGTACTTGCAGGACGATCTTCTCGATAACCCGAAGCGGCGCGCGGCGCTGATCGAGGCGCTGCATCACCGGCTGCGCGAGATCGAAAAGCGGCGCGAGCCCGCTTCCGAGTCCGGCCCCAGCAGCGTGCGCGATGCCAAGGTCGGGCAGCTGCTTGGCGCTGCCCGTAAAGCGTTGCAAGCGTTCGAGCAGGAATTCCGCACAACCTGGGACCTGCGAAAGAAAGCGCGCCGAGTGCTGTCGCGGCACACCCGCAACGACAACGTGCGCTTCGACGGCTACGCACGGGTCACGCACGTCACCGACGCCACCGATTGGCGCGTCGAATATCCGTTCGTAGTGCTGCATCCTGATACCGAAGACGAGATTCCGGGTCTGGTTCGAAGCTGCATCGAGCTCGGCCTGACGATCATTCCGCGTGGCGGCGCCACCGGGTACACCGGCGGTGTGATTCCCCTGACGCCGTTGGCAGCAGTGATCAACACCGAGAAGCTCGAGGGGTTGTCCGAAGTGGAATTCGCCGCGTTGCCCGGCGTCACTCCGCCAGTGCCCACTATTGTGTCGGGCGCAGGCGTCGTCACGCGCCGCGTCGCCGAAGCCGCCGAGCGTGCGGGCTATGTTTTTGCAGTCGATCCCACTTCGGCCGATGCATCGTGTGTGGGCGGCAACATCGCGATGAACGCGGGCGGCAAGAAAGCAGTGCTGTGGGGCACGGCCGTCGACAACCTCGCCTGGTGGCGCATGGTCGACCCGGAAGGCAACTGGCTGGAAGTCGAGCGAATCGGCCACAACCTCGGCAAGATCCACGACGCTGCCGAAGCGGTGTTCGAGTTGACCTACAAAGAGGGTACGCGGCCGGCCGACAAGGGCCGCGTGCTGCGCACCGAGCGCCTGCTGCTGACCGGCGCGCAGTTTCGCAAGGTCGGCCTCGGCAAGGACGTTACCGACAAGTTTCTGGGCGGGGTACCCGGCGTGCAGAAGGAAGGTTGCGACGGGTTGATTACTTCTGCGCGCTGGATCGTTCACAAAATGCCGCCGCACGTTCGCACCGTGTGCCTCGAATTTTTCGGACAGGCCCACGAAGCGATTCCATCGATTGTCGAGATAGTTCGTTACGTGGATAACGAGACGAACGCTTCCGGCGTCCGTCTCGCAGGACTTGAACACTTGGACGATCGGTACCTAAGGGCAGTCGGCTACACGACCAAATCAAAGCGCGGCGGCTTGCCGAAGATGGTGCTGGTCGGCGACATCGTCGGTGACGATGACGCTGCAGTGGCGCGGGCTTCGTCGGAAGTGGTCCGGATCGCCAACGCTCGCAACGGCGAAGGCTTTGTCGCGGTGAGCGCCGACGCACGCAAGAAGTTCTGGCTCGATCGGGCGAAGACTGCCGCCATCTCAAAACACACCAACGCGTTCAAGTTGAACGAAGACGTCGTCATTCCTTTGCCGAAAATGGGCGAGTACACCGATGCAATCGAGCGCATCAATATCGAACTGTCGTTCGAGAACAAGCTGGAGCTGCTCGACGCGCTTGCCCGCACCATCGACACATCGTTCGCACTGGGCAAAACGGGCGACGCCGAATTCGATCGTTTGCCACGCGAAGAGATCGTCGGCGATCGGCTCGCGCAGGCGCATGAACTGCTCGCATACACGGCCGAGCGCTGGCGCTACTTGTTGAGCCACCTTGACGCGCCGCTTTCTGCGGCTCGCGCTGAACTCTCGCGCCTGGGCCTCACGCATCTGGTCGGTGAATTCGAGCGCCGCATTCTTGCCGACAGCCACGTTCGCGTATTTGACGTCCTGCAGGACCACACGATCCGCGCGTCGTGGAAGACCGAGGTCCGGGCGCTGCTGCATCGAATCTTTTCAGGCGACGCATTTGCACCGGTGCTTGCTGAACTCGACGCCGTGCACAAACGCGTGCTGCGCGGCCGCGTGTTCGTCGCGTTGCACATGCACGCGGGCGACGGCAACGTTCACACCAACATCCCCGTCAATTCCGACAACTACCTGATGCTGCAGCGTGCGAATGCCGCCGTGGCTCGCATCATGCAGATAGCGCGCGACCTGGGCGGCGTGATCTCGGGCGAACACGGGATCGGCATCACCAAGCTCGAGTTTCTGACCGACGAGGAGACGGCGGGATTCCGTGGCTACAAGAACGCGATCGATCCCGAGGGGCGCTTCAACAAGGGCAAGCTGATGCCCGGCGCCGATATGTCGAACGCGTACACGCCGAGCTTCGGACTGATGGGCCACGAGTCGCTGATCATGCAGCAGAGCGACATCGCGGGCATTGCCGACGCAATCAAGGACTGTTTGCGGTGTGGCAAATGCAAACCGGTGTGCACCACGCATGTCCCGCGCGCCAATCTGCTTTATTCGCCGCGCGACAAGATCCTCGCAACGTCTTTGCTGATCGAAGCGTTCTTGTACGAAGAGCAGACGCGCCGAGGCATCTCGATCAAGCACTGGGATGAATTTTCAGATGTCGCCGACCACTGCACCGTGTGTCACAAGTGCGAATCGCCGTGCCCGGTCGACATCGATTTCGGCGACGTCAGCATGGCGATGCGCGATCTGCTGCGGCGCATGGGAAAGAAGAAGTTCAACGCGGGTGCTTGGGCGTCGATGCTGTTCCTGAACGCGAGAGACCCGCAGACGATCAAGCTCGTGCGCACCGTGATGATCGATTGGGGTTTCAGGCTGCAGCGGTTCGGCAACCAATTTTTCAGACTTGCGGCGGCGCTGCAGGTGCGCAACCCGCCGTCGACGACCGGCGGCCGGCCGAAGATGACCGAGCAGGTGGTGCACTTCATCAACAAGAAGATGCCCGGCAATCTGCCGAAGAAGACGGCGCGCGCGCTGCTCGACATCGAAGACTCGCGCTATGTGCCGATCATTCGCGATCCGCAGACAACCACCAGCGAAACCGAGGCGGTGTTTTACTTTCCCGGCTGCGGTTCCGAACGCCTGTTCTCGCAGGTCGGGCTGGCAACGCAGGCCATGTTGTGGCACGCCGGCGTGCAGACGGTGCTGCCCCCGGGTTACCTGTGCTGCGGTTACCCACAGCGTGGCGCGGGCCAGTTTGACAAGGCCGAGAAGATCATCACCGACAATCGCGTGCTCTTTCACCGGGTCGCCAACACGCTGAATTATCTGGACATCAAGACCGTCGTGGTGAGCTGCGGCACCTGTTACGACCAGTTGCAGGGCTACCAATTCGAGTCGATCTTCCCCGGCTGTCGCATTATCGACATCCACGAATATTTGCTCGAGAAAAATATTCGGATCGAAGGCGTCACCGGCGTGCGCTACATGTACCACGACCCGTGTCACTCTCCGATGAAGTTGCAGGCGCCGCTGAAGACAGTCAATGCGCTGATCAGCACCGTCGACAACGTAGCGATCGAGAACAACGACCGCTGCTGCGGGGAGTCAGGTACGTTTGCAATTGCGCGCCCCGATGTGGCGACGCAGGTGCGATTCCGGAAGGAACGCGAGGTGCGTGCCGGCGCTGACAAGCTGCGCGCGGGCGGGTTCGCCGGCGACGTCAAAGTGCTGACGTCCTGCCCGTCGTGCCTGCAAGGCCTTAAACGCTACAACCACGATGCTGACATCGACGCAGACTACATCGTGGTCGAAATGGCGCGTCACGTTCTCGGGGCCGATTGGCTCCCCGCGTACGTCGAGCGCGCCAACCACGGCGGTATCGAGCGCGTTCTGGTGTAGCCGGTGAGAGTGGCCGATTGCGAGCTGTGTAAGACCGAGGGAGGCCGGCTGGTACTGGCTAACGAATGGCTGCGCGTGACGCTGGTCGACGAACCCAACTATCCCGGTTACGTCCGCGTGATCTGGAACGACCACGTGCGCGAGATGACCGAGCTTCGTCAGGACGAGCGCGACCGCCTGATGAAGACTGTATTCGCAGTCGAATCCGCACAGCGTGCCGTGCTCAATCCTCTGAAGATCAATCTTGCCAGCCTGGGCAATCTGACCCCGCACCTGCACTGGCACGTAATCGCGCGCTTTGCCGACGATCTGCATTTCCCGCAACCGGTATGGGGCACGCCACAGCGCACCCCGGATGAAACAGAGCTCGCGGAGCGCCGTGAAGCCGTTAACCGGCTGCGCGAAATGATTGCCGAAAGCGTTTCGCGAATCAATTAACAGCATTCTGGAATGCGTTAGCGTGCGGTATGCCTTGGCACGCTGTCGAAACCATCCCGATCCGCGTCGGCGCGCGCATATCGCCCGCACGCGCTCAAGCGATCAGCGATGCGCTGTTACGACGCGCGGTCCCGTTGTCTCTATTTAAAGATGGCCGCGTGGAGCCGCTTGCCACCGCGGCGCTAGTGCGAGACGGAGATCGCGTAGGGCTGGTGACCGCGGCGCATATCTTCGAGCATGCTCGTGAGGGTGACATTGCCGTCGCACTGCCGCGCGACGGCCGCACCGTCAGATTGCGCTCGGTACGCGTCCACGTCGTCAGCCATCAGGTCAACGATGTTGCGATTGTGTGGATTGCAAATCCGCTGGCTTACAGACTGTGCGAAAACTGGCAGGTGAGCTCAATCCCGAACGAGTCGGTTCAGCGGTCGGGTGACGCCTGCAGCTACGTACTGGCCGGCTATCCCGCGTGCAATGCGCGGCGCGTCAATGGGCGTGTCTACGTCAAGCCGCTCGTATTGTTTACCGGTGCGATCGACGCAGACCGGTACGCGTATTCGCGCACCGCCGAGCGGATCGACGGCGTGACCATATGGTCTCCGGAGCTCGACGGCGTATCAGGCGCGATGCTATGGCACATCACCGACGACGTTGCGGACGAGGTTGCCTGCATCTTGCGACCCGCAGCGCTGCAGGTTGCTTTTTCGCACAGCACGCATCTGCGTGGCGAACCGATCGCGTGTGTAGTCGACTTGATTAACCGCCGGCGTTAAACGTTGTTCCGTGTGCCGCGGCTGCGTTCCGCACGGCGTCGATAATCTGGTCGGGGTCCACCGGCTTTACCAGGTGCAGATCGAAACCTGCTTCGCGCGACATCTGACGGTCCTTTTCCTTATCCCATCCAGTCACTGCAACGAGCACCGTCTCGCTGTTGCATGCCTGCGCGCGGAGCTGACGTGCGAGCTCGTATCCACTGACCTTTGGCATCCCCAGGTCTAGGAATGCAATGTGCGGACGAAAGTTTTCGGCAACGGTCACGGCCGACATTGCTTCATACGTCATCCTGACGTCGTGGCCCTCGAGCTGCAGCAACGCTGCCAGGCTGGTCACGAAGTCGCGGTTGTCGTCGACCAGTAAAACGCGTTTCGATGTCGACCGGCGCGGCTCGCTCGATGCCAGTGGAACCGCGCGAACAGCGCACACGCCGACGGGTAGCCGAACCACGAACGTGCTGCCATTGCCCACGCCATCGCTATGGACGGCAATGGTTCCCCCGTGCATCTCGACCAGTTGCTTTGACAGTGCCATGCCGACACCGAGCCCGCCATGCGTGCGCTCGATCGAAGCGTCGAACTGTGTGAACATCTCGAAGACCAGTGCCAACTTGTCGCGATCGATACCCACGCCGGTGTCGGCAACCCGCACCTCAACCGTGTTGCCCTCCTGCTTCACGGTCACGAGAATCGTTCCGCCGGGCTCGGTGTATTTGACGGCGTTATTCAGGATGTTCGCAAACACCTGTGACAAGCGTGTCGCATCGGCGTCGAGCTCGATGTCGGCCGTTGGAATACCCAGGGTCAACGTGTGCTTCTTGGCATCGATCAACGGTCGCACGACGTCGATTGCATTGCGCAGCACCTCCTGCAGCAGGACAAGCCCCTTGCGCAAAACTAGTTTCCCGGTCGTGATGCGCGAAACGTCGAGCAGGTCATCGACCAGACTGACCATTTGCTGCAACTGGCGCTCCATCATGTCCTTTGCTCGAGCAACGACTGCACCATCATTCGACATGCGCAGGATCTGCAACCCGTTGCGTATCGGCGCCAGCGGGTTACGCAGCTCGTGCGCGAGCGTTGCGAGAAATTCGTCCTTGCGCTGGTCTGCAATCTTCAGGGCCTCTTCCGCGCTGCGTCGCTCGCGCATTTCGTAGAGCAGATTCGCATTGGCCGCTTCGAACGCCATCGCGCGTCGATCCGTTTCGGCGAGCATGTCGTTGAATGCATCGACCAGTATCCCGACCTCGTCGTTGCTGGTTTTCCGAACGCGCAACGAGTAGTCACGCCGCTGCATCACCTGCTGAGCCACGCGTGCGACATCCAGTACGGGTTCGGTGATCGTGCGCTGCAGCCAGGAGGAGACCGCAAGCGCAACTGCGAGGCTTGCGAGCATCGCCAGCCCAACAATGACCAGATAGCTCTGCAGCCGCTCCGAAAGCTCATAGCGCGCGCGCAGGTACACAGTCCCCAGCAACTGATCATTGTCGCGGATCTGCTGCCACACCACTAGCTGATCACCTTGGATGCGATAGCCCTCGCGGCCGCTGGTCGACGGCAAGAGCTTGGGGACATCAGGACCTCCGAAATCGGCAAAGAGCTTGGCGTCCGGGGTGTAGATCGCCGCCGCGGTCACCAGTGGCCGCAGCCGTAACGCGGCCAGATTCTCTCGAGCGGTCTTGGCGTCGTTGAAGGTCAATGCGGGCGCCGAAGTTCTTCCGAGAATGTCGGCCTGAGTCACCAAGTCATCGACCCACGTCTGGTGATAGGTGCGAGCCTCATAGACGATCATCGCGCTGGCGGTCACCAGCAACGCAACGACTGCGGTGCCCAGCATCACAAAGGTGAGCTTTCGCCGGATCGATGTCGCGATATACGCAAGCATGTGGGCTAACCCGGTCGAACCCGCATCGCGACGGTCAACAATTTCGAGCTCAGCCGTATGCCGCTTTTCTCTGCGACGGCAACATTGACCTCAAAGCGGACGCGGCCATCAGCCTGGACGAAGTTGATCATGCTTCCCTGGTCGGCGCCGCGCTCAGAATCGGTGATTGTCAGCACCGGACGTTCGGCAAGCGACTTCGCAGCCTGGAAATACTTGGGCGCCACGTCGCGACCGACGAACAGAACATGGGCGTCGGTTACCGCCTCGCTGGGCTCGATGCGGCGCACTTGCAGTCGCCGGTTTTGAGCCGTGCGGCCGCGCACAACTTGCTCGAGTTCGGCCGCAATGTCGTCAGCATTGACGACACCGATGACGATAGGCGCATCGGCATTGGGAAACACCGACGCTGGCCACTCTGCGTAAGTAATGAACCGGTAGATATAAGTGGCCATCACGCTACGCTCGCTCAAGGGCGCATCAGTAGCGGACTGCGCGTGGCTCGCTGACGGCAGCGACGACACCGCCAGCAACATCGCCACCGCGATGGCCGCAGCGCGGATTCCATCCTTCAAACGAACCTGCAGGTGTGTCACTGGCGCCACACGGCACACTTGCATACGAAGACGCTGGAAGCCACTGTTGATGCACCAGACGCGATGCAGCGCAATACAGCCTTACCCACGCCACCTCCGTTCAGACAAATTGACAGCTACAGAAGTTCTCTTCGACGGTATGTGTGAGCGGCGAGAGTAGCGAACACCGCGATTTTGCAGATGAAAGTTTTCGCTCCAATCGACGACGACACCTCGATCCCTGGCGGTAATCGGCCAATTGGCACACGCCCTTGGAAGCATGTGCAGGTGCAAAGCTCGGGTTATTGCCCGATGGCTGAGTCGCCGCCACTACCTTTCGACGGGCCGGCACGCTCTCGCAGCTTCTGAACTTCTTTCTCGCTCAGAACCCGGAACCGCTCGGCCTCAATCTGCCGCGCGACTCGCTCGGGCTCGCGCCCGCTATCGGAGAAACGTCCAAACGCCCCTTGCTGCCACGCCAGCAGAGCAAGATTCACGAGCAGCAAGACGAGAAATGCGAGTTTCATTAGGCCATCGAGCGGGCAGAAGTCTCCGTGCGCGCACGCAACGCGACGCCGCGCAGAACGAGATTATCTTCGATTGCGGTCCCCTCAATCGAAAGGCGCGAAAGAAGTCGTCCAGCGTCGCCGCCGGTAATGATCAGCCGCGGTCTGGCGCTGAGCCCCACTGCGAAGCGGTGCCACACTCGGTGGACCAGCCCGGCCTGCGCATCAAGTACTCCCGTGACGATCGCCGCGTCGGTGTTGTCCGGAAAGTCGGCTGGCGCCCCCTCGGCGGCCGGCAAACCTGCGGTTTGATGCGCCAGCGATTCGAGCATCAGACGTATACCCGGCGCAATCACACCGCCGACGAATCGGCGGGGTACGCGACCCTGCTCGTCCTCCAGATCGTCAGCATCGATGCAATCAACGGTGGTTGCTGTGCCCGCATTGACCACCACGAGCGCTTCAGCCTGTTTTACCGCGACCAAACATGCGCCCAGCATCGCGTGCCAGCGATCGGCGCCGAGTTGGGCCGGATCACGGTAGCCGTTGACGAGCTTGACCGCCCCTTCAAACAGGGTCTGCGTCTTCAGCCAGTTCACCCGCCCCAACCGAAGAGTGCGTGCCGCCTTTTCGACCGCAGATTCGACAGAGGGTGAAGCGACATTGCATCCGACCAACTCCGTTCCCGGCGGCACATGCCTCCACTCTTCCATCAACTGCGACCCAACATCGTCGACGCCGCGATGCAAATACTGACCCGGATTCGAAAGTTCGCCGGTAGATCGCAGCTCGGCCCATTTGACAGCGGAGTTGCCAACATCGATCAACAGCGTCATGGCCTTACTCGCAGCGAAATGTCGCCGACACTAACGCTTCGGGTAACCCCCTCCGATTCGATAATGAGCCGTCCGAAACGATCGACCTCAACGATCCTTCCGCTGGCCGCATTCTGGTCGCCTTCGATGACATCGACGACCTCGCCGCGCGCTTCTAGCAATTGATTGAAACGCAAACAAAACGGGTCGAAGCCGTCGCGTATGAATTCATCAGCAGCGGTCAGAATGGCGCTGCCGAGTCGGCCAATCCACTGCCCGCGACAGCCATCGACCGTTGACCGTAGTAATTCCTCTAAACCGATCGCCGGAACCCCAATCGCGTGTCGTTCTGCCTCACTGAGTCTCAGGTTCATGCCGACCCCGATCACCAATGTGTAGCGAGCCACGCGATCGACCACCAGTTCGGTCAGAATTCCAGCCAGCTTGCGACCGCGGACGCGAATGTCGTTGGGCCATTTGAGATTGACGGCAACGTGATGCGATCCGAGGCATTCCGCAAGGGCAACTCCGCATGCCAATGTAATCGCGGGCAACGAAGGCGGCACCGAAGCAACCGGAACGGACACTGAGAACAGCAATGCGTCCCCGGACGCTGCGCGCCACACCCGCGCCTGCCGGCCTCGGCCCTGCGTCTGCACGTCGGCCGCGCGCAGCAAGCAGCCAGCGGGCTGCTCGACCCGCGCGCGCAGCATCAGATCTTCGTTGGTTGAGCCGGTTGTCGCTACGGCTTCAACGCTTACGTGGCCTCGCCACGGGTCCGAGAGCGCGTGCTCAATCTCCGCACGCACGAGCGTCTTCAACCCGTTGGGTTTAAGTGCGGTGGAGGGAAGCGTTGTGTCCAACCCGCGAATTTCCGCATCATCAAGTTCTTGGCGATCAAATTTAACACTCGAGCGGAGCGTCCGATGTGTATTGACGCCACGCTTTGGCGGGTCGGCCGCGCCAGCGGCATAACATTCGATCATGTCTTCGCCGAGCATCGCACCTGATCCGCAAACATCGCCGCGCTCGTCCCGGCTGGCACGCGCTGCCCTCGCTGTGTATGCGTTGCTGTTGATTTACTCGGGGCTGGCGCCTTGGAGCCGGTGGCGCGATCTTGGACTGAGCCCATTCGCGTATTTGACAGCACCGATTCCGACGCATGTCACCCACTTCGATCTTGCGATCAATGTACTTGCGTATATACCGTTTGGCGCACTGCTGGCATTTGCGCTACATCCGTTTACGCGCGGCTGGACCGTCGTGCTCCTCGCGCTGCTGGGTGGAGCTCTGCTGGCAGGCACCATCGAGGCGGTGCAAAGTTTCCTGCCCACCCGTATCTCGTCGAACCTGGATCTGCTAACCAATTCCGCAGGCGCTTTGCTGGGCGCGATAATCGCGGCGCCGTTGTCTTCCGCGGTGATCGATCGGGGGCGCCTGGTCGCCTGGCGCCGATGGTGGTTCAGCGAGCGCGCTTCGCTGCTGCTGCTGGTCGTCGCGCTGTGGCCAGCGGCGCAGATCTACCCCGCATCAATGTTGTTTGGCAATGGCGACATTCGCCAAGAGCTCGACGCGTTGTTTGCAGCGCTACCGGCGGTCGCCTCAAGCCTTTTTCCGGTGAACGATTGGGCCGAAGATTTCGACGTCGCCGAATTTGTACTGGCAGAAGCATTTGTCGTAGCCGCAGCAGTGCTGGCCGCCGGGCTTGGCTTTGCTTCTGCGATGCAACGGCAGGCACCCAGGATCAAACTGCTACTCGCGCTGCTCGCCGCCACGCTGCTGGTCAAGACTTTTGCGAATGCTTTGCAATTCGGACCAGAGCGTTCACTGGCGTGGTTGACACCGGGTGCTTTCGGCGGACTCGCTATTGGCGCGCTGTGTCTGTTCGCCGCCAGCGGCGGGCCGCGCGTGTGGCGGGCGCGCATTGCCATCCTCGCCGTGGCAGCGCTGCTGCTTGCCGTCAACCTGGTACCGGACAACCCGTACTACATCGACGCGATCAGCGACTGGCGCCAGGGTGAGCTTCTGAACTTCAACGCTTTGGCCCGCTGGTTGTCGCTTCTCTGGCCTTTTGCGCTTGCAGGCACCCTGGCCATGCTCTGGTTGCCCACCGGTCCGCGCGCGGACAGTGCCACCCTATAATTTGCCCATGAGCTATTACGAGCGTCACGTCTTTTTCTGTCTTAACCAGCGCGAAAATGGCGCCGCGTGCTGCGGCAGGCACGACGCCGCCGGCATGCAACAACACGCGAAATCTCGGATCAAGGCACTTGATCTGAACGGCAAAGGACACATCCGCATCAATAAATCCGGCTGCCTTGACCGGTGTGACGAAGGTCCGTGCATCGTTGTTTATCCAGAAGGTGTTTGGTACACCTACGTCGACGCACATGACATCGACGAGATTATCGACCGCCATCTGGTCAAAGGCGAAGTTGTCGATCGGCTGCGTATTTGAACTTGCGCGCTGAAGTGCCGGCTTCAATTGAAATAAGGGTCATCGTTGGCGCCGCCGGCCCGATTGAGCTGGCCCTCGATTGGCCGACCGAAACGCCGACCGGAATTATCTACATTGGGCATCCTCATCCATTGTTCGGCGGCACTTTCGAGAACAAAGTCGTGGCAACGATCGCACGAACTTTCGCCGGCGTCGGGTGGCTCGCAGTGCGCCCCAACTTTCGCGGGGTGGGTGCTTCGGCCGGCGCGCACGACGAGGGCAACGGCGAGACCGAAGATTTTTTGCACATCATTGCTTCGCTCCCACAACTGCCCGAATTGAAACTAGAAGGTAACGAGGAACTGCCGGTGGCAGTGGCTGGATTTTCGTTTGGGAGTTATGTCGCAGCGCGCGCAGCGCAGACGCTCACGGCGTTGGGAAGAACCCCTGCAATCAACGTGCTGATTGGTTGCGCGGCAGGAAAGTGGCCGATGCCCACGGTTGCAACCGAGACTCTGGTCATCCACGGTGAACTTGATCAGACGATTCCGCTCAACGACGTGCTCGACTGGGCGCGCCCGCAAGACTTGCCAGTGGTTGTCGTTCCTGGCGCCGATCACTTCTTTCACCGGCGCCTCGGTGTACTAAAACGCCTGATAAGGGCGCATATTCAAGGCATGCCTGCAATTGACTCGGTTCGGCAAACTGTCTAAAAAGACCTTATCCAAGGCGAGGCGATTTGAGCCGCGGCCGAGCTAGCCGGCGAGACTAGTACCCGCGTAACGACACTACGGAACGGCAGCGCACAGCGCGCACCTGAGAATCAGTGGACGGCACACTCGTCTATACAAAGACTCCCATCGGCATTGCGGAAATTTCGTTGCGCAGCGCGCAGCTGTCTATGGCAACGCGCCGCGTGCTGATCATGATCGACGGCAAGCGCACGATCGATGATCTGTCGATCGTCGTAAAACCCGGTGAAATCGAGGCGGTCGTCGCGACTCTAGAAAGCGGCGGGCTGATCCAGCGGGTATCTCAGTTTGGCGCGCTGGATGTTCCCACCATTTATGGACGAGAAAGCGAATCCGGTGCGGCTGCAGGTGGCCCTGTAACCGTCGAGGGTTTCGACGAGCGCGACCCCAATCCAATCACGCTCGAAGAAGTCAAGCGCCGCGCAGTTCGCGGATTGACTGAGCGACTTGGCCCCACGGCCGACTCACTGGCAATTCGGCTCGAAGGGTGCCGCACGATTGAAGAATTTCGATACTGCGTGAGGGAAGCCGAGCGCTTTATCTCATCAGCGCTTGGCCGTGACACTGCCCAGGAATACTTGAAGTCACTGCGGCGGCGCGCTTAGTCGAATCGAACTTTCCGAAACGCTTCCGGTCGATTCTGCAGCGGCGCAGCTTGCCGACTCTCCAATTCTCTTTTTCCCGATGCTCCGCTTCTTGGTTGCTGCACTTGTTTCATCGTGGCTCGCGCCAGCGGCGGCTGCGCAAGCGGCGCCGACGTTAGCTGCGCGCGCATGGGTTCTGGTCGACGCCACCAGCGGCGTTCGCCTGGCGTCATATCAACCAGCAGCCCGGTTGGAACCTGCTTCGCTGACAAAGCTGATGACCGCCTATGTTGCGTTCATCACGCTGAAGGAAAACCGCATCAGGCTCGACGACACCGTCATCGTGTCGCCTGCGGCGTTTAAGGCGCCCGGCAAGGTCGGCGCGCGAATGTTTCTCGAGCCCGGTCGCTCGGTAACGGTCGATCAACTGTTGCGTGGAATGCTGACGGCATCGGCCAATGATGCCGCGGTGGCCCTGGCGGAGCACAGCGCGGGTAGCACTGAGGCTTTTGTGGGCCGGATGAACGCCGAAGCACTTCGCCTTGGGATGAAAAACACACAGTTTGCAAATCCAACCGGGCAGTCGGATGCGCAACATTATTCAAGCGCCGAGGATCTGGCGGTTCTGGCACTGCAATTGAGCGCTGAATACCCGCAACACGCAGCGTTGTTTGCCCAGCGTGAATTTGCGTACAACAACATCTCGCAATCGAACAGCAATCGACTGTTATGGGTCGACCCGCACATCGATGGCATGAAAACCGGACAGCTCGCCGCCCCGGGCTGGTCAATAGTCGCCTCTGCCGCACGGGTCCAGGGCGAGGGACAACGAACATTTAAGCGGCGGCTTGTGGCCGTCGTGCTTGGAGCACTCAACGATGGCGCGCGCACGCAGGAAACGTTGCGATTACTCAACTACGGCTACGCTGCTTTCGATACCGTTCAGCTGTATCGCCGTGGCGACGTGCTTGCAAATCCACCCGTGTGGAAGGGCGAGCAAGGCAGCGTACCGGTGGGGGTGGACCGAGACGTCTTTGTTACCGTGCCATCAGATGAATTGCGCGCGCTCCGCAGCGAGCCACTCAAATCAACCATCGAACGCACCGATCCGCTGCTTGCTCCGCTGCAGCGAGGCGCGACTGTCGGGCACATGACGGTTTCCGCCGGCGGACGATCCGTTGCCAACGTGCCGGTGGTAGCACTTGCGCACGTCGAGGCCGGTGGGTTGCTCCGCCGCGCGTACGATTCGATCATGCTGTGGTGGGGAAAACGCGGTGGCTGAAATGTTGGGCGGTCCCGAAATGGACTGGCAGCAGGCGTCCTGTTATCTGAACGGCGAATGGTGCGCCTTGCGTGATGCCAAAGTGTCGGTGCTCGACCGCGGGTTCATTTTCGGCGACGGTGTCTATGAAGTGATATCGGTCGACCAATTTCAAGATGACCGCGGGTCGTATCGGGCCCCCTTTCAGATCCGCGAGCACTTCGTGCGTCTGCAACGCAGCCTCGATGCAGTCCGTATCGCTAACCCATTGACCATCGAGCAGTGGTTTGACCTGACCGCTGAGGTCATCGAGCGCAATCCATGGCAACGGCAGCTGGTGTACGTGCAGGTCACGCGCGGCATTGCCAAGCGCGACCACCCGTTTCCGTCGGGCGTGAGCCCTACCGTATTCATCAGCACGTCACCCTGGCCCGTGATTTCGAACGAACAGATTGAGCAAGGAGTCGCCGCGGTGACACATGCCGACGAGCGCTGGCTACATTGCGACATCAAGAGCACGTCGCTGCTCGGTAACGTTTTGATGAAGCAATACGCGATCGATCAGGGGGCAAGCGAAACCGTGATGGTGCGCGACGGCTTCCTTACCGAAGGGTCGAGCACGAATATCAGTGTCGTAAAGAACGGTGTCGTCAGCATGCCCCCGAAGACGGTGCTAATTCTTCCAGGCATCACGGTTGACGGGATCGCCCGGATTACACAAGCGCACGGCGTGGCGACCGAGGTCCGGCCCGTTGCGGCGGAGGAGTTGCGCACGGCAGACGAAATCTGGTTGAGTTCGTCTGGTCGGGAGGTGTTGGCCATCGTTTCTCTGGATGGCGCACCTGTGGGTTCCGGGAAACCCGGCCCCATGTATCGCAGCATGCACCCGTGGTTTCAGCAGGCGAAGCAGGCTGACGCCGAGCGTTGGGCAATGCTTCGAGGCCGTAGCTCAGCATGCGCGCCCGAAGCGCGCACCCGATGAACAACGATTGAACGAATGAGTGACGAACCCAAACCTTCGGACTTAACGCCACGCCCTCCCGGGCTGACGTTTCCCACCGATTTTCCGATCAAGATCATGGGCCGCCGCGTCGATGGATTCGCCCAGGCGATGGTTGAAGTCGTGCAGGCGCATGCAGCGGATTTCGACCCCAGCACGCTGGAGATGCGCACGTCGAAGGATGGTAACTATCTGTCGGTCACCGCCACGATCCGCGCGACATCACGCGAACAACTTGACGACCTCTATCGAGCGCTCACCAGCCATCCGATGACCAAAGTGGTCCTTTGATTGGCATCCGATGATCGTTCGGCAACTTGGCTGCGAGGACTACGCGCGCACGTGGCAGGCAATGCGCGCATTCACAGCGGCTCGACGTGATGACACCGAAGACGAACTGTGGATGGTCGAGCACCCGCCGGTTTTTACGCTGGGTCAGGCGGGCCGGCGCGAGCATGTGCTCGACGCGGATGACATCCCGGTCATCGCGTCGGATCGCGGCGGGCAGGTGACTTATCACGGGCCCGGTCAGGTCATTGCCTATCCGTTGCTGGACCTGCGTCGCATGGGTATCTACGTCAAAGAGCTGGTGTTTCGCGCCGAGCAGGCTGTGATTCAGACGCTGGAATCGTTGGGCATCGAGGGCCGCCGCGTCTTGGGTGCACCCGGCGTTTTTACTCCGTGGCAAAGTGCGGCACAAGCGCCGTTCGCTGGTCTCGCGAAGATCGCCGCCTTAGGCGTCAAGGTCACCCGCGGGTGCACGTACCACGGCGTCGCGTTAAACGTTGCGATGGATCTGTCGCCCTACACGCGGATCAATCCGTGCGGCTATCGCGGCCTCGAAGTGATCGATCTCGCAACCCTCGGTGTGCACACTGAGCTCCCGGAGGTTGCTGCGCGCCTGAGCGCGCGCTTGCAGGCGCATCTGTCGCAACCCACAAAGAACAGCTCACCCGCGTTGGCTAGAATCCCGGTCTGATGATGAACCCCGCTCCCCCTGCGATAGATCTTGCCAAGAAAAAAGGCGAGGCAAAAACCGGCAAGGTCTTCAAGCGATTCGCAATCACGCCGGTACCGAGCGCGCAAATTCTGAAGAAACCCGAATGGATCCGGGTCAAGGCCGGGTCACCAGCAACGCGCTTCTACGAGATTAAGAACATTTTGCGCGAGCACAAACTGCACACGGTTTGTGAGGAGGCTTCGTGTCCGAACATCGGCGAGTGCTTCGGCAAAGGCACTGCGACGTTCATGATCATGGGCGATAAGTGCACTCGGCGCTGCCCGTTTTGCGATGTTGGCCACGGCCGACCCGACCCGCTCGATGCCGACGAACCGCTCAATCTGGCCAAGACAATTGCGGCACTTAGGCTGTCGTACGTCGTCATCACCTCGGTCGATCGCGACGATTTGAAAGACGGCGGAGCCCAGCACTTCGTCGATTGCATCCGCGCCACCCGAGAACTTGCGCCGGAGACTCGCATCGAGGTGTTGGTGCCCGACTTCCGTGGCCGGCTTGACCGCGCGCTACAGATTCTAGAGGCGGCCCCGCCCGATGTGATGAATCACAATCTGGAAACCGTCCCCCGCTTGTATCGGCACGCGCGGCCGGGTTCCGACTACACGCATTCGCTGAAGCTACTAGCAGAATTCAAGCGGATCGTTCCGAACGTTCCGACCAAGAGCGGCGTGATGGTCGGTCTGGGCGAGACCGATGATGAAATTCTGCAGGTCATGGTCGACTTGCGCGCGCACAACGTCGACATGCTGACGATTGGCCAATACCTGGCGCCGAGCGGACATCATCTGCCGGTAACGCGATATGTACATCCCGACACGTTTGCAATGTTCGAGGCCGAGGCATCAGCGCTCGGCTTTTTACATGCTGCGTGCGGCCCGCTCGTCAGATCCAGCTATCACGCCGACCAGCAAGCGCACGCCGCGACAATGCATCTCAAATCCATCGCTCTGGGCGAACATACATCGCTCTAGGCGAACGGAAATCGGCCCCTCGCGCCTACTTTTCCAAGACGCACTCGACGAATGGGAGACAGCAGCCTCCCTCGTGTCGAAGAGATTTCAGCGCTAGGCGAGGGAATCTGGGAACTGCGTTGGTTCGGCACCGTACAACGCAACGCCCTCGTCCCGACTGAACCTGATATTCAGGTCCTGGTTCGGCGATCGGACTCTCCAAACGGTCATATCGCGCATGCGCTCCCACTCGCGTAGCCCGAATCGGAGTTGGTCAGTTTCCGTTCTTGACCAGCCCGTCGCCAATAGGGCGATGAACGACGGCTGTACCCGCCCGAGCACGAACGGCGCTTCGTAGTCGCCGTTCGTCGTCACTTCCTTGAGGTTGTGGTACCAAAACTGGCGCGGGTTCTTGCGCACGGAATGACTGTCGAGTTCGATGCCTCTTCGTGGATCGACGCGCTGGGCGGGTTGTCTCGGTGGTATATGCGCAGATGCCGCCCTACTTTTGCGCGAACACCGTGTGCGGAATCAATGCGGCGAACACCAGCGCGACCGCTGCCGCGACAAGCCTGTGACGCTGTTTCATCGAATTCCTCACTGCCCTGCGGGAGAAGATGGGATCAGGTGACTCGATGACGCCGCAAGGTGTCTGGGAATCGGCCGTGTCGGAGCGTTGATCACCGCGAGCGCGTTGCTGGCTGCGGCAATGCCCATGGTCACGTGTGCCTCCGCCGTCACGCCGGCGACGTGGGGACTCAAAGTGATCCGCGCTTCGCCTTGAAACGGGTGCGGGGTCGTCATCGGCTCGACGGCGAAGCTGTCGAGGCCGGCGCTCGCGACACGGCCGGAACGCACTGCTTGGAGCAGCGCGGCCTCGTCGATCAGGCCGCCGCGCGCCGTGTTGACGATGATCACGCCCCGCTTGCAAGCGGCTAGCGTCTTGGCGTTCAGGAGCTCGGCATTGTCCGCAGTGAGCGGGCAATGCAGCGAGATCGCATCCGACTCGCGCCAGATCGACTTCAGCTCGGCGCGATGCACGTAGGCTGGAAGCGCCGAGGCAAACGGGTCGAAGCCCAGAACGCGCATTCCCATCGCGTCGGCAAGCCTGGCGAAGCGCTGGCCGGTCGCGCCCAGACCGATCACGCCGACCGTGCGACCCTGGAGCTCGACGCTCTTGTGCGTGGCCTTGTCCCAATGACCCGCGTGCATCCGCTTGTCGAGCGCCACCACCGACTTGGCGCACGCCAGCAGCAGCGCAAGCGCGTGCTCGGCAACGGCTGTCGCGTTCGCGCCAACAGCGGCGACCACTTCGATACCGCGCGCCTCGGCGGCCATCCGGTCGATGGTGTCGGTGCCGCTGCCGTGCTTCGAGATGACCTTCAGGCTGGGTGCCGCGTCCATCGCTGTTGCGCCGACCTTGCCGTAACGCACGATGATCGCGATCGGGTCATGCCGCTTGCATAGGGCGACGATGTCATCCTCGATGGGTGTCCTGCCGGCGAAGACAACCTCGTAGTCCCCTAGAAGCGCAAGAGCCTCGGGTGCGAGATCCGCAGCCGTGATCAGAAAGACCGGTTTGGCGCTCACAACACCTCGCCTTCCTTCAACACGCCGGCGGCTCGCAGCGCGCCGTCGAGCCAAGCCGGTCGCATCGCCTGGCCGCTCTTGATGCCGGCGATGCGTTGGGTTTCGGCGCTCACCTTCTCGGCCGCCAGCGCAAGCATTGCCGGGGCCTTGGCGCGTTCGATAACGGTCACCCCGTCAGCGTCGCCGACCACCAGGTCGCCGGGTGCGACGCTGACGCCGCCGATCGAGATCGGATGGTTGAGCCGGCCGGGCACGAACTTGGTCGGGCCATTCGGGTTCAGTCCGGCGGCGAACATCGGAAAGCCGAGCTCCCGGATCGCCTCGCTGTCGCGCACGGCGCCGTCGATCACGATCGCAACAATGCCGGACGCGACGCACTGATGCGCCATGATCTCGCCCACCAGGGCGCTGCTCAGGTCGCCTTTGCCATCGACGACGATGACGTCGCCCGCCTTGGCGATCGCCATGGCCGCATGGATCATGAGGTTGTCGCCCGGACGCACTTCAACTGTAATAGCGGGTCCGGCGAACTTCATCGAAGGCACCAGCGGCCGGATGCGCCCACTGAGGCCGCCGCGACGGCCGGCGACGTCGGCGAGGATGGACGACGGGAACCGCGACGCCACGAGGATGGTCTGCGGATCGACGCGCTCGATGTCGCGGACCACGTCCGCCACTACAGCAGCTTCGTTGATGAGAGCCTCCAGGTATCAATCGACACGCGCGCCCGACTCCCTGACGACCTTGCCCCAGCGCGCGATCTCTTCTTTGATCAGGGTGGCGAACTGCTCGGACGTACCGCCGATGGCGGCGGCTCCCTCGTCGGCGAGCCTCTTGCGTAGCTCCGGCTGCTGCAATGCCTTGTTGAATTCGAAGTTCAGTAGTGAAACGATTTCCTTCGGCGTTCCGGCCGGGGCGAGGTAGCCAAACCAGGTGGCGGCATCGAATCCCTTGTAGCCCGACTCGCTCAGCGTGGGCACGTTCGGCAGATCATCGACTCTTCTTGCCGATGTGACGGCGAGCGCGCGCAACTTGCCCTGCTTGATCTGGCCGAGCAACGTCGGCACCGAGGACATGTACAGCTCAACGTTGCCGCTGATTACATCGGTCAGCGCCTGCGCCGCGCCCTTGTACGGAATGTGCTGCGTCTTCACGCTTGCCGCCTTCTGGAACAGCTCGCTCGTCAGGTGAGCCACCGTGCCGTTGCCCGGCGAGGCGAAGTTCACTGCTCCCGGCTGTGCCTTGGCGGCAGCGACCGCGTCTGCCAACGTCTGATAAGGCGAGCTCGCGCCCGTCACCATTACGAGCGGGGCATTGGCGACCAGCACAATAGGCGCCAGGTCCTTCTGCGGGTCGTACGGCAGCTTTGCGTACAAGGTCGGGTTGATCGCCAAATTGCTGGTCTGGCCGAAGACGAGGGTATAGCCATCGGGCGCCGACTTGGCGACCGCGTCGACGCCAAGATTGCCTCCGGCCCCCGGCTTGTTATCGATCACGAAGATCCAGCCGGTTGCTCTTGCGACACGTTGACTGCTTTCGCGCGCGATAAGGTCCGTGCCTCCGCCCGGCGGAAAAGGTACAACGATGCGAATCGGTTTTGACGGATATCCCTGTGCCAGTGTCGCCGGGCTGGCGAGTGCAACCGTAAGCACCACTATCAGTTTGCGCCTCAAATTCATATTGCCTTTATGTGCCAAGTCTCGCGGGCCAGATGCAATGCATCGACCACCGCAAATGCGACAAGTATCAGTTGCTGGATACTTATAATCCAATCGATAATTTCTGTCTTGACCGGTCGCCACTCGAGTCCGATACGTACTCGTCACAAGCACGACGAATCATGTGGCCGCGAAACTCGCGCGCGTTATCAGCGTGCACTTTGCCGAGGCGGCCCCATACTGGCCAGCAATGCGCCGGTTAGAGAGCTCCGGGACATCGAAACTCTCCTTGCCGCCATAGACAGTCGCCTATAGCGATAGATTTTACAGAGTTGTCACACCAGAGTGCTGGACTTATTCGCCTAGAGCGATAGCGCACAATTGAAAAACCCTTCCGCTAGCACATCCTAGCGGTGGTTTTAACAATGCATCGCGCAGGCGTCGGCTTGATGTTGCGGCCGGCATTGCGCTGGCCTAGGCCGCGCGCTTTCTGTCGCCGCCCGCCGCGTACAGCTCGAACGCGCCAAGCTGCCGCACTCTAGGGCGCGCATCCGCCAGAAAATAGAAAACGTCCTGGCAGTCGAAGCAGGCGAAAAACCCCGCCTGCTCTGGCTCGCCGTCGACCACGTTTTCGACATCAAAAGAAACGCACGCTAAACAAATCGGTCGCATCAACCGCTTACCCACTGCCGACTCCTACTTCTGATCCCCACGATCGCCCTGACCTGCTTCGACCTTGGTCTTCGCCTTGGTGCGAACGTCGGCCGCAAGTGATCTGCCCTGATCATCGCTCTCACTGAACTGACCGTCCTTATCCCGCCGCACGTAACGTTTGTCGCCGCGCGGGCTGATTAGTTCGCGTTTACTCGATGCTCGGGTCTTCTTTGATTTTTTAGCGCTGGTCTTGGTAGCTTTGCTCGACGTGCGCGATTTGCTGGCCTTGCTGACGCTCTTGCGTGACAATTTCTTGCTCGCTGCTTTGCTCGTCTTCTTGCTCGCGCTCTTGCTCGATTTCTTCGCTGTCTTCTTGCCCGCCTTCTTGGTCGCCACAGTTCGCTCCTCGGTTATCGAAATACTTCGCTATTGTTATTCGGTGTGAACGCAGCGACAAGTGTTTTCGGATTTTTTCTATCTCGCGTACGACGCTGTCACGCAATGGACTCCGCCGCCGTGACCTGCGGTGGTAGCGGCGCGTCGAGTGCGGTACAGACCATGCGCAGCGTGCTGGCGGCACGCCAGTTCGTCTCGTTGTCTACAAAGGCCGTTGCGGTAATCGCTTTGATCAGTTGCGGCTTCGCAAGGGGTGCGAGTTGATTCAAGCGGTCAAGCGCCGTGGATACATCAGCGAGCTTGATGGAATCGCCTCGAACGAGGCGCACATCCGTACCCGGCAGCAACAGCGCGCCTGCGTTAAACGCATGCTCGGGCCGCTCCGGCAAGCGTACCGCGGCTACCAATGACAGCACTATCGCAGCGTCTTCCGCGCGTTCGCTGACTGCGCGATAGCGCACGGGGACCTCGCGACCGGCATTGGGCCCAAGCCGGCGCTGCAAAATCGTGAAGAGCAGGAATTCGCGTATCGATACACGTCCATCGGCGGCGATCAGCAGCTGCGACACCTTCAACATGCGGTGCCGTGCCGAATCGGGCAGCTTGCGCAACGCCGGCATCGCAAGGTCGAGTAGCGGTTGACGTGCGCCCGGCGGGATCGATTGCACGAGCGTGTGATATCGGTCCGCAGCGCGCGAAGCCTCCGTCCCGTAGGCTTCGGCGATCAGGGCGCACTGCTGCGAGCGCAATGCACTGTCTTTTTCTGCCAGCAGTGCAAAACCAATCATTTGTGCATGCGTTGCATCGTTTGCGGCGTGCCGCAAGGTGTCGATCACACCGCGCTGGGCGTCGTCAAGCGCAAAATCGCGGTGCCCCGGCGGTGATACGGTGCCCACTGATGCCATCACCTTGCCGACCCCCGATGCGCCAGTGGCCGCCGCTGCCACCAACCCCGCCAGCGGAGACAACGCATCAATGCCCGACCGATCGCGCGCCGTAGGGGCCGTGGAGGAGAATCCGCCGGACGGCACGAACTCGATCGGCGACCGTGGACGTTGCGGCTCAGGCGCCGGTTCAAGACCGCCCATAGAAAGCGCAACGGCGTTCTCGGGTGCCGGAAGAAGTTCCTGCTTGCGTCCATAAATACGCTGCACCCGCTCTTCCAGCGACGGATGCGTAGCAAACAGGCCGCGCACGAAGCTTGGACGTGCGGCGCCCAGAAACAGGTGCGACAGCGTCTCTGCCTGCGGGTGCTCAATGCGTGTTCCCAGGCCGTTGACTGCCGTCAGTCCGCCAATCTTGCGCAGCGCGCCGCCGATACCGTCGGGGTTGCGTGTGAACTGCACCGCGCTCGCGTCGGCCAGAAACTCCCGTTGGCGCGAAACAGCCGACTTGATCAGCCGGCCGAAGAAGACGCCGATATATCCCAGAATCCACAGCGCCACACCCGCGAAGAACAGCACCGCGATCGCGTTTCCGTTACGCGAATTGCTGCTACTGCCGCCGCGGCTGCGTCCTCCGAGCTCGAGCAGCAGCCGCCCAGCCAATGCAACGATCAGAAGGCCATGCAGCACGCCGATCAATCGCAGGTTCAATCGCATGTCGCCGTTCAGGATGTGCGAGAACTCGTGCGCGATCACGCCTTGCAGTTCATCGCGCGACAACCGGGTCAACGTGCCGCGGGTAACCACAACCACCGCGTCGTTGATCGAGTGCCCCGCGGCGAACGCATTGATCGCCGTTTCGTCGTCCATCACGTACACGCGCGGCACCGCCACGCCGGATGCGATCGCCATTTCTTCGACCACGTTGATCAGCCGACGGTCGAGCAGATCGCTGGTGGTCATATCAACTTCGCGCGCATCGACCAGATTCGCAACCGCGCCGCCGCCGGCACTGAGCGAGTTCATCTTGAACATCGTGCCGCCGCCGATCAGGCCGAGCACGATCAACGTATTAACGACAAAGAATCCTGCGGGTAGCGTGCCGGCGTTTGACGTGAACCCGACCTGTGCGACAAGGGAAAGATAAATTGCAGCAGCGGCGACATTGACCGCGATCACGATCACGATCACAGCCAAGGTGAAAAGGATCACCAGCCGGCGGGTCGAACGGCGCGCAACCTCCTGGTGCTCGAAGAAGTTCAAGGCGAGCCAGCCGCGCGCCAGGCGCGGCTAAAGAGGCCGGGCATTCAGCCCCGCAATCGCACCCACGCCAAATGCCAGGACCGCAAGAGTGAAGATCAGCGATATCGCCGTCCAGAACATGGTCGGATCGTCGTCGCGCCGAATCCAGTCGCTTGCCATGTCACTGTCCCAGATCGTGCCGCGACGGATGTTGATGACGCCCCATGCCACCAGACCCGCGCCGAACGCGAACAGAATCCACATTGCAACCATGACGCCCTGCTAGAACTGGACGCGAACGGCCTGCCGCTCCTCATCACTTTCGGTGGCCTGCAGCAGCTCGGCGGGTGTAAACGTAAAAGCACCCGCGATCACATTGGTGGGAAATTGCTGAACGGCCGTGTTGTAGCTCATCACTGAGTCGTTGAACGCCTGGCGCGCAAACGAAATCTTGTTCTCGGTGCCAGTCAACTCTTCGGTCAGCTGCATCATGTTCTGGTTAGCTTTGAGGTCCGGGTACGCCTCGGCCAACGCGAACAATTTCGAAAGTGCGCCACTGAGCGCGCCTTCGGCCGCCACCAGCCCCTGAATCGCCGGCATCGAGCCGGGGTCAGCCGCAGCCGCGGCGTTTGCAGTCACCGCGGAATTGCGTGCGCGAATCACGTTTTCGAGCGTCTCGCGCTCATGCTTCATGTACCCCTTGGCGGTCTCGACCAGATTCGGAATCAGGTCGTAGCGTCGCTTCAGCTGTACATCGATCTGCGCAAAGGCATTCTTGAACTTGTTGCGCAGGCTTACCAAGCGGTTGTAAGCGCCCACCGCCCAGAACACGATCGCTGCAATGACGATCAGCATGATGATCCAGCCCATCGAATCTCCTTAGTCAAACGGCAATCAAAAGGCGCTTCGTGGTGTCGCCACCGAACCTCAAAGCGCGCGGACTATAAGACAACGGGCCCCACAGGCAAGCCTTGAATCGATGAACGGCGTCCAGTGATGGGCTAAGGCGTCAGCGCGTCGAACCCGGCGAGACGGTCGCTGGCGTGGAAATGATCGGCGCCGCTGCAGGGCCGGGAGGCTTTGGCTCGCCCGCGGGCGCACCGCCACCGCCGACGCGTCGCCGGTTCACGTCATCGGCCGATGCAATGTCGAACAGCTTGACCACCTGCTGCACGCCCGGCACACGGCTCGCCACATAAGTGGCGACGTCGCTTTCCTTTTGCGTAACCGAGCCCATCAGATAAATAACGCGTCGCTCGGTGACGATGTCAACCGAGTTGAATGCGATTTCGCGTGTGTTGACGAATGCGGCGCGTACCCGCGCGCCGAGCCCGTTGTCGTCGGTTCGCTCGCCAAATGTGGAAGGCGCAGCAACCACCAACTCGTTATTGACCAGCCGCACGTCTTTTGATCGGGATGCGATCGAACCCGCCTGGGCCCTGACCACCTCGCTCGACACTTCGCCCGTCAGTAGAACGCGGCGCTCGAAGCTATTGACGTTGATGTGAATATCGTTGCCGCGCAGTGCATTGGACAGCTCGTTGGCGATTCGCACCTGAATGGTCTTATCGTCAAGCTGCGTCCCGGTGCTGCGGCGATCGGTTGCCACCACCGCGGTTCCCGCAGCAATGCCGCCAATCAGCAGCGGCGCACAAGCAGGCAACACAATCGACCCTGCGAGGGCCACCGCCAGGTATCTAAGAGTCAGGTTCATAGGGATCTCCAGCAATCGCTACTTGCATTGAAAGGCGTCGCGAATCCAGTCGATTGTGCCATCGCCATCAACGGTCACTACGTCGAAGCGGCACGCCGGCCAACGCTCGCCGTAATTGGCAAACAGCCACCGCTGCGCGGCGCGCCCTATTCGCACCTGCTTCGGAGCGTTGATGCTGCCTAGAGCGCCACCAAAGCGAGCGCTGCGTCTCATTCGGACTTCGACAAACACCACGGTGTCCCGTTCACGGACGACGAGGTCGATTTCGCCGTCGCGGTACCGGGCATTGCGCGCAACGATGCGGCATCCCGCGGCGAGCAGATGATCCGCTGCAGCTTGCTCGGCGCCGTCGCCGGCGCGCTGCTTTGGCGTTCGCGCCTGCGTCGAAGCTCGCGCGTCGCCTGCCATCAGCGCGCGACCTCCTCACGCTCGATCACACCATTGCGATAAATCGCCGACGTCGGAATGCGCTCGACCCTGACACTCTGCGATCGATTGACGCGAAGGCGGCCCGTCACGCCGTCGATCTCGAAGCGGAGTTCTCCTTTCGTCCACTCCTGGGCCACTCGGTATGCGTCAATTCCCAGCGCATACAAGCGCGCGTTCTCGAGCGTCAGTGGACGAGCCGGCTGCGGGTACACCATTACCGCGGGGTGATCGGGCTGAAGCAGCCACGGCATATCGACGAAGCGCACGCCTTCCAGGTCGAACGCAAGGGCGGACGCCGCCGGCGAGCCCGCCGAATCACCGACGTTTAACAATGAAGTCCCAAACAGCGCAACGCCGCGCGGTATACGCGACCGCACGAGCGACGCTTCGCGCGCACCGAGCGCCAGGAATATCGCGTCGTAGGTGCCGGTCTCGAATTGCCGCGTCAGGCGGCTCAACGCCGCCGGAGTCGCATCCACCATCAAGGGCACTTCGCCCGCTGAGCGCAGTGCGTTGACGTACGCCTGCGCAATTCGTCGATCAAGCGGGGAAGTTCCGGCCAAGACGATGATGCGCGCACCCGTCGACGCACCGGGCCGCATATTGATAAAGCTCGAGAGCGCAAGTTGCACGACGCGTTCGGCCTCTGCTTCGGCAGACAGTCCTAACGCAATCATCGTCGGCGGCGCCGCTGCATCGCGCTCGGGAAAATTCAACGTCACAAGCGGCAGTACCGCACGCCCACCCTCGACAATTGCATTGACCGCATCGCGCCGCAGCGGTCCCACGGCAACGCGTACGCCGCGATCACGCGCCGCGGCGAGTGCGGCCGAAAGCTGTTCGAAGTCGTCATCGGTTTCGATCACCTGAATCGAAGCGCTGCTGCCTGCAGCCTTATGTGCAGCAAAAAACCCCTGACGCACCGCTTCGGCGGCGGCCGCAAAAATTCCCTGCTGGCTGGGCAGCAACAACACGATTGCCGGCGCTGTGGCAGGTGTCGCTGAGTTGCCGCTTGCTGGCTGGGGCACTCCAACCGTCTGAGCGCCAACATTGCATGCGACACTTGCCAGCACAGCCAGCGCCGCAAGGCGTACGCACACAAGGCGGGATGCGGCGATGGAAGCGAGCACGCGGGACCTGCAGGATCGATTGATCGGTCTGTCCGAAGTGGCCGCACAGGATTTGCCCGGCGGGTCATTGTATGTAGTTGCGACGCCGATCGGCAATGCGGCTGACATTACTTTGCGCGCGCTATGGGTATTGTCCCAGGTCGATGTGATCGCAGCGGAAGACACCCGTGTAACCCGACCGTTGCTCGCCCGTTTCGGCATCCGCACGCCTTTAATAGCCGCGCATCAGCATAACGAGCGCGAAGTCGCGCAGCAGGTCGTCGAGCGCCTCGGGCGCAACGAACGCGTTGCGATCGTCACCGACGCGGGCACGCCGGCACTATCCGACCCTGGCTCATGGCTGGTGCGGGCAGCGCTCGGTGCGGGCAGACGCGTCATTCCGATCCCAGGACCGAGCAGCGCGGTAGCAGCGCTCTCCGTCGCCGGGCTGACACCGGGCCCCTTTGTCTTCGCGGGTTTTCTACCCGGCGGAGCCAGCGAGCGCGAGCGTGCGTTGCGGCTGCTCGCTGTGGACGGAAAGCCGTTCTTACTGTTCGAAGCGCCGCATCGGATTGCCGATCTGATAGCGACGCTGTCTTCTGCGTTGTCGCCTGAACGCCGTGTGGTACTGGCGCGCGAACTGACGAAGAAGTTCGAAGCCATTTCAGTGCAGCGTGCGGTTGAACTCGCCACGCTCAGCGTCGAGGAGCGCGGCGAATACGTCGTCCTGGTCGACGCAGCAGCGGATGCGGAGCCAAAGGACAGCGATCCGGCTGACATCGACCCGACGGTCGGCCGCTGGGTCGCCGCATTGCTCGAAGAATTACCGCCCGCGCGAGCCGCGGCGATCGCGGCCAAAGCCAGCGGTCATCCAAAAAGCGCCATGTACGCGTTGGCATTGCAGCTGAAATCGCGCTGAGCGTGCCTTGTCGCGGCTGCGGCAGCACCTGCTCACGGAGCGTCGCGCCATTCTCCCGATGCAATCTGCGCATGCGTGATGCGCTCGAGTTCGACGATTCCGGTGCCACTCGCGACAACGCCGAGCCTTACCGCCGCGGCGTACGACAGATCGATCACGCGGTCTGACTTGAATGGGCCGCGATCGTTGACCCGCACGACGACGCTTTGGCGCGTGCGCACGGACGTCACCCGCACATAACTCGGAATCGGCAGCGTTGGATGCGCAGCGGTCATCGCAAACATGTCGTAGATCTCGCCGCTGGCGGTGCGGTTGCCATGGAATTGCCTGCCGTACCACGACGCAGCGCCGCGCTCTCGAAACGCGACGTCGCTGGTCAGCGGCGTATAGCTCCGCCCGAGTGCGACATAGGGACGATTGGCGCGCGCCAGAAACGGCTCGATTATCGGTACCGCATCGGGAGTCGATGCAACATCACTCGGCACGCGATCCGGCGGTCCATCGTTTTGGTAGTAACCAGTGCGTTTGGAAGTGCCGCACGCGGACAAGGTCGTTGTCAGGACCAGTACGACCAATGCGTGCAAACGCTTTTGCTGACTTGTACCTTCAAAAAATTGTCTGGCTCCGCCAGCGATTTTTCGGAAACTAATTGCAGGAAAGTAGGGTTGCACTTTCCTGCGCTACGACTGCACAAGCTTGCGGTGCGCAGCAATGGCCATCAGGAAACCGCACGCCATGCCCAGGGTCACGAGCGCCGTCCCACCGTAGCTGATAAAGGGCAATGGCACGCCGACTACCGGCAAAATCCCACTCACCATTCCCATGTTTACGAACGCATAGGTAAACATGATCAGACCGATCGACGCAGCCAGCAGGCGCGTGAACAACGTCGGGGCATTGATTGCAATCGCGAACGAGCGCCACACCAGAGCAAAGAACAAAAGCACCAGCACGATGTTGCCAACGAGTCCGAATTCCTCTGAATAAACCGCAAAGATGAAGTCGCTGGTGCGCTCAGGAATGAATTCGAGGTGCGCCTGCGTGCCCTCCATCCAGCCTTTTCCAAACAAGCCGCCTGAGCCGATCGCGATCATTGCTTGGATCGTATGGAAACCCTTGCCCAGCGGGTCGGTCGATGGATCGATCAGAGTCATCACGCGCTCGCGCTGATAGTCATGCAGTAGCGTCCATGCAACCGGCAGCATTGCAAAGGCGCCGACCAGCATGACCGCCAGCCACTTCCACGGGAGACCGGCGAAGAAAATGACAAATACTCCGGCGGCGGTAACTAACACTGCGGTTCCGAGATCGGGCTGCTTCAGAATCAGCGCGACCGGTACGATCAGCAGCACTGAGGCCACTAGAAAATCAATGCCGCGAAGCGCGCCTTCGCGCTTGTGGAAATACCACGCCAACATCATCGGCACCGCAAGCTTCATGATCTCCGAAGGCTGGATGCGGGTGACCTTGATGTCGAGCCAGCGGGTCGCACCCTTGACGGTTTCTCCATTTAACTCGGTGGCGATCAGCAGTCCGACGCCGATCACGTAAACCGGAAGCGCAAGGCGCATCAACCATTGCGGCCGGACGTTCGCCGCAACGCAAAGCAATACGAATGCAATACCAAAGTTTCGGATCTGATCGGTGATACGCCACGGATAGTCGTTGCCGGCCGAATACAGTGTGATCAGTCCGATCACACCCAGGCTTCCAATAATCGCCAGTAACGCCGGATCGAACACGGCCAAGTAGTGCCGTGCGGTGTCACGCAGGCGTCGAGCGCCCGATCCCCGATTCACGGTGATGCCCTCGACACGCCCAGCGAGGCCGTGGTCGCCGTGCTGCCGCGCACTGCGGCGCTTCGCAACGGTCCAGCAGCTGCTTCGTCATCGGGTCCCTCCTTCGCGGGCGCCGCCGGCACCTTTCCCAGCAATGCGTAGTCGATCACCATGCGAGCGATTGGCGCGGCCGCTCGAGCACCGAAACCGCCGTTTTCGACGATTACGGCAAGCGCGATCTGCGGGTTATCAGCGGGCGCAAACGCAATGAAAAGTGAATGGTCGCGGTGGCGCTCGTCGACGCGACTCTCAACGTACTTTTCGTTCTGCTTGATCGAAATGACCTGCGCAGTGCCCGTCTTCCCGCCAACCTTGTAGGGCGCGCCCGCGAATGCGGTTCGACCGGTGCCAAAAATGTTGACGTCGACCATGGCTTCCCGCACCAGCTTCAAATGCTCGGGCTTAATGGGAATGCGATAGCTTTCTTTCTGCACCGTGATCCGCTTCTCACCGGTGCGTACATCTTCGATGGCCTTCACCAGATGCGGTTTCATCACAACCCCGTCGTTGGCCAGAATCGCAGTGGCGTGCGCCAGCTGCAACAAGGTGAAGGAGTTGTAGCCTTGGCCGATGCCGAGCGAAATCGTTTCGCCGGGATACCACTTCTGCTTGAAGCGGCGTTCCTTCCATGCGGTCGACGGCAAGATCCCAGTCTGCTCGCCCTCGACGTCGATGCCGGTCAGCTGACCGAAGCTCCATGGCTTCATGAAGTCATGCATCGCATCAACGCCGAGATCATTTGCCAGCATGTAGTAATACACGTCACTCGACTTGACAATGGAGCGGCGCAGATCAACCGGCCCCAGCGGGACCTTGTTCGAATCGCGAAAGCGCCGATTGCCAAACATGAAAAATCCGTTGTCCTGAATCACCGTCTCGGCCTTGCGTTTCCCCAATTCGAGCGCGGCCAGCGCCAGAAACGGTTTGTAAGTCGAGCCGATCGGATACGTCCCGCGCACCGCGCGATTCAGTAATGGCTTGTCGGGATCGTTATTGAGCTCATCCCAGCTCTTGGGGTCGATACCGTCCACAAACAGGTTTGGATCGAACGTCGGCTTGGCGACGAACGCCAGTACGTCACCTGTCTTCGGCTCGATAGCGATCAAGGCGCCACGCCGGTCGCCAAACGCCGTTTCGGTGATCTTCTGCAGCTCGATATCAACCGACAGGATCAGGTTGTTTCCCGGCATCGACGGGCTGCTCGACAGCGTGCGCACCGCGCGCCCTCCGGCTGTGATCTCGACTTGCTCCTGCCCGGCCGTACCGTGCAGCTCGTTTTCGTAGCTCTGCTCGATGCCAACCTTGCCAATGTGATTAGTCCCGTGGTACGCGGGCGCATCACCACGCTTCTCGAGACGCTCCATGTCATTCGGGGAAATGCGGCCGATATAACCGATCATGTGCGAAGCAATCTGGCCAAGCGGGTAATCACGGAACAGCCGCGCGCGCAGTTCCACATGCGGAAACCGGTAGCGCTGCGCACTGAAGCGCGCGACCTCTTCGTCCGTCAGCCGCGTGCGTATCGGTATCGCATCAAACCGCTTGCTCTCCTCAAGCAGTTTCTTGAAGCGCCGACGATCGCGCGGCAGCACTTCAACCACCTTCGACAACTCGTCGATCGTTTTGTCGTGCTCGCGCAGCCCATCCGGAGTGATCTCGAGCGTGTACGCGGAATAATTACGCGCGATGATTTTGCCGTTGCGGTCCTTGATGAGTCCGCGGTTGGGCGCCACCGGCAAGATCGCGATGCGATTTAGCTCCGCCTGCGCCATATAGGCGTCGTGCTTGACTACCTGCAGCCATGCCAGCCGCGCGATCAGCGTGGTGAAGGCCACCAGCACGAACACAGTCGCCACAGCAATACGAATCCGGAAATAGTGGACTTCGCGCTCGGGATTGCGCATGGCTGCCGAGCGCGGACCGAACGAAAGCTGTTCGGCAGACGAGCGTCGACGACGAAACAAGCGCCTGGAGGCCATGGCCGATTATGACGCCGCTTTGCGGCTGCAATGCCCGAAGACACAACGAAACACGCCGCCAGTTCGCGCGCGTTTTGCTTCGGCAGCGCCAGTCTCTACAAGGGCCGCGTCTCGTCGCGATCCATTGGGCGCCGCTGCGGCGCCAGCAACAGCCAGGAAATCAGCGGCCACAGCAGCGCGCCCACTGCGCTTTCGCCGAAGTACATCCAGCCCGGCCATGTGCCGCCGACCCATGTCCGGATCCCCAGCGATGCCAACTGTGCGATCAGCAGTAAGGGCAGCACATATAGAACTTGCGCCACCAACGGAAACCACAGGATGCGCCGATGCAGTGTGATTGCGCCGTACGAAATCAGCGTGTAGGCGAGCGCGTGCTCGCCGAACAAGGCTCCTTCGTGCACGTCCATCATCAGTCCGAATGCGAACGCCGCACCGATACCGACCCTGCGCGGCTGATGAATGTTCCAGAACACAAGCGCGATAGCCAGCACATCGGGCACCAGCAGCGTGCGGCCCCAGGGCAGCAGGTTTACCAGCAGCGCACCGAAAAGCGACGACCAGATAAACGCCGGACTCGCGGGGCGCAGCAGATATTGAGGCCGGTATCCAAGACGGCCGCCGGCCACTTCGATCGGATCAGTTGGTCTCAACGCAAATCGACCGCCCAGCCACCCACGCAGGCCCGCGGACGAACGAGTATTTGACCGAGCGCTCATTGCCTCGCCAATTTCATTTACGCGAGCCCTTGCGGGGCGTCGGCACAACTGCGGCAGGTGGCGCAGGAATACCGGCCGGTTCGATCAGCAACACCAGCAGGTGCTGATTGCTCTCGACGCCCGCGATCGGAGTCATCACGATCCGTGCAAACTGATCCTTTGCGGCGCGCTCTACCCGCGTCACCGTGGCCACCATCAGCCCGGACGGGTAAACGCCGTCGAGCCCGGACGTGCTCGCGACATCGCCGTTGATGATGTCTGCATTGGCGGCCATGAAGCGGAGATCCAGCGTGCCCGGCTCGCTGCCACCGAACGCCACGCCACGCAGGCCGTTGCGCAAAATCTGCACTGGGATGGATTGATCCTTGTCCGTCAGCAAGGTCACTTCTGAGGTCTCAGCGAACACGCGTGTGACCTGGCCCACCACGCCGGCTTCATCGATGACCGGGCTACCGGGACGCACACCTTTGGACGAGCCCGCATGCAGCACGAGCTTGCGAGAAAAACGGTCGCGCGCTTCGTACAGTACGGGAGCCAACACGGTTGCGTTGTCGACCTTGGCGCGAGCCCCGAGGAGCTTGCGCAAACGGTCGTTTTCGATCGCCATTTCGCGCGCCTGCTGCAGTGTCTGCGCGCTGTCGTATTCCTTCCGCTTGAGCATCTCGTTCTCGCGCCGCAGCGTCGACACCGAGGTGAAGTAGTCACCAATCGTGCTCGCGACTCGGCTGGGGACCAGCAGCCCCTGCTGAATCGGATAGAGCACGACCCCCAGACCCGTGCGCACGGTCTCGAGCATGCGCACTCTGGAGTCGATGATGATCAAAGCAATCGCAAGAAAGGAAAAGAACGCAAGGCGGGCGCGCGCGGAGACACCTTGATTGAAAAGCGGCGGCGGCCCATCAAGAGAAGCACGCATCAGGGGGCGCGCAAAGGCGCAAAACTAACGCGCGATTGATCGGGAGGCAGCGACGAGAAAACCATCGGCGAGCGTCGCGGGATTACGCAACGTTAGCCCGTCGCGAAAATCGTTCCGAGTTTGTCCATTCGCTCGAGTGCGATCCCGCAGCCCCGCACGACGCACGTCAAAGGCTCTTCGGCGACAACCACTGGAAGCCCGGTCTCTTCCATCAACAGCCGGTCGAGATCGCGCAGCAACGCTCCACCGCCGGTCAGCATCATGCCGCGATCGGCGATATCGGCGCCGAGTTCGGGTGGGGTCTGTTCCAATGCAATCTTGACACTCGATACGATCTGATTGAGGGGATCGGTCAATGCTTCGAGGATCTCGTTGCTCGAGATCGTGAAGCTGCGCGGGATGCCTTCGGACAAGTTGCGGCCCTTGACTTCCATCTCGCGGACCTCAGAACCGGGGAACGCCGAGCCAATGGTCTTCTTGATCAGCTCAGCCGTGGGCTCACCGATCAACATCCCGTAATTGCGCCGGATGTAGTTGATCACCGCTTCATCGAACTTATCGCCGCCGACTCGAACCGAGCCCTTGTAGACCATGCCACCCAAAGAGATCACGCCGACTTCGGTGGTGCCCCCACCGACGTCAACCACCATCGAGCCGGACGCTTCGGACACCGGTAAGCCAGCACCGATCGCAGCGGCCATCGGCTCCTCGATCAGAAAAACCTGCGATGCACCCGCAGCCTCCGCGGACTCCTTGATCGCGCGTCGCTCAACCTGCGTCGAGCCACACGGCACGCAAATGATGATGCGGGGATTCGGCGCGAACAGGCTCGACGGGTGAACCATCTTGATGAACTGCTTCAGCATCTGCTCGGTGACGGTGAAGTCGGCAATCACGCCGTCTTTCATCGGCCGAATCGCCTCGATATTGCCGGGGACCTTGCCAAGCATCTGCTTGGCTTCCTTGCCAACGGCCTGAATCGTGCGTTTGCCATTGGGCCCGCCTTCCTGGCGGATCGCGACAACCGACGGCTCATCCAGCACGATCCCTTTGCCACGCACATAAATCAGCGTGTTGGCGGTTCCAAGGTCAATCGCGAGGTCGTTGGAAAAGTAACTGCGGAGAAAACCGAACATGAGGATGGTGAGGCAGCTGTGCTAACTTGCCCGGGCTCGAAAGTGGGGCGAATGATAAACTTTTTTCGCCTCTGATCTTCTCGATTACCCCTATTTTCCCAGTCGTAACCATACCGCGCGCATGTCACTCGATCTGGACCAAGTCAGGCGCATCGCGCACCTCGCGCGCATCGAGATCAGCGATGACGAAGCGCGAGAGACGTTAGCGCAACTGGTCGATATTTTCGGAATGATCGAACGGATGCAGGCAATTGACACCGCCGGCATCGAGCCGATGGCCGATCCTCTGGGTGGCGCGCTGCGGCTGCGTGATGATGTGGTCACCGAAGGCGACGAGCGCGCGGCCATCGTGGTGAACGCGCCTGAACATCTGGGCGGACTGTTCGTCGTTCCACGCGTGGTCGAATAGCGGTGGAATTTGCGCATTGTTCGCTGGCAGCGCTGTCGCGCGCACTCAGCGAGAAAAAAGTGTCCGCGGTCGAGCTGGCGCAGACGCATTTGGCGCGCATCGAGTCGCACCGAAATCTCAACGCATTTTTGGACGTTCGGCCAGAGGTGACGCTGGCGCAGGCGGCGGCGGCAGACGCCCGGCTCGCGCGCCACGACGCAGACTGCACTCCGCTGACCGGGGTCCCGATCGCCCACAAGGACATCTTCGTTACCAAGGACTTTTGTTCCACTGCAGCCAGCAAGATTTTGCGCGGCTACAAAAGCCCGTTTGACGCCACTGTCGTCGACAACCTGCAGCGGGCCGGGATGGTCACGCTGGGCAAGCTCAACTGCGACGAGTTCGCAATGGGGTCGTCCAACGAAAATAGCGCGTACGGCAACGTGTTGAACCCGTGGGACCTCGGCGCTGTACCGGGTGGATCGTCGGGCGGGTCTTCGGCCGCAGTCGCTGCGTGCCTGTCTCCCGTGGCCACTGCCACCGATACCGGCGGCTCGATCCGCGAGCCAGCGGCGTTCACCGGCGTGACCGGCACCAAGCCCACCTATGGTCGTCCGTCGCGCTGGGGAATGATCGCGTTTGCGTCGAGCCTGGATACCGCCGGCTTGCTGACGCACTCCGCCGAGGATGCCGGGCTTGTCTTCAATCACATGCTGGGCTTTGATCCCAAGGATTCGACCAGCGCGAATCGGCCGCCCGAGGACTACACCCGCAGTCTGGGCATGGATGTGAGGGGGCTGAAAATCGGAGTGCCGCGGGAGTTTTTCGGCAAGCTTCTGCAGCCGGATGTCGAGGCCGCAGTGCGCGAAGCGCTGGCCGAGTATCAGCGGCTCGGCGCAGTTTTGATCGATATTTCACTGCCGAATGCGGAGTTGGGCATCCCCGTCTATTACGTGGTGGCTCCAGCGGAAGCCTCCAGCAACCTGTCCCGCTTCGACGGGGTGCGCTACGGCCATCGTGCTAGGCAGTACGGCGATCTGACCGACATGATCAAGAAATCGCGCTCCGAAGGCTTTGGCGCCGAGCCCAAACGCCGCATTCTGGTGGGCACCTATGTGCTGTCGCACGGGTATTACGACGCCTACTACATCAAGGCTCAAAAAGTGCGCCGCATTATTGCCGAGGAATTCAGCCAGGCGTTCTCCCATTGTGACGTGATCGCCGGACCCGTGACGATGAGCGTAGCGTTCGGCTTCGGGGAAAAGGCGGCCGATCCGGTCGCAATGTATATGGCCGATTACTACACGGTGCCAGGCAGTTTGGCGGGCATTCCGTCGATGAGCATTCCGTGCGGTTTCGGCGCAGGCCCAGTCAACGGCAAGCGGCCGGTAGGGCTGCAGCTGATTGCCAACTATTTCGATGAAGCGCGCATGCTTGGCGTGGCGCATGCCTACCAGCGCGCAACGGATTGGCACCTGCGCCGCCCGGCGGGGTACTGAGCACGATGTCCAGGCGGCTTCTCGAGACGAACCAGCGTTGCTTCGAGGCAGCGCTTTCAGCGCCCGAGCGCGTCCGGCTACTGCAGGACCGCGCGGTGCTGCTGGCCCGGCTAGGCAGAGTTGCAGAAGCAGAGCAGACGTTGTTGGAAGCCGAGCAGCAGATGCCGTGCGATGGTCCGGTCGCGCTCAAGCTGCGCTTTGCGTACGTGCGCGCGATTGAGACCTACTTTTCCAAGCGTTTCGCCGAAGCTCGGTGCGCCATGTACGAAGCTTTCGACGAGGCACGCGGCTTTAACGAGCAAGCACTCGTAGCGGAGTGCGACGCTGCACTCGCGTTGTTCATGCAGCGTGAGGGCAACGTCAGGGCAACGATTGCGCATGCGAAGGCTGCGCTGGCAAATTCGCACGCGCCGAGAGAAGCCCGCTTTCGCGCATCGCTCGCTTTGGCGTCGCTTCATCAGGATGCGTACGACCATGAAAGCGCATACCGGCTGTATCGCGAAATGGATGACACCGTTAAAGAGCTTGATGATGAAATTGCGACGGCGGGCTGGCTGCAGCGCGCAGCCTTGGCGAAAGCTGCCGCTGCGCGCCAATCCGCAGCCTGTGGCGAACCCAACCTTCGCAGCGTGAACGAGGCAATCGCAGCGCTGCGGCAATGCATCGACTACTCAACGCGAGTATCGAGCGGGCCGTCGGCCACGCTGGGTTACCTGCTTCTTGCGGCGATGCATGTATTGCAGCGGCAGTACGCAGCGGCACTCGAAATCTATGACAGCCACCTTCCGCAGAGCGAAGGCGAAGGATTCCTTCAGGAGGTCACCGCGGCAATGGCGGATCGGGCAACCTGCTTGCTCAAGCTGGGATCCGTCGACGCTGGCTACGCGCAGGCAGTCGCATCGCTGCGGCGTTTGGACGATGCCTCACCCGCCGAGATTCGCGCGCTGGTGCACGAAAACATGGCCACTGCCATGGAAAGCGTCCAGCAATCTGCGCAAGCCCGACAGCACCGCGTTATGGCGCAGGCGGCCTGGGATACGCGGCGGCACGAGCAACGCGAAGCGCGCCGGATATTGAACGAGGCCGCTACGCCGTTGGTGCATTGAGCATGCAGTGGGAAGTCGTGATCGGCATTGAAACGCATGCGCAGCTGACCACTGCCAGCAAGATTTTTTCGGGCGCCTCAACTGCCTTTGGTGCCGAACCCAATTCACAGGCAAGCACAGTAGACCTCGCGCTTCCCGGCACGCTTCCGGTACTGAATCGGGGTGCGGTAGAACGGGCGATCCGATTTGGCCTTGCAGTCGGCGGCACTGTAGCGGCCCACAGCATCTTTGCCCGCAAAAACTACTTCTATCCGGATCTCCCAAAAGGCTATCAGATCAGTCAATTCGAGACCCCCGTGGTGCAAGGTGGCGCATTGACGTTTGTAGTGCAGCCCAGAGCCGTCGAGCCCGCGTCGGTCACGCCGTATGTAAAGACTGTGAAGCTCACGCGAGCGCACCTGGAGGAAGACGCCGGAAAGTCCACGCACGGGGATATGGGTGCCGGGGGGGTGTCGCGTATCGATCTCAACCGAGCCGGTGTTCCGCTGCTGGAAATTGTTTCCGAGCCCGAAATGCGCTCGGCTGCAGAGGCTGTTGCGTATGCAAAAGCAATGCACGCTTTGGTGATATGGCTCGACGTCTGTGACGGCAACATGCAGGAAGGAAATTTTCGCTGTGACGCCAACGTGTCGGTGCGCCGAGCAGGCGACACGAAGCTGGGTACGCGCTGTGAAATCAAGAATCTGAATAGCTTTCGATTTCTGGAGCGTGCAATCGAATTCGAAGCGCGCCGTCAGATCGAGCTGCTAGAAGATGGCGGCAGCGTCGTGCAGGAAACACGGCTCTACGACGCTGAACGCAACGAGACGCGGACGATGCGAAGCAAGGAAGACGCGATGGACTATCGCTATTTCCCCGATCCCGACCTTCTGCCGCTTGCGATTGATGCGAAGTGGATCGACAGCGTTCGCGGTTCGATGCCGGAGTTGCCCGTGGCAATGCGCGAACGGTTCGCACGCGATTACGCGCTGGCCGCTGTTGACGCGCAGACATTGACCGCGACGCGAGAGGTTGCGGACTATTTTGAGGCCGTTGCAAACGCTGTTGACGACAAGAAGATCGCCGCCAATTGGGTTATCGGCGACTTCTCGGCAGCGCTTAACGACAGGGAGTTATCGATTCGTGAGTCTCCCGTTTCGCCCGCCTTACTTGCCGGTGTCATCAGAAAGGTGCTCGACGGCACCATCAGCAACCACGCGGCCAAGACTGTGTTCAAAGCCTTGTGGGAAGCACCGGAAAGAAACATCAACGAGATCATTGAGGCAGAGGGACTGCGCCAGATCTCCGATACAAAAACGCTGGAAAAGATCGTCGACGACGTGCTGGTTGCAAACCAAAGGTCGGTCGAAGAGTTTCGCTCCGGCAAGGAAAAGGCGTTCAATGCGCTGGTCGGCCAAGCAATGAAGGCGGCGCGTGGCAAGGCCAATCCGCAGCAGGTTAACGAAATTCTGCGTCGAAAGCTGGCGCCGGTTTAACGCTACGAACAGGTCGAACGCAAGCGACGCAGCAGGTCCGCAGCCTTGGGCAACCCAGCCGGATCTTCGTCGCGGTAGTACGGCACGCCTTCAGGCAGTTCATTACTTCCCGGCGGCGGCCAGCCGCGCACGGGGACGACGCCAGAGACCAGGTCGTTCACGCTGATCAGGCTGCTGTCGATATCGCGACGACACACCAGAAATACCGCGCCCCTTCTAGCGCCGAGATTGCGCGCTTCGACCATCTCGGGTGGGGCCAGTAGCGACAGGCCACGCAACGCATCTCCAGTGATCAGTACGAAAAAGCGTGAAGGCGCCGGATTCTGAGCGACTGCACGCTCGATTGTCTGCGTAAATCCGAAGGTGCCGCCCGCCACGTACAGACCCCCGCTGCTCTGTGCGGCAGCCGAACCTGCCAATACGCACAAGATCAGGGCGAGCCTGCGCTTCATTTACAACCTCACGTTGAAGATCGCTTGCCAGAGCTGCAGAAACACCCGAGGCGGGCTAGCGTGCAGCCCTATAAGCAGCCGGCATTGTGCACCGTTACTTCCCGCGGAAGCGCGGGTCGAGCAGGATGTCTGTTTCGGGATTGCGCTGGACCGGCCGTGCGCCATGGGCAAGCAACTCGCGGAACCGCTTTTTCTCGGCGTCGAAGCGTTCGTTTATCCGTTGAATCTCGAACTGCGCGTCCTGAATGATTTTTTCTTCGGCAGCCACCTGCTGAGTAAGCGAAACATAGCCACGCTTGATCTCCTCGGGCACTACGCGCTTCTTGTAAAACTCGGATTCATTGTCGAGCTTCTTACGCTCGCCCTGCAGATTCGCGAGCCGTTGCGACGCACGCGCAATAAGGACGTTGCTCGACTCGAGCGCCTTGCCACGCACCGCTTCGATTTCTTCGTCGGTTGCGTACGCTTCCAACAAAGACTTGTCGCGGCGTCGTTGCGTGAGCTGCTTTTCCTCTTCCTCGAGGCGCCGCTTGGCCTCCATCGCACGCGCGCGCTGCTCGTCCAACGTCAGCGGCCGGGCGATCACGCGGCGCACCGAGCCGTCGCGATTCATTTCACGGACGTCGGCGTTGGCGCACTCCGATGGCACGCGGTCCGCGGTGAACGTCTTCCCGTTAACGGTACAGCTGAAAATTGAGCCCAACGCAGCGTGCGCTGGCGTTGCGCTCAGCATCAAGCCAACGCAGAGGCCTACCGCAGTCAGCGGCGCTGGGTGATCCACTCGAGCGGATCGAACTGGACTGGATGACGAGTCATGCTCCATAGGTATTCCGATACTGTTCCATAGCTGGACGATACGCACGCGCATCCCGTGCGAGGGGTGAATCAGAATCAAGAAACTGCATCAAGTCGCCAAAATCCGCAATCGAAATGACGGGAACACCGAACTCTTGCTCAAACGCCTTGACCGCCGACTGCGTCGACATCGGTTGCCCGGCCGGGGCGGGCGTCCCACCGCGTTCCATCCGATCAAGTGCTATCAAGACAGCGACCGGCGTTGCGCCTTGCGACCGAATGAGTGCGACCGATTCGCGCTTGGCTGCACCGTCCGTAATGACGTCATCGACTATCACGACTTTGCCCTTCAGCGGTCCACCCACGATGACCCCGCCTTCGCCATGGTCCTTCGCTTCCTTGCGGTTGAAAGCGAAAGGCACATCGGCACCAAGCTCGGCAAGCGCCACAGCGGTGGCAGACGCCAGCGTGATCCCTTTGTATGCCGGCCCGAACAACATGTCGAAATCCATTCCATTCTTTGCTCTTGCAGCGACCAACGTTTGCGCATAAAAGCGTGCGAGCTTGCCCAGCGCTGCGCCGCGGCTGAACATTCCCGCATTGAAAAAGTACGGCGACAAGCGACCCCCTTTGGTCAGGAATTCGCCAAACACCAGCACCTTGCTTGCTAAGGCAAACTCGATGAACTCTTGTCGCAGACGATCCATTGACTCGTTGGCTCGCGGGGTGGCTCGTATAACCTCACATGGATACGCACGTACTGATTCGGGGTTGATTTTGCCGGATGCACTGGGCCGGAACGGCCAAAATTAGCGTGATTTTTCAGGCTAGCTCCCTACGCTCGCATGTTTCGCATAACCACGCTCAACGTCAATGGCATCCGTTCGGCTGCAAAAAAAGGGGTGTTTCGCTGGCTAACTCGTGAAGCACCCGACGTCGTTTGCGTTCAGGAAGTCAGAGCCGACGAATGCGACATCCCTGCTGGATGCCGGCTGCGCGGGCTCAATGCAGTGTTTCATTGCGCTCACAAACGCGGCTACGCCGGGACCGCGCTTTATTCAGTGCGCCGGCCGCGCGAAATTCGCTGTGGGTTCGGCTCCGCCGAGTTCGACGCCGAGGGGCGTTACGTGGAAGCACAGTTCAAAGACGTGACGGTCATCTCGGCGTACTTCCCGTCGGGCTCGTCCGGCCCGCATCGGCAGCAAGCAAAGTATCGCTTCCTTGGTGAATTTCTCCCTCATCTGGACCGGCTTGTTGCTAGTGGTCGGGAGGTCATCTTGTGCGGCGACATCAACATTGCGCACCGCGAGATCGATCTGAAGAATTGGCGCGGCAATCGCAACCATTCCGGGTTCCTTCCTGATGAGCGTGCCTGGATCTCGCAGCTGTTTGACGAGCACGGCTGGGTCGACGTTTTCCGCACACTTGATCCGCGCCCCGACCGCTACACCTGGTGGAGCAATTTCGGACAGGCGTACGCCAAAAATGTCGGGTGGCGCATCGACTACCAGATCGCCACGCCCGGCGTTGCGAAGCGCGCGCGCAGCGCCGATATCTACGTCAAGCGCCGCTTTTCGGATCACGCGCCGCTAACGATCGCGTATACCGGCAGCTTATGACGGCTCGCAGACCAGCACGCAAAATCTCAGCGAATGCCGATATGTTTTGCAGTCGCGTCTTGTGAACGATCGCACTGGTGACACGGTTGGCCATCCGGTGCGCCCGCGCTGGCGCGATGCGGTGCGGGTGTACGCAGAACCGCACACACTTCGCATGCTCTTCCTTGGTTTCGCTGCTGGACTGCCGTTGCTGCTCGTCCTTGGAACCCTGTCGTTTCGGCTGCGTGAAGCAGGGATCGATCGCACCACCATCGGCTATTTGAGCTGGGTTGGCCTTGCCTACGGATTCAAATGGGCGTGGGCGCCGCTGGTTGATCGGTTGCCACTGCCCGGGCTGACGCGCTTGCTGGGACGACGTCGCAGCTGGCTGCTCGCGTCACAACTTGCCGTGATCGGCGGCCTGATAGGCATGGCGATGACTGATCCGCTCGAGGGGTTACGCCCGATGATTCTGTTCGCACTGGTCGTGGCCTTCGCGTCTGCCACGCAAGACATTGCGCTTGACGCGTACCGCATTGAATCGGCTGAAGTCGACAAGCAAGCAGCCCTCGCAGCAACGTACCAAACGGGTTACCGGCTTGCGATGATCTGGGCGGGCGCCGGCGTTCTTTGGATTGCCGCGCGCGCTGCGGGTGACGTCACCGTCGTGAGCGACGAAGCGCGCACGAGTACGGCCTTCGCCTGGACGGTTGCGTATCTGGTAATGGCCGCATCGATGTCGATTGGCGTTATCGCCGTGCTTCTTGCCCCTGAACCCGCCGTCGGTAGCGCGCGCGGCGATCTGAACACCGAAGAGTCCGCGCTCGCGCAGCGACTGATAGCCGAGCGCGGTCTTTCATCGCCGGTGGCGCGCACGATCGCGTGGTTGCAGACGGCGGTGATCGGGCCGTTTGCGGACTTCATCGGACGCTTTCGTTGGCACGCGCTTCTGTTGCTTGCGTTGATCGCCGTGTATCGCATTTCCGACGTGGTTCTTGGCGTAATGGCCTTCCCGTTCTACGTCGATATGGGTTACTCAAAGGACGAGGTCGCCGCGATTTCCAAGATCTATGGTGTGTTGATGACGCTGGCCGGCGCATTTATCGGCGGCATTCTGGCGCTGCGCTTTGGCGTGATGCGAATCCTGTTTGTTGGCGCGGTTCTGTCGGCCGCTTCCAATTTGCTGTTCGCCTGGCTCGCCACGCGGGGGCATGATCTGACCGGATTGATCCTGGTGATCTCGGCCGACAATCTGTCGGCAGGCATCGCTTCGGCGGCGTTTATCGCATATCTGTCGAGCCTAACGAACATTGCGTATTCAGCCACGCAATACGCATTGTTCTCGTCGGTGATGCTGCTGTTGCCGAAATTCGTGGCAGGGTTCTCAGGCGCGTTCGTCGACGCCTATGGTTACGTTGCGTTCTTCCAAAGCACGGCGTGGCTGGGCGTCCCGGTATTGATACTGGTGTGGCTTGCAAGCCGAATCGATACGCGGCAGAGCAAAGCGCCTCATCACGGCTCGCCGTCCCAGTAGTCGAGGTCGGTATCGGGCCGATGCATTCGGCCTTTCTGCAACAGCGGCGCAGCGACACGCGTGTAAACGCCATATTTGCCCGAATCCGGGTATTCGCAGATTTCGGGATCTTCCTGCGTACTGATCGACAAATACTTCATCGGCCCCGTCGACGTGTTGATCAGCTGATGCGGGTACTCGGGGCCGGGCGGAATGTCGATCACGTCGCCGGCACGCACTGCAAGCATCTCGCCCGCAACACGCAATGTTCCTTCGCCTTCGAGGATGATGAACATCTCTTCCTGCGTGTAATGCGAGTGATAAGGGCACGAGAGCTTGCCGGGCGGCACGATATCGATCGCCGCACCGAGTTTCTTCGCGACCGCGCCTGCAACACGGCGTCCGATCACGCTGGCTGAACGCGCACCTGCGTAAAGTCCATCGCGCTCTGAAGGTTGCCATTGAACTTCATCAATATTGCGTATCAGCTTCTCTCTCAAACTCATCGAACAACCTCACTTGTCTTGATTCATCATTGTTGATACACAGAGCCCCAACTCATCGGGTTTCAAACCGATAGACCGCCAGCGTGGCGCGCCACGACGGCAGAACATGCACCGATCGACCGTCCGCGAACAGTGCGCGGCCAGTGATATTGAGACCCACGCTGGAAGCGAGGTCCTCGAAGTCTTGCAACGTACACAAATGGATATTCGGCGTGTCGTACCACTGATACGGAATGTGCCGCGTCACCGGCATACGTCCGGCAAGCAGCGACGCCGCATGCTTCCAATAGCCGAAATTGGGAAAACTCACGACGCCCTGCCGCGCCACGCGTGCCATCTCGCGCAGAATCCCTTCTGCGTTGTGCATCGCCTGCAATGTCTGTGATAGCACGACAGTATCGAACATCGAGCCGGCGAACATGCGCAAGCCGGCGTCGAGGTTGGCCTGAATCACGTTGATTCCGGCACGCACGCACTCCGCTACATGGTCGTCACTGATCTCGACGCCGTAGCCATGACATCGCTTGTGTTGGCGTAGATAGGCGAGCAGCTCGCCATCACCGCACCCGAGGTCGAGCACACGGCTGTCCGCGTTGACCCAGTCTGCAATCTGCTGCAGATCAACGCGAAGCATCGGTGCGGGCAGCGCTGAGGTCTGCGCGCAGGCGGGGACACCCACAGTGAGCGGCAGCGAGGTCATGCGCCAATCTCGCGCGCGATGTTGTCAAAATATGCTCGCACTACACGGTGGTAGCGCATGTCGTCCAGCAGGAACGCATCGTGACCATGAGGAGCATCGATCTCTGCGTAGGCGACTTCGCGGCCGTTGTCGATCAGTGCCTCGACAATCTCGCGCGAGCGCGCCGGTGGGAAGCGCCAGTCCGTCGTGAAGGCGACCAGCAGGAATTTCGCGCGTGCTGGCGCGATGGCCGCTACCAGATCACCGCCGGTGGATTTGGCTGGATCGAAGTAGTCAAGAGCACGCGTGATCAGCAAATACGTATTGGCGTCGAAGTATTCCGAGAACTTGTCGCCTTGATAGCGCAGATACCGCTCAACCTCGAATTCGATTTCGTAGTGAAACTGATAGTCGGCTTCTCGCATCGCGCGGCCGAACTTTTCAGCCATGTCTTCACCCGACAGGTACGTGATGTGTCCGATCATGCGTGCTACACGCAGGCCGCGTCTGGGAACTGTTGCATGCGCGTAGTAGTTGCCGCCGTGGAAATCAGGGTCCGAGCGAATCGCAGTCCGGGCGACTTCGTTGAAGGCGATGTTCTGCGCCGACAGCTTCGGCGCCGATGCAACCGCAATGCAGTGCGCGATGCGATCCGGATACTGGATCGTCCACGACAAAGCCTGCATACCCCCCAGCGAGCCTCCCATGACCGCGGCCCAACGCGTGATACCGAGCGCATCGGCCAGCTGGGCCTGGGCGTTGACCCAGTCTTCGACCGTGACGACCGGAAAGCTTGCGCCATAAGGCCGCCCGGTGTCTGGGTTAATCGACATGGGTCCGGTCGAGCCAAAACACGAGCCAAGATTGTTGACACCGACTACGAAGAAATGATCGGTGTCGACCGGCTTTCCCGGCCCCACCATGTTGTCCCACCAACCGACTTCTGCGGGCTCATCGGCATACACGCCGGCAACATGATGTGACGCATTGAGCGCATGGCAGATCAACACCGCGTTGGTGCGACCGGCGTTCAGCGTGCCGTAGGTTTCGATCGTCAGCGAATAGCCCGCGATCGCGGCCCCGCTCGACAAGCCAAGCGGCGCGTCGAATCGAATCGACTGCGGCGTGACGACCCCGACGGAACCCGGATTGAAATTCATGACGATGGATATTGCCTGATCTGCGCGGTGTCAAACTTCGCTTTTTCAGAAAGGAGTGTCGATGAACTATGTCGTCTACGGGATGGCAACGTCCGGCAACTGCCACAAGATCAAAATGGCATTGGAAAACCTGCGTGTGCCTTATCAATGGCGCGAGATCAATACGCTGGCGGGCGAAACGCGAAGTGCAACGTTTCTGGCAATGAATCCGAACGGAAAAGTGCCGGTGCTCGCGATCGATGACACGACATTTCTGCCTGAGTCGAACGCGATTCTGTGGTTTCTTGGTGAGGGAACTTCGCTGGTACCGCGCGACAGGCTTGAACGGGCGCAAATGCTGCAATGGATGTTCTTTGAGCAGTACAGCCATGAAACAGCGGTCGCGGTTGCGCGCTACATCCGCGTATTCCTGAAAGAGCACGACAACCCGCGACTGCCCGATTTGGAAAAGCGAGGGTACGCCGCGCTCGGCGTGATGGATCGGCACCTGGAGGCGCGCGATTACTTCGTCGGCGAAACATTGTCGATCGCCGATCTCGCCCTTTTCGCCTACACGCACAAGGCTGATGACGCCGGTCTTGACCTTGCGCCCTACCCCGCGGTGACCACCTGGCTGGACCGAGTAGCCGCCGCTCCCGGCGTGTCGACGATGCCATCGCCATGACGGCCGCGCCTGCTGCGGCGGATACCTCTGCTGTCACCGGACATGTCCTTCGATGAGCGCGCTGCTGCAACACGTTCGAACGCTGGCGCGCGCCAATCGTCTCGCCAACTATCGCTTGCATGCTGCCTGCGCCATGCTGACGGACGCGGAGTTCAAGGCGCCTCGCACGAGTTTCTTCCCAAGCCTCTGGGCAACGCTGAATCACATTCTTGTCGTCGATTGGTACTACATTGCCGCCTTGCACCGCGAGCCAGACATCAGGCGCGCATTCCGTTCCGAAACGCCGATCGGCACGATGCGCGAGCTTGCATCCGCGCAAGTCACATCCGATCACCGTTTGATCGACTGGTGCGACGTGGCTGATGACGCTGCACTCGAGACGTACATCGACATGGATCGTGAAACCTTCGTTCAGCGCGATCAAGCGCAGCACGTTCTGATGCACCTGATAACGCATCAAATTCATCACCGCGGTCAGGCGCATGCAATGCTTTCAGGTACATCGGTGAAACCGCCGCAGCTAGACGAATTTCTAATGCCGAGCGAGGTGCAGTACCGCAGCGAAGACCTCGCTGCGCGCGGATGGAGCGAAACCGAGCTGTTTGGCACTCACGCTCGAGCAGGGCACTAACATACGACGATGACACTGCTTACTACGACGCTGAACGCCCGCAGTCCGGACTTTCTGCGGAATCGCGATGCGATGCGCACGCAGGTCGCCGATCTGAAGGACAAGGTCGGCGCGATAGCGCTGGGGGGCGGAACTGACGCGCGCAACAAGCACACTGCGCGCGGCAAGCTGTTACCGCGCGATCGCGTGCAGATGCTGCTCGATCCCGGCACACCATTTCTAGAGCTCTCGCAACTCGCTGCCTACGGCATGTACGGGGACGCGGCACCCTCCGCCGGAATCATCACAGGCGTCGGCCGCGTCGCGGGGCGCGAGTGCGTCATTGTGTGCAACGACGCGACCGTGAAGGGCGGTACCTACTACCCGATCACCGTGAAGAAACATCTGCGTGCGCAGGAAGTCGCGCGCGAAAATCGGCTGCCATGCATTTATCTGGTCGATTCGGGCGGCGCCAATTTGCCCAATCAGGACGAGGTATTTCCGGATCGCGATCACTTCGGGCGCATTTTCTACAACCAGGCAACACTATCCGCGCAAGGTGTTCCGCAAATTGCAGTTGTGATGGGCTCGTGCACCGCGGGCGGCGCCTATGTGCCCGCGATGAGCGATGAATCGATCATCGTTGCCAACCAGGGCACCATTTTTCTGGGCGGGCCACCGCTGGTCAAAGCAGCGACCGGCGAGATCGTGACCGCCGAAGAGCTGGGCGGCGGTGACGTTCATACGCGGCTATCCGGGGTCGCGGACCATCTTGCCGCAAACGACGCGCACGCACTTGCGCTGGCCCGACGCATCGTTGCCACCACTAACTACTCCAAACCGGCCGCGCAACAGATGCGCCAAGCACGAGCGCCGAGTGTTGACCCCGCGGATCTGTACGGCGTAATCCCGACCGATACCCGCAAGCCTTACGACGTGCGCGAAGTGATTGCGCGCATCGTCGATGCATCGGAATTCGACGAGTGGAAGGCGCGATACGCGATTACGCTGGTGACCGGGTTCGCGTGGATCGAAGGCATGCCGGTCGGAATCATCGCCAACAACGGCATCCTTTTTTCCGAAAGCGCGCAGAAGGCGGCGCACTTCATCGAACTGTGCTGTCAGCGCAAGGTGCCGCTTATATTCTTGCAGAACATCAGCGGCTTCATGGTGGGTCGCAAGTACGAGAACGAAGGCATCGCGCGGCACGGCGCGAAAATGGTCACCGCAGTAGCGTGCGCCCAGGTGCCGAAGTTCACCGTGATCATCGGCGGCAGCTTTGGCGCCGGCAATTACGGCATGTGCGGCCGCGCCTACTCGCCGCGCTTTTTATGGATGTGGCCAAACGCGCGGATCAATGTGATGGGCGGCGAACAGGCTGCGAGTGTGCTCGCCACCGTCAAGCGCGACGGCATCGAGAAACGCGGCGGCGCATGGAGCGGAGACGACGAAGTCGCATTCAAGGCGCCGATCCTCGAGCAATTCGAGCATCAGGGCCACCCGTACTACGCGAGCGCTCGGATCTGGGACGACGGCGTGATTGATCCCCTCGATACGAGGATGTGTCTCGCACTCGGGCTGTCGGCTGCAGCGAACTCGCCGATTCCGCAGACCACGTTCGGCGTGTTCCGGATGTAACCGAGATGACCACATCCATTTATGTTGGCGCCGAGCACGAAGACTTGCGTCGCCAGGTTGCGCGCTTTATTGCCAGCGAGGTGGAACCGCACGCACTCGACTGGGACGAAGCCGGCTTCACGCCGCGCGACGTGTTGAAAAAAATGGGCGCGCTCGGATGGCTTGGGCTGATGTATTCGCCAGACATTGGAGGTGCGGGTGCCGACATGACAACTAACGTCGTGTTTCAGGAAGCGCTGGCGCGCGCGACCTCAGGCGGGTTTGTGATCACGGTGCTGGTGCATACCGACATGGCGAGTCCGCATCTGGCTCACATGGGAAATGCCGAACAAAAGTCGCGCTGGCTGCCGAAGGTCATCTCAGGTGAGCTCATTACCGCGGTGGCCGTCACCGAGCCCGATGCCGGCTCCGATGTCGCAGCCATCCGTACACATGCGAAGCGCGACGGCGATTCGTGGGTGATCAACGGCAGCAAAATGTTCATCACCAACGGCGTGCACGCCGGTCTGGTATTCGTCGCGGCGCGCACAGCCGAGGCGAAAGGCTCGCGCAGTCTTTCGATCTTCGCGGTCGAAAAAGGCACACCGGGATTCAGCGTCGGACGCGCGTTGAAGAAAAGCGGCTGGCTTGCGTCGGACACGGCCGAGCTGGTCTTCGACAACTGTCGCGTGCCGGCGGGCAACCTGATCGGCGAGGAAAACGCCGGCTTCTACGCGATCATGCGTAACTTTCAGACCGAGCGGATTGCGCTGGGCTCGATGGCGGTCGGCCACTGTCTGACCGCGCTCGACCTGGCATATCGCTACGTCAACGAGCGCAAAGCATTCGGCGCGACCCTGTGGGACAAGCAAACCGTGCGGCAGCAACTGTCGATGCTCGCGGCGAAAACGGAAGCTGCCCGTCAGTTGCTTTACCACTGCGCCTGGATGGTTGACCAACAGCGCGACGCCGTACGCGAAGTGTCGATGCTGAAAGCGCTGACCGGCGAATTGGTTAACGAGGTGACCTACACCTGTCAGCAGTTTCACGGCGGCATGGGCTACATGCGCGAGAGCGCGATCGAGCGGCTGGTGCGCGACGCACGCGTGCTCGCGATCGGCGGCGGCGCAACCGAGGTGATGCTGGAAGAAGTCGCCAAGCGATGGCAGCCCGCGTGAAGGCGCTGCGTCTCGTCGTTGCCTTTGCGCTGTCCGCCGCAGGCGCCCTGTCGCTCGCGTTTGAGCGTGTTGCTGTCGACGGCGAATTTCCACTGCAATTGCAATGGCAACCGGCCCCGCAGAGCGGCAAGCGGCCGGCAATCATTGCGTTGCATGGTTGCGGCGGCTTGTACAACAACCGTGGCCAGCTGGACGGCCGTTACACGTCGTACGCACAACGCTGGAACGCCGCGGGCTGGCATGTCGTAGCGCCAGACAGTTTCGGCTCGCGCGGTCAACGCTCAATCTGCACACAGCCTGCGGTGGAGCGCAGCATCAAAGTGGCGCACCGTCGCGACGACGTGTTGCGCACGGCGACCTGGCTATCGACTCGCAATGATGTCGATCCGAAACGCGTAGCGATTGTGGGTTGGTCAAATGGAGCGAGTACCGCGCTGGAAGTCGTCGATCGATCGTTTTGGCGCGGCCAAGCCCCGGCCGCGATCGTTACTTATTACCCCGGATGCGGTGCGTGGGCGCGCCGCGCCATTGTTGAACCGGCCGCGCCGATCCTGATGTTGCTCGGAGAGGCCGACGAGTGGACGCCCGCTGCACCGTGCCAGCAACTCGGAAAACGCTTTCAGGCAGACTATCCGGAAATGGTGGCCGTGCACACGTTTGCTGATGGTCATCACGGTTTTGACAGTCGCTCGCCCGTTCGTTTTCGGGCCGACATCCCTGCCGGTATCGACAAACGAGGCGTTCACGTCGGAGGCAACGCCGTTGCGCGCGAGGCGTCGCTTGCCGAACTCGATCGATTTCTCGGCCACCATCTTCGGGACAAATGACCTTTACCACGCTTGAAATCGACATCAATCATCGCGTTGCGGTGGTGTGGCTGGCGCGAGAGTCGGTGCGTAACGCGTTTAACGAAACGTCGATCGCCGAGCTGACGACCGCCTTTGAACAGTTGGGGTCCAACGAGGAAGTGCGTGCGATCGTGCTCGCCGCCAAGGGGCCCGCGTTTTGTGCCGGCGCCGACCTGTCGTGGATGAAGCGGATGGCGGAGTACTCCGACGCCGAGAATCGCGCCGATGCGCTGCGGCTGGCGACGATGCTGCGTACGATTTACGAATGTCCGAAGCCGGTGATTGCGCGGGTGCAGGGTGACGCGTACGCAGGCGGCGTCGGGCTGGTGGCGGCCTGCGACATTGCGGTCGCATCGCTTGATGCGACATTTTGTCTGTCGGAAACGCGGCTCGGTTTGATTCCGGCGACCATCGGTCCGTACGTGTTGCGCGCGATGCACCCGCACACAGCCCGCCGTTACTTCCTGACCGCCGAGAAGTTCACCGCGGCTGAGGCGTTTCGCATCGGGCTCGCCCACGACCTCGCGCCCCCCGAGGAGCTTGACGGCAAGATCAATGAAATTCTGGGTGCCCTGATGTTGACCAGCCCGAGCGCGGTAGTCGAATCCAAGCGATTGGTACGCGATCTGACGGCACGCCCTATCGACGATCACCTGATCGAGGACACGGCGCAGCGCATTGCCGACATTCGAGCGAGCGATGACGGCCGTGAAGGCGTGCGATCGTTTCTCGACAAGCGCAAGCCACGCTGGGTGGTCGATTACGAAGCGGCGGTCGCTGCCAACAACGAGTCGATGACCGAATAGATGCAGGCGTTTGATATTCCGCAGCTGATCGCGCTGGCCGCCGTGCTGGGCTTTGCGAGCGGCATTCGCCTATACGCAGTGCTGTTGATCGCAGGCCTGGTCGGTTATGCAGGGTGGGTCGAGCTCCCCGGCGGCCTGGCGGTGCTGCAACACCCGTGGGTACTAATCGCCTCGGCAGTCATGTTCGCGATCGAGTTCTTCGCCGACAAAATACCTGGGGTGGATAGCGTGTGGGATGCGATTCAGACCTTCATACGAATTCCGGCGGGTGCTGCGCTCGCGGCCGGCGTCTTTGGCGGCATGGACAACGCGGCATGGACGACCGTTGCGGCGATCTTTGGTGGATCGCTCGCCGCGACCAGCCACTTTGCCAAAGCCGGCACGCGCGCTGCTGCCAACACATCGCCCGAACCGTTTTCCAATATCGCCCTGTCTGCAGTCGAAGACGTCGGCGTCGCAGGCCTTATGTGGCTGGTGCTGAGTTATCCGCTCGTGGCGCTGGGTGTCGTCATCGTCCTGTTGATACTTGCGGTGTGGTTGCTGCCGAAACTGTTTCGTTTTATCGCCCGCGTTGTGCGAACGCTGTTTGGGTCCGTTTCTCACCGACATGTTCAACAAGATACTGATCGCTAATCGCGGCGAGATTGCGTGCCGGGTGATAACAACCGCGCGCCGGATGGGAATCCGCACAGTGGCCGTCTATTCGGACGCGGATGCCGGTAGCCGCCACGTTGCGATAGCCGATGAAGCCGTGCGGATCGGACCCCCCGCGGCAAGCGAAAGCTACCTGCGCGTCGAACCGATCGTCGCTGCGGTCCAAGCGACCTCTGCCGATGCCGTGCATCCGGGCTATGGCTTTTTGTCGGAGAACGAAGCGTTCGCTCAGGCGCTGGCAGACGTGAATGTGGCGTTTATCGGGCCACCTGCGTCGGCAATCCGCGCGATGGGCAGTAAGAGCGAAGCAAAGAAACTGATGGAGCGGGCCAACGTTCCGCTGGTGCCCGGCTACCACGGCGATCAGCAGCAGCCTGACATGCTGCTGGTCGAGGCCGATCGAATCGGATACCCGGTGTTGATCAAGGCGGCCGCCGGTGGCGGTGGCAAAGGCATGCGCATCGTTTCTGCGCGCGGGGAATTTGGCGCTGCGCTCGCGTCATGCAAACGTGAAGCGCAAGCTTCTTTCGGCGATGACCATGTGCTGATCGAAAAATACCTGGAGCGGCCGCGTCATATTGAAATCCAGGTGTTCGCCGACAAGCACGGCAATACCGTGCATTTGTTCGAGCGCGACTGTTCGGTGCAGAGGCGTCATCAGAAAATTATCGAGGAGGCGCCGGCACCGGGGATGACCTCAGAACGTCGTCATGCGATGGGCGCCACCGCGGTGGCAGCAGCGAAAGCGGTCGGTTACGAGGGCGCCGGCACAGTGGAATTCATCGTCGACCGAAACGGTGAATTCTTCTTCATGGAGATGAACACGCGTTTGCAAGTCGAGCATCCGGTCACCGAAATGATTACCGGATACGACCTGGTCGAATGGCAGCTGCGTGTCGCGGCTGGCGAAGCACTGCCTGTTTCGCAGGATCAGCTTTCGATTCGGGGCCACGCGTTCGAGGCGCGTATTTATGCGGAGAACCCGGACAAGGGATTTCTGCCGGCAACCGGACAGCTTTCGCATCTTGCGCAACCGCTCGCCGTCGAGTTTCGCCGCAACCTTGATGACAACAGTTTTCATGATGCAGCGCCGGTGCGCATCGACGCCGGCATTCGTGCGGGGGATGCAATCTCGCCGCACTACGACCCGATGATTGCCAAGCTGATCGTGTGGGGCGAGGACCGCCCGCATGCACTGGCAAGGATGCGTTCGGCGCTCGACGAATTTCATATCGTTGGCGTTACCAACAACGTCGACTTTTTATCACGTCTGGTCGCTAACGATGCCTTCGCGCGCGGCGACGTCCATACTGGATTGATCGAGCAGGAACGTGATCAATTGTTCCCGCATGCCGATCGCGGCGCACCGGTGCCAGCTGAAATGCTCGCCTTCGCATGCGCGCGGATCTTGATCGACGAAAGTCGCGCCGTAACGCAGGACCCGTGGAGCGCGACGCTCGGTTGGCGCTTGAATACGACTTATCGTCGTGCAATAAGTCTGCGCTCGGCGTCAGTCGCGCACGAAGTTGAGGTTGAATACTCACGTGAGGGCTTTGTGTTTCATCACGACAGCAGAGCCAGTCCTTTGACGATTCTGGACGCTGCCGGATCGCGCCTGTCGACGCGCTTCGGCGATCGCACCTTAAGCGCCGACGTCGTGCGCACCGGCGACGAACTGCATATTTTTCACAACGGTCGGCATCGCATGCTGGCGATTGCCGACGTCCTGGCACAAGCAGCCAGCGGGGAATCCGATGCAGGCCGTTTGACGGCGCCGATGCCCGGCAAATTGATTGCGATAGCGATCAACGCGGGCGCACAAGTCGAGCGCGGGACCCCGTTACTTGTGATGGAAGCAATGAAGATGGAGCATACGATCGTGGCTCCCCGCGATGGCAAAGTGATCGAGGTCCTGTACGCCGTCGGCGATCAGGTGGCAGAAGGTGCGGAACTCGTCCGATTTGCTGCAACTGTCAAGACCAAACCTGCCAACGCGTGAAACGCGCGCGGCGCGCTCCGGCGCTAACATTCAGCCGCCCATTCAGAAACGTCTAATGCCTACCCTTCCGCAACGCGCGCAAATTGTCGACGTCGGTCCTCGTGACGGGCTGCAAAATGAAAAGCAGATGATCCCTGCCGAGGTCAAGATCGAGCTCGTCGATCGCCTGACGGACGCCGGGTTTGGTCATATTGAAGTGACCTCCTACGTATCACCGAAATGGGTGCCGCAGATGGGCGACGCTGCGGATGTAATGGGGCGCATTCGTCGCAAACCAGGCGTTGTCTATTCGGTTCTGGTGCCCAATACACAGGGTTATCTGAAAGCCACCGAATCGCCGCGCGCACTGTGGCCCGATGAGATTGTCGTTTTCGCGGCGGCGAGCGAAGCGTTCTCTCAAAAAAATATCAATTGCTCGATCGATGAGTCCATCGAACGCTTTCGCCCCGTCACGGAACAGGCGCAGCAACATGGCATTCGCATACGCGGCGCGCTGTCCTGTGCGCTCGGGTGCCCCTATCAGGGCGAGGTCGAGCCCGACGCTGTTGCGCATGTAGCGCGGCGAATGAAGGAAATCGGTGTCCAGCACGTCGGCGTGGCCGACACCATCGGCACCGGTACGCCCGAGAAGACTAAGCGGGCGATGGATGCGGTGCTTAATGTGTACGAGCTTGATGAAGTCAGCGGGCATTTTCACGACACCTACGGCATGGCGACTGCCAATGTGTACGCCTGCCTCGAACTCGGGATTGCGAGTTTCGACAGCAGTATCGCGGGCCTCGGTGGCTGCCCGTACGCCAAAGGTGCGACAGGGAACGTCGCGACCGAAGATGTGTTGTATCTTCTTAATGGCCTTGGCATCGAAACCGGAATCGACTTCGCCAAGGCCGTTGCGACCGGCCAATGGATCAGCGGCATCCTCGGGCGAAAGGCGCATTCGCGCGCGGGTAACGCGGTGACCGCCAAGCTCGCTGCCTAACGTGCAGCGGCAGCGTGAGCAATGTCTCCCGACTTAAAGCGTGGCCTTACATTCGACTTCGACTATGAAGTGCCTGCGACGAAGACCGTACCTCGCCTCTATCCCGAGTGGACCGAGTTCCAGGACATGCCCGAGGTCTTCGCGACCGGTTTTCTGATCGGGCTGATGGAAGGCGTCTGCCAGCTGGCCATTAAACCGTTTCTAGATTGGCCGCGCGAGCAATCGGTTGGAACGCATGTTGATTTCTCGCACCTGGCCGCGACGCCGCCCGGCCTAACGGTGCGTGTGCACTGCGAGGTCACAGGCATCGCGGGGCGCACTGTGACGTTTCGCGTCAGCGCACACGACGGAGTTGACCTGGTCTCCGAAGGAACGCATCAGCGTGTCATCATCGACGCGGCGCGCTTCAATCAGAAACTGCAAGCAAAGAAGAGCAGCGTCACTTGAGCTCAAGTTCCAGCCCCGCGGCACCCGAGCCTGCCGCCGTTCCGTCGCCATGCGTCTCGGTGTGCAACATGGACGCCGCAACCGGCATGTGTGTCGGATGCTTTCGCACGATCGAGGAGATCGCGCGCTGGTCACAGATGACAGACCGCGATAAACAAGTGGTATTGAACAAGCTCGCGATCCGGCGCGTGTCGAAGTGATGAAGAGTGCGGCGTCTCCGGGCTCTTCAATGGTGGTGCTGGAGCGCGGTTGGGTGTCGTCCAACAACATTCTTCTGTTTGATGTCAACCACAACGCAATCCTGATTGATTCGGGCTACGTTGCGCATCATCAGCAAACGCTGCAACTGGTGCGCCACGCACTGGCGGGCAGAAAACTGACGCGCGTGATCAACACGCATCTTCATTCGGATCATTGCGGCGGCAACGCGATGCTGAAGCGCGAGCTCGGCGCAACGATCACCATCCCACCTGGGCACGCAGACGCAGTGCGTCGTTGGGACGAAGCCGCGCTCGGCTATTCGGGGTGCGGGCAGGCTTGCGAGCGCTTCATGTTCGACGCATTGATAACTCCGGGCGATCGCCTAACGATCGGCGGCCGCGAATGGCACGTGTTTGCATCGCCTGGACACGACCCCGACTCGATCGTGCTGTGGGATCCAGAGCATCGCACCCTTATCTCTGCCGATGCACTATGGGAGCACGGCTTCGGTGCGATCTTCGCCGAAGTCGAAGGCTCGTCTGGATTTCGCGAGCAACGCGCGATATTGCAACTGATCCAGAAGCTGCAACCCGTGCGCGTCATTCCAGGCCACGGGCGACCGTTCACCGACGTCGAACAAGCGCTCGAGCGTGCGTCTGCTCGTCTGAATGCGCTGGAAGCCGATCCGGAGCGCAACGCGCGCCACGTCATCAAGACGCTGATCAAGTTCTATCTGCTGATCGTTCAGGAGATCAGGACGGAAGATCTGGTCGCGCACTTCAGCGGAAGGCGCTACGCAGAAATCGTTAACGAACGCTTTTTTAGACTCCCGTTCGCCGAATTCATGCTTCGCATGATTGACGAACTCGTTGCCGGCGGCGCGCTCGAATTACGCGATGAAATCGTAGCTAATCGACACTAGCTGCCGCTTTTTCAAACGAGGACAGCGGTTGCCAGCAGCGCGAACGTCACGAGCCCCAATATGCCTGCCAGCACGTTCAAGTCGTCGCCGAAATCAGAGTTGCTGTTGGTCTCATCGCCCATGTCATTCCCTTTTCTGAAGCTCTACCTGGAACATCGGCTCCCGCGCGGCCGCAGTTGATCGTCCTGATGGACTAGGCGAACACAAGAGATCTGCTCAAAAAACTATCGTGCGCGTCGCGTCGTTCATCGTCTGCGCGATCACGGTGGCTGCTCCGGCATGACCGTCGCACTCGGCAATCAGCGATTGGTCGCGCGCGTGTTCATGCGTTGCCATTGCACATGCAAAGAGCCGTACACCCGAAACTTTGACCTCACGTATGAAATCACCCACAGTCTTGGTTCGCTCCGCGTCGGTGTATGCGGTATCAGCCACACCGGGTAACAACCAGCGCACGGTTGCCGAGGTGAAGTGCATCTCGACGTCGACCTCGAGTGCGCGCGCTGCCAGCGCGTAAACAAAAGGCGCCGCTGCCAGCGTGGGCCGCGAGGGATCGGCCGACCATAGAACGATCACGAGCTTGTGCGCGTCGCCCGGCATGAATCAATAACCCCGATTGGGATCAATATCGAAATCTTCGGTGTAGAAATCGTCGATGGGCGGCACAAGCTTTTCTGCCAGCCGCGGTAGCAACCATTCGCGATACTCGCCCACTTCCAGCAGCGCAGTGCGTTCGCTTTCGAGTTGAGTAGGCTGGATACGAAACAGCCAGCCCGTGCTGTACGGATCGGCGATCACCAAATGAATGTTGTCGACCGCCGCCGAATTGACTTCGATGATGCGGCACGACAGCGGCGCGTGAATCGCCATTGCGGTCTTGCCGGTTTCCATCACGCCCAGCGAGCGATCACGGTCAATTGCACTGCCAACGGGGCGCGGAGTAAACAGCATGAACTGGCCGTGCGCGGAAACCAGATGCGTCGCACCGATGCGGGCGCCGCGGCCATCGGCATCAATTCGTACCCACATGTCCTGCTCTGGCGCATACAGGCAGTCGCTCGCAAGTTGATCAAGTACGGAATTCACCGCGGACCTCTGCGAGAACGCGCTGCCGTGTTTGTGGCGGAAGAGTATGGGAGTCGAACCCACCAGAGATTGCTTGCAACCCCTACCAGATTTGAAGTCTGGCCGGCCCACCGGGACACGACACTCTTCCGAAGTTCCTTGCAAAAGAATCTTAGGCTCGCCATGGATTCGCTCGCCTGACCAGATGATCGTCGCGCACGCGCCGCATATACCCGACCCTGTCAAAAAATTCCAAGATCTGAATCGCGAGTTTGCGACCGGTGGCAATGCGATCGCGAAAGTCAGCGGCGCGCGCTGCACCGTGGCGCTCGGCGACATGGCCGGCGATATCGGCGAGTTCGGCCACCGCCGTCGTCAGAAAAAAGTGATCGGGTGCAACCAGCGTCACGTCGCCGGTCCGCGCTACCGTCTTGAGCAGATTTCGGACTTCGATCTCGACGATGCCGGTTTCACGCGCGATGTCACGCACTCGTGGTGGCTCGAACTTGCGTTCGTCGAGCAGCGGCTTGATTCGCTCCCACCGAACACGCTGGTCTTTGCGCAACTCGGCAGTGTGCGTCGGCAGTGCCAGAAACGCGCCGCGCCTTTGCAACAAGGATTGCTCGAGCAGCTCTTCAATGATTAGGCCGAAGACGGTGAGATCGAGCGCAGGTGCGATGAGCCGGCGCAGCTTCTGCTGCTCGGTTCCCGGCATATCGGGTTCTCGTTGATGACCGGCTTCGATTACGCTCAGGGTCTCAGTGCGCAAACGCTTCCAGTGATCCGCTGACAGCGCAACGCCCGAAGCCACGTGTGCGCCGCTGGCAGCAATCAGTCCCTGCACTTCTTCGTCGCGCAAATTCCAGCTCGATGCCAGCCGCGGCAACGTCACAGGCTCGCGTTCGAGCCAAGCTTGCAGCGCTTCAGCCGGTGCCAAATCACGTAGCGCTGCCAGCCACTTCAAACGGGCAGGCGCGCGGCGGCCACGCCGCACAGCGGAACCCAGTGGAACGACGTCAAGCACCGCACCGCCCGCAAGCGTCTGCTGCGCTGAGGCATCGCGAATCACGAAACGGTCGCCTCGGCACACCACCCAGGTGCGATCGAGCGTGAGCGAGACCAACCGGGACTCCCCCGGCTCAATCCGCCCTGCATCAAGCACTGCGATTCGCGCCATCGCACTGGCGGTGCCAAGGTGCACATGCACAGTTGCGGAGTCGGTCAAAGCTTTCGCAACGCGTGGCGATAGGGACAGTGTTGCGTCGAAGCGGTCGGCAGAATTGTTCAGCGGTAAGGCTTGAACCCACATGCCACGCTCGACCTCGTTCTTGTCGACGCCCGCAAGATTAAGCGCACAGCGCTGGCCGGCCGCGCCGGACTCGCTGGCGCGGTCCTGCGCATGGATCGACCGTACGCGCGCAGTAACCGCCCCATGAGGGGTCGGGCCAATATTGACCGAATCGCCGACGCGTACTTTTCCCGCGTGAACGGTGCCCGTCACGACGGTGCCGGCACCGGGCAACGTGAAGCACCGGTCGATCGCCATCCGAAAGTGACCGCCATGGGTTACGGGTTGAGTTGTCGTGGCCGCATCGCGCAGGTGCGCATGCAGTTCGGGTATGCCGTCTCCTCTTAACGATGAGACTGCGAACACCGGCCAGTTTGACGCCGGCGTGTCGTGCAGGCGCTCAGCGATCTGCCGACGGACGTCTTCCACGCGCTCGGCCGATGCAGCGTCAATCTTGGTCAACGCAATCGCACCCGCATTTACACCCAGCATCAGCAGAATGTCGAGATGCTCGTCGGTTTGCGGCATGACGCCGTCGTCGGCTGCAATTACCATCAACGCAAAGTCGATACCTGTGGCGCCCGCGAGCATTGTGTGCACCAGGCGCTCGTGCCCGGGCACATCGACAAAGCCCAGCACGTCGTTACCAACGGAGATGTATGCATAACCCAGCTCGATCGAAATGCCGCGCTTGATTTCCTCCGGCAGCCGATCGGTGTCGCGTCCCGTCAATCGCTTGATCAACGACGTCTTGCCGTGATCGATGTGGCCAGCGGTTCCAACGATCATTCGAGGCGGAAACCTTCAAGGTTCTTTACGAAGGCGCTTTCATCGACCGGCAGCAGGCAGCGCAGGTCGAGCCATAAAGCGCCATCGGAAATCCGGCCGATGACCGGAATTGGCAGCGCGCGAAGGCACGCCTGCAGCCGCTGGATCGCTCGCCCACCCGCCTTTCCTGCCGCGCGCAAGACCAACGCCGCTGACGGCAAACGCTCTGCCGGCATACTGCCCGAACCGATTTGGCTGGCGCATTGTTCGACCGACACGCCGAAGTCTGGAGTGACGGCGCGCGAGATCGACGCTGCCATGCGGTCGCACGCTGCACGGATGTTTGATCGCTCGCGTGTCAGCAACGCCAGCGTTGGCAATCTACTTTCAAGTTGATGGCCGCTCGCGTAGATGCGCAGCGTTGCTTCGAGTGCTGCCATCGTGAGCTTAGACACGCGCAGCGCGCGCTTCAGCGGATCCTTCCTGATTTTCTGGATTGCGGCGCGGCGGCCAACGATCAACCCTGCCTGCGGTCCGCCGAGCAGCTTATCGCCGGAAAATGTGACAACATCAGCACCGGCTGCAAGCGAGTCCTGCGGCAATGGCTCGTGCGGCAGGCCGTACGCGGCGAGATCGATCAACGCGCCGGCGCCAAGATCGACGACGTAGGGAATGCCGCGCGCGTGCGCGATCTGCGACAGAGTTGCATCGTTGACCTGCGCAATAAAACCCGTAATCGCGTAATTGGACCAGTGCGCTTTCAGGATCAGCCCGGACTTTGCCCCGCAGCCTTCTTCGTAATCGCGTGCGTGAGTGCGATTCGTCGTACCGACCTCAACCAACTTGCAGCCGGCCGCCTTCATGATGTCGGGCAGGCGAAAGGCGCCGCCGATTTCAATCAGCTCCCCGCGCGAGATGACCGCTTCCTTTCGTGCACCCAGTGCCTTTAGCACCAGCAAGACCGCCGCGGCGTTGTTATTGACGACCGTCGCGGCCTCGGCGCCGGTGAGCTCGCATAACAATTCTTCGACGATATCGTCACGGTCGCCGCGGCCCCCACTTACGATGTCGTACTCAAGCGCAGTAAAGCTGCGCATGGCGACGCCGACGGCATCGATCGCTTCATCGGACAACAGTGCGCGACCGAGGTTGGTGTGGATGACGGTGCCGCTAAGGTTGAACACCGGCCGCAGTCTCGACTCTCGGGCCTGCGAAGAGTGCAACAGCATCTGCGCAATCAGCGCCTCGTTTGAAGGGATCGAAGCGCCGCCAAGAATGGCCGCGCGGTGCTGTGCCAAGACTTGCTGCACGGCTCTGGTGACCAGGCGGATCCCAACTTGTGTTGCAAGGTCAGCAAGCTCGGGTGTGGCCAGCAGGCGGTCCACTGCGGGCAGGCGCGTACGGTCTCCTGAAGGAGAGCCGGAGCGGGATCCGGCTGTCTTTTTTGCGCTTGATTCGCCCGCACCGGGCAGAGCCAAGTCGGGCATCGCTAGGAACTGCCGGGATGGAACAACAGATTAGGCCCAGAGCGTGCGTAGCCTTGCTCGTCGACCAGCAGGTCGAGTGCCAGGGTCGCCAAATCGTCGGCCGTCGGATCGAGCGTGGGGTCTTTTTCCTGATAAAAGATTTTCAGATAACTCTTGCACTCATCGCACGTTTCCGCACGCGTTGCAGCGTCGGTCTCGGACTTTCCCTCTGCATGAGCCACCAGATACTTGACGCCTTTGTCGGTATCGCACGAAGTGCATTGGATGCGCGACATATTCCATTCGGTGGCGCAAAGTGAGCACACCAGGTAGCGCAGATTCGCCTGATCGCCGCCCATTCGCAGAATGCTCGCCACGGGACGTGATGCGCACACGGGGCAGATTCCGGGCACATCGCATTGATCCACCAACGCAACGTCAATCGTTGCAGCGATCCGGGTGAAATAGGTTTGCAGAGCGGCGCCGACAAAGGGCACCAGCGCGGCTTCTTCGTCGAGCGATGTGCCCGCTAGTACGCGGTCAGCCAACGCTTCCCGCGCAGTCTCGTCGAGTGTGTCGAAGGCCGCCAGTGCAATGCTGACGCTGTCGGCAACGCGCGTCCGTACGTCGCCAACGATATCGGCCAGATCAGCGCGCCACTCAGGCGTTCGCGGGTGCGACTGCGCGGATAGCGGCGGCATGCCGTAGTCGCGGCTCGCCGTCAGCGCTGCTTCACCCACGGATTCTGCCGATCGTCTTGAGAGCACCGACTGCTGGGCGCGCGCCACAATGGCCATCAGCTGCAGATAACCCGACATCACATTTCCGGCAGCAACCCGCTCAAACCTCGCGGCACGTTCAGCAAACAGATCTGCCCGCACAGGCAAAACCACCCGCGGTGTTTTGCGCACGCGGTCAAGACTGCCGTCGGTGATGATTGGAGTTGCCATGGATAGAAGAAAAGCGGCAGGTCACCCTGCCGCCGGTGAAAGCTTACGACAGTCTACTTCGGGCCGCTCATCCGGCGATGCCACAGCGCGTGGTGTTGGCGCGCCCACGCCTGCGAAACGGTTCCGCGCGTCATTGCGCGCAGTGAACCTACGACCCAGAACACGCCAGCGTAGATATGCGCAATGATGCCCAGGATCAGAATGAACGCCGACACCGCGTGAATGACGACGGCGATGCGTATCACGTTGATGTGAAACGCCTCGGCAAAATAAGGCCGCCAGATAATGATGCCGGACAACAGCAGCAGGCCCATCGTTCCAACCATCACCCAGAACAAATACTTCTGGCCCAGGTTGTATTTGTCGATCTCAGGTAAGCCGTGATCCCTATTGCCGATTACATCTGATAAGCGCTTGCCCCACTCCCGGTCGTGCGGCTTGATCTTGTTGTCGTCCCAATAGCGAATCGCCATCACGAAAAACAACACGAACATCAGCACGCCTAGGAACGGGTGCAGGATGCGCGACCAGTTGCCGCCACCCAATAAGCCACTCAAGAACCAGAACGCCGGATGAAAGAACGCAAGCCCCGATGCGGTTAGCAGCACAAACAGCACCGCCACCGCCCAGTGATTCAGGCGTTCGTTCGCGTCGTACCGACGGATTTCCCCACTTTTCATCGTTACGGCCATGGGTCAGACCTCCCCGTCGCGACGGGCCTCGCGTACGTCAGGGTCCGCCACGACCTCAACTTCCTTTGGCCCGCGCGTGATGTAGTGGAAGAACGCACCCAATGCAGCAATACCGAGCGCTAATGCCATTAACGGCTTGGCAATTCCCTTCCAGAGGCTTACCCACGGGCTGATGGTCGGATCTTTTGGCAGATTGTTGTACAGCCCCGGCCGGTCGGCGTGCTGCAGTACATACATCACGTGCGTACCCCCGACTCCCGCGGGGTTGTAAAGCCCTGCCTGCTGATAGCCACGCTCGTTTAGATCGCGCACTCTTTTTTCACCGCGGGCCACCATCTCGTTCTTGGTACCAAACTGAAGCGCACCAGTAGGACATGTTTTTACGCACGCCGGTGCCATGCCAACCGCAACGCGGTCGGAGCACAACGAACACTTGTAGGCCTTGTTGTCCTTTTTGCTGATGCGCGGAATGTTAAAAGGACAGCCCGGGATGCAATAGCCGCAGCCAATGCAATTCTCGGAGATGAAGTCAACAATGCCGTTGGCGTACTTGACGATTGCACCCGGCGCAGGGCAGGCTTTCAGGCAGCCTGGGTCTTCGCAATGCATGCAGCCATCCTTGCGGATGAGCCACTCCATCGCGCCATCGTCCCGCGAGACTTCCGAGAATCGCATGACGGTCCACGACTGATCGGTCAGATCGATCGGGTTGTCGTACACACCCACGGTGGTGCCGATGTCGTCACGCAGGTCATTCCACTGCATGCACGCCACCTGACACGCCTTGCAGCCAATGCACTTCGAGATATCGATCAGCTTTGCAACTTCCTGCTCGGCAATCCGAACCTGAGGCGTCGCAGTCGTGGTGGCGGAACGTAACTGAATATCGAGTGATTGCGATGGCATGAGTTTCTCCTACGCTTTCTCGATGTTGACCAGGAACGCCTTGAACTCCGGCGTCTGCGAATTAGCGTCCGCCACATACGGCGTCAGGGTGTTGGCCAGATAACCGGTCTTCGCCACCCCGACAAAGCCCCAGTGAATCGGGATTCCGACGGTGTAAATCTCCTTGCCGTTGCACGTCAGGTCGGCCACGCGCCGCGTGACGACCGCCTTCGCTTTCAGCTCACCGCGATTGCTGCTGACTTTGACGAGATCGCCATTGGCGATTCCCTTCGCCTTCGCCAGCTTTTCGCCGATTTCGACAAACGGCGACGGCTGAACGATCGCGCTCGACTCGACATTCTTGGTCCAGAAGTGGAAGTGCTCGGTCAGGCGATAAGTGGTTGCTGCATACGGAAACTGATCCGGTTTTCCGAATGACTCGAGGTCGCCCTTGAACACCCGTGCCACGGGATTGCTCACCACCTTGGCGTGCAGGGGGTTGGTGCCTATCGGCGTTTCGAACGGCTCATAGTGCTCGGGGAACGGCCCTTCATTGAGTGCGGGCGCAAACAAACGCGCAACGCCTTCATTGGTCATGATGAACGGCCCCGCGCCGCTATCGGGTCCGAGCGCCGGAGCCATGTCGGGCACGTCGATGCCCGCCCACTTGGCGCCGTCCCAGCGAATGCCGCCGCGCTTCGCATCCCAAGGCTTTCCGCTCGGATCGGCGCCCGCACGGTTGTACAAGACGCGCCGATTGGCGGGCCATGAAAAGCCCCAGGTCAGGTTGTTGCCGAGATTTCCCGGATCGTTGGTATCCCGCCGCGCGGTCAGATTGCCCGCCTGCGACCACGAACCGGCATAGAGCCAGTTGCCACACGCGGTCGAACCGTCGTCCTGCAACACGCCGAAGCCCGCGAGCTGTTCGCCGCCCTTGAGCAGCGTTTTGGTCTTGTCTTTGGGATCGACGACGTCGATCAACGCCCGGCCGCTGATTTCGCGCAGCAATTCTTCGGAACTCGGAGCAATCGGATTCGCGTAATTCCAGGTGACCTTTTGCAGCGCCTCCGGAAACTTGCCGCCGTCGGTCGCGTACATCTCGCGCAACTTGGTGAAAAGCGTCGCGAGGATCTCGCGGTCGGTCTTGGCTTCACCCGGAGGGTCCGTAGCGGCCCAGTGCCATTGAATCACGCGGCCTGAACTGGTAAACGAGCCCGCGTCTTCGGCGAAACACGTCGATGGCAGGCGTATGACTTCGGTCTTGATGTCTTCAGGCTTGACGTTGTTTACGTCGCCGAAGTTTTTCCAGAATTCTCCGGTCTCGGTGCGTAGCGGGTCCATGATGACCAGGAACTTCAGCTGGGACATCGCGGCGCCAAGCTTTTTCTTGTTCGGCAAGGCAGCCAGCGGGTTGAATCCCTGCGCAATCAGGCCGTTGACCCGTCCCTGATACATGCGCTCGAAGATCGCCAGCACGTCATAGGCGCCGTCGCGCTTTGGCGTCAAGTCATACGCGAACTCGTTTTCCTTGGTCGCGTTGTCGCCGAACCATGCCTTCTGCAGGCTGACATGCCACTTCGCAAAGTTCTGCGGGAAGTTCATCTGGTTCGGACGCAGTGGCTTCGGCGTGCGCGCGGCGTTGTACTTTTCGCGCGTGTCGTCGGCGTCGGTCGGCGCCGACAGATAGCCAGGCAGCACTTCGGAGTAAGCGCACATGTCGGTGATGCCCTGCACGTTCGCATGCCCGCGCAGCGCATTGACACCGCCGCCCGCGCGACCCATGTTGCCCAACAGCAGCTGAATCATCGCCATCGTGCGGATATTCTGCGAACCGACCGTGTGCTGCGTCCAGCCGAGTGCGTACAAAATCGTCATCACACGGGCCGGCGTTGCGGTCGAGCCGATCATGTCGCACACCTTGAGGAACGTTTCCTTCGGCGTGCCGCAGATATTGTTAACCACGTCCGGCGTGTAGCGCGAAAAATGCGTCTTCATCAGCTGATACACGCAGCGCGGATTTTCCAGTGTCTCGTCAACCATCGCGAAGCCATCAGCGCCGATCTGATAACCCCAACTGGATTTCTCGTACGTGCGCTTGCCGGTGTCGTAGCCACTGAAGTAGCCGTCATTAAATGCGAACTCGTCCTTGATCAGGAACGAAGCGTTCGTGTACGCCTTCACGTAGTCCTGGTGAATCTTGTTGTTCGCCAGCAAATAGTTGATGACTCCGCCGAGGAAAGCGATGTCGGTGCCGACGCGGATCGGCGCATACAGATCGGCGATCGCAGCCGAGCGCGTAAAGCGCGGGTCGACGACGATCAGCCTCGCTTTGCGATGCTCGAGTGCTTCGGTCACCCACTTAAAGCCGCATGGGTGTGCTTCGGCGGCGTTGCCGCCCATGATGATTGCGAGGTCAGTGTTCTTGATGTCCACCCAGTGGTTGGTCATCGCACCTCTGCCAAATGTCGGGCCCAGACTGGACACCGTTGGCGCGTGTCA
>Ga0183260_10000033_pt1 | contig 85163 bp, 86 predicted proteins | sample AntDrymUQ4972206_2_FD_129768 | JGI IMG/M metagenome (GOLD analysis project Ga0183260, IMG submission 129768) | Polar desert sand microbial communities from Dry Valleys, Antarctica - metaG UQ497 (22.06) (version 2) (version 2) | ecosystem: Environmental > Terrestrial > Soil > Desert | place...
AAACCCCCGAAACCCCCGAAACCCCCGAAACCCCCGAAACCGACACGGGCGCACCGGCGGCATCACCGACCGATGCGGCAGCCGACGACGGCCCGTTCCCCAGCCGCGACGAGCTCACCCTGGCCTGGGGCGACCACGTCCTCGGCCAGCTAAGCCGGCGCGCCGCCGTGCGGTTCCAGGTCGGTCGCTTCCTTGCCGCCGAGGGTGACGCTGCGGTGTACGCCCTTCCCAACTCCGTGCACCGCGACCGCTGCGAAGAGGCGCGACTCGAGGTCGAGCAGGCCCTGTCCGGCCATTTCGGGCGGCGCATTGGACTCCGACTGGTGGTCGACGGCGAGCCCATGGTCCGCCCCGCCGGGGGCGTCGATGTCGCCCCGCCGCCCCAGCTGCCGGAGGACGACGTCGACCTGACCGACCTCCGTGACGCCCCCCCGGGGGCGCTAGCCTCGCCGCTCGATCACGTCATGCAGGCATTCGAGGGCGCCCAAGTGGTGGAGGAGTAGCCGGTGGCCAAGCAGGGAGGACCTCAGCAGCCGGACATGAACCAGCTGCTCAAGCAGGCCCAGAAGATGCAGGAGCAACTCATGGCCGCCCAGGCTGAAGCGGCCGAGCAGGAGGTCGAAGGTCAGTCGGGCGGTGGCGTGGTCAAAGTGCGGGTGACGGGGGGCATGGAGTTCCGGGCCGTCACCATCGACCCGGCCGCTGTCGACCCTGACGACGTCGCCATGCTCGAAGACCTCGTCCTGGCTGCCATCCACGACGGCATGGCCAAGGCCAAGGCGGTGGGAGAGTCGGCGATGGGCGGGTTCGATCTCCCCGGCCTGGGCGGCGGCGGCCTGCTCGGCTGATACTCCCGGAGCCCGGAGGACACACTTGTACGCCGGGCCCGTCCAGAGCCTGATCGACGAGCTCGGGCGCCTTCCCGGCATCGGTCCCAAGTCGGCTCAGCGCATCGCGTTCCACCTTCTCAAGCTCCCGGTCGACGACGCCCTGCGGCTGGCTCAGGCCATCACCGAGGCCAAGGAGCGGGTGTCGTTCTGCAAGCGCTGCTTCAACGTCTGTGAGGGGGAGGAGTGCGGGATCTGCCTCGACACCCGCCGCGACCCCACGATCGTCTGCGTCGTGGAGGAGCCTCGCGACGTGGTCGCCGTGGAGAAGACCCAGGAGTTCCGGGGGCGCTACCACGTGCTCCAGGGCGCCATCAGCCCTCTCGAGGGCATCGGGCCCGACCGCCTGCGGGTGAAGGAGCTGCTCGGCCGCCTCGACGGCGAGGGCGTGACCGAGGTGATCCTCTGCACGAACCCGAACATCGAGGGCGAGGCCACCGCCATGTACCTGGCCCGGCTCCTCAAGCCTCTCGGCGTCCGCACCACGCGCATCGCCAGCGGGCTCCCGGTGGGTGGCGATCTGGAGTACGCCGACGAGCTCACATTGGGCCGGGCCCTGGAGGGCCGCCGCGACCTCGACGGCTGATTTCGCCGGTCCAGTGCGGGAAGGTAGGCCGCCGGGCCCGCCTAGCCTGACGGTCGATGGCATCAGCAGGGCCCTCGTTCCGCATCTTTGGCATTCCGGTCCGTATCGAGCCGACGTTCCTCGTGATCGCCGCGCTGTTCGGCTTCGCCGCGGGGAGCGTGACGGTGCTGATCACATGGGTGGCCGTCCTCACCGTCTCGGTGCTGCTGCACGAGTTGGGCCACGCCGTGATGTTCCGGATCTACGGCCAACAGCCCCACATCGTCCTCCAAGGGATGGGCGGTCTCACCTGGGGGTCGGCCCCGCTCGCCGGGAGTCGCGACATCGTCGTGAGCCTGGCCGGGCCGCTCGCCGGCATCGTGCTGCTGGGTCTTCCCGCTCTGGCGCTCGACCGCTCCGCGATCGAGCTGTCGGAGATCTGGGACCTGGTCGTGCGCCTCACCGTCTACGTGAACCTCGCCTGGTCGTTCGTGAACCTGCTCCCGATACTCCCGCTCGACGGTGGCAACGTGACCGCCTCGATCCTGCGCCGGAGAATCGGGGAGATCAGAGGCCAGCATGTCGCCCACAAGGTGTCGATCGGCGTGGCCGGCGCCGCTGCCCTCTTTGCCTACCAGGCCGGGTACCCGTTCGGCGCGATGTTCGCCCTCTTCTTCATCGCCTCCAACTACGGCGCTCTCAAGGAGCAGAAGACGCGCGATCAGCGTGAGCCGCTCGTCGAGGGTTATCGCTCTCTGTTGAACAAGGACCCGTTCGGTGCCATCGCCCAGGCTGACACGGTCCTCGCCGCCGGCCCTCCACCCGAGCTGGCAGCCAGGGCCGTGGAGCTCAAGGCCTGGGCCCGCCTCTGTTCCTCAGGGGCCGCAGGCGCGGCGAAGGTGCTCGAGGACCTGCCCGAGGGGTCCACGGTCAACGCCTTCCTTCGCGGCGCGCTCGCCCTCGAGAACGGTCGCAGGGCCGAGGCCATCGACGACGTGGCCGGTGCCTACGCCGAAGGACAGTCCGGGCCATGGAGCGTGATCGTCGCCGAGGCGCTGGCCGCCCACGGGCTCGTCAGGGACCTCGTCGAACGACTGGCCGCATTCGGCAAGGACGGAGCGGAAGGGCTGGTCCAGCTTCAGGCTCACCTGCACGCCGCCGGTCGTTACCCCGAGGCGGCGTCAGTCGGCCATCGGGCCTTCCAGGCCGGCCTCGAAGATTCTGCGCTCTCCGCCTACAACGTGGCCTGCAGCCTGGCTTGCGCCGGCCAGACCGCCGAGGCGCTCGACTGGCTGGAGCGGGCGGCCGGCGCGGGCTTCACCGACCGCAACCTGCTCGACGGCGACCCAGACCTCGAGCCCCTCCGCTCGTTCGACCGCTACCAAGCTGTCCGCCAAGGCCTCGACACCACCTGACGATCGCGGCTGGCCGGCTGGCCGTCACACCCTCCCCGTAGTCTTCTGCCAAGAGCGCTTCCCCCGTTGTCCCAAGAGAACGGAGGATGCGATGCACGCCAGCACCAGGCTTTTTGCGAGGCAGCGGCCGACGGCCGGGATCGCCTCGGCCGATTTGGCGGTCGACAGCCCCGAGGATGCGGTGACGGCTGTCATGCTCTCGATGGCTCCCACGGAGCCGCCCCAGCTGTTGTTCCTGTTCTGCGATTCCGGCCGAAGGGTGCGTTTGGGGGTTTCGGTCGACGGCGCCGGTCCCGCTGAAGCACCGCGCGCGGCGGAATGCGTACTGTCCGCAGCCGACGACAGTTGGTCGACTGCCCTGGTCGTCGGGCTGGTGCTGGCAGGCGAGTCGACTGAGCTGGAGGTCGCCGACTTGGCTCCCCTGCTCGAGCTGTCGGCGATTTGCGACGATGTCGGTCTCCCACTCCTCGAGGTTGTCGTCATCGCCGGTTCCCATTGGCGGTCGGTCCTCTCCCTGGTTGCGGGAAGCGCCCCGTGGGGGAACAATGGCGATCAGTGAGCATGCTCGGCACGAGCTCTACCGACGGCTCGAGCACGTGCTCGGCGGCGAGGCGGCGACCACGCTGATGGAACATCTGCCGCCGGTCGGGTGGGCCGACGTTGCCACCAAGCGCGACCTCGAGGTCACCGAGCAGCGCCTTCGCGCCGACCTCCGGGCTGAGATCCAGACGGCCATCACCTCGCAGACGCGGACACTGCTGTTCGCTGTGGTGGGATCCAACCTCAGCATCGCCGGGCTGGCGTTCGCCGCGGCCGGGCTGCGGTAGGGCGACCGACAACGAGACCGGAGCCTGGCAGGCTGAGGCGGTGAAGGTCCACCTGCTCGACGGCACCTACGAGCTGTTCCGCCACCACTTCGGCATGCCCGAATCGGAGCATGGCGGGCCGAGCGACGTCGCCGCCACCCGGGGCGTCGTCCGGAGCGTGGTCGGGCTGCTCGAGGAGGGCGTCACCCACCTCGCCGTCGCCACCGACCACGTGATCGAGTCGTTCCGCAACGACCTCTGGCCGGGGTACAAGTCGAGCGCCGGCGTGCCCGAGGTCCTGCTGGCCCAGTTCCCGCTGCTCGAGGAGTCGCTGGTCGCCCTCGGGGTGGTCGTGTTGGCGATGGTGGACCTGGAGGCCGACGACGGGCTGGCGGCGGCGGCGCGCATGGCGGCGGCCGACGAGCGGGTCGACCAGGTCGTGATCATGACCCCCGACAAAGACCTGGCTCAGGCGGTCAGAGGGACGCGTGTCGTGCAGCTGGATCGCCGCAAGGGCACCCTCACCGACGAGGACGGCGTATTGGCCCGCTACGGGGTACGCCCGGCTTCCATTCCCGACTGGCTTGCCCTCGTGGGCGACTCCGCCGACGGCTTCCCTGGCCTTCCCGGCTGGGGAAGAGTGGCGGCCAGTACGGTGCTCGCCCGGTACGGGCACCTCGAGGAGATCCCCGTCGAAGGTGCGCGCTGGGACGTGAGCGTCCGCGGCCGCGTGCGGCTGGCGGCGACCCTGGTGGACGAGCTGGAGCTGGTCCTGCTCTTCCGCGACCTGGCGACCCTGCGATCCGATGCCGACGTCGTCGACGGCGTCGACGTGCTGCGTTGGACGGCCCCGACCCCGGCCCTCGAGCAGACGGCGTTCGACCTGCGGGCGGGGCGGCTGGTCGAGCGGGCCCATGCCCTGGCGGCGTCCCGGTAGCCTCACGAGTCCGATGGATTCGAGCATGAGCGACCGCCCCGACGAGCTGAACCGGCGCCGGGACGAGGCGTTCCACGCCGGCTCCGAGAAGGCCATCGCCCGCCAGCACGAGCGGGGCAAGATGACGGCGCGCGAGCGGGTCGAGTACCTCCTCGACGAGCACAGCTTCGTCGAGCTCGACCTCCTCGCCCGCCACCGGGCCGAGCACGCCGGCCTCGACGACCGGCCCTACACCGACGGGGTCATCACCGGTTGGGGCACCGTCGGCGGGCGACAGGTCTTCGTGTTCTCACAGGACTTCACCGTGTTCGGCGGCTCGCTCGGCGAGGTGTTCGCCGAGAAGGTGCACAAGATCATGGACATGGCCCAGCGGGTCGGGGCTCCCTGCGTGGGGCTCAACGACGGCGCCGGGGCCCGCATCCAGGAAGGCGTCGTCTCCCTCGACTCCTACGGCGAGATCTTCCGCCGCAACACCCAGTCGTCGGGCGTCATCCCCCAGATCAGCGTGATCATGGGCCCGTGCGCTGGCGGCGCCGTCTACAGTCCCGCCCTCACCGACTTCGTGTTCATGGTCGACGGCACCTCGTACATGTTCATCACCGGCCCCGACGTCGTGCGTACCGTCACCGGCGAGGACGTGAGCCTCGAGGAGCTGGGCGGGGCAATGACCCACGCGACCCGCTCCGGGGCGGCCCACTTCGTCTCGCCCGACGACAAGGCCTGCCTCGACGACGTCCGCCGGCTGCTGTCGTTCCTGCCCTCCAACAACCGCGAGAAGCCGCCCTGGGCGCAGCCCGCCGACGACCCCAACCGCTCGTCGCCCGAGCTGGCGACGGTGGTGCCCGACGCGAGCCAGCCCTACGACATGTTCCGGGTGATCTCCGCCGTGGTCGACGACGGCGAGCTCGACGAGTATTCGAAGCTGTGGGCGAAGAACCTGGTGTGCGGGTTCGCCCGCATCGACGGCCACCCGGTGGGCATCGTGGCGAACCAGCCGGCGGTTCTGGCGGGCGTGCTCGACATCGACTCGTCCGAGAAGGGCGCCCGCTTCGTCAGAACGTGCGACGCCTTCAACATCCCTCTCGTGACCTTCGTCGACGTGCCCGGCTTCCTGCCCGGCACCGACCAGGAGCACGGCGGCATCATCCGCCACGGCGCCAAGCTGCTCTACGCCTTTTGCGAGGCCACCGTCCCTCGGATCCAGGTCGTCACCCGCAAGGCGTACGGCGGTGCCTACGTGGTCATGAACTCCAAGAGCATCGGGGCCGACCTCGCGTTCGCCTGGCCCACCGCCGAAGTGGCGGTCATGGCGCCCGATGGCGCGGTCGACGTGATCCACCGCCGGGAGCTGGAGCAGGCCGCCGACCCCGGCGCCCGCCGGGCCGAGCTGGTGGCGGAGTACAGCACCTCGGCGGCCAACCCGTGGTTGGCCGCCGAGCGGGGCTACCTCGACGACGTCATCGACCCGGCCCTGACTCGGCCCCTCCTCGCCAAGGGCTTGGCGATGCTGCGCTCCAAACGCGACGAGCTGCCTCCCCGCAAGCATGGCAACGTCCCCCTCTGAGCGACACGCACCTCCAAGGGCGTCGGTGATCGGCGGCGGCGGGGGGTCGGGGTCGCCGCCGCCGCCCGAGGAGGTGGCCGCAGTCCTGGCTGCGCTCGAGGTCGTGCTCGGCCGTTCGCGCCCGCACGCCGCCCGCCCGGCCGCGTCTGCTTGGCGATGGTCGGGCCGGCGGTGGCAGTGGCCGCGCCGGCGACCGGGCGACCCGGGCTGGGGCCCCGCCTCCCGCTGACGTGGACCTGACGACCGTCGCCGACGACGAGGCCGTGCTCCACGACGGGGCCAGGGTGGTACGCCACGACGGGCTCCGCCCCGACACCGACTACGAGCTCGACGGCGTGAGCGCGCGGACGCTCGCCCGTCCCCCCGGCGAGCGCCTGGCGACGGTGGCGACGGTCAACGACGTCCACTTCGGCGAGACGGTGTGCGGCCTGATGGCGGGGATCGACCTGGGCCCCCCGCTGCAGGCGGAGCCCGGCGAACCGCCCTACCCCGAGACCATGAACCGGGCGGCGGCGGCGGAGATCGCCTCCCTCGACCCGAACGCCATCGTCGCCAAGGGCGACCTCACCTCGACGGGTACCCGCGAGCAGTTCGACGCCTTCCTCGATTGTTACGGCTCGGCGCTCGGCGACCGCCTCCACTGGATGCGGGGGAACCACGATGTGCTGGTCGAGGGAGGGGTAGACGCGGACTCCCCGGAGGAGGTGACCCTCCCCGGCGTGAGCCTCGCCCTGCTCGACACCGCCGTCGCCGGCCGGGCCGGCGGAGCGGTGGGCTGCGAGCAACTCGAGTGGCTCGACGAGCTCGGCGGCCGGGCCGACCGGCCCGTGCTCGTCTTCGGTCACCATCCGCCCCATGACGGCGGCAGCGACTCCTTCGGCATCACCGCCGAGGACACCGAACGGCTGATGACCGTTGTCGCCCGCCGCCCGGCGCTCGTGGGCTACTTCGCGGGCCACACCCACCGGAACCGGGTGCGGCGCTTCGAAGCCACCGGGGACGTGCCCTGGGTCGAAGTGTCGGCTACCAAGGACTTCCCCGGTGGGTGGGCCGAGTACCGGGTCTTCGAGGGCGGGATCCTCCAGGTGTTCCGTCGTATCTCCTCGCCGGCGGCCCTGGCCTGGACGGAGCGGACCCGGGCCATGTTCGGCGGGTTCTACCCGGCCTACTCGTTCGGGGCGGTCGACGACCGGTGCTTCCCCGTCTGGGTGCGCGAGTAGCTTGCGGCCATGAGCGGACCGCTGGCACTTGTGGGCGGCGGGGAATGGCGGGAGGGTTGCGCGTTCGACGGCGGCCTTCTGAGCGCTGCCGGGACCTCCGAGGTGTTGGTGCTGCCGACGGCCGCCGCCTACGAGCACCCCTATCGGGCGGTGGAGACGGCCGACGCCTACTTCCAGGGCCTCGGGGCGTCTGTGCGAGCCCTCATGGTCCTGCACCGGCGCGAGGCGGAGGAGGCGGCCAACGCCCGGGCCGTGCGCGAGAGCCGGTTCATCTACATGGGCGGCGGCTCACCCCTGCATCTGCGGTCGGTGCTCAAGGACTCGGCCGTGTGGGAGGCCCTCGTTGCCGCCTGGAACGACGGCGCGGTGCTGGCCGGGTCGTCGGCCGGGGCGATGGTGCTGTGCGACCCGATGGTCGACCCTCGCGGGGGCGCCTTCACCGTCGGGCTCGGGCTCCTGGCCCAGATGGCGCTGATCCCCCACCACGACACGTGGTCGCGCGAGAAGGCCCGGCGGACCATCGACCTCGCCCCGCCCGGGCTTCCCATCGTCGCCGTCGACGAGCAGACCGCCGTCATCCGCCACCCCGACGGCTCGTGGGCCACCGAAGGCGCCGGCAAGGTGGTCGTCTTCGTCGACGGCCAAGAGGTCGGCCTAGGGGCCCTGCCCCGCTAGCAACCGGGGCAGGTGGCCTGGGTGTCCGAGTACCTCAGGCGACTGATGCCACCCGTCGTCTCCTGATGTTTGGTTTGGCCGTGTGTTCCACCCGTCCGGCTACAGCTTCGCCAAATGCGGCGTAGGGGTGCGAGGCCGCCCGAGTACGGCACCTACCTCGCGCCTGATAAGCGGCGCCCGAGACCTTCCGCGGCCCGCCCTTATGATCGCCCTATGTTGTCTTGGCCGTTTGCACGTACCGCTGGCGGGCCGCTTCGCCTGAGGTCCCGAGCATGGTGCCGATCGTGGCCCACGAATGGCCATCGGCGCGGGCCATTGCGACTGCATCGGCCAGGCGCCGTTCGGCGGCTGCTCGGTCCTTGAACGCCTCACGGACCTGACTTCGAGGTCCGGCTTCACCAGATTTCGCGAAGAACCAGCGACCGCCCTAACGCCGGCGGGTGTCCCGAGCAGAGCAGACGTAGTTGGCTCTGGATCGAAAGCCGTAGGCCATGCGCTCGAGATGGCCACCACCGCCACCACCAGCCGCTCGGGCAGGTCCTCCACCACCTCCAGCACGCGCATGGCGCGCAGGTGCAGCCGAATCGTCATAGCGTCGAGCGCAGCCACCAGGCCTCCTTGTTCGATCAGCTCTCACTGACCAGTTCAGGAGGCCCGGTGGCCCAGATGGTGGATGCCCTACATCACCGACGAGCCATCACCGGGAGTTCTCCACCAGCTTTCGCGATGAGGGGAAATTCTGCGGGGCGAGTCGGCGGCCATCCGGGATCGCTCGTGTCGCGAAATATGGGGGCATCGGTGCGTCGTTTGTCAGACGCACTGACTGAGCTGATTCGCGATGTCCGCGAACGTAAACACATCCAGTTCGCCGAGGGCGTCTAGCTAGAGCCCAGAGACGAGTGACGGCATGCGGTGTTGGCGTTTTCGGCCGGCCCCGTCAGCTCGACACCGGCGTGCAGGGAGGCGATCGCCGCCTGCACGACGTAGGGACCCCGTCCGCCCAGGGTGTGGGCTCGGTCGAGCACCCTCCGTCCGTCGGCGATCTGCTCCATGTCCCAGAGCGAGCGATCCTGGTCGGCGAGCAACACCAGGTCGCCGTCCCGAGACCGCGCTTCGCGGCGAGAGTCGTGCAGCAGCATCATCGCCAGCAGACCGTGCGCCTCCGGCTCATCGGGCATCAATGTGATCGACAGCTCCGCACCAGAGATCCACCGGCGATCTACGACGACGATCAAGCGCTGCTACTGGAGGGACTGGCGACCCTGCTCTCGGGCGGCCCCGTCAACTCTCGGTGATCGTCACCGACTCGATGGTGACCTTCTCCTTGGGCTTGCCCGAGCCGGAGCCCACGGACTCGATGGCGGCCACCACGTCGAGGCCGGACACGACCTTGCCGAACAGCGAGTACTGGGGTGGCAGGCCCACGCCCGAGGGGCCGCTGACGATGAAGAACTGGCTGCCGTTGGTGTTCGGCCCGGCGTTGGCCATGGCCAACGAGCCCACCTCGTAGCGGCCGGGCCGGGGCAGCTCGTCGGCGAACCGGTACCCGGGACCACCCCTGCCGGAACCCTCCGGGTCGCCGCCCTGGAGCATGAAGCCGGGGATGACGCGGTGAAAGGTGATGGCGTCGTAGTAGTGGTAGCGGGCCAGGAACACGAAGTTGTTGACTGTCTTCGGGGCCGCAGCCGTGTCGAGGGCAATGGTCATCGACCCCTTCGACGTGGTCATGGTGGCGGTGTAGCTCCGCTCGGGGTCGATGCACATGGGCGGCGGACCGTCGAAGCGCAAGCGCTTCTCACTCGAGCCGTCGACCTGGGGGCACTCGGTGGGCATGCTCACACTTCCTTGATGGTGACGGATTCCATGGTGACGACGGCGGTGGGCTTTCCCCCGTCACTGTTGGGCGAGCCCACGGCGTCGATCTTGGGAATGACCTCCTGGCCCTGGGTGACCTGACCGAACAACGAGAACTGCGGAGGGAGGGCCACCCCTTGCTCGCCGCTGATGATGAAGAACTGGCTCCCGTTGGTGTTGGCGCCGGAGTTGGCCATTGCTAGCGACCCAGCTTTGTACTGCCCCGCCTTCGGCAGCTCGTCTTCGAACTTGTAGCCGGGGTCGCCGGTACCGGTCTGCTTCGGGTCGCCGCCCTGGATGACGAAGCCCGGGATGATCCGGTGGAAGGAGATGCCGTCGAAGTAGTGGTAGCGGGCCAGGACGACGAAGTTGTTCACCGTCTTGGGGGCGTTGGCCGAGTTGAGCTCGGCGACCATCGTGCCGAAGTTCGTCTTGATCTCGGCGGTGTACTTCTTGCCGGGCTGGAGGCACATCGGCGGTGCTTTCGCGAACTTGGTCGTGCGGGGTGACGAGCCGTCGGCGCTGGGGCAGGCGGTGTCACCGGAGATCGCCTCGCCGTCGGGGACCTTCGGCAACTCGACCGGCCCGCCCGGAGCGACGCTCGTGACCGAAGTGTCGCTGGTGGAGACGTTCTTGCCGGAGTTGCCGCCGCCCCACACGGTGAGGATGCCGGCCACGAGGAGGAGGGCGAGGAAACTGGACACGATCATCCGGTTGCGGCGGGCCCTCCGCTTGCGGGCGGCGAGAAGTGCGGCTTGGCGCGCCTGGCGACCCATTTTCTGGCGCTGGCGCTTCTGGTTCTGTGTCGGCACGGGCGCCCACGCTATCCGGCGATGACCCGCCGGGCCGGTCGTCACCCCCGCTAACCTTCCCGTGCCGTGAGCCTCGTCGTCCAGAAGTACGGCGGCACCTCGGTGGCCGACCCCGAACGGATCCGAGCCGTCGCCGATCACGTCATCGGCACCCGCGATCAGGGCCACCGGGTGGTCGTCGTTGTGAGCGCCATGGGCAAGACCACCGACGACCTCCTCCGGTTGGCCCGGGAGGTGGCGCCCTCGCCCCCGGGGCGCGAGCTCGACATGCTCCAGACGGCCGGTGAGCGCATCTCCATGGCTCTGCTCTGCATCGCCATAGCCGATCGCGGAGTGCCTGCCACCTCGTTCACCGGGAGCCAGGCCGGCATAGTCACCGACGCGGCCCACGGCCGGGCCAAGATCCTGGAGGTCCGGGCCGACCGGCTGCGCGAAGCGCTCGCCGACGACCAGGTGGTCGTGGTTGCCGGTTTCCAGGGCGTCTCGCTCGCCCGCGACATCACCACGCTCGGACGGGGCGGCTCCGACACCACCGCGGTTGCCCTGGCCGCAGCCCTGGGCGCCGAGTCGTGCGAGATCTACACCGACGTGGCGGGGGTCTACTCGGCCGATCCCCAGGTCGTCCCGAGGGCCCGCCTGCTCTCCCAGGTGTCCTACGAGGAGATGCTGGAGGCGGCCGCCACGGGTGGGCGGGTGCTCGCTCTGCGGTCGGTGGAGTTTGCCCGCAACCACGACGTCGCCCTCCACGTGCGGTCGAGCTTCACCTGGGAGCCGGGCACGTGGGTCAAGAAGGAGGCAGCCATGGAACAGGCCATCATCTCGGCCGTCACCCACGACACGTCGGAGGCCAAGGTGACGGTCATCCGGGTGCCCGACAAGCCGGGGATCGCGGCGCGCCTGTTCCGGGCGCTGGCCGACGAGGCGGTGAACGTGGACATGATCGTGCAGAACGTGTCCGACCACGGGGCCACCGATATCTCCTTCACCGTCCCCCTCGCCGACCTGACGGCCGGGCTCAAGGTCACCGAGGGGCTGGCTGCCGAGATCGAGTCGGGCGGCGTCACCCACGACGCCGACATCGGGCGCATCAGCCTGGTGGGAGCGGGGATGAAGACCAACCCGGGGGTCGCAGCCACCATGTTCGAGGCGCTGGCCGAGGCCGGGATCAACATCGAGATGATCTCGACGTCGTCGATCCGCATCAGTTGCGTGGTCCACGCCAGCGACGTGGAGAAGGGCGTCCGGGCCCTGCACACGGCCTTCGGGCTCGATCTCCCCGACGAGCCGGAGTAGCGCGCGACCACGAACATTGGTCACCCGCCTCCCTCACGGCCGGTCGATCGACAGCAGTTCGGCGGACTTCCATCGCCCAGCCGGTACCTTGGTAAGCGTGAGAATCGGGATCGTGGGAGCCACCGGGCTGGTGGGAGGGGTGATGCGGTCGGTGCTGGCGGAGCGCCGCTTCCCGGTGTCGCACCTTCGGCTGTTCGCTTCGGCTCGGTCCGCCGGCCGGCGACTCGACTGGGCCGGCGACGCCATCGAGGTGGAGGACGCCGCCGCCGCCGACTATTCCGGTCTCGACCTGGTCCTCTTCTCGGCCGGGGCCACCGCATCCCGGGCGCTGGCTCCCACCGTCGCCGCCGCTGGCGCGGTGGTCGTCGACAACTCGTCGGCCTGGCGGCAGGACCCCGACGTCCCCCTCGTGGTCCCGGAGGTCAACGCCCACGCTATCGACCGCCGGCCCAAGGGGATCGTGGCCAACCCCAACTGCACGACGATGGTCGCCATGCCCGTGCTCAAGCCGCTCCACGACGAGGCCGGCCTGCGCCGGATCGTGGTCAGCACCTACCAGTCGGTCTCGGGGGCGGGACTCAAGGGAATCGCCGAGCTCGACGAGCAGGTCCGCAAGATCGGTGACCGGAACACGGAGCTGGTTCACGGCACCGACGGCGCGGAGCTCCCGGAGGCGCACGCCTTCGCCGCGCCCATCGCCTTCAACGTGCTTCCCTTCGCCGGCAGCCTCGTCGACGACGAGACCGACGAGGAGCACAAGTTCCGCAACGAGAGCCGCAAGATTCTCGAGGTCGCTGATCTAGCGGTGTCGTGCACCTGCGTGCGGGTGCCCGTGCACACCGGGCACTCGTTGTCGTTGAACGTCGAGTTCGAGCGCCCGCTCGCGCCCGGCCGGGCGCGGGAGCTGCTGGCGGAGGCGCCGGGGGTGGCGTTGGTCGACGTGCCGACACCACTTGTCGCCGCCGGACGCGACCCGTCCTACGTGGGACGGATCCGCCGGGACCCGGGGGCGCCGTCCGGGTTGGCCCTGTTCGTCTCCGGCGACAATCTCCGCAAGGGCGCAGCGCTCAACGCCGTGCAGATCGCCGAGACGATCGTCGCTCGGGCGTAAGTGTCGCCTACCATCCATTCCCCCGCCCGTCCCCTGACCCGGAAGTGATGTCGTGACCAAGCAGCAGAAGGTCGTGGCCGGCGTCGTGCTGACCATTCTCGTCCTGTCCGTGGGTTGGGTCCTCTTGCCCTTCCGCTTCGCCGATGCCGTCAGCTGCGGGCCACCGCTTCTCGGCGCCAAGCCGGGGAAGTACGTCGAGACGGGCCGGGGGTTCATCAAGCCCGAGCGCGACTGTCACAACAAGGCCAAGAGCCGCCTCACCGTGTCGGCGGTGGCGTCGTTGCTTGCCGTGGTGGTGGGAGCGGTGGCCATGACGGCCAAGCCGGAGAGCGCCGAGTGCATCAACGGCAACCACGAGGACTGCACCCAATGGTGGCCGGCGGAGATGGGCCCTACGGCCGAAGAGTTCTCGTGCCAGTGCCGCTGCCATAGCAACTGAGGGGGTTCCTACTTCGAGCGCCGGTACACGCTCACATGGGCTCGGGCGGCCGACTGGTGAGGCGAACGGTTCCAATCCGCCCATCGGTGCTCCCGTCGCATGCCGGCCATGCAGGCCATGAGGTCGAGCTCGGGGGGACCTGCGTAGCGGTGGTTTGTGGGGTACAGGCGAACCCTGTCCTCGTCGAACACCACCTGTACCGTCTCCATGAGCTGGGCGTCGGGGCGGATGAGGGCGGTGTCGATGCTCAGCCGCTCGGGCGTGACGTTTCGCACGCTGACCGCTGCGCCGTCTACGAACCGGCCGGGGTCGGGCACCCAGGCCTCGACGACGAAGCGCCCTCCTGGTCGGAGGTGGCGGGCGGCGGTGGCGAAGCAGGCCAACTGGGCTTCCTCGGTGGGGAGGGCGTAGATCGTGTTGAAGGCCAGGACGACGAGTGAGAACGCCTCACCGGGCACGGCCACGTCGGTGAAGTCGGCGATGGTGACGGGCAGGTCGGCACCTCCGGGCTTGGCCCGCAGGAGCTTGACCATGGCCGGCGACGCCTCGACCCCGTGGACGGCCAGCCCCCGCCTGACCAGGGGGAGGGCCAGTCGGCCGGTGCCGATGCCCAGCTCCAGGACGGGCCCACCGTCGGCCAGCGCCGCCAGGCACTCCACCGCCGTCGAAGTGTCGAGAATCCCCTCGTACAGCTCGTCGTAGTCGTCGGCGATCGACGCGCCATAGGCGGTCGGGTCGTGACCGCCGGGGACATCGGTCACCGGTCGGTCCCCACCGTCCACGTGGGTTCCGCCGCCCGGATCAGGCGGCCACGGAGGTGTAGACGGCCAGGTAGCCGTCCACCATGGCGTCGGTGCTGAACCGGGTCTCGGTCACCCGCCGGCATGCCGCGGGGGTCGATCGTGTCGACCCTTCCCACCGCCTCGGTGAAGCTGTCGATGTCGTCGACGACGAAACCGGTGACGCCGTCGTCGACGCCGTCACGGTTGCGGGTACTGCCGCTCAGGGTGGCCTCGGTGCGAACCATCAGGCGATCTCCTCCTTCGTCTCCTGCCGCGCCAGGGCCTCCGGGGATCACGCGTCGAACGGGAGAGGCCGAGCTGGACTCGCTCAGGACCTACCCGCAGCAGACCGTTGTGACGCCCCGCGGCGTTCAGAGGGCATTCAGCGGGCCGGGCTTACGTTGCGAGCGACGCCAGAGGAGGCCCAGTGCTCACGTCGTACCGCAGGAACCCGAGCGGGGGTTCGCAACCATGAGACGCAACACGCAACTGGCCGTGGCCTTGACCGCGATCGTCGCCTCCGCCCTGGGCGGCTGGGCCGTCGGACGTCAGGTCCGTTCGCCCGCCGAGATCGCAGCACGGACCGCCCCACCGAAGCCGTCGCTCATCGCGGTCCCGGTCGACAGCCGGCGGTTGTCGTCCGACGTGACGGCGCGCGGCACGGTCGGCTACCGGTCGCCCCAGGAGGTCTCGCTGCCGGCTTCGGCGGTTAAGCAGGGCAACAGCATCGTCACCGTCGGGCCGCAGAAGGGTGCGCTGCTGAGAGAGGGGAGCGTGGCGCTGGCCGTGTCCGCCCGTCCGGTGCTCGTGCTCCAAGGCGAGCAACCCACCTACCGCGACATCGGCTCCCGGTCCGCCGGTCAAGACGTTGTCCAGCTCGAAGCCGGCCTCGCGCGCCTCGGGTTCGACCCCGGCCCGCACGACGGTCTCTACGACGGCCGCACCTCGGCTGCGGTAACCGCCTTGTACGGCGCCGCAGGGTGGTCGCCCGCGGGAGGCGGGGTCCCTGCCGACGAGCTCCTGTTCTTCCCGAGCCTGCCGCTGCGGGTCGACGAAGCGAGGATCAAGCCCGGCGAGACGCCCTCCGGGCCGGTGATGACCGTGACCAGTCCGCAGCTGACCATCGCCGCCGCCCTGTCGGGCGACGACGCCAAGCTCGTCAGTGCGGGGGCCGCCGTGGCGGTCGAGGACCCCGACCAGGGCGTCCGCGCCACGGGCACGGTCGGCGAGGTCGCATCGACACCGGGCACCCGCGGGGTGGACCCCCAACGCTTCTTCGTCGAGGTGACTCCGAAGGATGCTCCCGAGTCGCTGATCGGCGCATCGGTCGTGCTGACGATCGCCGTGAACAGCACCGAAGCCGACGTCCTGGCCGTGCCCCTCGCCGCCTTGTCGGCCGCGGCGGACGGCACCACGCGGCTCGAGGTGCAGATGCCCGACCGCACGACCCGATCCGTCACCGTACAGCCCGGCCTCGTCGCCAGGGGCTTGGCGGCAGTGACGCCCGTCGACGGAACCCTGGGGCCCGGCGACCTGGTGGTCGTCGGCACCGCCTCGGGTACCGCCGCTTCGCCGGCGGCCCAACCCAACAGTCCAGGAGGCAAGAGTGCACCGTGACCGAATCTCCAGATGGCCGCGCCTCGGCGTGCGCTGTTCGCCATGACCGCAGGCCTGTTCGTGTTGACCGCCTGTGGAGGAGCCGGCGGTGGAGGAGGGACGAACAGCCAGACCGTCGACGACCAGGTGGGTTTCGACCAGACCGGAATCGTCCAAAGAGAGGCCAAGGTCGAGAACCTGATCCGGGACTGCATGAAGGCGCAGGGTTTCGACTACACCTCGGTCGATCCTACGGCCCAACGAACCGCGCTCATCGGCTCGGCGACGCTGTCCGACGAGGAGTTCGAGAAGCAGTTCGGCTAAGGGATCACGACGCTTTACGAGAAGCGTCGCCAGCAGGTCGCCAGCGGGCCCAACCAGGCCTTCCGAGCCTCGCTGGGCGTTGCCGAGCGTGCGGCCTACGACCGGGCGCTGCGGGGCGCCAACACCTCCGTCAGCTTCGACGTCGCGGTCGACACCGGCGACTTCACCCAGCTCGGCGGATGCACGAAGCAGGCGGCCGAGCAGGTGTTCGGCGGCCCGGAGATCCTTCAGACCCTGCAGACCAAGGTTGACGAGCTCGATGAGCGGGTCCGGACGGACGCCCGTCTCGTCAAGGCCAACGCCGCCTACTCCGAGTGCATGCGGGCCGGCGGCTACGCCAACCTGCCGGACTCCGACGAGGTCGACGTCGTGCTCAAGCGCAAGCTCGAGGCCATCGTGGGGCCGGTCAACCGGTTGGGGACTACGGCTTCGGATGCCGAGCCGGCCTACGACCGAACCGCCCTCGCCGCCCTCCAGCGCGAAGAGGTGGCCATGGTCAAGACCGACGTGGGTTGCCAGGAGCAGCATGTGGTCGACGTCGAGGACGCCGTGCGCGCCGAGTACGAGCGCACCTTCCGGGAGCAGAACGCCGCCTTCCTGGCCAAGGTCCCCCGGCCGTGAGGGCGGATGTAGCAACGCACGCAGCCGTTCCCGATGACGCCTGCGTCCTGGCTCCGGTGGTGGCGTTGGTCGGTGTCTCCCGGACCTACGGCTCCGACCCTCCCGTGCGTGCGCTTCGGGCCGTCGATCTGGCCATCCGGCCCGGTGAGTGGGTCGCGATCGTCGGCCCCTCGGGTTCGGGAAAGTCGACGCTGCTGAACGTGATCGGTCTGCTCGACCGCCACACCGCCGGGACCTACCGCCTGTCGGGCACCGACGTGGACGAGCTGGACGACCTGGGCCGGGCCGGCCTCCGCGGTCGGAACATCGGGTTCGTGTTCCAGGCCTTCCACCTCCTTCCCCATCGCAGTGTGCTCGAGAACGTCATGCTGGCCGAGCTCTACCGTGGCGCACCTCGGCAGGGCCGTCGCGAGCGGGCCGCGGCGGCGCTCGGTCGCGTTGGGCTGGCGGATCGGGCCGAGTTCCTGCCCACGCGGCTCTCCGGTGGCCAGCAGCAGCGCGCCGCGATCGCACGGGCACTCGTCGGGGAGCCCAGCCTGCTCCTGTGTGACGAACCCACCGGGAACCTCGACTCGTCGACCACCGACGACGTACTGGCGCTGTTCGACGAGCTGTCCGGTGAGGGGCTGACCCTGGCGGTGATCACCCACGACGATCATGTCGCCGGTCGTGCCCACCGGCAGGTCCGCATCGTCGACGGCCTGCTGCACAACGTCGGGACGGCGTCGGGTCGCAATGGACAAGGCCCCCGGCCGTGAGGACACGGACCCGGCGAACGTCCGTATCGCCGTCGCTCGCCGCCAAGCCGCGCATGGTGGCCAGCGACCTCCTGGAGGAGTGCCTGGCCAGCCTCTTCGCCAGGCCGGGCCGGGCCGCGCTCACCGTGCTGGGAACCGTGATCGGCGTCGGCGCGCTGGTCGCGACCCTCGGGTTGTCGAAGACCGCCGGGAACCAGATCGTCGGTCGCTTCGACGAACTGGCGGCGACCGACATCGTGGTCACCTCGAAGGCCTCCGGCGGCTCCGGCCGCGCTGTCACCTGGCTGCCCTGGGACGGCGAGCAGCGCATGCGGCGGCTCAACGGCGTGACGGCGGCGGGCACGCTGAGCGACGTCGACGTGAAGGGTCAGCTAGTGGCGGGTGTGCCGGTCAAGGACCCCCGAGGCCAGACGCAGTTCCAACTTCCGGTCAAGGCTGCGTCCCCGGGCCTCTTCGACGCGGTGCGGGCGACGCTGGCAACCGGCCGGCTGCCCGACGCCGCCCATTCGAGCCGCGCCGACCGGGTGGCCGTGCTGGGGCCCAACGCCGCGGCACGGTTCCACGTGACCCGGGTCGACAACCAGCCGGCCATCTACATCGGCGAGCGGCTGTACGTCGTCATCGGGCTTCTTGCGACGGTCGAGCGCCAGCCGTCGTTGCTCGACGCCGTGGTCGTCCCCGAGGGCACCGCCCGGCGCGACTTCGGGCTCTACGCGCCCGGGTCGGTTCAGGTCGAGACGCACATCGGCGCCGTGAGCCTGATCGCCAACCAGTCGCCCACCGCCCTCAGCCCGACGGATCCCGCCTTGCTCAAGGTGACCGCACCCCCGGAGCCCCGAAGGGTGAAGGCGGGAGTTCAGGGCGACCTCAACTCGTTGTTCCTCCTTCTCGGGGCGGTGTCCGTGCTCGTCGGCGCGATCGGCATCGCCAACGTGACCCTGGTCTCGGTGCTCGAGCGCGTGGGCGAGATCGGCCTGCGTCGGTCGCTGGGTGCCGCCCGCCGCCACATCGCCGCCCAGTTCCTCGCCGAGAGCACGACCCTCGGCTTCGCCGGCGGCATCCTGGGCGCGTCGCTGGGCACGATGGTCGTCGTCGCGGTGGCTGCATCCCGCACCTGGACTCCGGTCCTCGACGCGTGGGTACCGCTGGGCGCCCCCCTGTTGGGTGGGACCATTGGGCTGCTCGCCGGGCTGTATCCCTCGGCGCGCGCCTCCCGACTCGAGCCGGTGGAGGCACTGCGCTCGGCCATGTGACAGCTTTTCGAACGGCCGGTGAACATGTGAGTGTCAGGCGACATATCCCTCCCGGTAGGGGGAAGGTGCGGGCGACGCCCGGTAGCGTCGGGACATGGTTTCCGACACGGCGGCGCTGTCCCCTCAGGAGCTGGCCGGGATCCACGCGTACTGGCGGGCGGCGAACTACCTGTCGGTCGGACAGATCTACCTTCTCGACAACGCCCTGCTGCGGGAGCCACTGCGCCCCGAGCACGTCAAACCCCGGCTCCTGGGCCACTGGGGCACGACCCCGGGGTTGAACTTCGTCTACGCGCACCTCAACCGGGTCGTCCGTCGCGACGACCTGAATGCCATCTACATCTGCGGTCCGGGCCACGGCGGGCCCGGAATGGTGGCCAACACCTGGCTGGAGGGCACCTACAGCGAGCTCTACCCGACGGTGACTACCGACGCCCGAGGGATGACCCGGCTGTTCAGGCAGTTCTCGTTCCCCGGCGGGATCCCCAGCCATGCCGCCCCGGAGACGCCCGGCTCCATCCACGAGGGGGGGGAGCTGGGCTACGCGCTGTCCCACGCATACGGGGCGGCCTTCGACAACCCCGACCTCCTGGTGGCCTGCGTGATCGGCGACGGCGAGGCGGAGACGGGCGCCCTGGCCACCAGCTGGCACTCCAACAAGTTCGTGAACGCCGCCCGCGACGGGGCGGTGCTGCCCATCCTGCATCTAAACGGGTACAAGATCGCCAACCCGACGGTGCTGGCCCGCATCGGCGACGACGAGCTGACCCGCCTGCTCGAGGGCTACGGCCACAAGCCGTACTTCGTCGACGGGAGCGAACCGGCGGCCATGCACGAGGCCATGGCCGCCACCCTCGACGCCGTCCTTCTCGATATCGCCGAGATCCGGGCGGCTGCCGGGAACGGCCGGCGTCCGCGCTGGCCCATGATCGTTCTGCGCACGCCCAAGGGTTGGACCGGGCCGGCCGAGGTCGACGGCGTCCAGGTCGAGGGCACGTGGCGGGCCCACCAGGTTCCCGTGGCCGAGGTGCGGTCGAACCCCGACCACCTGCGCGCCCCCGAGGACTGGATGCGCAGCTACCGGCCCGAGGAGCTGTTCGACGACGACGGCCGCCTGCGCCCCGAGCTCGCCGCCCTGGCGCCGACAGGCGACCGGCGCATGGGTGCCAACCCCCACGCCAACGGCGGGCTTCTGCTGCGCGACCTGCGCCTACCCGACTTCCGCGACTACGCCGTCGAGGTGAAGGCCCCCGGCGCGGCGTCGTCGGAGCCCACCCGGGTCCTCGGGACGATGCTGCGCGACGTCATGAGCCTCAACGCCGACGCCTCCAACTTCCGGCTCTTCGGCCCCGACGAGACGGAGTCGAACCGGCTGGGGGCGGTGTACGACGTCACGGGGAAGGCATGGAACGCCGAGGTCCTCCCGGTCGACGTGAACCTCTCGCCCGACGGGCGGGTCATGGAGATGCTCTCGGAGCACACCTGCCAGGGCTGGCTCGAGGGCTACCTGCTGACCGGCCGCCACGGTCTGTTCTCCTGCTACGAGGCTTTCATCCACATCGTCGACTCCATGTTCAACCAGCACGCCAAGTGGCTGAACGTCACCCGCCACCTCCAATGGCGTCGTTCGATCGCCTCGTTGAACTATCTGCTCACCTCCCACGTGTGGCGCCAGGACCACAACGGCTTCTCCCACCAGGACCCCGGCTTCATCGACCACGCCGTCAACAAGAAGGCCGACGTCATCCGCGTCTACCTGCCGCCGGACGCCAACACGCTGCTCTCGGTGGCCGACCACTGCCTTCGGAGCCGGGACTACGTCAACGTGGTCGTGGCCGGCAAGCAGCCGTGCCTCGTCTGGCTGGGGATCGACGCCGCCGTGCTGCACTGCGCCCGCGGTCTGGGGATCTGGGACTGGGCCAGCACCGACGACGACGGCGAACCCGACGTGGTGCTGGCCTGCGCCGGCGACGTCCCCACCCTCGAGACGCTCGCCGCCGCCGACCTGCTCCGCACCCATCTTCCCGACCTCAAGGTGCGGGTCATCAACGTGGTCGACCTCATGCGGCTGCAGCCCGACACCGAGCATCCCCACGGCCTGTCCGACCGCGACTTCGACGCTCTCTTCACCGCCGACAAGCCGGTGATCTTCGCCTACCACGGCTACCCGTGGCTGATCCACCGCCTCACCTACCGGCGCACCAACCACCGCAACCTGCATGTGCGCGGTTACATCGAGGAGGGCACCACCACGACACCGTTCGACATGGTCGTGATGAACAACATGGACCGCTTCCATCTGGTGATGGACGTCATCGACCGCGTGCCCGGGCTCGCCCAGCGCGCGGCCCGGGTGCACCAGCACATGATCGACAAGCGGATGGAGCACCGGATGTGGACGCGTCAGCACGGCGAGGACCTGCCCGAGGTGCGGGAGTGGGCCTGGCCGTCCTGACGGTCAATGCCGGGTCGAGCAGCCTGAAGCTGCGGCTCCTCGGTGACGACGACGCGGTGCTGGCGTCGCACGACGTCGACCCGTGGGACGGCGATGTCGTCGACGGACTGAACGAGGCCGTGCTGGAGGCGGACGCGGTGGGCCACCGGGTGGTCCACGGAGGCACCGACTTCTGCGGGCCCGCCCTTCTCGACGATGAGACACTGGGCAGGATCGAGGCGCTGGCGCCGCTGGCGCCGCTCCACCAGCCCCGCTCGGTCGCGGGTATCCGTGCCGTCAGGGCCCTGCTCCCGGATACGCCTGCCGTGGCCTGCTTCGACACCGCGTTCCACGCCACCCTTCCTGCCGCGACGTCGACATACGCCCTTCCTGCCGCCTGGCGCCAGCGGTGGCCGCTCCGGCGCTTCGGGTTCCACGGGCTCTCGCACCAGCACGCGGTCCGCCGGGCGGCGGATCTGCTCGGTCGCCGGCCGGACGGCCTGCGCATGGTCACGTGCCATCTCGGGGCGGGGGCGTCGCTCTGCGCCAGCCTCGGCGGACGGTCGGTCGACACCACCATGGGCTTCACGCCGCTCGAGGGCCTGGTGATGGCGACCCGGTCGGGATCGGTCGACCCCGGACTGGTGCTGTGGCTCCAGACCGAGGGGGGTCTGTCGGCGGACGAGGTGGCCGACGGCCTCGAGCGCCACGCCGGCCTCGCCGGGCTGAGCGGCACGCCAGGCGACTTCCGGTGGCTCGGCGAGGGCGAGGCCGCCGCCCTGGCCGTCGACGTCTATGTCCATCGCCTCCGCCGGGAGATCGCGGCCATGGTCGCGTCGCTGGGTAGCCTCGACGTCCTCGTGTTCACCGGCGGTGTCGGCGAGCACCAGCCGTCGCTCCGGGCCGCGGCGGCCCGGGGTCTGGGGTTCCTCGGCGTCGCCGTCGACCGGCAGGCCAACGAGGCGAGGGTCGCCGACGGTGAGATCACGGCGGTCGGGGCCGCTGTCCGCACCTTTGTCGTGACCTCGCGCGAGGACCTCGAGATCGCGCGCCAGGTCAGGTCGGCGCTGGCGGACCGGAGCGAGGATCCGGCCCGAGGGTGACGGTCAGCCCTCGCCGGAGCGCAGGGCGTGCCCGGCCGCCGAGCGAAGACCTGCCTGCGCGACCAAGCCGAGAACCGATCCGACCACCAGAACGGCGAGGCCCGATGCGAGGCTCGCGCGCCATGCCCGCAAGCCACTGACGGTCACGACGAGCGACACCAACGTGACCGCCGCCCGCCGCAACGCAACTGCGGTCGTCGTGACGGTCTTCTCGAGGCGCTCGAACCAGGCCGCGACCCGGGCGGTGTGCAGACGGCGGACGTCGGGGTCGAGGCAGTAGCGGTCGGCGACGAGGAAGAGGACGTCACCGTCGGGTTGGACGACGGTGCGGGCGGCTACCTCGAAGCTGTCACCTGGCCCGTCGGGAGGCTCCGGCGTGTCGATGGTGGCACCACCTGCGGTGAACAGCTCTCTCATCAGGCGTCGGCACTCCGAGAACAGCGATATGAGATCGCTTGGGGTGCGAAGGGGTGCGCGCCGGGGTTGGGGGGAAGGCGCAGCCGTCGCTGACTTCGCGTCGCGCCGGATGGCGGAGCGAAGGGCGCTGACGCTCAGCCACCGTTGCCTCACCGCAAAAAAAAACCCCGCAGCGTCGACGACAGGAACTGAGCCACGGTCTGCGCGAGGAACTGCCAGTGCTTCAAGGCGGAGGAGACGGCTTCCTGGTGAAGGTCGTGGAGCGGCTTGTGGGCGGCCGTCTCCAATCCGCTCTGGATCCGGGTGATGATGTCGCCGTCGAGCTGGGCGACCGTCTGCATGACCACCGTCTCGGTGCCGATCTCCCAGATCTTCCGGAGCGTGACGACCTCGTCGGACGTGAGTGGAAGGACCACGGTCCTGGCATTGTCGCGGTCGACGCCGTTCCCGACGACTCCCTTCACCTCGTCCCTGGCGAGCGTGGCCTTGACCTGGTCGCAGTTGCGGTAGATGCGGGTGAGGATGACGCCGGTCTGGTCCTCGACCGCCCAGCCCTCGAGGAGCAGCCGGCGGTAGACCGCTTCCGCTTCGACGGCGCGCTCCCGCAACTGATCAAAGGTGTTCTCGGCGACGACGTTGGGGACGGACTCGTCACGCAGCCGCTCTGTCAGCTCCCCGGTGGCGATATCGGTCTGGCGATTGGGGGACTGGGTCTTGCCTCCCGTGATGGAGGGACGCACCTGGACGGCAGGCCGACCGTTCTGCTCCCAGACGGGGTTGATCCGGTTGGCGCTCCGGCACAGGTAGCTGTCGTACCAACCGATGACGTCGAGGAGCGCCTGTGGTGGATCGGGCATCTTCCGCGCCGTCATCCCGGGCTTGACGATGATGTCGATCTCCAGGTTGAGGAGGTCGTCGACGATCCGTTGGGCGGTATCCATGACCGGGTCGCGGTTACGACTTCAGGAGGTCGATCAGTTCCTTCCCGAATGCCACCAGGGCGGCGATGTTCGAGGGCAGCACCGCCATGCTCTTCTCTACCTGGGTCGAGTGGAAGTCGCGCACGGCCTGGTCGTCCTTCAGTGCCGGTGCGATCACGTTCGTCACGTCCCCGTCCACCAGGTTGAAGATCGTCACGATGGCGTCGTTGAGTGGCGCCCGCTCGGTGTCGACGGCCGGCCGGCCACCCCGTTCGCCGGGCAGGGTCACGGTGACATTGCCGATCACAGTGACCACCTTTATCTGAACCAGCTCGTCGAACATCCGCACGAGCTTGTCCTTGATCCCCCGCTCGTCGGGCCCCCTCGCGGTAGCGGTTGTCTCGGCCGACATCACTGCCGTCGTCATCGCCCCTCCTCTGGTGGAGACTCAGAGACTAGACCTCGGTCACTCAGCGTCGCGGTGGACGGTACTGAAGGTGAACGCGGGAACGCAGACGGAGACGTAGTCGGCTCCCTCCGGCCCCGGGGTGCTGTACCGGACCCACTCGCCCGGCAGGCAGTGGATCGCCTGACCGGCCCCGACGTCGGTCGTGCCGCCCTCGTGCTCGACCCGGACCAAGCCGCGGAAGACGATCATGTACTCGTTGAACTCGGGTCGTTGCCCGGGCTCGGCCCAGCCCGAGGGGCTCCTCATCCGGGCGACGCTGAGGGCCTCCCCGCCGCCGCTGGCCTGGCCCACGAACTCGTCGATGGTCTTGGGTGGGTTGCCGACAGCCGCCACCTGCACCGGGCCCTCGATCAAACGTGGCATCCGGTCAGCTTGTCAGAACCGCCAGCGTGTCGTGCGTGGGGGCGATGTGTGTGGTGGTCGGGAAGGCGGGATTCGAACCCGCGGCCTCAGCGTCCCGAACGCTGCGCGCTAACCAAGCTGCGCCACTTCCCGCTGCGGGCTCAGATGTTACTTCACCACGGCCGATGAGCGGCCCTGGGGAACCACCGTTACCGGTCGGAAGACGGCGTCTTCGTACGTGCCGCCCCCCTGCACCTCACGGATCGCCCGGCCCAGGCGAAGCGGGTCGAGGGGCTTGACGATCCACCCGTCGGCGGCCGAGCGACGGGCGAGGAAAACGTCGGCCCGGCGGTCGAGCAGCATGAGCACCTGAACGCGGGGCAACCGTCCACCGCCCTCTTCCAGCCTGAGCTCGAGGCAGGTGGCCATACCACCCATCTTCCCGATCTGGAGGTCGAGGATGACCAACGCCGGCGTCTGTTCGCGGACCGCCGGAAGCACCTGCGCTCCCCGGGTGAGCTCGCGGAACGTGACGCCCGACTCGGTGACTGCGGCCTTGACCTCCTCGCGCACGGTCGGTGCGTCACTGACCACGAGGATGTCGGGCATCGGATCCGAGAGTAGCCTGCGGTCGCTGGTGGGTAGCATCCCTTCTCATTCAGGGGGCGGGACGAGCCAGGAGGGTTCTTGCTCAACATCCATGTGGAAGAGGGCGACGAGTACACCGTCTGTCGTCCGATCGGAGAGCTCGACGCCTACACGGTCGGGCAGTTCCGGGAGGCGTTGGGTGAGCTGGCGTCCAAGCCGAAGCTGCTCATCGACATGTCCGACGTGCCGTTCGTCGACTCGGCCGGCCTGGGCGCCCTGATCGGAGGCATCCGCCGGGCACGCGAGGTCGGTGGAGACGTCGCCGTCTGCTGCAACCGGCCGACCCTCGTCCGCCTCCTGCACACCACAGGCTTCGACCGCATCGTCACCGTGGCTGAGACGCTCGAGGACGCGGCACGTTCGCTCACCGACCCCGACGGCGAAACCGCCTCCAAGCCCGCGCCGGGCCGGTAACACAGCTCCTTCTCACGACAGCTTCAGAAGAGGTGTTCGCCCACCTTTGACAGCCCGGCCAGGTCGTGCACGTCGGCGGCCAGCATGGGCACCCGCACGGCCGGAGCCGGCGCCACGCGTGCCACCAGTGCGGCGACGTGGCCCTCCTCGCCGTCGGCCAGCTGACGAAGGTCGGCGAGGCTCTCGTACAGCGGGCCCAGCGGGGTCCCGGCCAGGGTACTGGCCCGCTCCCGGTCGACCTCCGACCACTCGCCACCGAAGCGGGGGTGCATCCGGTTCACCACCAGGGCGGCCACACCGATGTCGGCCTCACCCAGCTTGTCGGCGAAGAACTCGGCCTCGGCGACCACGTCGGGGCGGGGGGCGGCAACCAGCAGGAAGGCGGTGCCGGGGTCGGACAGGAGCTGATGCACCCGCTGGGCCCGGTCACGGAACCCGTCCTCCATTCCCTCGAAGGCCTGGAAGAAGCGCACCGCATCCTGAACGACCTCCGACCCCACCACCCGGGCGACCGTGCGGAGAAAGGTCTGGGTGGCCACGTTCACCGCCTTGAACGACGCCCTGGTGGGCAGCATCAGCAGGCGGAAGATGCGGTTGTCGAGCAGGCGGGTCAGGCGGCGGGGGGCGTCGACGAAGTCGAGGGCATTGCGGGTCGGTGGGGTGTCCACGACGATCAGGTCGAAGCGGTCCTCGTCGTGCAGCTCGTGGAGCTTCTCCATGGCCATGTACTCCTGGGTGCCCGACAGCGCCCCGGAGATGTTGCGGTAGAAGCGGTTGGACAGGATCGCCTCCGCCTGTTCAGGGGCCGGCGCGTACTTCGACACCAGGGCGTCGAACGTGCTCTCGGTGTCGAGCATGAGCGCCCACAGCTCGCCCGGCCAGTCACCCGCGACCAGCGTCGGCGTATTGGAGAGGGAATCGAGCCCCAGGGCGTCGGCCAGCCGGCGCGCGGGGTCGATGGTCACGACCACGCTGCGCCGTCCGCAGCGGGCGCCGGCCAGGGCGGCGGCGGCGGCGGCGGTCGTCTTGCCCACACCGCCGGGCCCGCAGCACACCAGGATCGACCGCTCCGAGACGAGGGCCGCCAGCGATTCGCCGCTCACCGGAGGGCCGTCTGCCGTCACGGGACCACCCCCAGGGCCTCGACGCCCGTGGCCAGGGCGTCGGCCAGGCGGTCGATCTGCGAGAGGCCGAGCTCGGCGTCGAACAGGGCGGGGAGATGGAGCTGGGGGAGCGCGAGGGCGGCGGAGAGCCGTCCGACCTGCTCCGCTTGGAGGGCCTGGCGCCGGGACCGGAAGTCGGCTGCCCTGCGCAGGGCCTCGGCCTCGCCGGGGCGCAGGGAGACGTCGAGAGCGGCGGCGGCGGCCTCCGGATCGGCGTCGAGCCCCTCGAGCACCGGGTAGAGCCCGTTGACGACGACGGGGCCGAGGTTGGTGCCCACCTTGTCCTCGAGGGTGTAGGCCGTCTCCACGACCTCGTTGACGGGGGTCTCCTCGGCCAGCGTGACCAGAACCACCTGGCACCGCTCCGGATCGGTGAGCATCTCGAGCACGTCGCGGGCCTGGGCCTGGAGCGGACCGACGTTGACGGCGTCGAGCAGGCCCCGGGCGCTCATCAGGAACCGCATGGCGTGTCCCGACGCCGGAGCGTCGAGCACGATCAGATCGGCTGCCTCCGCCCGCTCGAGCTGCTTGACCTTGCCGAGGACCAGAATGTCCTTGATGCCGGGGGCCGACGTGGCGACGACGTCGACCGCGCCTCCCCGCAGAAGCCGGCGCGACAACCGGCGGAGACCCTTGTCCTCCAGATACTCGACGAGGGCGCCGTCAGGGGTGATCGTGCGGGCCCGCACCTCGGCGGTGCCGTCCGGCGAGGCAGGCGAGAGCACGACCTCGTCGTAGGACAGGACTTCCGTGCCGAAGGCCGCGGCGAGGCCGCTCTTGCCCTCGACCTCGACCACCAGCGCCGACAGGCCCGCTCGGGCAGCCATGCGGGCCAGGGCCGCGGCGACCGTCGTCTTGCCCACGCCGCCCTTCCCGGCAACGATGACCAGTCGGGACTGGCGACAGAACCCACGAGGATCCAACCATCCCCCTCGGAGACGTCGATTCGCAGACTACCCATACCCTTGCTGGTCCTCGGCAGCCTGCTGTGGCTCGCCGCCCCGGCGCCAGCGGTCGCGCCGGCGCCTCGATCGGAGGCGCGTGCGGTCGACGTCCTCGAGGTGGCCGGCCGTCTCGATCCCATCCAGGCCGACTTCATCGGCCGCTCCCTGAGGGAGGCGGAGCGAAACGACGACGAGGTGGTCGTCATCCAGCTCGACAGTTCCGGTGACGTTCTCGACGACGTCGCCCTGGAGGCGCTGATGTTCCGTATCACCCACGCCCGGGTGCCGGTGGCGGTGTGGGTGGGGCCCAGTGGCTCACAGGCCTACGGCGGAGCCGTCCGGCTCCTCAGGACGGCGGCGGTGTCGGGAATGGCCCCCAAGACCCGGACCGGGCGGTTCCCCGGGGGGCCGCCTGGTGATCCCCTGACCACGACACGGTCGGTGACCGCCGAGGCCGCCCTCGAGCAGGGGGCCATCACGTTCGTCGCCCCGACGCTGGGCGAGTTCATCGTCGGCCTCGACGGCCGTGACGTGCTCGGGCGGAAGCTGAGCACGGCCCGCGTCGTGCCCGAGGGCGGCCTCCTGCGCCGCCAGGCCGCCGGCAATGTCCGCTTCGCCCAGCTCGGCCTGGTCGAGCGGGTGCTGCACGGGACGGCCAGCCCGGGGGTGGCGTACCTGCTTCTCGTGCTGGGCCTGCTGCTCATCGTGTTCGAGTTCTTCACCGCCGGCATCGGCCTGGCCGGCCTGTCGGGGGCCGGGGCCCTCGTGCTGTCCGCCTACGGCCTGGGCGTTCTGCCCACCAGTCCCCTGGGGCTGGCGCTGATCGGCCTGGGCGTGTTCGGGTTCGCGGTCGACGTGCAGGCGGGCTCGCCGAGGGTGTGGACCGTCATCGGGACGGTTGCACTGCTGGTGGGCTCGTGGCGCCTGTTCCCCGGCGACCTGGCTGTGTCCTGGATCACCATCGCCCTCGTCGTGGGAGGCGTCGCCCTGGCCCTGGTGGCGGGAATGGCGTCGATGTTGCGGGCCCGGTTCTCGACACCCACCATCGGCCGGGAGTCGATGATCGGGCGGATGGGGCAGGCGACGACCGGCATCTCCCCGGAGGGCATGGTCTCCCTCGGCGGAGCGCAGTGGCGGGCCCGCACCAACCGGGCGACGCCGATCCCCTCCGGCGAGCCGGTGCGGGTGGTGGCGATCGACGGGCTGCTCCTCGAGGTCGAGCCCGAGGCGGGCGGGGCCCGCGACGCTGGCCACTGACGGGGCGGCGCCCCCTCCGACCTGCCCGAACACCGAAAGAGCCCCTTGTCTGGGCCCCGAGGCGGGGCTACGTTCTCCTCAGCGGACGGAGGGCCATCGTGAGCACGCAATTCGCCGAACGGCTCTGGGAGGACAAGGCGGCCTGTAAGGGACCCCAGATGAGGGTGTTCTTCCCACCTGCCCATCTCGAGCGCAAGGACGAGCGGGAGGCCCGCGAGGAGCGGGCCAAGGAGATCTGCGGCGTCTGTCCGGTGCGGCGTCCCTGCCTCGACTACGCCCTCCAGATCCGTGAGCCACATGGCATCTGGGGCGGCCTCAACGAGGTGGAGCGCAAGGCCCTCCTGGCCAGGGCCGGCTAGCCTTCTCTGTCCACGAAGCCGGCTCTCGGACCTGGTCAGCGGGGCTCGGGCAGGCGCGGGCCGGCCACTCGAAGGTCGCCCCTACGGCGGGTCACGCCCGACGTGTCCAGGATCGCCAGCAGGGGGAGGGCGTGCTTGCGGGTGGTGCCCAGGGCGTCGCGGGCCTGGGCCACGGTGAAGCCCTCGGGGTTCTCGGCCAGGACGGTCGCCAGTCGGCGGCCGGCCGCCTCGATGGCGGCAGGGGCGAAGTAGAACCCGTCCCGCTCGACCACCATCCCCCGGCGGACCAGCTCGTGCAGCTCCGCCCGGCTCACGTCGGCGGGGTCCGGCGGGGCGAAGGGCGACGCTTCGAGGGCGGCGACATAGGGGTGGCCGGCCAGCGGGTCGGCGGCCGCGGCGTGTCGCACCCGCCCGCCGTCGACCACAACTCCTCCCACGCGGGGGAGAAGGGCCCGCTGGCGCGAGCTCAGGGTCGCCGCGTCGAGGCCGAGGGGCCCGGCGGTGTCGACGGCGGCGACGAGGGCGGCGAGGCCGGCCTCGATCGTGGCCTCGGCCACCACCCAGTGCCCGACCGTCGGCGCCCGGCGCTCGCCGGTCAGGCGCTCGAGGAGGTCGGCGTCGACCCATTCCCGCTCGGCGACGACGCGGTCCACCGAGCGGCTCGGCCGGGCCTTCGAGGCCGCCACCACGGGTGCCACGTCGAGTACCTCGCCCCCGCCCACCGTCTCGTCCCTCCCGCTCTCCCGCAGCACGTAGCGGTCACCGGGCAGGAGCGGCAGGGCCTCGGGCAGGCGCAGGCGGACGAAGCCCTCGTCGTCGGGGAAGATGGCCTCGGTGCCCAGCACCCGCAGGGTCGCCGGATGCTCGCCCGAGCCGACGTAAGCCTGGTAGGCCCCCCGCCGGCTGACCTCGTGGTCGAGGCTGCCCAGCACCCGCAACGACGCGTCGAACGTCCGGGTGGCGTGCCACTGGTCGGGCCGAACCAGCACGTGGCCTCGGGCGACCTCGTCGCGCGAGACGCCCGACAGGTTCACCGCCACCCGGCTGCCCGGGGGAACCCGCTCGTGGCTCTCCTTGAGGCTCTGGAGCCCCCGGACCCGCACCCGGGCCCCGGTCGGCTGCACCAGCAGCTCGTCGTCGGTGGAAAGCGGCCCCCCGGCCAGCGTTCCGGTCACGACGGTGCCCGATCCCCTGGCGGCGAAGACGCGGTCGACCCACAGCCGCGGCCGCCCGCGGTCGGCGGCGGTCGGCGTCGACGCCGCCAACCGGTCGAGGCCGGCCCGTAGGTCCTCGAGCCCCTCGCCGGCCAGCACGTCGACCTCGACGACCTCGGCGTCGCCAAGAAAGGTGTCGGCGACATGGTCGGCCAGGTCGAGGCGGGCCAGCTCCCGGGTGTCGGCGTCGACCAGGCCGACCTTGGTGAGAGCGATCAACCCATGGCCCACGCCGAGGAGCTCGAGGATGCGGAGGTGCTCCTCCGATTGCGGCTTCCATCCCTCGGTGGCGGCCACCACGAACAGACAGGCCTCCACCGCGCCGACGCCCGCCAGCATGTTCTTGATGAACCGCACGTGCCCGGGCACGTCGACGAACGCCAGCTCCGTGCCGGAGGGCAAGGTGGCCCAGGCGAACCCGAGGTCGATGGTGAGGCCGCGGGTCTTCTCCTCGGCGAAGCGGTCGGGGTCCATGCCCGTGAGGGCGAGGACGAGGGTCGATTTGCCGTGGTCGACGTGGCCGGCGGTGGCCACCACGTGCATCGACGGACCGGCGTCGGTGCCGCCCCGGTCCCTGACGCTCACTCCGGGGCGGCCGATCCGGCCAACGCCCGCTTCAGCGAGTCGGCCAAGACGCCGTCATCGGCGGGGTCGACGGTGCGCAGGTCGCAGACGGTCGATCCCTCGTGGACCCGGGCTACCACCGGGGGGTTGCCGGCCCGCAGGGCAGCGGTGTGGTCACCGGGCACCGAGACCCCGGCCGACGGCACCTCCTGGCCGGGCACCGACCCGCCGCCGGCCACGGCCACCGTTTCGCAGACGTTGCCGACACCCAACGCCGAGGCGCGGGCCCGCAGGTCTTCGACCGGGATGGCGGCCATGCGCCAGAACGGGATGGCGTCGCCGTCGCGGCGCAGGTAGGCCAGGGCTGTCTCCTGGAGGGCGGCGACCACCAACCCACCGGGACGCAGGGCCCGGTTCAGGGGATGACGGGCACAGGCGGCGACCAGGTCGGCGCGCCCGGCGATCACGCCCGCCTGAGGACCGCCCAGGAGCTTGTCGCCGGAGAACGTGACCAGACCGGCGCCTTCCGCCAGCGTCTGGCGGGCGGCGGGCTCGCCCGCCAACCATGGCGGGGGCGGCCCGCCCAGCCAGGGTGTGGTGGCGTCCAGGAGGCCGGAGCCGATGTCGGCCACAACCGGAGGCCCGAGGCCGACCAACTCCCGTACCGCTACCTCCTCGGTGAACCCGACGATGCGGTAGTTCGACTGGTGGACCTTGAGCACGATGGCGACGTCGTCGCCGACCGCGGCCCGGTAGTCGGCGAGTCGGGTTCGGTTGGTGGTGCCCACCTCCACGAGCCGGCAGCCCGACTGGGCCATCACCTCCGGCACCCGGAACCCGCCGCCGATCTCCACCAGCTCGCCCCGGGAGACGATCACGGAACGGCCCTTGGCCAGGGCGGCCAGCACCAGCAGCACGGCGGCGGCGTTGTTGTTGACCACGAGGGCGGCCTCGGCGCCGGCGGCCCGCGCCAGGAGGCTGGCGGCGTGACGGCCCCGCGAGCCCCGGCGGCCGCTGACGAGGTCGAGCTCGAGGTTCGCGTAGCGGCCCCCGCCCACGGCCGGTGGGCCGCCGAGGGGCGCGCGCCCCAGATTGGTGTGCAGCAGGACGCCGGTGGCGTTGACGACCGGCCGCAGGAGTGCAGCGGCGACGGCCTCGGCACGGTCGCGAGCCGACGCCGGGTCGCCGGCGGCAACTGCGGCTCGGGCGGCGTCGACGAGAAGCGGGTGGGGCAGCCCCGTGTCGGCGAGGCCGCGTGCCATGGCGTCGACGGACGGCGGGCGCACGGCCCGAGGATACGAGCACTTGGCGAGCGGGCGGCGAAACCGCAGATGATCGTGCCAAGCTGGCCCGGCCATGCAGCTCTCGCAGGCGCGGTGGCCCCAGGCCGTCCTCCTCTTCCTCGTCGTCACCCTGGTGGTGCCCCTGGTCACCGCCGGGACCACCCTAGGGTCGCTGTTGTTCCTCCCCCTCCCCACGCCCACGCTGCCCGCGCCGCAGGAGGCCACCGAGTCGCGAGTCACCCACATCTACGACGCCAAGGGCGCCGAGATCGGGATCCTGCGCAAGTTCGACACGAACATCCCGGTCGCACCTGGCGACATCCCCGAAGTCCTCGAGCAGGCGGTGGTGGCCAAGGAGGACCAGCGCTTCTACTCGCACGGCGGCGTCGACATCAAAGCTGCCTTCCGGGCTCTGTGGACCAACATCACCGGCGGCAAGACGACACAGGGCGGCTCCACCATCACCCAGCAGTACATCAAGGGCGCCTACACCGGTGGCGAGCGGACGTTCGCCCGCAAGCTGCGGGAGGCGGTGCTGGCCAGCCGCCTGGACAAGAAGCTGACCAAGGACGAGATCCTCTACCGCTACCTGGAGAACATCTATCTCGGCGGCGGCGCCTACGGAGTGGGGGCGGCGGCCGAGTCGTACTTCAAGAAGCGGGTGAACGATCTCACCCTGTCGGAGTCGGCGCTCCTGGCCGGTCTCATCAGCTCGCCGTCCACCGACGAGCCGCGGGCCAACCCCGCACGGGCCGAAGCGAACCGCCAGGACGTGCTGCGCAAGATGCGTGACCAGGGCCGCATCAGCGACCAGGAGCTCGCCGATGCGACCGCCCAGGGTGTCGCTCTCGTGGGGGCGGACGGCAATGGCCCGTCGGGTCCGGCCACACTCGTGCGCCCCCTCGAGCTGCAGTCGGCGACCGAGCCGTACTTCGTCGACTACGTGCGGCGCTGGCTCATCGCCCGCTACGGCGACGACCTCGTGTACCGGGGCGGGCTACGGGTGGAGACCTCCCTCGACCCCGACACCCAGGCCGAGGCCGAGGAGTCGGTGTCCGAGTCGTTGTCCGGTACCGAGGCCCCACTCGAGATGGCGCTGGTGACGGTGGAGCCGTCGACCGGGCTCGTGAAGGCGATGGTGGGCGGCCGCGACTTCACCAAGAGCAGCGTCAACCTGGCCCTCGGCAACTGCCCCTTGGCGGCAGCCGCGACGCGGGTGCCCCGCGACACCCCTATTTGCATCGCAGGCGGCGGGAGCGGTCGGCAGCCGGGGTCGGCCTTCAAGCCCATCACCCTGGCCAAGGCCTTCGAGGAGGGCATCGGTCCCAGCCGGGTCTACTCCGGGCCGTCGTCGCTCAGCTTCCCGGGCGGCTACACCGCGAACAACGTCGAGAGCGGCGGCTACGGGGCGATCACCCTGCGCCAGGCCACCCACCAGTCGGTGAACACCGTGTTCGCCCAGCTCGTCGACGACATCGGCGTGAAAGAGACGGCCGAGATGGCCCACCGCCTGGGACTCACCATGGTCAATCCCGACGGCAACAACGCCAATGGTGATCCCTACGGCGTCGCCCTGACGCTCGGCGCGGCCGACACCTCGCCGCTCGACATGGCCGCCGCCTTCTCGGTGTTCGCCAACCGGGGCGTCCAGCAGGCGGCCAGCCCGGTGGCCCGGGTGCTCGACTCCGACGGCCGGGTGATCGAGGACAACGCCACGCGCAAGGGCAGGCGCGTCATCGAGGAGAACGTGGCCGACAACGTGAGCGACGTGCTCAAGGGCGTGGTCAGCGGAGGGACGGGGCGGGCGGCCGGCATCGGACGGCCGGGGGCGACGGCGGGCAAGACCGGGACGAGCGAGAACTTCGGCAATGCCTGGTTCGTGGGCTATACGCCGGCGCTTTCGACGGCGGTGTGGCTGGGCTACGCCGACGCCCCGAGGCAGATGCAGAACATCAAGGGCGTGTCCAAGGTGTACGGCGGGACGATCCCCGCCCAGGCCTGGGGCGACTTCATGGAGAAGGCGATGGACGGTGTGCCCACGCCCGACTTCCCTCCCCCCGGGCCCCTGGTGGCGCCAGCGGTCGCCAGTCTCGGGCCGGGAGGCCGGCGGACGCCGGTGCCCCCGCCGGCGACTGGCCCGTTCGTCGCCGTGGAGACCCCGAGACCGGTGCCCACGACGCGACCGACGACGACCGTTCCCCAGAGCCCTCAGACCACCGGTCCCACCGTTCCCACCGTTCCACCCGTCACCCCTCCGACGATCCCGGGAGCGGGGTCCGGTGGCGGCCCGCCGCCTTGACCTCTGTCCCCCGGTGGGTGGGTCAGGATCGCGTGGACACGGTGCCTCGAGGCCTCGACGTCGTGGTCGTGTTGGTGCGATCAGTTGCGGCCGCCGGAGCCGGGGACCCACCACCGCAGCGCAACACGCGTCCGCAGCTGTCCTGGATCGGCACGCCGAAGTACGCGGTGTCGGTGGGGGTGCCGCCACCCGTGTAGGCCGCGGACGACACCGCCACCAGTTCGCCCTTGCGGTTGAAAAGTGGGCCACCGCGCAAGGTGTCGTCGACGATCACGTCGTGCTCGATGCTCCCGGGCGTCACGTTCACCACGGTGCCCTGCCTCACCTGCCGGTCGCCGCCGAGAGCGAAGATCCTGTCCCCGGGCGACAGCGGGGTGTCAGCTGCCCATTCGAGTGCCGGTGCGTTGCCCCGGTCCACGACCAGCAGGGCGAGGTCGCGCCGCTCGTCCCAGGTCCACAGGGTGGCCGCCCCCTCGTAGGAGGTGCCCTTCACCTGGATCTCGGGACCCGGCTGGCGGGTCGACGCCTCCACGATCGAGAGCGAGGTTACGAGCAGCCCCCGGTTCCCCGACGCCCCGACCGTGAACGCGGATCCACCGACCGGCTGTCCGGCACTGTCGAGGGTCGTGACCGACCACACCGACGGGCCCAGCTTCTCGGCCATGCCGTCGGTTGTGAGGTCGGGTTTGGTGGTCGTGGTCGTCTCGCTCTCGGCGAGGACCTCATCGGCCCGGCTGCGGTCGGGCGCCGGCGCCGGCGGCGCACCCTGGCGGATGTATTCGGAGTCGTTGACTGCCCACAGGACCGCGCCGAAGAACCCGGTGACCGCGGCGACGAGGATAACGAGGACGACCAGCCCGAACAGGGTGGGCGGGAGGAAGTTACGGCGGAGGAACGAGCTGCGCTCGGCGTCGTGTCGGGCCGGACGAGACCGGCGACGCCCACGGCGCGCCGCGCCCGGGGCGGGTCCCATCGGCTTCACGGTACCCGGGGGTAGCCTCGGCCAATGCTCGGGTGGCTCGCGCTGGTCTTCCTCGTCGTGCCGATCATCGAGCTCGTGGTCATCATCCAGGTCGGGCAGGTGATAGGGGCCTGGTACACCGTCGCCCTGCTCGTCGCCATCAGTGTCGTCGGGGCGTGGCTCGTGAAACGGGAGGGCCTAGGTGTCATCCGCCGTTTCCGCCGCCAGCTGGAAGCGGGGTCGATCCCGGGGCGCGAGATCGTCGACGGCGTGCTCATCCTGTTCGCCGGAGCCCTGCTCCTCACCCCCGGGTTCCTCACCGACCTGTTCGGGATCCTGCTGCTGGTCCCGCCGGTTCGGGCGGTCATCCGCACTGCAGTCCTGCGGCGCTTCTCGATCAGCGACCGGTACCGCCGGTACCTCTGAACCGCCGGTACCTCTGAACCGCCGTCGGACGTGCGGTCAGGCGCTCGTGCCCGCGCCCAGCGTGGACTCGACCGCGGCCAGGACCCGGGCGGTGCAGTCGGTCATGTCGATGGGCGGGAGCAGTTCGGTGGCGATGCGCCCGGCGATGCCCTCGAAGACCGATCCGGCACCGCTGCCCGGCGCGGCCACCGAGAGCGGCCGGCCCTCGTCGTTGGCCACGCTCACGGCCGGTTCGAGCGGCACCTGGCCGAGGAGGGGGACCCGGAGGTCGTCGGCCAGCGCCTGGCCCCCGCCCGAGCCGAACAGTGCGTACTCCTGCCCGTGGTCGCAGCGGAACGAGCTCATGTTCTCGATCACGCCGAGAACCTTGAGGTACGAGCGCCGGGCCATGTCGGCGACCCGCACCGCCACCTTCTGGGCGGCGAGCGCCGGTGTGGTCACCACCAGCATCTCGGCGCGCGGGAGCAACCGGCCGAGTGCCATCTGGATGTCGCCGGTGCCGGGAGGCATGTCGAGGAGCAGGTAGTCCATGTCGCCCCAGGCGACCTTCTGGAGGAACTCCTCGAGGGCCTTGGCCAGCATGAGCCCCCGCCACATGATGGCCATGTCCTCGTCGTCGACGAGAAGGCCCATGCTCACGACCTTGAGGTGGCCGCCGCCCACGGCGATGTCGTGGGGACGGATGCGGCGGAGGTCGTCGGCGGCACCCAACCGGCCGGAGACGCCCAGCATCCGGGGCACGCTGAAGCCCCAGATGTCGGCGTCGAGCACGCCCACGGTGAAGCCCCGTGCGGCCAGGGCCGACGCCAGGTTCACGGTGACGCTGCTCTTGCCCACGCCCCCCTTGCCGCTCGCCACGGCGACGATGCGGGTCGTGAGGGGCACCTCGGTGTCGGGTGCGTTGTCGGCGGCGCGCCGGCGAGCCCGCTGCATGACGCCGGTGCGCTGGGCCTGGGTCATCTCGCCGAACCGGACGACCACCTTGGTCACGCCGGCCAGGGAGCGGACCTTCGACGCCACGTCGTCACGGATCTGGACCCGCAGCGGGCACCCCGAGATGGTGAGGGCGACGGTGACCGTGACCTGGCCGTCGTCGGCCACCTCGACACCCGAGACCATGCCGAGGTCGACGATGTCGGAGCCCAGCTCCGGGTCGACGACACCCCGGAGCATGCCCACCACGTCCTCCTCCGACGGAAGGGAAGGGAGGGCCATGCCTGGATTTTACCGGGCTAGGCCGGTAATATCCATTTGTGGCAGAAGTCCGGCTGGCCGTGCTCAAGGCGCTGGGCGACAACACCCGCTATGCCATCTACCTGGAACTGGCCCGCGCCCAGTCGCCCCGCTCCACCGCCGACATCTCCGACGCGTTGGGCCTGCACCCGAACACCGTGCGGCCCCACCTCGAGCGGATGCGCGAGGCCGGCCTGCTCGAGGTCGAGGTCGACGGCCGCGGTTCGGTCGGGCGGCCCCAGCACCGCTACGCCATCGCACCCGACGCCCCGCTGCTCGGCCTGGAGCCGCCCGCCTACCCGTTGCTCGCCCGGATGCTCGCCCAGCTCGCGGCCAACGCCGGCCTCCAGCCTGACGCCGCCGCCGCCGCCGGGGCCGAGCAGGGACGGGCCCTGGCCACCGCCCATGCCCGGGAGCGGAGTTGCGTGCGCGCCCTCACCAACGCCCTGGCCGAGCTGGGCTTCGACCCCGCCGTCGGCGACGACGGCACGGCGGTCACCATCGCCTTCACCCACTGCCCGTTCCGGGACCTGGCCGAGGCTCATCCCGAAGTGGTGTGCAACCTGCACCGCGGGTTGGTCGAAGGCTTCGTGGAACATCGGGGTGGCGCCGACGTTGAACGGTTCGGAACGCTCGCGGATCGCGACCCCTGCCAGGTAGAACTGTCCGTCGGGTAAGCTGTTCCCGTAGATCTTCAGGAGGATCGACTCACATGATCATCATCACCGATTCGGCGTCGAGCAAGGTCAAGCAGCTTCTCGAGGCTGAGGGCAATGAGCAGCTGGCCTTGCGTGTCGCCGTCCGGCCGGGTGGCTGCTCGGGCTTCAGCTACGAGATGTTCTTCGACTCCGATATTGCCGCCGACGATGCAGTTGCCGACGCCGACGGTGTCAGGGTCGTGGTCGACGCTTCCAGCGCCCCGTACCTCCAGGGCGCCTCGCTCGACTACAAGGACGGCCTGCAGGGCGCCGGGTTCGCCATCAACAACCCCAACGCCACCAAGAGCTGCGGCTGCGGCCAGTCCTTCAGCTAGCCTTCTGTTCGCGCCGACCGTCACCGGAGCGGGCCGGCCTTGAGTTCCCCACCGCCCGTCGGGCCGTACACGCCCGTCGCCCGCGCCGGCGGTTGGCTCGTGGTGTCCGGCCAGGTCGGTCTCATCGAGGGAGCGCTGGTCGAGGGCGGCGTCGAGGCGCAGACCACCCAGGCGCTGGCCAACATGGCCGCCCTCCTCGCCGGGCAGGGTGCCTCGCTCGCCCATGTGGTGAAGACCACGGTGTTCCTGCGCCACATGTGGGACTACGCGGCGATGAACGAGGTCTACTCGGCGGCCTTCGGCGAGCATCGCCCGGCTCGCTCCACTATCGGCGTGGCCAGCCTCCCGCTCGACGCCCTGGTCGAGGTCGAGGCCTGGGCCTGGGTGGGCTAGCTGATCAGATCCCCCACCGGGACTGGCCGAAGCGGTAGCCGACCGAGCGCACCGTCTGGATGAGTTGGGCGTGCTCCTCGCTCAGCTTGGCCCGCAGCCGGCGAATGTGGACGTCGACCGTACGGGCGCCGCCGTAGTACTCGTATCCCCACACCCGTGAGAGCAGCGTCTCCCGGGTGAACACCTTGCCCGGGTGGGTGGCGAGGAACTTCAGCAGCTCGTACTCCATGTAGGTGAGGTCGAGCGGGTGACCGTCGATGGCCGCCTGGTAGGTCTCGAGGTTGAGCACGAGCTTGCCGTACTCGATCAGTTCGGGCCGGGTGCCCGTGCCCGTCCGCCAGAAGAGGTGCTTGAGGCGGGCCACCAGCTCGGCCGGGTCGACGGGGGCGAGGACGAAGTCGTCGAAGAGGTCTTCGCGCAGCTCGAGGTCGTCGAGGCGGTCGCGGGGGACGATGAGCAGGAGGGGGGCGAGGGGCACGTCACGCTTGCGCAGGCCCCGGCAGGCGGCGAAGGCGAGGTCGGCGTCGACCTCGGCGCTCACGATCCCGCCGGCCCAGCCGTCCTCGGGCTCCGAGCGAGTGGCCATGTCGACACCGCCGACGGCGCGCCAGGGATAGCCGGCCCGGTCGAGGACCTGGGTCAGCGCCGACGGGGCCGGTTCGGGGTGGACGAGCAGTGGCTCCACGGCCGCCTCAGAGATCCAGGTAGCGGTCGAGCTCGAACGGCGTGACCTGGGTCTTGTACGCCGCCCACTCGGCCCGCTTGTTGCGGATGAACCATTCGAAGACGTGCTCGCCGAGGGCCTCGGCCATCATCTCCGACTGCTCCATGCAGGTGATGGCTTCCGACAGCGACCCGGGCAGCTCCTCGACGCCCTCGGCCATGCGCTCCTGGGGCGTCATCTCGTAGAGGTTGGACGTGAGCTCGTCGGGGAGGTCGTAGCCCCGGTCGATCCCGCGCAGGCCGGCGGCGAGGATCACCGCGAAGGCCAGGTAGGGGTTGCAGGCGGGGTCGGGCGAGCGGAACTCGATCCGGGTCGACGACTCCTTGCCCTTCTTGGAGCCCGGGACGCGCACGAGGGCGGAGCGGTTGTTGCGGGCCCAAGCCACGTACACGGGCGCCTCGAAGCCGACTACCAGGCGCTTGTAGGAGTTGACCCACTGGTTGGTGACGGCGGTGATCTCCCGGGCGTGGGTGAGCAGACCGGCGATGAAGCCCTTCGCCACCGCGGAGAGCCCCGTCTCGTCGGACGGGTCGTGGAAGGCGTTCTGGTCGCCCTCGAAGAGCGACACGTGGGTGTGCATGCCGGAGCCCTGGTAGCCGGCCAGTGGTTTGGGCATGAAGGTGGCGTGGACGCCCCGCTCGTGGGCGACCTCCTTAACGACCAGCCGGAAGGTCGTGATGTTGTCGGCCATGGTCAGCGCGTCGGTGTAGCGCAGGTCGATCTCGTGCTGGCTGGGGCTGTCCTCGTGGTGGCTGTAGCGGACGGGGATCCCGATCTGCTCGAGGGAGAGGATCGTGCGCCGGCGGAGGTCGGTGGCGACGTCGACGGTGGTGAGGTCGAAGTACGACCCGTTGTCGATGGGCGTGGGGGTCGGCTTGCCGTCCTCCTTGGCGAAGTAGAAGTACTCCATGTCGGGGCCGACGTAGAACGAGAAGCCGCGATCGCGGGCCCGGTCGAGGTTCCGGCGCAGGACATGGCGGGGGTCGCCCTCGAACGGGGTGCCGTCGAGGTTGCCGACGTCGCAGAACATGCGGGCGACGGGAGCCTCGTCGCCCCGCCAGGGGAGCAGCTCGAAGGTGTTGGGGTCGGGGTGGAGCAGCATGTCGCTCTCCTGCACCCGGCTGAACCCGTCGACGGCCGAGCCGTCGAAGGTCATCCCCTCCTCGAAAGCGGTCTCCAGCTCACCGGGCACGATGGCGATGGACTTGAGCTGGCCGAGCACGTCGGTGAACCACAACCGGATGAACCGGATGTTCCGCTCCTCGACCGACCGGAGCACGTAGTCCTGCTGGCGTTCCAAGGCTCTCCTCCCGGGCGGGCCCAGGGGCGCGGGCTGTCGCCCTTGTGTGAGTGTTGGCTATCTTCGCAGGCGTCGGGGTGTTCGCCCTGCTGGTTCACAGAACGTTCATCAAGGCGCAACTCGCGGGAAACCGCCCGACGGCAGGGTGAGCGCCGCTTCCCATCCCAGAAGGGGGACAACCGTGGAGGAACGCAGCTCGGCCGACGTGGTCCGCCTGGTCGAGGAGGAGGGAGTGGAGATCATCGATTTCCGCTTCTGCGACCTCCCGGGGCTCATGCAGCACTTCTCGGCGCCCACCCACCAGCTCACCGAGGACGGGTTCGAAGAGGGCTTCGGGTTCGACGGCTCGTCGATCCGCGGGTTCCAGGAGATCCAGGAATCCGACATGATCCTGCTGCCCGACCCCAACACCGCGGTCATCGACCCGTTCCGCCAGCACAAGACCCTCAACATCAACTGCTTCGTGCGCGACCCGGTGACCGGCGAGCCCTACTCCCGCGACCCGCGCTACGTGGCCAAGAAGGCCCAGGACTACCTGACCTCCACCGGCCTGGCCGACACCGCCTACTTCGGGCCCGAGGCCGAGTTCTACATCTTCGACGACGTGAAGTTCTCTCAGGACCAGCACTCGGCGATGTACTCGGTCGACTCCGTCGAGGGCATCTGGAACTCCGACAAGGAAGAGAACCCCAACCTCGGGTTCAAGCCCCGCTACAAGGAGGGCTACTTCCCGGTGCCGCCCATGGACCACTACCAGGACCTCCGCTCCGAGATGATCCTCACCATGGAGCGCCTCGGCATCGAGGTGGAGATCCAGCACCACGAGGTGGGGACGGCGGGCCAGGCCGAGATCGACATGCGCTTCGACACCCTGCTGCGCATGGCCGACAAGCTGATGCTCTACAAGTACGTGACCAAGTCGGTGGCGTGGGCCCACAACAAGACGGTCACCTTCATGCCCAAGCCGATCTACCAGGACAACGGCTCGGGTATGCACTGCCACCAGTCGCTCTGGAAGGGCGGCGAACCGCTGTTCTTCTCCGAGACCGGCTACGGCGGCATCTCCGACATGGCTCGCTGGTACATCGGCGGTCTGCTCACCCACGCCGCTTCGATCCTGGCCTTCGCCGCCCCCACCACCAACTCCTACAAGCGCCTGGTGCCGGGCTACGAGGCGCCGGTCAATCTCGTCTACTCCCAGCGGAACCGCTCGGCGGCCGTGCGCATCCCGCTGTACTCCAAGAGCCCCAAGGCCAAGCGCCTGGAGTTCCGCTGCCCCGACCCGTCGGCCAACCCGTACCTGGCCTTCTCGGCCATGCTCATGGCCGGCCTCGACGGGGTGCAGAACCGCATCGAGCCGCCCGACCCGGTCGACAAGGACCTCTACGATCTCCCGCCCGAAGAGCTCGCCCAGGTGCCCCAGGTTCCCGGCTCGCTGGACGAGGCCCTCGCCGCCCTCGAGGCCGACCAGGACTACCTCCAGGCCGGCGGCGTGTTCACCCCGGACCTCATCGAGACCTGGGTCGCCTTCAAGCGCGAGAAGGAGATCGACGAGGTCCGCCTCCGCCCCCACCCCTGGGAGTTCATGCTGTACTACGACATCTGAGCCATCAGCGCGCTGACTAGGGGTTACGCGCTCTGGAGGCCGCCCAGTGACACGGGAGTGACACGCGGGTCTGCCTCTAGCGCGTCGGCGAAGACCTAGTCCACCGCCTGCCTGGCCCCGCTCTCGCTCGATGGCATGAGGTGCGTGTCCTGGCGTTTACGCCAGCGGAGAGCCCGGCTCACCGATCATCGCATTGACGACCTTGGTGGACCACTCGCATTTCGGCCGACTCTCATCCACGGAGTTCGTCTTCCTGTTCGTCGAGGCTGATGCCGAGCGCTTCGCGAGCCTCGAACGGGAGATCGCCGGCTTCTGGTCAACTCGCGTCGGCGGTCAGCCCAAGCACGTGCGAGTGAAGCTCTACAACGACCAGTTCGTCTCCGTAGCGGAGGAGCTCGTGACCTACACCCGCGAGCAGAAAAAGCAGCTCGCCCCCACGCTCGCCTTCATCGACCCCTTCGGATGGTCTGGAGTGCCGCTCGCTCTCATTGCCGATTGTTACCGGACGCGTCGCTTGATCGCCACGGCGACATTTTCGGTGAGCGTGTGTGCCCCCTACGACGGAACGACCAAAGGTCCGGACATCACCCACAGGCGCGGGTAAGCCCGCCAGCAGAGCTGGCGGGCGGTGTCCAATGGTTGGGAGCCGCGGCGAGCTACGAACCCGGCGGCGTCAAGGGCCTCGCTCCGCTCGGTCCCTGCGGGACGGCCGGAGGGCCGCCCTTGACCCCTCCTCGACGACTGGGAGCGGGGCGGACGAGCAGCCCTCCGCTGAGAGACACCGCCAGCTCCCAGGCCGGCCGGGGACCGAGCGCACGCGCCGTCGCCGCGACGGCGACGCCGACCGCCTCGAGCGCGTCAGCCAGCGGCGAGCCCGCCGAAGCGATCGGGCCGGCGTTCGCGTCGAGGTGGTGGGTCCACTCGAGGGCCCGGACGCGCGGTGCCTCGGCTCCGGCGGCCAGGCGGCGCAGCCAGCGGCGCACAGTCGAGGGCGAGCGACCGAGCCGCTCGGCGATGGCACGGTGCCCCGCGCCGGCCGCCTTGGCTAGCCAGGCGGCGCCGATCACCTCCGCAGAGTCGCGATGGCGCGCCACGGTCCAGGCCGGTTCCAACACGTGGGTTGCTCTGCAGGCGGCGCACACGCTGCGCCGGGGCCGCAGCCGGCGCACGCCCACGAGCGTACGCAGCTCGCGCTCGATGCCGAACCCCCAAGGTCCGAGCCGCCCGCCACAGTCCGGACAGGCGATCCGGCCTGCCGCCAGATCCGCCTCCACGACCTCGGGATCGTTCCCGACCACCAGCACGCCATCCTCCGAGCACACTCTGAGCCTCGCGCCCCGCCGTCTGGCACGGAAGGGGCCAACTCGTGTTGGGCCATCCTCTGCGCCCTGAGCCGGGCTGGCAAGCCCACGAGGTGCGAGACGATCACGAACAGCGTCGCAACAGCCTCGTTCACGATCAGAAAGAATGGCGCTCAACACCTGGTGGCGGCGTCGCCTGAATTCGATCGGGCGGTGCAGAAGTTCTGGCGCGGCCGGCTCAGGAACAGCTCGACCACATCAAGAATCCTCGATCGTTCCGGAGTAGGGTGCCGTAGCCAACCGACGATCCCCGGGAGTGCCGGTGAGGAACGTTCTGATCATCCTGGCAATGATTTGGGCATGGGTCTTGATTCCACCCGCCCTCCGGCAGGCAAGGGGAAAAGGTGGCGAGCAGTGCGCCATGCCGACCGAGCCGACCGAGCCGACCGAGCGGCCGCTTCGGATTCGGAATAGGACCTTCCGACAAGTGGTGGCTTATCTGGGTCTCGTTGACGACCCACGATACGACGGTGGTGTTTTAGAGCCTTCGGCGGTTTTGGAGGCGGGGCCTGCGGAGGCGGGGGCACGGGTTGCAGCGGTGGCGGTGGCTGCTAGCCATTAGCGAGCGACCTCAGACCGTGAAGTAGTCGCCGCGGTCACCACAGGTCGGCGATTCTCGGGGGCGGTCTGAGCTCACTCGCGGTTGAGACCGACCGAGGGTCACTGCGTCGGGGCCGGGCCGGCAGAGCCGGCCCTGTGCGCACAGGATCGACGGCGGGAAGACGCGGATCGGTCCCCAATAACGTCCTCCCTTGATTACAGACCCGTGGATCGACCGCACCAACGGTCGGGGAGGGAGGTCGCTATGGGGACCGTGGCCAGGCTACTGGCCGAGTACACCAGCTTCCGCTGCACCTCGGTGGACCGCATCGGGATCCGGGGCTACATCCCCGGCCTGCAGTACGAGGGTGGGGTGGTGAAGTTCCTGCTCAACAGGGGGAACCACATCCCCTCACCGGCTGTGCTGAACCGCAACCGTGAGCGCCTGGTCGCCGAGCTCGACGCCCTCGTGGCCGCGACGGGAGTGCCGGTGGTGCGCTTCCGCGGGGGCGACTGCAAAGAGGACATCGCCCGCCCGTGTCAGGACGAGGCGACGGCAGCGGGGCGCAGGGCTGGTGCTGGTGGGCAAGGCCCCGGAGCGGACCTCTTCGTGGCGTGGCTTCGTCGACGACTCCCACGCCGCGCACCGGCCGAACCACCCCCACATCTCCTGGCGGCGCATGTCGTCGGTCCCTGACCACTGGTACCTGTACTTCGCCGATGCCGAATGGGGGCCGGCGTTCGTGAAGCTGTGTTCGTACGCGCCGTATCCACTGTGGGCGTGCGCCAACGGCCACGACTGGGCGAAGCGCCAGCTGACCAAGGCGGGCGTCGGCTTCGAGGCTCTCGACAATGGACTGCGATCGGTCGCCGACCCGGTGGTCGCCCACCGCATCTGCGCCCGCCTGGGAGCCGGCCACGTCCGGGACCTGCTGCGGCGGATGATGACAGTCCTGCCCGACCCCTTATGCTCGACGACCGTAGGGCGGGCTTCGACTGGCGCTTCTCCATCGCCCAGCTCGAAGATCTCCGACACGGCGAAGTCGGAGGCGTTGTTGATCGTGGTCTCCACCCGCAGAGCCTTGCCCTCTTTCAGGTAGTCCGGCGCGACTATCGGTTCGCTGGTGTGGTGTCTTGTGGGCGGGGCCGTGCCGGGGACCGCCGTCCTGGTCTTCTGGATCTGCAGACGCCGTCGTATGACAAACGAGCAGGCCCGGGGGTGGGCTTCCGTCGGCCTCCTCGCCGTCGGCTTGCCTATCGCGTTCGTTGTAGTCGCCGGCTCGATCATCTAGCGGGACGGCGCCGCTCCTATCGGGGGTTGACCGACCACCCACGGAGTGGCTCGCCCGTCGGAGATCTCCCTCCGCCATTTAGCGCCAGCCGCTCGGCCAGCTACGTCCGCGACGGCGCAAGCTCTTGCGCTGCACCGTCTGCCGGCTGCGGGACTACGACGTGCTGGAGCATCGAGGCCGGCCTGACGCTTTGACGCCTGGTCGACCACCCCGAGGCCCTGGCCGGGGCTCTGGCCGACCTCGGATGGGTCAGCTCGGCGCCGCGCCATGTCGAGATCGACCTCAAGGTGCGCCCGGGGCCAAGGCCGCTCAACCGGGCCGTAGTGCAGGAAAGACCTGGCCCACATCTGTATGCACGACCACTCCATGGTCGCCCTGAACCGAAACCTCGTCGAGGTCGAAGCCGAGAGCGTCGCCTTCATCGTCTGCAACGCCCTGGGTGTCGACACCGCCGCCTACACGCTGCCGTACGTGGCGCGCTGGTTCTCTTCACCGGTCGAAGGGCTGTCTCCCACGTCCACCATGAGGCCTTCGACGCGGCCTCGACCTGAGGTGGACATCCCCGGGCGACGTGTCCACAGCACCTACGGTGCGCCATGGTCCCCTCCGCGCGACGTCTGGTGTTGCCTTCGACCGGCGCGGTGTCGTGGACGGTCGTCGGGCCCGAGGGCGTTCCGATCCCGGCGGCGGAGAGCTTCCTCGTCTACCTCGACGCGCGCGAGCTGTCGCCAAACACGGTGCGCACCTACGCCCACGCGCTGGCCCTGTTCTTTCGCTTCCTCGACGGGGCCGGCATCGACTGGCAGGCGGTGCGCCTGGTCGACCTGGCCGAGTTCATCGTCTGGCTGCGGCGGCCGGCGCCGAACGTGATCGTGCTCGACCTGTCCGCGTCCCGGCGCAGGCCCCGGACGGTCAACAAGATCCTTTCCGCAATCTCGTCGTTCTACGACTACCAGGTCCGTAACGGCTGCGACGTGGCCGCCCGGCTGGTGGTGTGGCGCCACATCGCGGCCCGCCGCTACAAGCCCTTCCTCCACCACATCACCAAGTCGAAGCCCCTGCGCACCTCGGCCCTTCGCCTGAGCGAGGACCATCACCACCCCAAGGTTCTCACCGTCGAACAGGTGCAGTCTCTGCTCGACGGCTGCCGGCACCTGCGGGACCGGCTCCTGTTGTCGCTGCTGCACGAGACCGGGATGCGGGTGGGCCAGGCCCTCGGGCTGCGCCACTGCGACATGCGTACCTGGGACGGCGAGGTGGTGATCGTCCCCCGGGCCGACAACGCCAACGGCGCCCGGGCCAAGACCCGCTCCGAGCACGTCGTGCACACCAGCGTCGCCCTCGGCCGGCTCTACTCCGACTACATGCATGTCGAGTACGGCGACCTCGACAGCGACTACGTGTTCGTGAACCTGTGGGGCGGCGAGCGGGGCCGCCCGCTCTCCTACGCCGGCGCCTACCGCCTGGTGACCCAGTTGCGAGCCTCGACCGGCGTGGCCTTCACCCCGCACATGCTCCGCCACAGCCACGCCACCGACCTGCTGCGGGCCGGGGTGAAACTTGAGGTGGCCAGCCGCCGGCTCACCCACTCCTCGGTGGCCACCACCGCCGACACCTACGCCCACCTCGACGGCGAGGACATCCGTCAGGCGCTGGAGCCCTACTGGGAGACGGGGCGCTGATGCGGGCCAACCTGAGCGGCGCGGCCGTCGCCGTCGACGACGGCTACTGGCGGCGCCTGGCGGCGGCGGTGCGGGCCGAGTTCCGAGTCGACGTGTACCTCCCCGACCGCGACGACGCCGTGCTCGGTCCCGGCCTGTGCCGGGTGGCCGTCTGCGATGCGCTGGCAGCCAAGCGCGGATGGTGCAGAACCCATGCCCGTGAGCTGGAGCATTCATCGATCGGTGACCTTGACTTCGCCGCCACTGCCAAGGCCGCGCCCGCCCGACGCCGCTACGGCGCCCTGGCATGCGGGGTGGCGGGCTGTGCCAACGGGGCGGGACGGGGCAGGCTCTGCGCCGGTCACCTGTCGCGGTGGTCGCGGGAGGGCCGGAAGGACATCGATGCGTACGTCGCCGCGACCGGCCCGGTCCGGGCTGACGGTCCGTGTCCGGTCACCGGTTGCGACCGGCCCGGCGCCTACTCCTATGGCCTGTGCATCGGCCACACCCGGCGTTGGACCACCGCCGGCCGCCCGGACCTGGCCGCCTTCGCCGTGACGGCCCAGACTCTGCGGGCCGTCGAGCCCGCGTACGACCTCTCGGGCCTGCCCCCCGGCGTGCGCCTGGAGCTGCAATACGCACTTCAGTGTCGCCACGACGACGCCAAGGCGGCCTGCCATCCGTCGTCGCTGGCGCCGTCCGTCGAGGCCCTACGACGTCTGGCTGACGAGCACACCTCCCTGCTCGACCGGCCGCTGGCCGAATGGGAGCGGCGCATCGACCCGCGCTGGATGGTCCGGCGCACCACGCCCCACCCGCTGGCGTTCCTGCGCTTCGCCTACGACCGCCTGAGCCTTTTCGCCGAGCTGTTTGGCACGGAGGAGGCCGAGCACCGAGCGGCGGCCTCGCTGACCGGCGACGAGAGGAAGCCTCCGTGATCTCTACATCCGGCGGCTACACGAGGTGGGGGGTTTCCGGCACGTGCGCAGCTTCGAGTTGATGGACGTCGACCGAGGACGGACGGCGTACTTCCTGATGTTCGGCACCAGACATCACAAGGGCCTCGAAGTGATGAAGGATGCGATGTGGACGCTCGACCCGATCGGGGGCGCCTGCTTCACAGGTTTCGCGGGTAGCCAGCAGATGCTGTTCGAATCCGAGCCGAACGTCGCTCCGCTCCGTGTGGCGATCCTCGAGCGGTTCGCAGGGGAGGCGGTGTCGGTCGAGAAGATCGAGCGGTTCGTAATCGAGGAAACGGACTACAAGACGACGCAGTACAAGAGGGTCCTGAAGGCGTTCGAGGTCGGCGGGATTCTCACGTGCGAGTCGCCGAGGAAGCGGCGACTGACGTATCCACCCGGGACGATGGTTCGGTTCCCTGCATGACGCCGCGATGGTGGAGGTCCGGCGCGTAGAGGTAACTGATCGCTTGTCATCTGCACACGTAGTACGTACACTAGATACGTGATACGTGGGTTAGTGACAACACGGAAGGCGACTGCCAGCATCGCTCCCCTCCTGGAGGAACTGGAGCTGCGCCAGCCCAAGGTGGTGACTGGCGACCTGCTGGCTGAGGTCATCGCCATGGCCGGTTCGCACCTCGACACCGGGGCTGCGGCTGAGAGGCTGGTCCGCGAGGGCTGGCTCTCCCCGCTGCGTACCCGAGACGCCTGGGAGTTCGTGCCTGCCGCCCGAGCCGGCAGGTTCCCCTCCGGCGATCCATGGATCGAGCTTCGTGCCCTTCTCGCGCGCCAATCCGGCGCCCCGGTCGCCGTGGCCTTCGCCTCGGCCGTCTGGGAGATGGGCTACAGCAGCCACCGCCCCACACGACCAACCCTCGCCCACCGTCCGGGGTGGCGACCCCCGCGGGCGCTGCTCGATGCTCGGTCTGTCAGCTACGACTGGCACCTGCCAGCCTGGGAGAAGGACGGTCTTCCGGTGTGGCAACCGGCAACGACCATCGTCGCCGCCGCGAGCCGACCGAATGCCCAGGACGACTGGGCCAATGCGGATGAGTGGCTCCCCGAGACGATGCGGGCGACGACTCCGACCGACGTCCTGACCGAGGCGCGGGGCAGGGGCACCGCGACCCTCGTCCGCCTCGGGTATCTGGCCGAGTGGTCAGGCCGTCACGACGTCATGGACGCGCTGAGCCCTCTGCTCCCCGAGCATCTGCCGGTCACATTCCTCGGCCCGCGCGACAACGGGGGCCGCTGGGTCAATCGCTGGAAGCTCTACGACTCGTTGTTGCCGTCGCGATGATCACCGAGGGCTACCTCGCACGGCACCACATGGGCCGCGCCGGCATGATGGGACCGGCCCTGCTCGACGTGGCTCAGGATTATGCCCTTCAGCACCTGTTCGCTCATGGGGTCTTCGAACTTGGTGTCGTCCTCAAGGGAGGGACGTCACTGCGCAAGTTTCGGGCCGGCAACGCCGGTCGGTTCTCGACCGACCTCGACTTCGCGGCCCCCGACGTCGACACCGGCGAACTGGTGCTCGACACGCTCGACGGAGCCGAGATCGAGGGCGTCACGTTCCATGTGACCGACCGAACGTCGGGTCGCGGGAGGCTCGACATCGAGACCCCGCTCGGGCGCCCAGGGGTCCCTGCACGGATCGAGATCACGCCCCGGCCGCTGTGGCTGCCATCCGAAGTGCTTGCGCCGATCCCCCTGCCCGTCCACAAGGGATACGAGTTCCCGCTGCCCACGCTTCCGGCACCGGCGCTGGAGGAGGCGTTGGCGGAGAAGCTCGCCGCCTGGCGGAGACGTCGGAAGATCCGTGACCTCTACGACCTCTACTGGTTCGGCCAGGGCGCGTTGAACGAGGCCCTGGTGCGCCGTGTACTGGTCCTCAAGGTGTGGCACGACGTGGTCGACGACGGGCTTGGGAGCGGACCGTTCGACGCGGCAACGATCCGTGATGACTTCGACGTGAACAGGCTCCCGGCGGAGGACATCGGCCTCCTCACCCAGCCGATCGAGCCGCGCCGGTGGCTCGACTTCGTCCGCTCTCGGTACGCGTTCGTCGGTGAGCTTGATCCCACGGACACCGACATCGCCCGCTGCAGCCCAGGTGATCGATGGAAGGTGCAGCCGTTAACGATCGCCCTGGCTGAACCGATTTGAGGACCTGTACCCGCGATCAGGTCCGGCGCCTGTGACACGAGCGTGACACACGAGGTTCGAAACTGATGGGATGAGCCGTGAAGTTACGGGAAGGTGTTTCCGCAGGTCAGGTCAGGGCCACTTTCGAGGCATTTTCGCTGGTCAGGAGGACCCCCGGATCAGAACTACGACCTGCGCCACCTCCACCCGCCGGGCCAGGAAGGTGACCGGAGCGGTCGGCCACGTTGTATCAAGCGAACCGCCCGCCTCTCTCTTGTCCTGGAGAGAGAAAGGCACAATCGTGACGAAGTCGATGGGGCAGCACTGGATGGGCACGACCGAGGCGGCCCGCTACCTCGGCGTCACCCATCGCACCCTGCACCGGCTGATCGAGGACGGGGAGCTTCGGACTCACAAACTCGGGCGGATTACCCGGCTGCGCGGCGAGGACCTCGACGCCTACTTGGCGCCCATCAGGTCCGGCCGGCGAGTTGAGGCCTCTCCCGCGGGGCCAGGAAGGATGGCCGGGGGGTGAAGGCAACTCCGGAGCTGGGCTGAACGTCCCGGGCGGCCGCCCGGTTAGCGCCGGCGCTTCAGCGATTTCGTCCAGCGCAGGCCGCGCCCGAATTTGAACGAGACAGTCCGCCGGCCGAGAGTCGAGCCGCCGAATCGCAGGCGCTTCGAGCCCGCGCTCCCGCTGATCCCTCGCCTGCTCACGCCGAACCGGAACGGTCCCACCTTTGTTGATCGCCGCCAAGACCATCCCATGGAGGGTCAGGTTAGGTCGCGCCCTTCCTCTTGTCGCTCGCCGGGTTACCACCTTGCCGGGCTGGGCCGCAGGGATGCCCTAGCTCAGGCCTAGATCGCGGCCACCGGCCTCGGGGACCGTACCCCGAGCGGCTGCCCTGGCTGATCCTGGCGGGAAAGTTCCTCGAGGAGTTCGACCTCGCCGTCGACCGTTGGGCCGAATGGGCAACGGGCGTCGTCGAGGCATGGCCCGACGACGTCCGCGGCGCCGAGCCCGACTGGGCCGCTCTCGAGGAGATGGCGGGACATGGCGACGCCTACGTCGAAAGAGTCGCCGAGCGGCGGCGCAAGATGACTGCGGACTGACCATGACGCTCCGGGTGCGACCGCGGCCGTGACATCTCCCGGTGCCCTGGTCGACGCCGAGCGGGTCGGGTTGACCCGTGCGACCCGAGCCGTCCCGTCCTGTCACCGCGTCAACCCGCCTTGCCGTAGAAGACGCGCTCCACGACATGGCGGGCGCGGCGGGTGACGCGGCGGTAGTGCTCGCGCAGATCCTGCGGAGTGTTGCCCAGCGAGCGGGCCAGGCGGGACAGGTTCTCCGGAGTCTGGGGGAGCGAGTCGTCGGGAGCGCCCTTCACCAGGAACCAGCGGTTCCGGGTTCGCTCGCAGAAGCGGTACGCCTCCCCCAGGACGGCCCGGTCGGAGGGATCGAGGGCGCCGGCGACCACCAGCTTGTCGAGAGCGTCGGTGGTGGAGGTGGCGCGCACCCCGTGACTGAGCTGCAGGAGCTGGGCGCTGAACTCGATGTCGGACAGCGATCCCCGGCCGAGCTTGAGGTGGAACTGCGGGTCCTCGCCGGGGGGGATCCGCTCCCGCTCGATGCGGGCCTTCATCCTGCGGACCTCGCGCACGTCGTCGTCGGAGAACGGGTCACCCCACACGTGGGGGGTGATGAGGTCAGTGAAGCGGCGGCCGAGCTCGGCATCGCCGGCCACGAAACGGGCCCGCAGCAGCGCCTGGCGCTCCCACACCTGGGCCCAGCGCTCGTAGTAGGCCCGGTAGCCCTCGAGGCTCCGAGCCAGCGGACCGTCCTTCCCCTCGGGGCGAAGGCCGGTGTCGACGGCGTACACACGCGTCGCCGGTGTGGGGCCCTCGAGGAACTCGAGAAGGGCGACGGCCGCTTTCTCCGCCACCTCGAAGTCCTCGGCCGTGGTGCCGTCGTACACGAACAGCACGTCGAGATCGCTGGCGTAGGACAGCTCTGCGCCACCGAACCGCCCCATGGCCACAACCGCAAACGGCAGCGGTGGGTCGACGCAGGCGAGCGCCGCCCGCAGCGACGCCTCGGCCAGTGCCGTGAGGCGTGCGCCGGTGACCACGATTGGGTCGTGGTCGGGCGGCGCCAGCTCGAGGATGTCGGTGGCCGCGATCCGCAGCTCTTCCCGCCGGCGGAAGCGCTCCAGGCCGCGCTGGCGGTCGTCGCGGTCGGCCCGCCACGCCAGCGCGGCGGAGGCGCCTTCGAGAAGCGCGTCGGGCGCCCGGGCGGCGAGCGCCTCGGCCTCGCCGAGGGCGGGAATGAGGTCGGGGTGGTGCTCCAGCGTCTGGGTCAGGCGCCGGCTGGTGCTCACGAGCGCGCACAGGCGCCGGGCCGCCTCGGGGGATTCCCGAAAGGCCACGGCCAGCTCGCCGGCCCGGTGCTCGCCGGTGGTGAGCAGTCGCAGGCCGAGCAGGCCCAGGTCGGGGTCGGGTGACTCCGACAGCCACTCGAGCAGCAACGGGAGCATCTGCTGCATCAGCCTCGACGACCGCGTGAGCCCCCGGGTCAGCTCGGCAAGCGCCTGGCGGGTGCGCCGGGCGTCGGTGAACCCGAACGCGGCCAGGCGCGCCTCGACGGCCCACGGAGAGAGCGGTGACGCCGCGGCCGCCCCGTCGACGGCCGAGAGCGCGTCGAGCAGTGGACGGAAGAAGAGGTGCTCGTGGATCGACCGGACGGTGGCCTGCTGGCGATGCAGGTAGCCGCCCAGCAGCTCCCCGGCCGTCGCCTCCGGCGTGTCGCGGTAACCCATCACCCGGGCGAGCCGCGACAACGCGGCGGCATCGGTGGGCAGGGCGTGCACCTGCTGCTCCTGCACGAGCTGGAGGCGGTGCTCGACCGTGCGCAGGAGGCGGTAGGCATGGTCGAGGGCCCGGGCGTCGTCGGCCTCGATGTACCCCGCCACGCCCATCTCGGCCAGGACCTCCAGGGTCGTCGCCGACCGCAGGGCGGGGTCGTGGCGCCCGTGCACGAGCTGGAGGAGCTGGATGGCGAACTCGATGTCGCGGATGCCGCCCCGTCCCCGCTTGACCTCCCGCTCCGTGAGGCCCTTGCGCGCCATCTCACCCTCGGCCTTCGCCTTCATGGTCCGGACGGCGCGCAGGTCGTCGGCGGTGAACGGGCGGGTCCACAGCCGCTCCTCGGCCGCCGAGAGAAACGCCCGGCCGAGGCCCGGGTCGCCGGCGATCGGTCGGGCCTTGAGCAGCGCCTGGAACTCCCACGTCTGGGCCCACCGGTCCCAGTAGGCCTCGTAGGAGGCCAGCGAACGCACGAGAGGCCCGTCGCGACCCTCGGGGCGCAGGTCGACGTCGACACGGAAGCAGGTGCGGGCCACCTCCAGCACCGCCCGGGCCGCCCGCTCTCCGGTGGCAGGGTCGGCGGCGACGAACATCACGTCGACGTCGCTCGAGTAGTTGAGCTCCGCCCCCCCGAGCTTGCCCATACCCACGACCACCAGACCGTCGCCGCCCGTCAGCGTGCACGCGCCCTCGAAGACCTGGGTGGCCATCCGGGCCAGCCCCTGGCCGACGGCAGGAAGGTCGTCTATGCCGCGCAGGTCGCGTGCCGCGATGCGCAGCATCTCCAGGCGTTTCCAGCGGCTTAGGTCGTCAGCCGACCACGGCTCCTCGGGCGCCGGCGGTCGGCGGTCGAGATCGGCCAGCACGTCCAGGGCATCCGGATCGGCCACGCACAGCTCGGTGAGCGAGCGGCTCGCAGCCACCACCACGACGAGTGACTCCCGAAGGCCCTCGTCCTCTTCCAGGCGTGTCCCCAGTGCCGGGTCCTTCTCCAGCAGCCTGTCGAGTGCAACCTTCACGGCCGCCGGGGCGGCCGAGCGCTCGACGGTCGCATGCAGAGCCGGGCGGGTCACCGAGCCAGTCAACCAGCCGGCCGCGGTAGCGGCCCACCGAGGGCAGGCGGTCGTCCGCGTGAGAGCCTTCTCGGAGGCGTACTCGCGCGAGTGCGGTGAGGCGGCAACGGGCAACGGGCAACGGGCAACGGTCGTCGATCGGCGCTCGGTAGGCTCGGAGTGTGAGTCGGTTGCGTGTCGCCGCGTGCCAGCTCGACCTGGTCGTGGGCGACCTCGACGGCAACGTCGAGGCGATGCTGGCGGCCCTCGAGCGCGCCGAGGCGGCGGGAGCGGACATGGCGGTGTTCCCGGAGCTGGCCGTCACCGGATATCCCCCCGAGGACCTGTTGCTCAAGCCCGGGTTCGTGGCCGACAACCGTGCCGCGCTCGAGAAGCTGGCCGGCCGCACGGGGCGGTGTGCAGCGGTGGTGGGGTTCGTCGACGCCGGGCGTGACCTCTACAACGCCGCAGCCGTGTGCGCCCGGGGCTCGGTGCAAGGCGTGTACCGCAAGCATCTGTTGCCGAACTACTCGGTGTTCGACGAGCAGCGGTACTTCGCCCCCGCCCCCGACGAACCCACGCTGTTCGTGATCGGTGGCGTGCGCGTGGGCGTGTCGATCTGCGAGGACGCATGGGCTCCAACCGGGCCCGTCACCGACCAGGCCGTCGGCGGCGCCGAGCTGATCGTGAATATCAGCGCCTCGCCCTACTACGCCGGGCGTCTGGCCGAGCGGGAGCGCATGCTGGCCACCCGTGCGTCCGACGCCTCGTGCACGCTCGTCTACGTGAATCTGGTCGGGGGCCAGGACGAGCTGGTGTTCGACGGCGCCTCACTGGTCGTCGACCCGAGCGGCACGTTGGTCGCCCGGGCCCCGCAGTTCGTCGAGGACGTGATGGTGGTCGACCTCGACGTGCGGCCCGTGTTCCGCAAGCGGCTGCTGGACCCGAGGGGCCGGGCGGTGGCCCCGGCCCTGCCGGCGGTGACCGTCACGTCCGAGTCGCAGGCCTCCGGGGCCCGAACGCGATCGCAGGCCGGCGGCGAGTCGACGGCGCCGCTCAGCGAGCCGCTGGCGCCCGTGCGGGAGGTTTACGAGGCGCTGGTCACCGGGACGCGTGACTATGTGCGCAAGACCGGCTTCACCGACGTGGTGATCGGCCTCTCGGGCGGCATCGACTCGTCGCTGGTCGCGGCCATCGCCGCCGACGCCCTCGGGCCCGAACGGGTCCACGGCGTCGCCATGCCCTCGCGCTACTCGAGCGATGGGTCGAACGACGACGCCCGTGCCCTGGCCGAGCATCTCGACATCGACTACCGGGTCATCCCCATCGAGCCGGCCCACCGCTCCCTGCTCGAGATGTTGGCACCGTCGTTCGAGGGAACTGAGGAGGACCTCACCGAGGAAAACGTCCAGGCCCGGGTGAGGGGGATGGTGCTCATGGCGCTGTCCAACAAGTTCGGTTGGATGGTTCTGGCCACGGGCAACAAGAGCGAGATGGCGGCCGGGTTCGCCACCCTCTACGGCGACATGGCCGGCGGGTTCGCGGTGATCAAGGACGTGCGTAAGACCCTCGTCTACGACCTGTGCCGCGACCGCAACGAGCGGGCGGGTGACGACCCGCCGATCCCCCGGTCGGTGCTCGACAAGCCGCCTTCGGCCGAGCTGCGGGCCGACCAGCGCGACGACCAGTCACTTCCTCCGTACGAGGAGCTCGACCCCATCCTCGAGGCCTACATCGAGGGCGACACCACCACCGCCGATCTCGAGCGGGCCGGCTTCGACGGCGAGCTTGTGCGGAAGGTGGTGACCCTGGTCGACCGGGCGGAGTACAAGCGCCGCCAGGCCCCACCCGGCGTGCGAGTGACGCCGAAGGCGTTCGGCAAGGACCGGCGCCTGCCCATAACCAACCACTACCGCTGAGCTCCGTCGGCCCGCAGGCATGTCCGCACCGTTGCTGACCCTGAGGGATGCGGCCAGGGTGGCGGGCCATTCGCGGTGGCTGGAGATGAGGCTGTTCGAGGTCGTGGGGGAGTGGGTCGCGGCGGAGCCGGACCCGGCGGTCAAGGCGATGCTGTCGCGCCAGAGCCTCCACCATGCGTGGCACGCCGACGTGTGGCGAGACCGCGGTCCCCTGGTGGCGCATCTCGACGCCGACGAGCTGACGGTGCCCGCCGGACCGGGCGCTGTCGCAATGGTGGACACCCTCGCGGCAACCGCCGGCCCCGACCAGACGGTCGAGCGCTTGGTGTCACTGGCGCGTGTCGTGCTTCCCCGTCTGGTGGCGGCCTACGGCGCCCGCCTGGAGGCTGCCCACTCGCTGGCCGACGGCCCCACCGTGCGCTGGCTCGGCCACGTGGTGGCCGACGAGGCCGCCGCTCTCGGGGAGGTCGAGGCGAGACTGGCTGCCGTGCTCGGTGGGAGCGGGCCGGAGGGGGCCGACAGGGCGTCGGCGCACGAGGCGGCGGTGGGCGCCGCCCTTCCCGGGGGAGGCGGTCTGATCGGTCTTGCGGTGACCTTTCAGGCATGAGATGATGTGAAACGACGTTAGTCGGGAGCCGGGTCTTGACCGCTGGGGTAAGCTAAGTCACGACCTGCGGCATACCCGGACCTGCGGAATCCCTGCGTTCCCGCGGACGTTGACCAGGGAAACCGTTACCCAACCTTCCACACGAAGGGGAAGCTTTTGCCCAAGGAGCGTGTCGAGCGGGACGAGGAAGACCTCGTCCGGCTCTACCTCACCGACATAGGGCAGTACCCTCTGCTCACCAAGGACGACGAGGTCCGCCTGGCCAAGGCCATCGAGGCCGGCAACTCGGCACGTTCGACCATCGAGACCGACGGGAACGGAATCCCCCAGGGCCGCCGCCGTGAGCTGCGCCGCGTCTCCCAGGAAGGGATGCTGGCACAGCAGACATTCGTGAAGTCCAACCTGCGGTTGGTCGTTTCCATCGCCAAGAAGTACCAGGCCTCCGGTCTGCCCCTTCTCGACCTGATCCAGGAGGGCAACCTCGGCCTCATGCACGCGGTCGAGAAGTTCGACTGGCGCAAGGGCTTCAAGTTCTCCACCTACGCCACTTGGTGGATCCGCCAGGCCATCACCCGGGGAATCGCCAACACGGGTCGCACGATTCGTCTGCCCGTGCACGCCGGCGACACGCTGGCCCGCCTGCAGAAGGCCCGCGCCCGCCTCGAGCTGAAGCTCGGACGCCCGGCCACCCTCTCGGAGCTTGCCGCCGAGGTCGAGATGCCCGAAGACAAGGTCACCGAGGCGCTTCGCTTCGCGGCCGAGCCCCTCTCGCTGTCGGAGCCTCTGCGTGAAGACGGCGACGCCGAGCTGGGCGACGTGGTCGAGGACCGCTCGGCCGAGTCGCCCTTCGAGGTGGCCGCCACCGCGCTGCTCCCTGAGGAGATCTCGAAGTTGCTCGGTCCTCTCGACGAGCGCGAGCGCGAGATCCTCCGGCTGCGCTTCGGCCTCGACCGTGGAGAGCCCCGCACCCTCGAGGAGGTCGGCGAGCACTTCAACCTGACCCGGGAACGTATCCGCCAGATCGAAGCCCGAGCCATGTCCAAGCTGCGCCACCCCAGCAGCGACACCGGAGCCAGAGACCTCCTTGCCGTCTGAGCAAGGGCCGCCCGGAGAGCGCCCCCGCGCCTGGCGGCGCGGGGGAGCTCGAGGGGGGAGGGCCCCCCTCCCCCCTCGAAACAAGCGGAGGTGGACGGGAATCGAACCCGCCGGACGGGGAACACCCGTCCCAGCCGCTTTGAAGGCGGTGGGGCCCACCAGGCGCCCGGACACCTCCGGCCATCACCCTACCGGCAGGACCGCCCCTTTCCCCGGCGGAGGGAGGAGGGTAGGGTGACGCCATGAAGAAGCTCCTGATCCTCGCCGTTCTGGTCGCGTTGGGCGTCGTGGCCGCCAAGAAGGTCCGCGCCGCCTAGGTCCTCAGAGGACCAAGCCCGGCCGACCGCCCACGGCGGAGCGACCGAGCCCTTGCGCCGCCTCGCCCGGCCGTCTACGGTCTGGGCCGCTCCTTCCCCCGTGCCCGAATCCGCGCGTCCGGGGAGGGTTCCCGTTGCTCATCGCCTGCTGGTCGCCAAAGGGTGGCTGCGGCACCACCGTCGTCTCCGCCGCCCTGGCCCTGGTCGTGGCTGCGTCCGAGGGCCCGACCTTGCTCGCCGACCTGGCGGGCGACGTCCCCGCCGTGCTCGGGGTGCCCGATCCTGCCGGGCCCGGCCTCCGCCACTGGCTCCGAGCCGGTCCCGACGTCGGTGCCGACGCCCTGGCCCGCCTCGAGGTCGAGGCGGCACCCGGTCTCCAACTGCTGACCGCCGGCCTGCGTGGCCCGAACGCGACCGTCGGCCTGCGTGGCCCGAACGCGACCGCCGGCCTGCGTGGCCCGAACGCGACCGCCGGTGACGACGACGAGGGCGATGACGACGGATGCTCGGGCGACGACCCCCTCGACCCGGCGCGGGGCCTGGCGCTGGCCGCCGCCCTGGCCGGCGACCAGCGACCAGTCGTGGCCGACTGCGGGCGCGCCGACGCCGGTGCCGGGCTCGCGGTAGCGGCCGGCGCCGGCCTGTCGCTCCTCGTCCTGCGGCCCTGTTACCTGGCACTGCGGCGGGCACTGGCCGCACCCATCCGGCCGTCCGGCGTGGTGCTCGTCACCGAGGACGGACGCTCGCTCACCCGGCGCGACGTGGAGGAGGTGATGGGCGTGCCCGTGCGGGCCGAGGTGGCCTATGACCCCGCTGTCGCCCGGGCGGTCGATGCCGGCCTTCTGGCCACCCGGGTACCCCGGACCCTCGAGCGCTCGCTCCGGAACGCAGCATGAGCCCGCCCCCGAACGGAACCGCCGGCCTGCGTGGCCCGAACGGAACCGCCGGCCTGCGTAGCCCGAACGAAGCGGCCGGTCTTCTGAGCCCGACCCGGGCCCGTGCCCGGGTCCACGCCCGGCTCCTGGCCGAGGGCGACGGGGCCGTTGCGCCCGAGCGGCTGGCCGCGCTCGTCTGCGAGGAGGCCCCGCTGCTCGGAACCCGCCAGCGCGCCCGGGTGGTCGAGGACGTGCTGGCCGAGGTCCGGGGCCTGGGCCCCCTCGAACCGCTGCTGGCCGATCCCACCGTCACCGAGGTGATGGTCAACGGGCCGGGGCGGGTCTGGGTCGAGCGCGCCGGGACACTCGAGCGGGTGGCCCTCGACCTCGACGGACCCGCCATCGAGCACCTCATCGAGAAGGTGGTCGGCCCGCTCGGACTGCGGGTCGACCGCTCCTCGCCGCTCGTCGACGCCCGCCTCCCCGACGGCTCCAGGGTCAATGCGGTCGTGCCCCCGCTCGCCGTCGACGGCCCCTGCCTCACCATCCGGCGCTTCGGTGCCCGTCATCTGCCGCTCGACGCCTTCGCCCCGCCGTCGGTGGCCGGCCTGCTGGCCTGGGCCGTCGACTCCCGTCTCAACGTGCTGGTCTCCGGCGGCACGGGGGCGGGCAAGACCACCCTCCTCAATGCCCTTGGCGGGTGCATCCCGGCGGGGGACCGGGTGGTCACCGTCGAAGACGCCGCCGAGCTCCGGCTACCGGGGGAGCACGTCGTACGCCTCGAGGCCCGACCGCCCAACGCCGAGGGCGCAGGGGCGGTGCGGGTCCGCGACCTCGTCCGCAACGCGCTGCGGATGCGGCCCGATCGCATCCTGGTCGGGGAGGTGCGGGGGCCGGAGGCGCTCGACATGCTCCAGGCCATGAACACCGGCCATGAGGGGTCGCTCTCCACCTGTCACGCCAACAGCCCCGACGATGCCCTCCGCCGCCTGGAGACCATGGTGCTCATGGGCGACGTCGACCTGCCCCTCGATGCGGTTCGGTCGCAGCTGGAAACCGCCCTCGACCTCGTGGTCCAGGTGGAGCGCGGCCCGGGCGGGTCCCGCCAGGTCGTCGAGATTGCCGAAGTCATCGAGGGCGCCGCCGTTCCCGCAGCCGGCCCTTTGCCCGGACCCCGGCCTCGCACCCACCGGCTGGCCGACGCCACGGGCGTGGTTGCCCTCCCTGTCCGGCCCACGCGGGCATCCGGGGCCGGCGGTCCAGATCCGGCCTGGCTCGCCGGCGACCACCCGAGGGGCGGAGCGGGCCGGTGACCGCTGCGCCGGCGGCCAGCGCCCTGCTCGTGGTTGCCCTCGGCGTCGCGCTGAGGGCGGCGGTGGCCGCCGCCCGGCGGGGAAGGGCAGCGCGCCGGCTTCCGGGCCGGGGCGCCGCCGGCGGAAGGGTGACGGCTCCGGTCGTGCTCGCCGCCCGGCGGGTCATCGGTCCGCCTCCGGGCTGGCTCCATGCGGCGCTGGTCGCCGCCGGCCACGACGTCGACACCTCCTTGGTGTGGGCGCTGTGGTGCGGCACCGGCGCCGTGGCCCTTCCGGTGTGCCTCCTCGCCGGGGGCCCGCTGGTGGGTGCCGCAGGCACGCTGGTCGTCCTCGCCGGGCCACTCGCCGTCCTGCGGAGTCGCCGCGGCCAGGGCGACGTACGCGTCGAGCGTGCGCTCCCTGGGGCACTGGAGTCGGTGGCCCGGGCGCTGCGCTCGGGTGGGTCCATGCGCCAGGCCGTGGAAGAGGCCGCCCAGGCGACTCCCGGCCAACTCGGCATCGAGCTCGGCCGGGTCGCCACCCAGGCGTCTCGCGGTGCGCCGCTGGTCACGGCCCTCGAGGGTCTGTCGGAGCGTCGCCCGTTGCCGGGTGTCCGCCTGGCCGTGGCCGCCCTGTGCCTGTCGGTGGAGACGGGGGGCGCCCAGGCCCGCGCTGTCGACGGCGTGGCCGCGACCCTGCGCGACCGCTTGGGGGTGGCCGACGAGGTCCGCGCCCTGGCCGCCCAGGCGCGCCTGTCGGCGGTGGTGATCGGTCTGGCGCCTGTCGGGTTCGGAGCGTTTGCCGCCGCCACCGACCCCCGCACCTCCCAGTTCGTGTTCCATACCGGGGCCGGTCTGGGCCTCGTGTCGGCCGGGCTCGTCCTCGACGGTCTCGGGTGGCTCTGGATGAACCGTCTGTGCCGGGTGGCGGCATGACACCGACGGCGCTGGCGTTGGCCTGGGCCCTGGTGGTGCTCGCCGGGGCGACCCGCCATCGTCCGCCACCGGCCCGGGTCCGGTCGCTCACCCCCCTCCGGCGAACCGGCGGTGGGTATGTCGGCCCTGACCCACGTATCCACCGCCGGTTCGCCGATGTCATCGAGCGCCTGGGTGGGTGGGTGCTCAGGCGGGTCGGTCGTCCGGTGGCACCGCTCACCGCCCGCCGCCTGGGAGCGGCGGTGTTGGCCGGCGTCATCGTGCTCCCCATTGTGCCTGTAGCTGCCCTCCCCGCCGCCCTTCTGGCGTGGGCGGTGCCGGGGATGCGAGCTGGCCGGGCCGAACAGCGGCGCAGGGCTGCTCTCGCCGCCGACCTGCCCGACGCCGTCGACCTCCTGGCCCTGGCGGTGGGCGCCGGCCTCACCGTCCACCTGGCCGTCGCCCATGTGGCCCGTCGCGGCTCGGGACCGCTCGCCTCCGAGCTGACGCGGATCGTCGACGAGGTCGCGCTCGGCCGCCGTCTCGCCGACGCCCTCGACGAACTGCCGGAACGGGCGGGCGAGGCGGTTCGACCCCTGGTGGCGTCGTTGGTCGCCTCCGAGCGCTACGGGGCACCGTTGGCCGCCGGGCTCGAGCGTCTGGCCGACGAGGTGCGCCGCGACCGCCGGCGGCGGGCCGAGGAAGCCGCCCGCAAGGTACCGGTCAAGCTCCTCTTTCCGCTCGTCACCTGCACGCTCCCCGCCTTCGGGCTGCTCACGGTGGGCCCTCTGATCGCCAGCGCCGTCCGGTCGCTGCGCCTCTGATTTCCCCCGAGTCCGCCACCGAAGTCCGAGACCGAGCAGTCCGACACCGAGCACAAGGAGCACGATGCACTACCTCTACGTCCACATCCACGCCGCTCTCCTCGCCCTCACCCACGCCCGCCTGCGGCGTGACGAGCGAGGCCAGACATCGGCCGAGTACGCCCTCGTCCTACTGGGGGCGGCCGCCATCGCCCTTCTCATCGTGGCCTGGGCCACCCAGACCGACCTGATCGGAAAGCTGTTCAGTGCTGTCCTCGACGCCATCACCGGCAAGGTGAAGTGACCCGACGGGGAAGGGGGGACGAGGGCCAGGCCGCGGTTGAGCTGGCCCTCGTCCTCCCCCTCGTCGCCCTCGTGCTGCTGGCCGTCATCCAGGTCGGCCTCCTGGGACGAGACCAGGTGCTCGTGGTGCACGCGGCCCGGGAGGCGGCCCGGGAGGCGGCGGTCGATCCGTCGGCCGACGCGCCCCGCCGGGCGGCCCTGGCCGGGTCGAACCTCGAAGCCGATCGCCTGGCGTTGTCGGTGTCGGGCCGAGGGGCGGCCGGCAGCCGGGTGCGGGTCGAGGTGCGCTACCGGGCGCCGGCCCGGGTGCCGCTGGTGGGTGCGGCGCTGGGCGACGTCACCCTCGAGGCGTCGGCGACCATGCGGGTGGAGCAGTAGGCCCGGCGAGCGTCCGCCAGGATACCTCAGCTGTTCATGGCGAAGGTTGGTCGGGGGAGCTCGCCCGCACCGGCGGTCCGGAGCCGCGGCTGCCCTGGGAGGCGTCCTGCGCCCTCACCCGCCGGCGGTTCGGTAACCTCGGGGGTCGTCCATGAAGGCACCCAACACCGCCACAAGGCAAGGGCCCCCGTGCTCGTAGAGCTCCTCCGGTCCAAGCCGTGGGTTCGACGGACCTTGTCCGTGCTATCTGTGCTACTGCTGCTCGGGGGCGTCGCCCTCGTCGGCTTTCCGTTCGCGAGCAACCTGTGGCAGGACCGGGTTCAGGACAAGCTCGGCCGCCAGCTGGCCAGCCCCCAGCTCCAGCAGGCCTATCGCGACCGCAAGGTCGCCACGGGCGACAGCCTCACCCGGATCAAGATCCCGAATTTGGGGGTCGACGTGGTCGTGGTCGAAGGCACGACACCGGGCGCGCTTCGCGCCGGGGCCGGGCACTACGCCGAGACGGCGTTGCCCTGCGAATCCGGGAACATGGCGATCGCCGGGCACCGCACCACGTTCGGGAAGCCCTTCGCCAACGTCGACCAGCTCAAGGCGGGCGACCTCATTCAGCTCGAGACGCCGATCGGCGGCTGCGAGTATCGCGTGTCCAAGGACCCGTTCGTGACCTCGCCCAACGAGATCTCGGTGCTCGACCCCACGCCCGACAAGGCCCTCACCCTCACGACCTGTCATCCCAAGGGCTCGGCGGCCAAGCGTCTGATCGTCCGGGCCACCTGGGTCAGAGACTTGAAGCAGGCATGAACCGCTCCCGGTCGGGCGCAGCGGTCGGGTTCGCTGCCGTCCTGATCCTGTGGGTGTCGCCGGTGCATGCGGTATCCATCAGGCCTGTTGCCCTCGACCTCGCGTCGTTCCTCTCCCGGGAGGGCGTCGGCGGCGTACCCCAGCTCGCGGTTCCGAGGGTCGACGTGCCCGATGGCGGCTTCTCCCAGGCCCTGGCGCTCGCGGAACCGGGATCGGATGAAGTCGAGCTCTTTGACGGCGAGATCGCCCTCGAAGAGCAGTCAGACAGCTCGGAACGCCGGGCCATCTTCATCCCCGTCGCCGCCGGCCTTCTCCTGCTCGTCGCCGCCGGGCACATCCGCTGGGTGAGCCGCCGTATGTCGGCCGCGTCCGCCGCCGCCGGGCTTCGGGCCGAGCCTGAGCCGGCACCGGAGCCCGGCGAGCGTCCCGACACCGGTGAGGCGGTCGCGGCTGGGGCGCCGCTCCCTGCCGGCCCAAAACGCCGACAGCTCCGGCGTGCACACCTCGGCGACGACGAGGTCAGCCAGGTGGTCCTGGACTCAGATGTCGACGACCTGCTGTTCGGTGACCCGACGACCGACGACCGGCGCACGCCTCCCGACAGGCTGGAGCCAGCGGCGGCCGCCGACATCGAGGTCGCCGCATTCCAGAGGCCGGACCCGCCTGTCGAGACTCGGCCACCGGCCGGGCGAGGTGCAGGCGGGCGCCCCTCGGCCCAGGAAACCAGTCGGCCGGGCGAGCGGTCCTTCGAGCCCTCCGGCCGGAAGAGCCGGCGCGCCCGGCGGATCGTGACGGACGCTCCGCCGGAACGCGACGCTGACCTCGACGCCAACTTCGAGATCCTCGTTGCCGGCGACGACGCTGTCGCCCGTGCCGACGAAGCGGAGACGGCCGCCGCCCCCGGCGTGGTCGCCCCGGGAGACGCCCGGCCGCCGCCCCCGAGGCCGGAGCGGGAGCCCCGCGAGGTGACGGGCAAGGGCGACGATGCTCCGGCCCGAGTCGGCCGGCGCCGAGCGGCATCGGAAGCCGACGATCGTACGGCAGTGGCGCGCCGCGCCCGCAGGCTCGCAGATGCCGAGGCCACGGCCCACCCAGGTGCGATTCGGACATCTGACCCCGAAGCCGCAGCCGAAGCCGCCACGTCCCGGGCCGACGCCGCCAACGCCGAGGCCGACGCCGCCACCTCCCGGGCGGCCGCCGCCGCCATAGAGACGGCCGCCATCGAGGCCGCCGCCATCGAGGCCGCCGCCACCATTCAGGCCGCGGCCGCCGCCGAGGCCGCCGCCGCCACGGAGGCTGCCGCTGCCATCAAGGCTGCGGCTGCGACCGAGGTCGCGGCCGCCAAGCAGGCCGCGGCCACGATCGAGGCGGCCGCCGCCACCGTCGCCGCCGAGGCGACCGAGGCAGCCATCTTCGCAGCCACCGAAGCGGCCACCGAAGCGGCCACCGAAGCCGCCACGCTCGCCGCCACCGAGGCGGCGTCCGCCGAGGCGACGGCCACAGCGGTCGCGGCCGCCACACTCGAGGCCACCGAAGCCGCCGTCGCCGCCGCCACGGAGGCTGCGGTCGCTGCCGCCACAGTCGCCGCCACGGAGGCCGCGGTTGTCGCCGCCACCGACGCCGCAGTGACCGCCGCCACCGTCGAGGCCACCGAAGCGGCGGTTGCGGCCGCCACCATCGCCGCAACGACGGCTGCAACGACGGCCGCCACCGATGCAGCCGTCGCCGCCGCGACCATCGAGGCCACCGAAGCCGCGGTTCTTGCGGCCACCCGAGCGGCCACCGATCCCGCCGTCTGCGCCGCCATCGACGCAGCGGTCGCCGAGGCTGTCGGCGCCGCCACCGACGCAGCCGTCGCCGCCGCGACCATCGAGGCCACCGAAGCCGCGGTTCTTGCGGCCACCCGAGCGGCCGCCGATCCCGCCGTCTGCGCCGCCATCGACGCAGCGGTCGCCGAGGCTGTCGGCGCCGCCACCGATGCAGCCGTCGCCGAGGCTGTCGCCACGGCCACCGAGACCGCGGTCCTTGCCGCCACCGAAGCGGCGGTCGCCGCCGCCACTGAAGCGGCGGTCGCCGCCGCCACTGAAGCGGCCGTGGTGGCGGCCACCAGCGCGGTCGGTGCGGCCATGACGGCCATCGCCGAGACGACCGCCGCCGAGACGACCGCCACCGAGATGACCGGCTTCGAGATGACCGGCTTCGAGACGACCGGCTTCGAGACGACCGTCGCGGAGACGACCGGTTTCGAGGAGACCGCCGAGGACGCGGCCTGGTTCGCCGACGACGATCTCTCTCACGACGGCGGGAATGACGACGTCGTTGCCGGCTATGACGTTGCCGCCGAGAACGTACCGGAGGAGGACGCCGCGTCCGACGGTGGCGCCCCGCCTCCGGTGGGCACGCCGTCGGCGTTCGGGTTCGGTGAGGAGGTACCGACGGCGGTCGCCACCACCGAGCCCACCGAGCTCACCGAGATCGCCTGGGAGCCGGAGGACTGGGCACGGACCGAGGCCCCGGAAACCTCCGACGAATGGGCCGATCTCCTCGCCGAACCGGAGTCGGAGGAGTGGATGGAAGAGAGCGGCTCTCCCCCTGCCGAGCAGTGGGCGGATCAGACGGTCCAAGTCGTGCCCGACACGGACGAGGGCCACGAAGACGGCGAGGCCGAGAGCGGCGGGCCCGACATGGGCATCGCCGACCCTGACGAAGAGAACCCCGACGACGACGACGCCTGGGACTCGGTGGTGGTGCTCCGCGATGATCCGCCGACGGAGCGCAACTGAACGGGTGATCTAGGGTCCGTGGGGGGCGTGGGGTCGTAGCCCCGCCCGGGAAGGGAGCATGCCCGAAGAGCTGCGGACCGCTTTCCACAGGGAACTCGAGAAGATCGACGAACAGGTCCTGCGCCTGTTCGCGCTCGTCAGTGAGAGCCTTGCCGGAGCGACCGAAGCCCTGCTGGCGGGTGACCGCGAGACGGCCCGGGCCCTCGTCGCCAGGGACCAGCTCCTGGACGCGCTGTACGTCGACGTGGAGACGCTGGTGCAGCGCCAGTTCGCGTTGCAGTCACCGATGGCCGACGATCTCCGCTTTCTCCTGTCGGTGCTCCGAATCGTTCCCGAGCTCGAGCGCAGCGGCGATCTTGCGGAGCACATCGCACAGCGCGCCGTTCGCGGGCTGACCGGCGAGCTCACCCCGCGCATTCGCGGCCTCATCGAGCAGATGGGGCGTACGGGGGTGGAGATGTGGCGGGGGTCGGCCGACGCGTATGCCGAACGGGACCCCAGCGGCGCCTCCCGGCTCCGGGAGATCGACGACGAGCTCGACGACCTGCACGTCAGCCTCACCGCCGAGCTGGCCTCGGGGAAGCTGTCGATCCCGGTGGCCATCGAGGTGGCGCTGGTCGGACGCTTCTACGAGCGCCTGGGCGACCACGCCGTGAACATCGCGGCGCGGGTCCGCTATCTCGCAACCGGGTTGGCCTAGACACGGCGATTCGGGTCGACGGCGGGGAGTTGGTAGCTTGGTCAACGAACGCCCACGGAAGGAGCCCGCATGGATCTCGGCCTCGACGTCAGCGAACGTGGCGGGTTCGCGGTGCTGAGCGTGCACGGCGAGGTCGACGTCTATACCGCCCCGAAGTTCCGCGAGCGGCTGATCGAGCTGGTCACGGAAGGCAAGCACCAGATCGTGGTCGACCTCGAGGGCGTCGACTTCCTCGACTCCACCGGCCTCGGCGTGCTCGTCGGCGGCCTCAAGCGCCTGCGGAGCCACGACGGCGACCTGCTGCTGGTCTGCACCCAGAGCCGCATCCTGAAGGTCTTCGAGATCACCGGCCTGACCAAGGTGTTCTCGATCCACGAGTCCGTCGACGAGGCCACAGGCGTCGCATCCGGCGCCACGACCGAGGACCGGGCGGGCGACTCGGCCGACGTCTAGGGCTTCTGACAGGGTGGTCGGCGAGGTCGTCGCTCTCGAGATCCCGGCACGAGCTGAGTTCGTCGCTCTGGCCCGCCTGGTGGTCTCAGCCCTCGCTGCCACCGACACCCAGCTGGCCGACGCCAGGGTCGACGACCTGAAGATCGCCGTCTCCGAGGCGTGCACCAACGCCATCGAGGCCCACGACTCGGTGGACACCGACGAGCGGGTGCGGGTCCGTTGCCGGGCCCACGACCGGGGCCTCGAGGTCAGCGTCGAGGACCAGGGACCAGGCTTCGACCCATCCGACCTCCCCGACCATCCCCCCGTCACCGACCCCGACCGGTTGAAGTTCGAGCGGGGACTCGGCATCCCCCTCATCCGTGCCCTGGTCGACGAGGTCGAGATCACCTCCTCCGGCGGTGGGACAGCCGTGCGACTGCTGATGCTTCACGCCGCCGACGACGCCACCGACTGACGGCGGGCTGCTCGATCGTGACCCTCAAGCGCATGCTCAGGGACCTGAAGAGGTCGCCCGAGGAGTTCGGTCTCGAGGCCCTGCGCGACTTCTGCTCCAAGATCTCGGAGGTCAATCCCATCGGGGACGTCGAAGCCCGCCAGGAGGTGGCGGTGGTGGGCGAGATCTCGTCGCTGCGGATCGTTCCCAGAGCCGGCTGCCCGTCGCTCGAGGCCACCCTCAAGGACGGCACCGGGACGATCGTCGCCTCATGGACGGGCCGGCGCCAGATCGCCGGGGTGGCGCCGGGGCGTCGCCTGGTCCTGCACGGCCGGGCCAACCCCTCGGGCCCGACCGGTCGCTTCGTGATCTACAACCCGCGCTACGAGCTCCTGTAGGAGCCAGCCGCCGCTCAGCTCCGGGCGGGACGGCTCCCGGCGGCACCGACCAGCAGGGCCCGCAGGGCGTCTTCGCATTCGGGGGTGACCATCATGAGCACTTCGTCGGCGGCCTGCATGGTCGTCTCCCCCCGGGGGACGATCACGTGGCGCTCCCGGATGATGGCCACGACGGTGGCGTCGCGTGGGAGCCCCAGCTCGCTCAGGGCCTGACCGAGCGCCGGGGAGTCGTCGGCCAGCGTGACCTCGACCAGCCGGGCGTCTTTGAACTGCAACAGGCGGACCAGCGACCCGACCTGCACGGCCTCCTCGATGAGGGCGGTCAGGAGATGGGGCGTGGAAACGGAGACGTCGACCCCCCAGGCCTCGTTGAAGAGCCATTCGTTCGCGGGATGGTTCACGCGGGCCACGACGCGAGGGACGGCGAACTCCTGCTTGGCCAGGAGGGCGACGACCAGGTTGTCCTCGTCGTCACCGGTGGTGGCCACGACCACGTCCATCTTCTCCAGGCCGGCGTCCCGGAGGCTGTCGAGCTCGCACGCGTCGCCCACGTACCAGCACACATCGAGCCGTCCACGGAGTGCAGCCACAAGGTCGGGGTTCTGCTCGATCACCAGCACGTCGTGGCCGCTCTCACGCAGGTCGTAGGCGATGTACTGGCCGACGTTGCCCGCTCCCGCAATGGCGACGTTCATGTCGGGCCACCTCCGAGCCGTTGCTCGAGCGAGCCCAGCGCGTCACGGTGCACGACCAGCTGGATGACGTCGCCCTCCTGGCCGATCACCTCGGGTCCGGCGAGACGGGTCTGACCCTCCCGTGACAGCGCGACCAGCCGGAACCGGTTGTCGTCGGTGAGCGGGAGGAGCTTGTGGCCGGCCCACGCCCGGGGCAGCGACCGCTCGACCAGGGTGAGGGTGCCGGTCGCATCGCTCCACTCGGTGACCAGGCGGTCAGGGTAGAGGCGGCGAAGGACCTGTTCGGTGGTCCAGGCAACGGCAGCGACCGTCGGGATGCCCAGCCGCTGGTAGAGCACGGCTCGGCGCGGGTCGTAGATCCGGGCCACCACGTTCCGGATCTCGTAGGTCTCACGGGCGATGCGTGCACTGAGGATGTTGCTGTTGTCGCCGTTGGTGACGGCGGCGAAGCCTTCGGCCCGCTCGATCCCGGCCTCCTCGAGATGGCCCTTGTCGAAGCCGAACCCGGTCACCTGCGTGCCGGCGAAGGTCTTGGGCAGCCGCCGGAATGCGTGCACCTTCTTGTCGATGACAGCCACGGTGTGCCCGTCGCGCTCGAGCGCGGTGGACAGCTCGGTGCCCACCCGCCCACAGCCGACGACGACGACGTGCACGCCGAACATGCAACACGCCCAGGGCCTCCGGCACAACTCTGCAGCGCGGGCTCGAGGACCGCCGACGGTTCCGACGTCCGGCGCCGGTGCGAGGTTACGGTCTGCGCCGTGTACTCGTCGCTCAAGCGCCTCTTCGTGGGCCGGCCCATCGCCTCGACCGAAGAGGAGAACCAGCGACTTCCCAAGACCATCGCGGTGGCGACCTTCTCGTCCGACGCCATCTCCTCGACGGCCTACGCCACCGAGGAGATCCTCTTCGTGGTGGCCCTCAGTGGGTCCAGCCTGGCGCTGGGCCTGTCGAAGCTGGTGCCGATCTCGGTTGTCGTGGCGATCCTGATCGCCATCGTGGTGGCGTCCTACCGCCAGACGATCTTCGCCTATCCCAACGGTGGCGGGTCCTATGTGGTGAGCCGGGAGAACCTCGGAAAGAGGGCGTCGCTCGTGGCCGGAGCGTCGCTGATGGTCGACTACGTCCTGACGGTGGCCGTCTCCATCTCCGCCGGCGTGGCCGCCATCATCTCGTTACCGGCGTTCCGCCAGTGGGAGCGCCATCGGGTCGGCATGGCTCTCGTCTTTATCGTGCTCATCACCCTGGCCAACCTCCGGGGCGTCAAGGAGTCGGGGCGGGTCTTCGCCATCCCCACCTATCTCTACATCCTCAGCCTCGGTGGCCTGATCCTCTACGGCCTCGCCCGGGAGCAGTTCGGTGATCTGGATCCCATCACCTTCGACCGGTCGAAGGCGGAGGAGTTGCGCGAGAACGGCGGGACGCTGGGGCTCTTCCTGCTCCTCCGGGGCTTCTCCTCCGGTGCCGTGGCCCTGACCGGCGTGGAGGCCATATCCAACGGCGTCCCCGCGTTCCGCAAGCCCCAGGCGAGGAACGCGGCCACCACCATGGTCTGGATGGGCGTGATCCTCGCCACCCTGTTCTTCGGGGTGTCCGTCCTGGCCCACCACCTGCACCCCTATCCCAGCCACGAGGAGACGGTGATCTCCCAGATGGGCCAGGCCGTGTTCGGCGGCGGCCCGTTCTACGTGATCCTGCAGTTCGCCACCGCCGCCATCCTGCTCCTCGCCGCCAACACCGCCTACGCCGGCTTCCCCTGGTTGTCGTCGATCATCGCCCGCGACGGCTATCTCCCCCGCCAGCTGGCCAGCCGGGGCGACCGCCTGGTGTTCTCGAACGGGATCGTGATCCTCGCCGTGCTCGCGGCACTGCTGATCGTCGCTTTCGGGGGCATCACCAACGCCCTGATCCCGCTCTACGCCGTTGGGGTCTTCACCTCGTTCACCCTGAGCCAGTTGGGCATGGTCGTGCACCACCGCCGCGAGAAAGAGCAGGGATGGCAGCGCGGGATCCTGATCAACGGCACCGGGGCCGCCGCCACGTTCGCCGTGCTGCTCATCGTGGCCATCACCAAGTTCGCCAAGGGCGCGTGGCTCCCGATCGTGGTCGTGCCCCTCGTCATCGCCGTGTTCGCCTCGATCAAGCGCCACTACGACCGCGTCGCCCGGGTGCTCGGGGTCACAGCGGCCGAGGCCAAGCCTGAAGCCATCAACCACACGGTCGTCGTGCTCGTCGGCCGGTTGCACCACGGGGTGATGAAGGCGCTCTCCTACGCCCGTTCGCTGCGCCCCCAGCACCTGGTGGCGGTCTACGTGTCCTACGACGAGGCCGACCGCCTGGCTCTCGAGAAGCAGTGGAAGGATTTCAAGATCGACGTCCCGCTCGAGATCGTGGCCTCGCCCTACCGCGAGCTCGTCCGTCCCATCGAGGGCTACATCGACGAGCTCGACGCCCGCTGGGACAACGACACGATCACCGTCGTCATCCCCGAGTTCGTGGTCGGCAAGTGGTACGGGGCGGTGCTCCACAACCAGTCGGCCCTGCTCCTCAAGGCCAAGCTGCTTTTCCGCGAGGACACGGTCGTGACCTCTGTGCCTTACCTCGTGGACAAGAAGGGCCGCGACCCTGCTTGACCTTCGGCTGAGCGAAACCTAGGTTTACGGCCCGCAAACCATGGACACAGCCCTTTCGAAGTCAGAGCGTGAAGCGCTCAAGTCGCTCTACCGGATGTCGCGCGACGGCCACGACGCCCACACCGGTGTCCTCGCCGACGCCCTGGGCGTGGCTCCCGGTTCGGCGACCGCAGTGGTGAAGCGACTGGCGGAACGGGGGCTGCTCGACCACAAGCTGTATCGCGGCGCCGTGCTCACCGAGGCCGGCCGGGCGGCCGCGGTGGCCGCCATCCGCCGTCACCGCATCGTCGAGCGGTTCCTGTCCGACATGCTCGGCTACGCCTGGAACGAGGCCGACCGGCTGGCGGCGACGTTCGAGCACGACCTGCCCGCCGAGGTCGAGAAGCGCCTGTACGTGGCCCTCGACCGGCCGGCGTCGTGCCCTCACGGGTTCCCGATCCCGGCTCCCGAGGTCGGCGAGATTCCGGCCATGCCGCCCCTGTACAACCTCGAGCCCGGCGACGTGGCCGTCGTGGCCGTACCCGGGTCGACCGACCCCGAGCTGATCGAGTTCCTCGGCACGCTGGGGCTGCGGCCCGGCGTCACCGTCGAGGTGGTCGAGAAGCACCCGTTCGACGGGCCCGTGGTGGTGCGCGTCGACGGCCAGGAACGCACCGTGGGCGACCGGGTCGCCCGTCAGATCTATGTAACGAAGGGCGCGCCGGTGGATACCACCACCGACGATCCCGCCAGAGAGGAAGAGACCGTATGACCGATCTCCTCGCCGCCGAGGGCGGCTTCCAGGCCTTCGAGCTGGGAGGGGCGGAGTGGTTCTGGCTGGTGTTCTCCGCCGTCACCGCCCTTGTCGCCATCGCTGTCGGCCTGGTGCTGATGAAGGGCGTGCTGGCCGCCGACGAGGGCACCGACAAGATGAAGGAGATCGCCCTGGCCATCCAGGAGGGGGCCATGGCCTACCTCCGGCGCCAGTTCCGCACCATCGCGATCATCCTCGTGCCCCTGGCCGTGCTGGTGTTCCTCACGTCCACCCAGGTGCTCAAGGACGACGGCACCGAGGCCCTGTCGTTCGTGCAGTCCGGCCTCTTCCGCACCCTCGCCTTCATTGCCGGCTGCCTGATGTCGGGCCTCACCGGCTTCATCGGCATGGGCCTGGCCGTGCGCGGCAACGTCCGCACCGCCGCCGCCGCCCGCGGCGGCTCGCTGCCCGGCGCCCTCAAGGTGGCCTTCCGTACCGGTGGCGTGGCCGGCATGTTCACGGTGGGCCTCGGCCTGCTGGGCGCCACTGTCATCATCATGCTGTTCCAGAACACGGCCACGTCGATCCTGGTCGGCTTCGGCTTCGGTGGCTCCCTGCTGGCGCTGTTCATGCGGGTGGGCGGCGGGATCTTCACCAAGGCGGCCGACGTGGGCGCCGACCTGGTGGGCAAGGTGGAGGCCGGCATCCCCGAGGACGACCCCCGCAATGCCGCCACCATCGCCGACAACGTGGGCGACAACGTCGGCGACTGCGCGGGGATGGCGGCCGACCTGTTCGAGTCCTACGAGGTGACCCTCGTGGCGTCGATCATCCTCGGCTTCGCCGCCTTCGAGTCCATCGGCCTGAACCCCGCCCTCGGGGTCATCTTCCCGGTGGTGGCGCGGGCCCTGGGGGTGCTGGCCTCGATCGTGGGCGTCTACGCGGTGCGGGCCAAGGAGGGCGACAAGAGCGCCATGGCGCCCATCAACCGGGGCTTTCTGACCGCCGGGGTGCTCACCGTGATCGGCACGTTCCTCGTGGCCCAGTTCTACGTCCACAACCTGCGCATCTTCTGGGCCATCGTCACCGGCCTGGTGCTGGCCCAGGTGGTCAGCCATCTCACCGAGTACTACACGTCCACCGAGACGGCACCGGTCCGGGAGATCGCCGAGGCCGCCCGCACCGGCCCCGCCACCACCGTCTTGTCCGGCATCAGCTCGGGCCTGGAGTCGACCGTGTTCGCAGTGATCGCCATCGCCGCTGCCCTGGGCGTGGCCATCGGCCTGGGCGACGGCAACATCCAGTTCACCTTCTACCTGGTGGCCCTGACCGGCCTGGGCATGCTGGCCACCACCGGAGTGGTCGTCTCCGAGGACACCTTCGGCCCGGTGGCCGACAATGCCGCCGGCATCGCCGAGATGTCCGGCGAGTTCGACGGCGAGGCCGAGCGCATCATGGTCAGCCTCGATGCCGTGGGCAACACCACCAAGGCCATCACCAAGGGCTTCGCCATCGGCTCGGCGGTCATCGCCGCCGTGGCCCTGTTCGCCTCCTTCATCGAGGTGGTGGGCGATGAGCTGGGGCTGCCCAAGGCGGACCTGTTCCGCAACCCGGCGACGCAGATCAACGTGGCCGACCCCAAGACGTTCATCGGCCTGCTGATCGGCGGCTCGGTGGCCTTCATGTTCTCGGCCCTGGCGATCCGGGCCGTGAGCCGCACCGCCGGGACGGTGGTGCAGGAGGTGCGCCGCCAGTTCCGCGAGCACCCGGGGATCATGGACTACACCGAGCGCCCGGAGTACGGCCGGGTCATCGACATCTGCACCGCCGCCTCCCTCCGGGAGCTGGCCACCCCGGCCCTGCTCGCCGTGCTCACGCCCGTGGTCATCGGCTTCGGCGTCGGCTACCTCGCCTTGGGCGCCTTCCTGGCCGCGGTGATCCTCACCGGCCAGCTCATGGCCGTGTTCCTGTCCAACGCCGGTGGTGCGTGGGACAACGCCAAGAAGTACATCGAGGACGGGCACGAGGGGGGCAAGGGCTCCGAGGCCCACAAGGCCGCGGTGATCGGCGACACCGTCGGCGACCCCTTCAAGGACACCGCCGGCCCGGCCCTGAACCCGCTGATCAAGGTGATGAACCTGGTGTCGCTGCTCATGCTGCCGGCGGTGATCTCACTGCAGGACAACGACCCCGCCCGCTACTCGATCGCCCTCGCCGCCCTCCTCGTGCTTGCCGGGGCCATCGCGTTCTCCAAGCGCGAGACCGCCGGGCTCGACGTCGTCGAGGGGCCCGGCGGGCCCGACACCGACGCCCCCGGCCCCGAGAACAAGGCTTTGGAGGCCGCCGGCGACAGGTGAACGCCCCGAACGTGCGGTGGATATGTGGCCCAGGGCGGGCCTACGCATCCACCGCCGGTTCGGCGTGGTCCGGCGGGCGGAAGGGGAACCACACCACCACCGCGAGGTCCCACAGCGCATGGCACACGATCGGGGCGATCAGGGAGCCCCGCCAGGCGAAGAGGGCCGACCACGCCGCCCCGCCCACCACTGCGGCGAGGATCAGAGCCACTTTGCGCTCCCAGAGGTGCACGGCGGCGTACCCGACCAGGGCGACGGCCACGCCGGCCCGGTCCTGGACGAACCCCCGCCAGAACAACTCCTCACAGGGCCCGACGATCATCAGCACCAGTGGCATCCAGCGCCCGGCCGAGGCCCGGACGGTGTACAGCTCGCCGATCTGGCGGGCCACGTCGGGAACCACGAGGTGCAGCATGCGGTCGCCGGCCCAGAACACCCCGTACAACGCAACCGCGCCAGCCGCGCCGATGGCCACGTCGAGCACCGTCGGCCGCAGGAGGCGCCCCAGGTGGCCCCGCTGGGCCACCACGCCGTAGGTGCCGATCACCAGGCCCGCCACGGTCGCCCGCTCCCAGAAGCCGGCGCGCGCCGGCGCGAAGAGGGCGGCCCAGGCCAGCCCGGCGACCACCAGGCCGACCACCACCGCGCCGGTCACCGCGCCCGCCCCTGCGGGCGGAAGCGGGCGTCCTCTGTGGTAGGCCTCGGTCTGTGAGAGTGCTGGTCACGGGCGCCTCGGGCTTCGTCGGTCGGGCGCTGACCGCGGCCCTGGCCGTCGCCGGGCACGATGTGCGGGCCGCCACCCGCCGCCCCGAGAGCTACCGCGGTGCCGGTGAACCGGTTCGGCTCGACGTCGGCGACCGGGCGAGCGTGGAGGCCGCCCTCGACGGCTGCGACGCCGCCTACTTCCTGGTGCACTCGATGGAGGGGCCCGACTTCGCCGAGAAGGACCGCCGGGCGGCATCGACGTTCGCCGACCTGGCCGGTGCGGGTGGGCGCCGGATCGTCTATCTCGGCGGCCTGGGAGCCGAGGGGAACCCGTCGGCTCACCTCCGCTCGCGACAGGAGGTGGGGCGGATCCTGCAGGGCGGGGCTGACACCGTCGAGTTGCGGGCGGCCATGGTGATCGGTCGGGGCTCGGCCAGCTTCGAGATCATGACGCAGCTCGTCGACCGCCTGCCCGTGATGGTATGCCCCCGATGGGTGACGACGAGATCACAACCGATCGCCCTGCCCGACGTGGTCCGCTACCTCACGGCCGCCCTCGATCTTCGGTCCGGCGGCTACGACGTGGGCGGGGCCGACGTCCTCACCTACGAGGACATGATGCAGCGCTACGCCGCGCTCACCGGGCGCCGCCGCCTCATCCTGAAGGTGCCGGTCCTGACCCCGACCCTGTCGTCTCACTGGATCGGGCTGGTCACCGATCAACCGGCCTCGATCGCCCGCCCGCTGGCCGAGGGGCTCTCGGTCGAGGTTGTTGTCACCGACGACCGGATCCGCTCACTCGTCCGCTTCGAGCCCATGGGCTTCGACGAGGCCGCCCGTCTTGCTCTCGCGACGGACACGTAGCGCCTCGCGGATGACGGGCAGGAACGAGACCACGATGATCACGCCGATGATGGGATAGAGGTAGCGGTCGCCGTCGGGGATCACCTTTCCGAGGGCGAACCCGCCGAGGGTCACGCCCAACCCCCACAGCAGGCCCCCGATCACGTTGAAGGTCACGAACGTGCGGTAGGGCATCTGGGCGACGCCGGCGATCACCGGGGCGAAGGTACGCACGACGGGAACGAAGCGAGCCAGCACGATGGTCTTGGACCCGTGCTCGGAGAAGTACTTGCGCGCCATCTCGACATGGCGCTGCCGGAAGATCTTGGAATCCGGGCGGCGGAAGAGAGCCGGCCCGACCCGCCTCCCGAACAGGTACCCGACCTGGTCACCGAGGATCGCCGCCAGGGGGACGCCGATCAGCAGGACCGGGAGGTTCAGGCTGCCCTGCGAGGCCAGCAGGCCGGCGGTGAAGAGCAGGGAGTCGCCGGGCAGGAAGAAGCCGGCGAGGATGCCCGACTCGGCGAACACGATGACGAGGATGCCGATCGTGCCGAACGCCTCGATGAGATGCTTGGGGTCCATCGGGCGGCAGGCTACCGGGCCGCCACCGCACCAACCGCGCCGGTCCCCGTTTGACAGTGGCTGTTCCACCGCCAACTCTGGCGCCGTGGCCAAGCCGCTCGTCATCGTCGAGTCGCCCGCCAAGGCCCGGACGATCGCCCGGTTCCTCGGCCGCGACTTCCTCGTGGAGTCGTCGGTCGGCCACATCCGCGATCTCCCCCGGGGGGCGGCTGACGTGCCCGCCGCCTACAAGGGCGAGCCGTGGGCCCGCCTCGGCGTCGACGTCGACGGCGGCTTCAAGCCGCTGTACGTCGTGGCGCCCGAGAAGAAGCAGGTCGTCACCAAGCTCCGCCAGCTCCTGAAGCAGGCCGACGAGCTGTATCTCGCCACCGACGAGGACCGCGAAGGCGAGTCGATCGCGTGGCACCTGCTGGAGGTCCTGTCGCCGCCGGAGAGCATCCCCGTGAAGCGGATGGTCTTCCACGAGATCACCGCAGCGGCGATCCGCAGCGCCGTCGAGCACACCCGTGAGCTCGACCGCCGGCTGATCGACGCCCAGGAGGCCCGCCGCATCCTCGACCGCCTCTACGGCTACGAGGTGTCGCCCGTCCTCTGGAAGAAGGTCCTGCCAAAGCTGTCGGCCGGCCGTGTCCAGAGCGTCGCCACCCGGATCCTGGTCGAACGGGAACGGGCCCGGATGCGCTTCCGCGCCGCGTGCTACGCCGGCCTCGACGGCACCTTCGCCAAGCCTGACGGGGGCTCGCCCACCCAGCCCCAGTCGTTCGGCGCCACCCTGGTGGCGCTCGACGGTACCCGTCTGGCCACCGGCCGCGACTTCACCGAGAGCGGGGCCCTCTCGACGAAGGCCCAGGGCGTGGTGGTGCTCGACGCCGCCGGGGCAGAGGACCTGGCCGCACGGCTGGCCGACGCCCGCTTCGCCGTCCGCTCCGTCGAGGACAAGCCCTACCGGCGCTCGCCCTACCCGCCCTTCCTCACGTCGACGCTCCAGCAGGAGGCGGGGCGCAAGCTGCGGTTCACGTCCCAGCGGGCCATGTCGGTCGCCCAGCGCCTGTACGAGAACGGCTATATCACCTACATGCGCACCGACAGCACGTCGCTGTCGGAGTCGGCCGTCGTCGCCGCGAGGGCTCAGGCGGCACAACTCTTCGGCCGTGAGTACGTGTCCGAGCAACCCCGCCGCTACGAGAAGAAGGTGAAGAACGCCCAGGAGGCCCACGAGGCCATCCGCCCCGCGGGCGACACCTTCCGGAGGCCCGAGCAGGTGGCGGGCGAGCTGGGCGCCGACGAGCGCGCCCTGTACGACCTGATCTGGAAGCGGACGGTGGCGTCCCAGATGGCCGACGCCCGGGGCAGGAGCGTCCAGGTCCGCCTGGGGGCGACGTCGTCGGCGGGCGAGGACGCCGAGTTCGCGGCGTCGGGCAAGGTCATCGAGTTCCCGGGCTTCCTGCGGGCCTACGTCGAGGGCTCCGACGACCCCGACGCCCGTCTCGAGGATCGCGAGGTGCGCCTGCCGGCCCTGGCAGCCGCCGACACCCTCGACGTGCTCGCCCTCGACGCCAGCGACCACACGACCCAGCCCCCGGCCCGTTTCACCGAGGCCTCGCTCGTCAAGGCCCTCGAGGAGCTGGGCGTGGGCCGCCCGTCGACGTACGCCTCGATCATCGCTACGATCCAGGACCGCGGCTACGTGTGGAAGAAGGGCTCGGCCCTGGTTCCGTCGTTCGTCGCCTTCGCCGTCGTCGGGCTGCTCGAGCGCCACTTCGCCGACCTGGTCGACTACGCGTTCACCGCCCGGATGGAGGACGACCTCGACGGCATCGCCGCCGGTCAGGAGGAGTCGCTGCCCTGGTTGTCGCGCTTCTACTTCGGCAACGGGGAGCCCGGGCTCAAGACGATGGTCGACGAGCGCCTCGACGACATCGACGCCAGGGCCGTGAACTCCATCCCCCTCGGCACCGACGCCGAGGGCCGCGAGGTCGTGGTGCGGGTCGGCCGTTACGGGCCCTACGTCCTGCGGGGCGAGGACAAGGCGTCCATCCCTGAAGGTACGGCGCCCGACGAGCTCACCGTGGAGCGGGCCGAGGAGCTGCTGGCGGCGCCCAGCGGTGACCGGGTGCTGGGCCACGACCCCGAGACGGGGCTGCCCGTCCTGGCACGGGCCGGTCGGTACGGGCCCTATGTGCAGCTCGGTGAGGCCGACGGCAGCGCCAAGCACAAACCGCCCACGTCGTCGCTGTTCTCCGACATGAGCCTCGACACGGTGACCCTCGAAGACGGCATGCGTCTCCTGAGCCTCCCCCGGGTGGTGGGCGTCGATCCCGCCGACGGCCAGGAGATCACCGCCCAGAACGGGCGCTATGGGCCGTACGTGAAGAAGGGCATCGAGAGCCGCAGCCTCGAGCGCGAGGAGCAGCTTTTCACCGTCGACCTCGAGCAGGCTCTGGTGGTGCTCGCCCAGCCCCGCCGGGGACGGGGCCAGCAGACGGCCCGCGGCCCGCTCCGCGAGCTCGGCCCCGACCCCGTGTCGGGTGCGCCGATCGAGCTGCGTGAGGGGCGGTTCGGGCCCTACGTCACCGACGGCACGACCAACGCCTCACTGCGCACCGGCGACAGCGTGGAGGACATCACCCCCGAGCGGGCGGCTGAGCTGCTCCAGGACCGCCGTGACCGGGGGCCAGCGCCGAGGCGGGGACGGGCCAAGAAGGCCGCCAAAGCGACGAAGTCGGCCAAGAAGACGTCGAAGAAGACGTCGAAGAAGACGGCGAAGAAGGTCACCGCCAAGAGGGCGCCGGCCAAGAAGGCAGCGTCGACGGTGGTCGAGGGCGCCACCGCGTCATCCGGGGCCGGCGGCTCAGAAGCCTGACCGGCGGCGCCCCGTCTCCTAGCCTGACCGCCGTGGGCGAACCCGGGACGTCTCCCACCGAGCCCGGGGAGGCGTCGGCACAGTCTGCGGAGGAGCGGTTCGCGGAGCCTTCGTCCCCGGAGAGCACGCCGACCGCGCCCATGGAGGCGCTAGGGCGCGACGGCGAGCCGCCCGGCCCACGGCTGTTGGGGTCGAGCTCGTTCTTCCGGCTCTGGCTGGCCCAGGTCGCATCGTCGCTCGGCGACTGGATCGGGCTGGTGGCCATCCTGGCCCTCGCCGCCCGGGTCGGCGGGTCGTCGCCCGAGGCGGCCGTCGGCATCGTGATGAGCGCCCGGCTCATCCCTGGGTTCTTCCTCGCCTCCGTTGGCGGGGTCCTCGTCGACCGCTGGGACCGTAAGCGCGTGATGGTCACCTGCGACATCGGCCGGGGCCTGGTCGTGGCGACACTGCCCCTCGTCGACACTGTGTTCGGCCTCTTCCTCGTGTCGCTCGTCCTCGAGGTCCTGACGCTCCTGTGGTCGCCCGCCAAGGAGGCGTCGGTGCCGAACCTGGTGACCGTCGACCGCCTGGCCAGCGCCAATTCGCTGTCTCTCGCTGCCGCCTACGGCACCTTCCCGGTGGGCTCCGCCATCTTCGCCGGCCTGGCCAAGGTGGCCGACGTGCTGGGTCGCCACAGTGGGCCACTCGACGTGGTGCGGTTGAACCAGGAATCGCTGGCCATCTACGCCGATGCGCTCACGTTCTTCGTCTCCGCCTTCCTCATATCCACCCTCGCGCTTCCTCGCCGCACCCGGAACCGTTCCCGCAGCCAGCGCATCGACCTGGGGCGGACCTTCACCGAGGTGAAGGAGGGGTGGAGCTTCATCAACACCAACCCCCTGGTGAAGGCGGTGATGATCGGCCTCGGCACCGGGCTCATCGGTGGCGGCATGGTCGCCCCCCTCGGCCCCACGTTCTCCAAGGAGGTGCTCCAGGCCGGCCCTGCCGGTTTCGGCCTCATGCTGACGGCCCTGGGCATGGGTGTCGCCGTGGGCATCGTCGGCCTCACGACCGTACAGCGGCGCCTCCCCCACCAGTCGCTGTTCGCACCGGCGGTCCTCGTGGCCGGCGGCGCCATGGCGGCGGCGGCGTCGATGTCGAGCCTCGGGCCCACCCTTCTGTTCATCACCATCATGGGCGTGTGCGCCGGTTCCGTCTACGTTCTCGGGTTCACCATCCTCCATGAGACGGTGGAAGACGAGTTGCGGGGGCGGATCTTCGCTGCCTTCTACACGCTGTCGCGCCTGTGCCTGCTCCTGGCGCTGGCCGTCGCGCCACTGCTCTCGAGCGCCCTCGACAAGCTGTCGAAGCGTCTCCTCGGCGGTGAGATCGACGTCGCCGACCTCACCGTGAGCCTGCCCGGGGTGCGGCTCACCCTCTGGCTGGGGGCGACGATCACCCTCGCGTCGGGTCTCCTGGCCATGCGTACGTTGCGGACGGTCCCGTCGGGGCGTCAATCGGGGAGCGACGACCGTCAGACCCTTGCCGACGGCACCGACCCGCCGTGAGCGAGCACCGAAGCGCAGCGGAGGAGCGCAGTTCCATCGGAGGCAGCGAGCACCGAAGCGCAGCGGAGGAGCGCAGTTCCATCGGAGGCAGCGAGCACCGAAGCGCAGGCCGGCTGATCGCATTGGAGGGCGGGGAGGCGAGCGGGAAGTCGACCCAGGCGCGACTCCTCGCCGCCCGCCTCGGAGCGGTGTTGACCCGCGAGCCCGGGGCGACGTCGCTCGGCCGCCGCATCCGCGACATGGTCCTCGATCCCGACACCGGCGACCTCGATCCCCGGGCCGAGGCCCTACTCATGGCCGCCGACCGGGCCCAGCACGTGCTTGAGGTCGTGGCTCCGGCCCTCGCCGATGGCCGTGACGTGGTGACCGACCGCTACTCCGGCTCGACCCTCGCCTACCAGGGTTACGGGCGCGGGCTCGACGTGGCCGACCTGGCCCGGCTGTCGGGCTGGGCGAGCAGGGGTCTCGAGCCCCAGCTGGTGGTGCTGCTCGACGTGGCCCCGGCCGTCACCGAAGACCGCCAGGTAGACCGGAGCCTCGACCGCCTAGAGGCCACAGGACGGTCGTTCCACGACCGGGTGCGAGACGGTTATCGAGCGCTTGCCGCCGCCGACCCCGACCGGTGGGCCGTGGTCGACGGTGCCGGCACCGAGGACGAGGTAGCCGGCCGGGTGTGGCGAGTGGTGTCGGACCGAGCCGGCCGAGCCGATCAGGTCGGGCGCATGTGAGCGACGTCGGTCGCCGGGCCGGGCGGGTGTTCGATGCCCTCGTGGGCCAGGAGCGGGCCGTCGCCCATCTACGGGCGGCCGTTCGGGCTCCCGTCCATGCCTACCTCTTCGCCGGCCTGCCCGGGAGCGGAAAACGGCCCGCGGCGCGTGCGTTCGCCGCCGCCCTGCTCTGTCCTGAGGGCGGGTGCGGCGAGTGCGACGTGTGCGGGCGCGTCGCCCTCGAGGTGCACCCCGACCTGGTCGTGGTCGAGCGTGAGGGTGCCTTCATCTCCATCGGACAGGCGCGGGAGATCCAGCGGCTGGCCATGCGGACACCCAACGAGCGGCCCCGGAAGGTCCTCGTGCTGACCGACTTTCACCTTGTGCGGGAGGCGGCGGGAACCCTGCTCAAGGTGATCGAGGAGCCGCCGGCCAGCACCGTGTTCATCGTCCTGGCCGAGCACGTGCCACCGGAGCTGGTCACGATCGCCTCGCGGTGCGTGCGCGTCGATTTCGGTGCCCTGGGCGTCGGTGACATCGTGAGCGCTCTTTCGGCCGAGGGCGTCGAGGTGGCCACCGCCGCGGTGGTGGCCGAAGCCGCCGGCGGGCGCCTCGACCGGGCCCGCCTGCTGGCCGGCGACCCCGCCTTCTCCGAGCGTCGCAGCACCTGGCAGTCGGTTCCCCAGCGTCTCGACGGCACCGGGGCAGCGGTGGCCACGATCGCGGCCGAGCTGATCGAGCTCCTGTCGGCCGCCGCCGTGGGCTCCCTGCAGGAACGCCAGGCCGCCGAGCTGGCGGCCCTGGAGGAGCGGGTGGAGCGGTCGGGCGAGCGTGGTTCGGGGCGCAAGGACCTGGCCGACCGCCACAAGCGGGAGCTCCGCCGCCTGCGCGCCGACGAGCTGCGCTTCGGGCTGGCGACCCTGTCCGGCGTGTACCGCGACGCCATCCTGGCCGGGACCGCCGACCGTCGGGCCGCGGTGGACGCTGTGGAGGCTCTTCGGGCCGCGTCGGAGAACCTGGTCCGCAACCCCAGCGAGGCCCTCCTGCTGCAGGCCCTGCTCCTGCGTCTGCCGCCCTTGGCCGCGGCCGGCGCGGAAGCCAGGCCGCTCTCTGTCCGTTAAGCCACCTTCAGGTTCAGGATCTCCTTGGGGGGTTTCGGCGGATTCTTGACGTCGGTGTCATCGGCGGCGAGGACGTAGTCGCTCGCCCTGAGGTCGACGGTCAGCGTGAAGTTGCTCACACTCTCGAAGTCGAAGCCGCCGAACACGATCTGGCCGGGGACCTGGGCGGCGGCGCCCGTGGGTGGGGGTGCCTCGGTCTCGAAGAGCCCGCTCAGGGCGTTGTCGAACTGGGCGGCGGTCGTGCCCCGGTTGAGCCTGGCGATGCCGGGTTCCAGCTGCTCACTGCCGGCGGAGGCCTCGAACTTCAGGGTGCGCCTCCCCGCGGCGAGCGTGGCCGGCCCCTCGATGGGTTGGCCGGGGGTCACCTTGTAGGTCGCATCCGGTGTGGGCGGGGGCGGCGCCGCGCCGGGCACGACCTCGAGCTGGTTCACCATCCCCTTGGCGAAGTGGGGCGTGCCTTCGCCTTCGGTGGGGAGGAAGCACACGAAGGCGTACGTCCCCGGGGCCAGGTTCGGCACCGTGACCTCGGCCGACTCCCCCGGTCCCATGAGGTTCCCCGGCAGCCCGAGCCCGTCGATGATCTCGGCCGTGGGGTCCTGCTCCGCGGTTCCGCCTCCGCCCTGCGCCCCGGACGTGGTGGTCGAGGAGCCGGTGGTGGTCGAGGAGCCGGTGGTGGTCGAGGAGCCGGTGGTGGTCGAGGAACTGGTGGTGGTGGCGCCCCTCCGTAAGGGGGTGGTCGTGGTGGAGCCGCCGTCGACGGAGGTGGCCGGGCCCCCTTGCCCGCCCGGGCCTGCCTGGCTCAGGACCGTGGTGAGCTCGGTGAGGGTTCTGCCCGGCTTGAGCTTCCCGACACTCATCATGTGGAACTCCTTGCCGACGTTCGAGACCTTCAGCGTGCCTCCCGTGGTGAGCGGTCCGCTCACGTCGTAGGCGAAGTCGCTCATCTCGACCGTCACCGACGCCGCTCCCGGGGCGGTCGCCGTGGGCTGGGTCGTCTGGGACGCCTCGTCGTCGTCGCCGCACGCTCCCACGCCGAAGGCCACCAGGCCGGCCAACGCGATCACGGGCACGAACCGTCGGTTCCTTGGATGCACCGGGCCTCCTCGGGGGTCGTCGGGTGAGCCGGACGATAGTGAGATGAACAACTTTCTGTCGAGACATCCCGGCGCGGACCCTTGTTGGCGTCCCTTACACTTCCCCCGCGCCCGGGTAGCTCAGCTGGTAGAGCAGCTCACTCGTAATGAGCAGGTCGTCGGTTCGAGTCCGACCTCGGGCTCTTAGGGCCTCTGACCAGCACTTTTAGGTCGAGGCCGGTGCGGCGGTACTCGCATAGCGCTGCACCAGCGGCTAACTTGACGAGGTCAGGGGCGTTCACCGCCCCCGGCCCACGGGCCGCCCCTGGCCAGAAAGGCACGACCCATGCCTGACCGAAGTGCCCGCCCCGACGGGGCCGCCCGCGCCACCACCACCCTGCCGACCGCCGCCATGGGGAGTCTGGCCAGCCTGGTGCCCAGCTGGGAGCGCAGCCTGCGTGCCCGCAACCGCAGCCCGAAGACGATCAAGGGCTACGTGGAGGCCGCCAACCTGATGATCGCCTTCCTGGCTGACCGCGGGATGCCCACGGCCGCCGACGCCGTGACCGGCCGGTGACCGCCCCGGCCTAGCGCCGCGCCCACCTGCGTCTTCGGTGGCGGCCCCCAACTGCTCATCGCACGCCCGCCGCTGGCGTTGGACGAGCCGCCGAGGCGACGCCGCTGACGGGTCCCCGATTACCGTTCGCCTCAAGGGCGAGAGCGAGGCGCATCATGAGCGACAGTTCGCAGGGTCCTGGATGGTCGCAGGCCAGCGATGGGAAGTGGTATCCGCCTCCGCCGCCTCCTCCCCCACCGCCGCCTCCTCCCCACCGCAGCCACCCCCTCCACCGCAGCCACCACCCCCCCCCCCCCCACCACCTCCACCGCACCCACCACCTCCACCGCCGCCACCCCCTCCACCGCCGACCCC